>Ga0209427_10003783_pt1 | contig 17685 bp, 16 predicted proteins | sample DeeMarSWOR136_30_FD_187465 | JGI IMG/M metagenome (GOLD analysis project Ga0209427, IMG submission 187465) | Marine sediment microbial communities from White Oak River estuary, North Carolina - WOR-1-36_30 (SPAdes) (version 2) | ecosystem: Environmental > Aquatic > Marine > Intertidal zone >...
TCTCATCAGCCTTGCCACCACAATCATTCCCAGTGCTCAGCAATGGTACTCACTCTCTCACTACTGTTACCCCAAATCAGCCATTTTTGAACCAGGCCCTATTTCTGAATATTTTTCTTTGAACTCACCCGGCAGTCGGTTTGCGGCTTCTCCTATAATCTCAAGATTTCTGGCAACAGCGTCAACAGATTTTTGGTCCTCTGAAAAGGCATCAAACGATAAGTCTTCGACATATTGCTCGATTCTGCCAATAGCCTGACGGATGTCATTTAGCAGTAAGTCGATGGGTCTTTTAGACATAAATCAGTTCCGGCTCGATGAATTTGAATGCTTGGGAAGTAACTGCTCGGCTTGAGACTAGGTCAACCGATGCCTTGAGTGATTTTTCGAGTCTTTCGGCAAGGGTTACGAATTCCAGGCCTATTGACGGGTCAACCTCGACGAGTATATCCACGTCGCTGTCTTGACGCTGCTCTCCTCTTGCGTACGACCCGAATAGAGCCAATTTACGGACCCTAAACTCTCTTTGCAGTTGTGGCTTGTCTTTGGCGAGGATTTTAAGGATTTCTTCTTTTGTTATCATAGTATTTGTATACCCGGAATTTACTTGTCGTTATAGATTCCGCGCCGTAGATAGTCAACGCTTTTAGCTTCAAATTCTTAGTTTATTTGCTACGTTCGCCACATCGATCATCTCAGCCGCGTCGTGGACGGGCACCATAAAGGCCACCATAACGAAGCTGCCTTCACCTTCGACATTTATTTACTCAGATTTCCCTAACTCTGCTCGCATATCTGCCAACATCTTCGCACTGTCGTACGGCTTGACAAAGCGTTCAAAGTCTTCCTGAGGAATCCAGCCGCCTACCCGTTTGGCAATCTTATCGAGATCTATCATCTTCTTCGACAACTTCTCGCACATAAAATCATCGCAATGTGCACAGTTTGGAAGGCCACGCTGCAACGCGCACGCACGCACCTCGCAATCAGGATCTATTCGTCGCGGATCGGTGCTATCCTCAGCTAAGCAGCCATCACAGTAAATTTCCTCCGCTGGGATTCTAAAACCGTAATATTTGAACCACCCATCACTGGCCTTTTGCCGGTCGTCCTTGCCGACAATATTATCCTTGTAGGCTGGACACAGCCCACATCGATAACCACAAAAGCCGATCTTCTCATTCATGACAAAGCCCTTGCCTTGCATCAGCTATTGACGCGACTCATTGAATCTGGATGACTTGAACATCATGCATTTAATACATTATCAGCTCATCTTTGAGTATCATAAGAGAATAATTGCATTAATCATTCTTGATCTCCATTATTTTCGTTCGAGCGTAAACTCTCCATAAGTAGCGATGATTTCAAAACCAAGTTTCCTGTAGCAGGAAAGAGCAGGGCTATTGTCCGCCTTTACATTCAATCCGATATGGTCAACGGTCGCACTGAGCGACTGGCACAGCCGTGCCGTCACCAATCGGCTGTAACCTTTATTCCTGTGTGCTGGATGCGTCGCTATGTTACCGAGTGCAGCGACCCTATATTTTGCTGAATAGACGTGAATACCCGCAATGCCGACCAAGTCGCCTTGTCTTCGCAGGCCGAAATACTGACCGGTCTTGAGCATTCGCGGATCGAACCAGTTGGCGGGATAGCTCTGTTCGTAGAATTTGACTATCTCCTCCAGGTCTGTAAGCGTCAAGCGAACCACCTCTGAGCAATCCATCTGGCGGATTATCGAGAGGTCAGCAAGTGCCATTTTGTAGTGCTTACCGTGGGAGTATATCCTATGAGTATCTCGAAAAACGTCGTCACCGCCGGGGCTCAAGTGAGCGTGAAATCTCTCAGGCAGTAGATGCCTGATCGACTCGAGCAAATCCATCATAGCAGGCGGACGCTCGGATTCCGCAAGAAGAGTAGGACATGCCTTGCCGGTGTACAAAAGGGCTACAACCTCTAAATTCCCCTCAGTCTTTAGACCGTACCAAATTGTGTGTGGCCAGAAGAAATCATCCAAATCGCCAATGCTATAGATATGCAGATACGTGTTTCTTCGGAGGACGGACTCTATTCTACTCTTGTCATGTAATCGCGACACAGCCATCCTGGGCATCCAACTCCGCGGAATTCTACCCGACGTGACATCAAACACAGATCCCAACTATTTCAATCAGTCGCACGTGAGCGAAGGCCCTGCATTTTGAATCATGCACTCTCGACTTCAGTTCTCTACTCTTAGTTTAGCGGCGACTTTCACTACATCAACCATTTCAGCTACATCGTGAACGCGAACAACTGAAGCTCCCGCTGCAGCACATAAGGCAACTGCTGCAGCAGTGCCGAATATCCTCTCTGTCGTTTTTTCCTTACCGGTTATCTGACCAATAAAACTCTTTCGACTGGCGCCGACAAGCACGCGATAACCGGTTTCAACAAACTTGAAGATATCGCGCAAAATTGAAAGATTATGCTCCAGAGTCTTTCCAAACCCAATCCCGGGGTCTATGAAGATCATATTTCTGGGTATTCCAAACTCCTCAGCCTGCTTGGCTCTGTCCAAAAGAAACTGGCGAACTTCGCCAACCACATCGTCGTACGTGGGCTCAATTTGCATCGTTGCAGGCGTCCCCTGCATGTGCATCAAAACGACCGGCACCTGGTGTTTCGCTGCCAGCTCTGCCATCCGCTCATCTGCCAAGGCCGTAATATCGTTTATCATCGCCGCTCCCGCTTGCAGAGCAGCTCTGGCAACCTCGCAATTGGCCGTATCAATGCTGATCGGCACATCGGCCTTTTTACGGAGCCCCTCAATCACGGGCACCACGCGTCTGGTCTGCTCCTTCGGTGACACTGGCTCAGAACTCGGCCGGGTGGATTCACCGCCGACATCTATTATCGCCGCACCGTCAACAACCATCTGCAGACCATGCTCGATGGCCTTATCTGTATCGAAGAACTGTCCACCATCGCTGAAGGAATCGGGCGTGACATTCAAGACCCCCATCACGATACAGCCCGCGGAAAAGTCCAACCGCCCCCTCGGCCACTCAACTATGTTATCATTGCTTTTCTCTACCATCAAATACTCAAGTTGTCATCCCTGCCCCGTATCGCAGTACGGGGCAAACTCCAGCAGGAATCCGATACCTTTTAGCTTACCGGCCAGACTGCTGGCTCGATCTTTGAGAACAACGCTGGTATTTTGAAATTCCCTGCGCACAGGATAGCTCTTCCGCAAGCTATCAAAAAAGTCGCCCCTTTTTTCCGCTGGCTCTTTCAAAACCTCGCGGAGCTTGCGGTCATCGCCAGTGATACTGTAAATTTTTTCCACGGCACGCGCCAGCACTTCTGGCTTGGTACCGTCCTCTGGGTTCACCTTTAACTGACTGATAGCAGACTCAGGCAGAAAATCGTCGACATCGAACTTGGCCTTAAGCCCGAAATGCCGACAGACTGCCTTGTATATCATAATCATCCCTGCGACCTTGCCGTCCAGCGAATAGCCGGCAATATGCGGCGTGCCAATATCGACCATCTGTAGAAGCTCGATATCGATGTTCGGCTCGCCCTGCCAGACGTCGAGTACAACAGCTTTCAATTTGTCCGCCCGAATCGCTGTTTTCAAAGCCTTGCTGTCCACTACACCGCCACGGGCAGCATTGATGAATACACAGCCAGTCTTCAGCGATTTGAAGAATTTGTCATCGGCTAAATGAAACGTCTTATCAATCCCTTCAAAGGTTAGCGGTGTATGAAGCGTCACAAAGTCGCAATCGAAAAGCTCTTCTATTGGCAGGTATTTTGGATCACCGCTTTGCCTTTGTAAAGGTGGGTCATTAAGGCAGGTCTTCATCCCCAGTGCTGCAGCTTTCTTGGCCACCCTGCCGCCAACATTTCCCACACCAATAATGCCGAGTGATTTTCCTTCCAGCTCAATGTCATACCTCCGTCCTATTTCGAGCAGTGCAGCAATAACGTATTCCGCCGCCGAATTGGCGTTCGACCCCGGCGCTGATGCAAAGGCAATGTTGTTTCGCATAAGGTATTCAGTATCTACATGGTCAAAGCCGATAGTTGCAGTGCCTACGAAACGCACACGACTTCCGGCCAGCAAATCCGGCCCGACCGGCGTGATACTGCGCACCAGCAGAACGTCAGCGTCAGCCACAACAGGCGGCGTTATCTGGCGACCTGCAACAAGCTCAACGTCGCCGACGGATGAGAAACATTCAGTGACAGACGGAATATTTGCATCTGCAATTATTTTCATCTGAAATCAAAGCTCAAAACCGGCAATCTGTGTGCCGCAATCTGGACAGCAGGAAGCTGTGATATGATTCGCGACTATTCTGTAGCCGACACGCTCAATCAACATTTTGCCGCATTTGTAACAGAAGGTACTCTCGGATTTTGCCCCCGGCACGTTGCCGAGGTAGACATAGTGCAGGCCTGCGGCCTTGCCAATGTCATAAGCAGCCTCCAGGCTACTGACAGGCGTAGGGGCCGAATCCAGATATTTATATTGAGGGTGAAACCTGCTAATATGCCAGGGCACATCAGGTCCGGCTTTGGTGACAATAAAATCGGCGAGTTTTTTCAATTCGTCTTCGGAATCATTTTCGCCCGGCACCAGCAAGGTGGTTATCTCAAGCCAGATGTTTGTCTGGCTCGCAATGTAACTGATCGTATCGAGCACCGGCTGCAATCGCGCCTTGCAAAGCCGCTTGTAGTAGTCCTCGCTGAACGCCTTGAGGTCTACGTTGACCCCGTTGAGCCATTCGCCGGCAAAATCAATTGCTTCGCGCGTCATGTAGCCGTTACTGACAAAAACATTTGTCAGACCGCGCTGTTTTGCCAGGCGACCACAGTCGTTGCAGAGCTCCATAAAAATCGTCGGCTCGGTGTATGTATAGGCGATACTCTTGCAATCATATCGCACGGCCGCCTGGACGATCTCGTCCGGGCCAATATCCTGACCATCAATTCGTCCATTCTCCAGAGCCGCCTGGCTTATCTGCCAATTCTGACAGAATTCACAACGAAAATTGCAGCCCATCGTCGCGATAGAAAAACTGCGAGTGCCCGGCTGAAAGTGAAACAGTGGCTTTTTTTCAATAGGGTCGGGGTTAGCGGAACAGACCTTATCGTAATTTATCGAGTACAGCGTGCCCGCTAAGTTCTTTCGCACCGAACACCGCCCCAATTTGCCATCATCAATCGCGCACCGCCAACTGCAGAGCTTACACCGCACCTTTTTATCCTCATCCAAAGGCTCCCAGAGGACTGCCCGCTTCAAGCTGTGTTCTGCCGCTGCCATCTTCGATTCGCTCCCAAATTGCCTTTACTTTTAGATTTGTACTATATAGAATCCACCGGCTAAAATCAATCAATATGGTATGAATAGTCCGAGCACAGACTTATCGTATGGCCTGCAAGTGGCCAACCAAAAACGAGATTAGGCCAAGAAGGAGATAGCATGAATGCTGTTGCGCCCAACTCACTAATAAACCTTGATGTATGCGTGCTGAACGCGTTGGAGCACTTTATCCGTGAAGGCTTGCCACCAGTAGATTTGGGCGGTTACTCGAGACCTCTTGTTGTGGGCAGCGGAAATGCGGCTGCGACGGGCAGAATAATTCTGGAGGACCGAGACGCTGTCTTCGCAGACGAGAGTACGTATCAGAACGTGCTGGATGCAGTCGAGTCAATCGACGGCGCTATCTTGATCTCGGCATCAGGGGGAAAGAACGCCCCGGGTATCGCTCAGGACTTGCAGAACAGAGGGTTGGAAGTTCGACTCTTGACATGCAATCGCAATGCCGCCGCCGGGCAGTACGTTGATTCAGACAAAGTATTTGTTTTCCCACACGCGCCGGAGCCGTACACGTACAACACTTCTACTTATATGGGCATGATTTTGGCAAAGACAAAAGAGAAGCCTCAGGAAATCCTGGATCACATTGAAAACGCTGTTAATCAATCCCTAAGCAAGCTTGCTATGCCTTTCAGAGCCTTCGACGCGTTCTACTTCATAGTGCCCAAGGAATTCGACGCTATAAGGCAAATGCTGACAACGAAGTTCGTGGAGCTGTTCGGCAGGAGAATCGCAAGGGACGTTTTCACCGTCGAGCAGGCCAAGCATGCTACCACACTGGTCCCAACAGATAATGAACTGTTCGTGTCACTCGGGTACGAAAACGACCTCTGGGGCCGCTACCGGCTGAATATTCCTTTGCTCAGCAACGCCGGCTACGGCGCAATAATGGCGGTTGGGTATTACGTGATTGGCAAGATCCAGGCGGCAAAACCGCCCTGGTTTAAAGACAGCGTCGCACGGTATTGCAAAGAAGCAGCAAGATGGTTTGACAGCGCGCTTCCCGTGATAGTTAAATACGCGTAGGTTAAGATAACGCGGCGACATACTGTAGGTTGGCACACGATGCGGAGTCGCGATGTCTCAGGACTGCTCGCAACGCTCGGATTCTCACAGTGGCGCCGGATATTTGGGTTCCGAACGTAAATTCGATTTGACATATTCGGTTTGGTATGTAGAATAATCTGAGTGAAATCCAAGGCGGATCTGTTCAGAGGTCAAAAAGTAGAGTGTGACATCGGGAGGTAAGCTGATATGAGTGTACTATCTGCTATCGGAAACACACCACTTGTGGAACTGAATGTTCTAAACAGCAGGAAACCAAAGGTACGACTCTTCGGAAAGCTTGAAGGAACCAACCCTGGAGGCTCAGTCAAGGACCGGCCTGCTTATTGGATGATAAAGAGAGCGGAAGAGTCGTGCGAACTCAGCGAAGGTAAAACCATACTCGAACCAACATCCGGAAATACCGGCATTGCCTTAGCCATGATCGGGGCAGCAAAAGGATATCCGGTCAAACTCTGCATGCCCGAGTGTGTCAGTATAGAGAGGCAGCATGTACTGCAAGCCTTGAGTGCCGAGGTTGTGCTTACCCCCGCGAAGGAAGGCACCGACGGCGCGATTAGAAAGGCCCATCAACTTCTCGAAAACGAACCGGACAAGTACTACATGCCGAATCAATTCGAGAACGAAGGGAACATTCTGGCTCATTATGAGACGACCGGGCCCGAGGTCCTCGCCCAGACCGGCGGCGAGATTGATGTATTCGTTGCCGGCATGGGCACAACAGGAACACTGATGGGGGTAAAGAGATTTCTAAAAGAAAACAAGCCTGAGGTAACAGTTGTTGGAGTCGAGCCCACGGAAGGACACACGATACAAGGCTTGAAGAATATGACCGAATCCATCGTTCCCAAGGTCTATGAGCCGGGGATGTTGGACGAAAAAATCACTGTCGGAGATGGTGAGGCCTTCGAGACGACAAGACTCCTCGCTGCCAAGGAGGGAATTTTTGTAGGAATGTCGAGCGGCGCAGCGGTAGCAGGCGCCTTACACTTCGCAGAGAGAATGACGTCCGGCACGATTGTCGTGATTCTTCCCGATCGCGGCGACCGCTACCTGAGCACTACGCTATTTCGGTCAATATGCGCAAAATGCCCACCGTAGCTGAATCAAATCGCGATCGAATGGTGTCAAGAAAACGGAATCGAATTTGAAGAGAGATAGTCCAAACGGTTCTGAAGATCAAACCGGAACTAAAGCTTGTTTACCCCTGTCTTTGGTCCTCCCCAGAGCATTTTTCTGATGGCGTTGGTTAATTCAAACCTAATCGTCGAAGACAGAACCTTGCGGCCATCTTACATCTCGTCGTTGGCAATCTTTGAGGAAATCAGGTGCATTCGCCCTGCAAAACAAGACCCCCATACAGCGATTCGTTAGAAATGATATAGAACGCCAGCCCTGTCCGTTCACCTTTGACAAGAATTCTGGGTGACAACCCCTCTCGCATCTGGGGTCGAGATGGCGCTTATTAAGGTTTACATATACTAACAGGTCGAGGCTTTCACAAGTTTTCGGATTGTTGTATTTAGAATATTTGTTGCTCATACCGTTTTCAATTTGTTTCAACAATTCCGAAAAGTCGATCAAGATGCTGCTCTGTGATGCCTCCACTAAATCAATGATAGCATTTGCCTTGTCGATTTTGTTAATCTTTTTTTTATATTCATCGCCTCTCTTTCTTGTATCCTCCATACACTCTGTAACTTCAAAATTCGCATCTCTCAATCGAATATCTGGTGGTTGTTCTCCTTCGGGTATCCCAATTATTTCGTCATCCCTGAATTTAATGCTAAATCCTCGCAAGAACGCCTTAACAACCTTCCCCTCTATCCATCCATGGTTTTGGAGCAGTTTGCGACTTTCCTGACAGTGCCTTTTCAGGTTACTCAAGCATTTTCTTTCCTTGTCCTTATCTGAATTCATCAATCAATAGACCTTAGCCAGAATCTTTATTGGGTGCTTTACCAAACAATCGCTTATATGCTGTATCTGCATTTTGCAGGCGGCGCACTCTGTCAGGACGTTTTGGGTCGGTGATTTTTCGAGGGCCTCTTTTAAGTTCGCGGCTATCTGGGAGGAAAGTTCATAGTTTTTTTTCTGCATGCCGAACGTACCGGCCAGGCCACAACAGCCAGCTTTAAGGTCAACGATATTTACGCCGCAGAGTTCCTGCAAGAGTCTTATGGTGGCCGTCTCATCACCCACCGCACACAGGTGACAAGGCAAATGATAGACAAACTCGTCCGCCACCGACCTTGTCGGGGGTTTTAGCTCATTCTTCTTGAGCAGGCTACATAGATAATTCATCAACTCATAGGTATTTTCTGAAACAAGCTTCGCATCTTCGCCTGCAACAAAATGCCGAAGCTCCTCTTTTAAACATAAGGCCGCACTCGGCTCAGAACAAACAATCTTGTAACCACCTCGGACAACTTTGGCCAGATGTTTGACATTGTACGACAAATCCTTTCGGGCCCTGCCGACATCGCCATAGACAATTGCCGGCAGCGGTGCAGGTCGCTGTTTTGGTAAAATCACCTCAATATCATTGTGGCGAAGCACATCGAGCACGGCGAATCCCAATTCGTGGTCGTTGTAATTTGCGTACGTATCTACAAAGTACGCCACCTTATCGATCGGGTTTTCTATCGGCTCACAAGCAGCTAAATATTTGCGACCGACCTTCAGAAAAGAGCTGTGCACAAATCGCGGCATCCGCCGCCTCTTATCGAATCCCGCGGTTTTCTCCAGAAGCCACCTAACGACCGGCAGGCGCATAACAAGATTCGAGACAGGCGAAAAAGTGCTGCCGAGCATGCTGAGATAGCGATTGTGACTTAGAACAGACTCCGTACGCCGCAAGCCTTTTGTCTTGACGTATTTCGCTCGCGCCACGGTCATGAGCCTGGAAATATCGACACCTGAGGGACATTCCCGCCGGCAAGCCATGCAGTTAACGCATAGATCCAGGAATCTTCTAAACTCCGGTGACTGGAAGTATTCTTCATTTAACTGCCCTGTCGCCCAAAAGTGAAGTATATTAGCCTTCGCACGTGAACTGCCGAGCTCTTCGCCCAGTGCACGATAGACGGGACACATCCGCAAATCAGGTTCTCTGCTCAGGCAAAGCCCACAGCCGTAACACTGCTCAAGCTCCAGCTCAAGCTCATCTTTTTCGAAAAGCAAATCCGTCCTGACTCTGTCAGGCTGGATCTTGTGCTGCCTCCGCAGGCTCTTGACCATGACATCAGGGTCATCGTTGATGATCTTGCCCGGATTCATCAAACCATCAGGGTCGAATATTCGTTTGATCCCACGGAGCAGCTCATAGTATTCGTCACCGTATTGCCTTCTTATAAAGCCGGCCCTGACTAACCCATCTGCGTGCTCGCCGCTGATAGAGCCGCCCAGCGACCAGGCCAGCTCGAAAACATCATTTGCTATGGCGCACATCTTCTGCACATCAGCCGGCTCACTCAAGTCCAGATAGGGCCGTAGATGCAGCTCACCGTCGCCAGCGTGCCCAAAAAAGGACATCACAATATCGTACTTCTTTCCAATCTCCTGTAGACCTGCAATGTAGTCACCCAACCGATTGTGGTCGACGGATACATCTTCCATGAACTCCGCCGGGTGCTTCCTACTCCTTTTTCTATAGAGCAGCGGCCCGGCATCCTTGCGTGACTTCCAAAGGCGGGCTTGTTGCTGTGGCTCGAACACAATGCGTCGTCTGCTTGCCATCTTTCCCACGGCCGAATCAGTGCTCTCGATTTTTCCTCTTACCTTGTCCTGCGTATCACCCGTATGCTCAACCAAAAGCACCGCTTCCGCTCCGGTGGGCAAAATATCGTGATATTCAGGCAAAGCCACCAGCGCCAGATCTATCAACGTCTTGTCCATCAGCTCGCATGCCGATGCGCCGCTGCTGACAATGAATGGCACAGCCTGCGACATCTTCTCGAGGGAATCAAACTCAAGCTGGAGCAAGGCTTTGGCCGTCGGCAGTGCAACAATCCTCAGCTTGACTCTCGTAAAAACAGCCAACGTTCCTTCCGAGCCAGCCAACAGCCGAGCCATGTCAATTATGCCATCGTGGCAAATCCGAGCTATGTTGTACCCGCTTCGATTCCGTTGTGATTTTGGTGACGCGTTAGCGATGACCGCCTCGCTGCCCGCAAGAAGAGAAATGCACTGCCCTGCAATTGAAGCAACCCTCTCGTGCTGCGTCTCGTCCGGCTCGAAATCGTTCTTGAATTCGACCACACTGCCGTCCATCAAGACCGCCTCAATGGTCTCTACATAGTCGCCGAAATAGCCACATTGCAGCGAATGAGCACCGGTGGCATTGTTGGCAACGCACCCGGCTACCGTTGCCCGGTTGCTGCTGGATGGGTCGGGCCCAATCTTCCTGCCATACGGAGCCAGGCACTTGTTCAAATCGTCGAGTACGACGCCGGGTTCACAGACTACTGCTGCCCCGTTATCCTCCACAGCGACAATCTTGTTCATGCAGGGCGTCATATCAAAGACTATGCCACTGCACAGTGACTCGCCAGCCACACCGCTGCCCGCTCCCCGAGCAGCTACGGGTATACCTTTTGCAGCGGCATACTTAACAACGGCAGCCACATCATCACTGTCACGCGGGGTAACAACACACTGAGGGACTATCCTGTAGATGCTCGCATCGGTGCTATAGGCAACCCGGTGCAGGACATCAGCAAGAACATCCCCGCGAACCACTTTGGCCAGATCCGTCGCAACTTCTCTTGATCGGTTGTCTATGGTCATCTTTGCGCTAATATGTCCTTTGCCACTTCACCCTCACGTGTTTTCATACTTACTGTCTTAGCGTCCCTGCTGCAGGCTGTGCTACTCTTGAAAATCTCGAGGCAGGAACTGAGTTTGCGAAATGGTTCCGCTCATCCGCAGGACTGCAAGGTCGTCCTCACTAACCTGTCCACTGATGAACTGTTGAACGGTAGGATGGGGATGGTTGCGAATATGTTCGGCATCGCCGTCAGCAATAATTCTGCCATTATGCAGCATAATGATGCGATCGGCTATCTTATAAGCGCTTGTCATATCATGGGTGACTACCACAGTTGTCTCATGAAGCTCCCGTTGCAGCTTCAATATAAGTTCGTTGATTATGTCGGCCCGAATGGGGTCCAGCCCCGTAGTTGGCTCATCATACAAAATCACTTCAGGGTTTAGTGCGATTGCCCTTGCGAGCGCCACGCGCTTGCGCTGACCCCCCGAAAGATTGGCAGGATAGTAATTCTGGAAACCCTCAAGGCCAACCATCGCTAATTTGGCCTGCACGACGTCCTCAACCTTCTTCCAATCGATCTCTTTGTAGTGCTGTCGTATTGGAAAGATTATATTCTCAGCAACACTGAGGCTGTCGAACAGTGCCCCTCCCTGAAAAAGAAAACCGTACCGCGTACGTATCTTGTTTAGCTCGTCTTCGCTCAGATTGTCGATCCGCCGGCCCTTAAAATAAACCTCCCCTGAAGTCGGGCGCAGCAAAACGATAAGGTGCTTTACCAAGACGGTCTTGCCACATCCACTCGGCCCAATGACAACGGTCGTCTTGCCCTTGTCTATTGAGAGCGAAATATCCTCCAGGACGACATTGTCGCCGAACTTCTTCGTAACGTCTTTAAGGACGATTATGCCGTCGCCGTCACCAACTGGCATTTTGTTTTTCTCGTTGCCCTCTTTCACCTTTGCCCTTGCTTTTTATGGCTTTGCCTTTTGGTTGTCAAGCGACCAAGCTTCTGATCGGCCAGAACGTAGCGTAAATTGCCTTGAAAATCACTGCAAGTGCAAAATCCAGCGCGAGTATGGAGATAAAGCTGGCTACGAATGCTTCGGTGCAGGCCTGCCCCACGCCGTGTGCACCTTCTTTGCACGTAAAGCCTTTATAACAGCTAATAAGCGCGATCGCAGCCCCAAAGAAGAAGCCTTTTACGACCCCGATAGACACATCCCACATCTCCACTCCATGGGCGCTGAAGTTCCAGTACGCCCGGCTGTTAATACCCAAATGAAGGAAGCTCACCAAAGCTCCCCCTACAACACCCATCAAGTCGGCGTAGATAATAAGAAATGGCGTAAGCAGCAGGCACGCCAACACTCGCGGAGCCACTAAATACCGTATCGGGTCGGTCCCCATGCTGCGCACTGCGTCGATCTGCTCTGTGACGTTCATGGTTCCCAACTCAGCCGTCAAAGCCCCCCCTATACGCCCTGCCAGCATGACCGCTGCAAGCACAGGCCCCAACTCTCTCACAACCGAGATGTTAATCAAAACACCAAGATGCTCTTCCAAACCCATACCAGCGAGCTGGTCATACGCCTGAACCGCCAGCGTCATTCCGACGAAGGCACCGGTTATCATTATTACCGGCACACTGCGAACACCGATCAGATTCATTTGTGTCCATATCAGGGGATACGTCTTCGGCCTGGCACAGCTGCGAACCGACGTTACTATTGCCTGGTGAACAAACCTTCCAAACCGCCCTACATTACCTATATCTTCTACAGCCTTAACTGCGAGTGCCCCAATCATAATCTGCCGCTCCAAAATTGACTGTCATCCGAGCAAGATACCGGCTTGCCCAGATGCCTTGCTCCATTCTCAATTCAACCCGCAACTGTATATTTGTCAGCTCTGTCCTGCTTTTTTACCAATCCTCGCTCCCGCTGTCAAGATAGTCCTTGTTTTACAGTGGGATGTTCCTAAAAGAAGAAATATGGAACGAACTAAGTTAGCTCCAACAGGTATCACAAGGCCGCCAGACAGTCTCAGCCAAGTTTTCTAATAGTTGGGGTCGGATTCTATCGAAAGGCATTAAGCTTGCTCGATGCAATCGAACTTGCACAACCAGTACCCATAGTGACGCCGCATTCCTCGGCGCCGCTATCCGTGACGCCTTTGAGGAGGTGTAACAACACGCAGCGGTTGTGCTGTCTCTGATTTATAGAACATCAATGAGCTTGTGCAAAGATTGCACAAAATAATAACCTGATTAAACACTGCAGCTATTCTACTATGACAGTCTCATCCGGTGGAATGCCAAGCCGTTCGTACCTTTTAGCTCGAGATTTCTCGTCACCGATATAAATCTCTCGAGCAATCTCTCCTACTTCTAACGCGCGCTGCCGGGGGACCACCAGGACACCGTCTCCATCGGCCATGACCAAATCGCCAGGGTAAATTAGGACCCCGGCACAATTGATGGGAAAGTTGTAGGATTCCGCGATAAGTCTTCCTGGGCGAACTCCACGAGAGCTATGTGCATCTTTGCAGTAGACGGCTATTTTCTTGACCTTAACAATCTCATCCGTATCACGGGCACCGCCATTTGTCACTACTCCTACGACACCTTTCTCGGCCCAACCAAGGCTATTGTTGGATCCGATGAAACCACATTCGGGGATTCCACCGGCATCAATAACAGCGACGTCGTGCGGTTTTGCGGCTTCGAGCCAGGCATCAGGCGCTCGTTTGTATTGCTGAGATTTGAACCTCTTGAAGCCTGCAAGGTCTTCAAATGAGTTTTGCCCCACCCTAATATCAGTTGGCACGTGGCGGACGGTAACGGCAAAACCAACAATTCGATGCGAGAACTTTTCCACATCCCGCCATAAGGGGCGAATATTCTTGTCCATCAAACCTATATCCTGCAAACCAATCAGGTCCATAGCATCAAGCACATCCGTAAGTCGCAAATCTCTGTACAATTCAAGGATTCTCTGTCGCGTCTGGTCACTGTCGTCGAAACTTTTATTTTGCAGCAGTCTCACGCCTTGAGGCGTCGAGAGTTTCTTGGGTATCGTGCGTTCCTCTGCGCGGGTGGCGAGAATAACCAGCAAGAAGATGAGTAGTACCACCGAAATCACTCTGACGTATGTTGGCTTGGACTTCGCTGAGTAACACATGGTAACCTCCCTAATAAATGTTTTGTCAAATTTATTGGGTTAAAATCAAAAGAGAAGCTATACTATACTTGAGAAAATGCAAGGATTTTCTTGTATTACCGGTCAAGGACCGACTGGTTGGCAGCGAAGAGTGCATGTAAGCAAAGATGCTCGAAGGAATGTGGTGCAACAGGATGTTCGTTTGGCACTATAGGAATAGCAGAAGAAAGGTGAATTGCTACACGTCAGAGGCTTAGATGGCATTGGTCCTTCGGAAATTATGTATCAGAACGAGAGTCAGCAACTGGAAGTGCAGGACAGCCTTTGCTTTGATGGCAGTGCTTGTGCAGGTATCGCCTGCAACGCTTGGGAGCGACGCTACTGACCAAGCGACACTTCGAGCAATGGTCGAAGCGGACTGGGCTGCTCAGGAGCTCCGGAAGGACCGCACACCAGATGCGCCCGAGGCCATTCGTGAAGCATTGGGGCGGGCCGAGCAGCTTATGCGTGACCTTCGCACAATGCGTGAGGTCCCTGAACTCAGTTCCGAATCAGTCACCTTAGCATGGCTGCGACGCCAGGTCAGTGAGATAGGCGCGCTAGATAAAGAGAGCCGACTCGCGTTATATCAGAAAATCCGCACTGTCGGACGGGAGCTGGTGCTGAAGAATTCGCTTATCGCCTCGAAGCCAATCGTATTTCTGAAGCGTCGTCGGTTCATCTGTCAGATGCTCCATGAGTACCTCGGCTACTTTTATGACTATGAAGACATCGCCGGCGGAGGAGTATATGTTCTCGATGAGCCCGGTCTCTCTATGAAGGTGCGTGAGTTGATTAAGGGGCGTTTGCCGCGAGGCAATTATACGACTCTTGCGTTGTCATACGATGCGAAGACGATTTACTTTGCTTTTGCGGAGCGAGCCACTAATAAGCCGGAATTTTACTCGCCGGGGCGGCGCTGCTTCCACATCTATGCGATGGGCGCGAACGGGGTAAACCTTCGGCAGCTTACGGACGGGCCAAACGACGACTTTGACCCCTGCCCCCTACCTGATGGTGGAATCGTTTTTATGTCGACCCGGCGCGGAGGCTTCGGGCGGTGTCACAATCCCTGGGAACCGCTGCCGAGCTACACCTTGCACCGTATGAAGGCCCTAGGTCAAGAGGTGCATACGTTATCGTTCCATGAGACGAACGAATGGCACCCATCTGTGTTGGGTGATGGACGAATCGTATATTGTCGCTGGGACTACGTTGACCGTTCGGCAGCCAACTATCATGGTCTGTGGGTCAGCAATCCAGATGGTAGCAACCCCAGCATCCTCTTTGGAAACTACACCCAGCGTATCAACGCCTGCTTTCAACCACGAGCAATACTAGGCTCAAACAAAATTGTCTTTATAGCCGGTGCGCACCATGCCGATGTTGGTGGTTCATTGGTCATCTTGGATGCTGCCAGCGCCGAACTGGACCCTACGACCGGCGAGGACCAATTTGACGCAATCGAGGTCTTGACGCCTGAAGTATGTTTCCCTGAAGCACCCGGTTGGCCCAACAGCTATTTCCACAGTCCCTGGCCGGTCTCGGAGAATTATTTTCTGGTTGCTTTCAGTTTCGATCCGCTGCCGGGGATGGGCCCGGGCGTCAAAGAGGACACACATACGGGACTCTACTATTTCGATCGCTTTGGAAACTTGGAGTTGCTGTATCGTGATCCTGATATTTCCTGCATGTACCCGATTCCGCTTGGGCGGCGTGCGGTGCCTTCGGCCATTCCCTCTACGTTAGATTCAAGCCTCGGCGATGAGGGTGAATTTGTGCTTGTGGATGTGCGAGAGAGTCTCCTGCCAATACCGGCGTCCCGGTCAATCAGCGAGTTACGAATATTCCAGGTGCTACCGAAAACAACGACGCATATTGCGAACCAACCCCGGATTGGCTACGCAAACGCAGAGAGTGCCCGTATGCTGCTCGGTACGGTTCCGGTCGAGTCTGACGGTTCGGCGTATTTCCGCGTGCCTGCCGGTAAACCGCTGTATTTTCAGGCTGTAGATGAGACAGGCAAAGCCGTTCAAAGCATGCGCAGCGTCACTTATCTGCAGCCAGGTGAAAGACGCAGTTGCCTCGGTTGTCATGAACCTCGCGGCAGGACGCCGGTGAATCGCCAAGGCCCCCTGGCCTTGCAGCGAGCGCCGTCAAGGATCAAGCCCGGCCCGGATGGAACTCGCCCCTTCAGTTACGCCCGGCTTGTTCAGCCTCTTCTGCAAGAGCATTGTGTACGGTGCCATGACGGAAGTCCCGGTCACCTCAAGAGTCAGTTGGCTCTAACCGGCGACTTCGCAGGGACCTTTAGCAGATCGTATGAAAGCCTCAAACCATATGTCCGGTGGTATGAATGGGGCGGAAGCAGTATCAACCAGATAGTCACGAGACCCGGACATATTGGGGCCGACGAAAGTCCTCTCTTGAAGGTGCTTGAAGATCCCACACATGCGGAGCATATTCACCTTTCAGAGAAGGATTGGCGCAGGCTTTACATTTGGCTCGACGGCAATGCACCCTTCTACGGAACCTACGACAGAGAGCACCAGCTCGCGCAGAGGGGCGGTAAGGCAGTACCCCCACCTCGGATTCAATAAGACTGTATAGCCTACCAGCCATAAACAGCCAAATTGAAAACAGCCGGTCGTTATATAAGGTCTGCCTTTGAGACTACGATGCCGGACGACACTTGACGGGCACACAGAACAGGGCACTGTATGCATTCAGAGAAAGAGGCGCTTTCCAACTGGGCAAAGCCCGGCGAGCGCGCAAAAAAAGGGAGACCCAGGCACATAGTATACGACTTTTTGTCAGCCTGTCTCCCTGTTGCGACATGCCTGTACGTACACTACCGCGGGTCGTGCTACGAGACCAACAGATCTCCGCTTGTACTCGCAACATATATATTGTAGCGGGAATTGCCACCTAAGTCAACTACATTATTCGACCGCTGGTCCTTCTTGCTTACAAAGTCACATACGCAGGTGAGGAAGCATCAACCTCTCGGCCATATAACCCGCACAGGCCATACAGAAAGCATGAATCATTGGATACACGATTTTACAAGTCCGATCCACCCGCATCAGTGCAGAAGCGAAAAGAGGCAAGTCAAGGTGACTTGCCTCTTTCACTATCGCTCGCCTATGAGAATGGCTAAGCCATGCAAGCCAAACGATTATTCGGGTCTTGGGCAATTGCCGGCAAGATCCGAATCCGTCTTCTTCCAGTTCGCAATAAGGATGTTCAAATCGTTGCTCATGACACGATACTTC
>Ga0209427_10003784_pt1 | contig 17683 bp, 17 predicted proteins | sample DeeMarSWOR136_30_FD_187465 | JGI IMG/M metagenome (GOLD analysis project Ga0209427, IMG submission 187465) | Marine sediment microbial communities from White Oak River estuary, North Carolina - WOR-1-36_30 (SPAdes) (version 2) | ecosystem: Environmental > Aquatic > Marine > Intertidal zone >...
TATTGGGCAAGAAGCAGGTAACAGCCATACGAGTCCCTACAAAACGCCAGGAGGCAAAATGGCAGCGACAGAAGCGCATTCGTCGCATAATAATAGCAGTAGCGGCTATCTTCCTGGTTGGCATTGTCAGCTATGTAAGCTACGAATATTATGTTGACAAGATCAAACCCTTCAGTGAGAAAGTGATCACCGTAAATGATGTTTCCTTCAATATGGAATATTATGTAAACATGCTCGACGCCCAGACCAAAGGATTAGCACCAGCTAACATCACCTATGAGATTGCTCAATATATTGCTCAATATATTGAATATGCCGAACTAAAGAGCCAAGGAGCGAAAGACCTCAATATAACAGTGGGTGAAGAAGAGATAGAGGAAATGATCAAGGAGCAACAATTGTCTAAGGGTAAAGTTTATCGAGATATAGCAGAAACTCAGCTATTAAGTGAAAGACTCTCAGAATATTTTGATTCTCAGTTGCCGGATGAAATGCTACAGTCAAACACCCAGGTGATGTTCGTGGAGAGCGAACAGGTGGCTAACAACGTGATAGACCAGGCTGAGAAAGGTGAAAACTTCACCGAGTTAGTCAGGGGATTCTCTTACGATAACATAACTAAAGAATATGATGGCAATTTAGGCTGGCTTCCTCTGGAATTAATGTCGCCAACTATGGCAGAGACCTTCAATCTTACCACCGGTGGAATAAGCCAGCCCATCTGCGATAATTCAACCAGCAAAAGCGTTGGCTACTGGCTGATAAAGGTTAGTGAAAAAGACCCCGAGAAAGGGATAAATGTTAGTGCCATGTTATTAGGCAGCGAGCAAGAGGCTGTGGAAATCAAGGCTGAACTGGATGCAGAAGGTAATTTTAGCGAACTTGCAAAGAACTACTCCCAGCACAGCAGCAAATATGAGGGAGGCAAACTCGGGTGGCTCAAGGAAGAGGAAAAGGAGACAAATGACTTCAGCGATGAGTTCGACGAAGTCGCTTTCCAGCTTCCTGTGGATGAAGTGAGTGAACCGGCCAAGGACGAAACTGTTAACACCGAAGGAGGCTGTTTGGTGGTCAAAGTTTTGGATAAACAACAGCGAGAGCTGGACGACGCTGTCCGGGAAATGCTGAAAAATAAACGCTTCAGCGAGTGGCTTGAGCAACAAAGAGAAAATAGCACTATTGAGAATAAACTTGATGCCACGAGGATGGACTGGGCTATACAGGAAGTTATTAAAGGAAGATAAATATGCAGACAAAGCAAGAAGTAAACATTGGCTTATTAGGTCTTGGAGTTGTAGGCAGTGGCGTAGCTCATGCCCTGCTGGAGAAGAAGGATAGTCTGGCTGAGCAATCAGGGGGACCTCTGATATTAAGGAAGGTGGCAGAAAAACGCTCTGTAGAACTTGAACCTGGATTACTGACCCAGAATGCCGAGGAAATTCTGACCGATCCACAAATAGACATAGTCATTGAGGTTATTGGTGGAGAACATCCCGCTACAGAATACATCAGGCAAGCTATCACCAATGGAAAGCATGTGGTTACCGCCAATAAGGAAGTAATTGCTAAACATGGATATGAGCTATTTTCGCTGGCTAAAGAAGTCAACGTTGAGCTTCGCTACGAAGCAAGCGTAGGCAGCGGCATACCTCTTATTTCCTCTTTCCAGCAAGGCTTGGCATCCAATGATATCTCAGCCATCCATGCCATCCTCAACGGCACCACCAACTACATCCTGACCAGAATGGCGCAAGAAAAACTGGACTTCCCCGTGGCTTTAAAACAAGCCCAGGAATTGGGTTATGCCGAGTCCGACCCTTCAAATGACATTGAGGGGATAGATACGGTCTATAAACTAGCCATCCTGGCTAACTTAGCTTTCCATACCAAACTAGATCCCCAAAAGATACACCATGAGGGAATTTCACACCTTGCTGCTGAAGATTTCCTTTATGCTGAGGAATTCGGTTATGTGATAAAGCTCCTGGCAATTGCTAAGCGATACGGGAACACTATAGAGGCTCGGGTGCACCCTGTTTTTCTGCCCAGGGATTCTCAATTGGCTAAAGTCGATGGTGTTTATAACGCCATTCAAGCAGAAGGAGACCTTGCTGGCAAATTGCTCTTCTACGGAGAAGGAGCAGGAGGAATGCGAGCTTCCAGTGCTATTGTTGCCGATGTATTGACTATAGCTAGAAATAAGCGTCTGGGGATAACTGCCACCCCAGAAACAAGGATAAATCAAGGGCTAATCATCAAGCCAATGGCAGATGTGGAGACACGGTATTACTTCAGGCTGGATGCGGCTGACCGTCCTGGAGTCTTAGCCCAAATCTCCAAGGTCTTGGGGGATAACTCCATCAGCATTTCATCGGTGATCCAGAAAGAGAGCGACCGAGCAACTCAGGCTGCCAAGATAGTCATCATGACCTACCCGGCAAAGGAGAACGCAGTGCAGAAAGCTGTTGAACAATTAAGATTGGTGGCTGTGGTAAACGAAGTGAGTAGCTTTATCAGGGTTGAGGAATGAAGCAAGGTGTTCTTGCTAGATACCACCATCTGTTGCCCATCACCCCGGCCACCCCTATAGTAACGCTTGGCGAGGGAGACACCCCCCTGGTAAGGTCTCGAACACTGGAGAAAGAACTTGGATGTGGGGAACTCTATTTTAAATTGGAAGGATGCAATCCCACTGGTTCATTTAAAGACCGCGGCATGGTGGTAGCAGTAGCCAAGGCAGCGGAGAGTGGCAGCTCCACCATTATTTGTGCTTCCACCGGCAATACCAGTGCTTCAGCGACTGCCTATGGAACCCGCTTTGGAATGAGGACTATCGTTGTCATCCCTAAAGGGAAAATAGCTATGGGAAAGCTAGCTCAAGCCATTGTTTACGGCGCCCAGATAGTGGGCATAAAAGGCAACTTCGATCAAGCGCTGCAAATAGTCCGTTCCATCACCGAAAAACACCCCGTTACCCTGGTTAACTCGCTCAATCCAAATCGCATCGAAGGTCAGAAAACAGCTTCGTTCGAAATCATCGATGATCTGGAGGACGCCCCAGATTATCTATTTATTCCTGTGGGCAATGCCGGGAACATAACCGCTTACTGGAAGGGATTCAAAGAATACCACCGCATTGGCAAGGCAAGCCATACCCCAAAGATGATGGGCTTTCAAGCTGCTGGCGCCGCACCCATAGTTCAGGGCAAACCGGTTAAATACCCCAAAACTATCGCTACTGCTATCCGCATTGGCAACCCTGCTAGCTGGGAGAAAGCAACGGCAGCAAGAGATGAATCTGGCGGCATCATAGACTTGGTGACCGACGATGAGATTTTGAACGCTTATAAATCATTAGCAATCAAGGAAGGCGTTTTCGGCGAACCGGCGTCAGCCGCCTCGGTAGCGGGACTCATCAAGATGGCAAAGAAGCAGAATTTCTCAGATAAGAAAATAGTTTGTATCATCACCGGAACGGGATTAAAAGACCCCAATGTGCCCCGTCGATATGCTCAGCCACCAACAGAACTGGCCGCCAACCTGAGTATAGTGGAAGATTTTTTGTTCAAGGACTAAAAATCTACAGGGCAGCTCACCGGCTATCCTCTTCCGATTCCTCTTCGTCTCCTGTCCTAGCCTTGCCTTTATCGGGTGCTTCCGTTTCTGCTCTTCTATTATCAGTGACATAGAATCCACTACCCTTAAAAATTATCGGCACGGGGGAAAATAGCCGCTTTGTCTTGGCTCCGCAGCGAGTGCAAAAAACGGGCGAATTATTATCGCTGAACTTCAGTTTAACCTCGAACCTAAATTTACACTGCGGACATTGATATTCATACGTAGGCAATATACTCACTCTCCTTTTACAGTCACATGCCTAATTTTCAAGCTATTTAGAATTAGCTAGCTTCCGCCTAAAGGGCATTGTTGGTGGCCTTTATATATAGGCATAATCAACCTGTTATACTAGCAATTTAATTAGCAATCTGCAACAATGACTGCTAATTATTTTAGCTTGTACTAGGGTAAAATTCAAATTTCTCAGCCAAAATGGATTATAATGATTCCAAAAAATGAAGGAGACTAGCTATGGAGAAAACAGCTATAGAAGGCATCGGCAAATTCAGTCATCATTATCCTAAATTGGCAGCTATAGTTACTGCTAGCTTTGAAGAGAAAGACAATGCCATGACTGCAGCATGGCATAGTTCGATTTCCATCAATCCTCCTATTTACGGTGTCTCTATCTCTCCCAAAAGGTTTACCTACCAGCTTATCAGCCAAAGCAAGGAATTCGGCATTAATTTCATCTCTTCTGAAAAAGCTCATTTGGCTGCCTCTGTTGGTGGCAGTTCAGGACAAAAGATAGACAAGTTCCAAAAGCTTAACATCTCAAAAGAGAAGCCGATAAGAACCAGCGTTCCTTTGTTGAAGGACGCCTATGCTTCCTACGAATGCAAGCTTTTAGATAGCAAAATTTATGGCGACCATGTTTGGGTAGTCGGTGAGATTGTCGCAGTACACTTCCAAGAGGGAATCTTCACCAAAAATGAAATACTTGACTTGACCAAGGTAAAGCCGCTTCTTTACCTCGGCTCTGAGTTCTATGTCACTGCAGACGAAGATAGCGTAAGTTTCATAAAGAGGGGGATTTGAAATGATTGATAAGGATAGGATCAAAACGGCAACAGCTTCCATAATCGAGGCTATCGGGCAAGACTTATCGACGGAAAACATAAAGGATACCCCCCAGCGTGTTGCCGATATGTATGCAGAACTTTTTTCGGGATTAGATATTGACCCTAAGGTTGAACTAGCCACAGGCTTTGAGGAAGGTCACCACGAAATGGTGATCTTAAAAGATATCCCCTTTTACTCTATGTGCGAACATCATCTGCTCCCTTTCTACGGAGTAGCCCATGTAGGCTATATTCCCGAGCAAAATGGCAAGGTGGTGGGGATAAGCAAGCTGGCAAGAGTGGTGGAAATAATTGCCAGGCGTCCCCAACTCCAGGAAAGAATGACAAGGCAGATTGCTGATACCATTTTCGAAGCCCTTCAACCAGACGGCGTGGGAGTAATCATTCAAGCAGAGCATTTATGCATGATAATGAGGGGTATTAAGAAACCGGGGAGTACCGTAACAACTTCAGCGGTAAGGGGAAGTTTTCACAGCAAAACGGTCACTCGCTCTGAGTTCTTGTCCTTAATCCAGATGAGGTAACCAATTCGCCATTGCACCTCTTTTCATCGTCATTGCGAGCCCTCCTTTATTGTCATTGCGAGCGAAGCGTGGCAATCCCGGGAAAGCAAAACCAAAAAATCAAACGGCAAAATGACAGAGCAAGAATAAAAAAGCAGTCAGTAATCAGTAGTCAGCAGTTAGCTGATGACTGAAAGCTGATAGCTATTAAATTGGAGATTGCTTCGGTACTTTGTGCCTCGCAACCGCTCCCGCTCCCCACAATGACATCTCCAAGTTGTTTATTCATGACGAAGCGCTTCAATAGGGTCGAGACGTGCCGCTCGGAACGCAGGGTAGATACCGGAGGCAAGTCCAACAAACAGCGATACCCCTACTGCCAGCACAACAACATCTCCAGGAAGCATCGCCGGGAAAGGGAATCCAAGATTTCCCGCTATAACAGAGGCGCCTTTGACTGCAATCCACCCCAAGCCTACCCCTATAGCGCCACCAAAGACACTCAGTGTGGCAGCTTCAGTGAGGAATTGAGTTAGAATATCACGGCGCTTCGCTCCTACGGCTTTCCTAAGACCAATTTCCCTGGTGCGCTCTACCACGGAGACGAGCATGATGTTCATGATTCCTATGCCACTAACAAGCAGGGAAATGGCAGCTATGGCGCTGAGGATAATGTAGAATACTCCTTGTATCTCGCCGAAAATGCGAGCTACAGCCTCCATACTCATCACAGTGAAGTCATCGTCTTCTCCTGGCCTGATATGATGGCGTTGCCGCAGGATGCTAGTAATTTCCTCTTTTGCAGAATCTACCTTACCGTCGCTTGTTGCCTGGACACCGATAACATGAATAGTGTGCCCGATACTGCCCGCTTGCTGAGCAAATAGAGTCGATTGCACCGTAGATAAGGGAGCAAATATCATCAAGTCCTCAATTCCAAAGGCACTTCCTTTGGTTTCCAATACGCCGATGACCTTGAACTGTCGTCCGTTCATTCTTACAGTCTGATCAACGGGAGACATTAAGCCAAACAATTCCTCAGCCAAATGGTGCCCCAGGACCACCACCCTTGCCCTTCCTGCATAGTCGTTATCATCGATAAATCTGCCCTGGGCTACCTCAAAGTTATTGACTTGCTGGTATTCTGGTGTTACCCCAGCAATCCTAGTTCCCATATTTTCTGCCCCGGCTTTTACCTGAGCGGAAGTTTGTATCGCTGGTGCTACCAGAGCTACCGAAGGAGCATTACGGGGGTCAGCAATCGCTTCAGCATCCTCCAAGGTCAATGTTTGGGCACTTCCCAAGGGACCACCTAGACCCATCATGGATGTAGATGCGCCAGGGAGAACATATATGAGATTAGTTCCCAATGCCGCAAATTGTTCGCTCGTCACAGCTTGGTCTATTTTGCCCAAAGATATCACGGAGACGACTGCAGCTACTCCAATTAAGATACCCAATATGCTCAATCCTGAACGTAGTTTGTGACCAGATAGAACATGTAAGGCAGTAACGATAGAATCCCTTATTCTCATGCTGCCTTTTCGATTTTGCCATCTCGCATTTCAATGGTACGTTGCGTATAAGCAGTGATATCACGCTCGTGCGTCACCAAGACGATGGTCATCCCTTGCTCATTCAGCTTCTGAAAAATGAGCATGATTTCCCTGCTAGTCTGGGTATCAAGATTGCCAGTGGGCTCATCGGCTAGAATAAGAGCGGGATTGTTTATTAACGCTCGAGCAATGGCTACCCTCTGCTGTTCACCACCAGCAAGCTCACTAGGTTTGTGATGAGAACGATGAGCTAGACCCACAGATTCAAGAGCCTGTAACACCCTTTGCCGCCGATTTCCAGCGCCACCATAAATAAGCGGCAATTCCACATTGGCTAAAGCCGTGGTTCTAGGCAACAGATTAAAGCTCTGGAAAACAAACCCTATCTTTTTGTTTCTTATTTCAGCCAATTTATTATCGCTAAGCTTGCTTACTTCGATTTCCTCCAGGCGATATTGGCCTGAAGTTGGTTTATCAAGGCACCCCATAATATTCATCAGTGTGGATTTACCCGAGCCTGATGATCCTATAATGGATATCATTTCCCCCTGCTCAATGCGTAAGTCTACCCCATTGAGGGCAACAACCTCTGTTTCCCCCATCTTGTACACTTTGGTTATGTTATCAAGCTCGATCATCTAACCCCTAAAACATAAAGGGAAGTTGTGATGCCTGAGGCAAAATCATCTTCTCCCCCTCTTCTAACCCAGACAAAACCTCGGCGTATATCCCATCGCTCAAACCTATGCTAATTTGCCTTTTCTCAATTTGTTCATCAGTGACCACCTCCACGAAGGGGTTTTCCCAACTACCTTGAATAGCCCGATTTGGTATCAACAACACATCATCGTGCTGCTCAATGATAATCTCAGCGGTGGCACTCATGCCATCTTTAAGCTCTTCGTCAGGGTTCTCCAGAGTTATCGTGGTTTTATAAAACACCACTCCCACTTCTGTAGTGCTCTCTGGAGAGATGAAAGTTATCCTGCCCTTCACTTCTTTATCAGGCAAAGCATCTAAAATAACAATCGCTTCCTGCCCTAGCTTTACCTTGGGAACATCTATTTCATCAATCACGCCATTCATTTTTATCTCGCTGGGGTCAATTAAACTGATCGCTGGATTAGCGTATGTCATCGCTGAAAGTTGCTGTCCTTCCCTTATGTAGACAGCAGCCACAATACCATCAAAGGGGGCAGTGATTATCGTCTTATCCAGCTCGGCTTGAGCCTGGTCAAGCTGTAGCTCAGCCATTTTGACCGATAAAGGTAATGACCATACTCTGGATTTCGATTTTTCCTTCGCCTTGTCCAAACTTTGCTCCACCTGTTCCAGCAGTAACTGTGCTTCGTCAATTTTGCCTTCATCCAGGAGCTCTCGCGCTTCCTCCAGGTCGTCTTTGGCTTCATCCAGAGCCAGCCATATTCCCGGCACATCTCTGGCATGGGTATAGGAATAATAAGGATAAATCGTCTGCTCCAGATTAAGCTCAGCCATTGCCACACTTGCCTCCAAGCTGGGAGCATCGAGTTTAGTTAAATTTTCCCCCTCCACCACTCTATCTCCCTCCTCCACCATTATCGTCTTAACCATCCCTGAAGTGCCAAACGACAAATCTGTCTTATGTGGCATCTCCAGGTTTCCACTGACATCAACGCTTATCACCAAATCGCCTCGCATAGCCTCGGCAGTTTCTTGAACCTCGTTTTCCGAACTGCCACAGCCAGTGAAAAACACACTCACCAGACAAATTACGGTTACCACAATTAGCCATTTCTTCATTTTTTTTACCTCTCTCTTCTTTCTACTTTATAAGTTTATTTTGTTATATCTTCCTCTTGTAATCAGCAAAATGGCTGATTTGGGGCTCATACTTTAGTATGATTACGCCTTTTGGCAAACTGCTCGTTATAACAGCAATTTGAAACGCAAAATAGGAAAATTTGTTTAGTCAGTCTTTTCTTCCTTCTCAATCAGTCCATCTTTTAGATAAATAATTCTCTCCAGATACTTTTTGTCTTCCGGTTCGTGAGTAATTATAACAATAGTTTGGCCTAACTCCTTGTTTAATTTGGTCAAGAGCTTAAAGATTGTTTCTGCTGATTTGCTATCCAAATTAGCACAGGGCTCATCAGCAAATAATACCTTAGGGTTATTAACTAAAGCTCGGGCTATCCCCACTCGCTGTTGTTCTCCTCCCGAAAGCTCATGAGGAAGATGATGTAATCTGTCCCCCAATTCCACCATTTCTAAAAACTCCCTAGCAGCTTTTTTATAATCCTTTTTGTCTTTGCTACTAGCCCATGAGAGCAGATAAACATTTTCTACCACAGTCAATTCTGGTATAAGAGTGTATTCCTGGAAAATATAACCCAGTTTCTCCAATCTGAATTGCTTTTTCTCGGAATCGGATAATTTAAGAACATCGACACCGTCAATAAGAATTTTCCCACTGGTTGGGTTATCCAGCAAACCAAGCTGATGAAGCAGGGTTGATTTACCAGCTCCGCTTCGACCCATTATGCCTAAGATCCCTCCACTTTCAACTTCAAAAGTTATTCCTTTAAGCGCTTCTACTGGCACTTTGCCCGGATAAACCTTTTTTAGATTTTCAACTTTCACCATCTTGAATTTACCTTCCCCAAATTGCTTTTAAGATATTCTCTCGGGTAGTTTGCCAAGAAGGGATAAAGCCGGCGATAATAGCGACAACAAATAGAATTAGGCTGTTAATAATCAACAGTTTTTTAGTCATGACTAAACTAACAAAGCCTAAAGGAAACTCTAGAGGATGACTGACAAAATAAGGTATGAGTAAGAAATGGACTGCCACCACTCCTAATCCTATTCCTAAAGTGGCGTAAAATAAAGCCTGTAGAATATAAGAATTAATAATTGTCCCCTTTCCTATGCCAAGGGCTTTTAAAATGCCAATTTGCTTTCTTTTATGAGTAACATCAATAAAGATAATAACATAGAAAACCAAAGCGGCTACGATTAAGAGAAATCCGGTAATCAGCAATCTAATTTTACCAAGGCTTTCAGTTATACCCGACACCATACCCATATAATCTGTCCAGGGATGAATCTTCTCTTCTATTAATCCCATTCTTCTAAGTTCTTGAATGTATCTTTCCTCTTGACCAGGTTGCTCAATTTTAACCAGGATTTCTGAAGCTCTATTATGCACCCCTAAAACAGACTCCATCTCCTTTTCTGTAATAAAAGCCTGTATATCAGCAAAAGCCCAGCCTGTGCCAAATATTCCCTTTACCTCATAATCTCTTTGAACGCCGTTATTAAAAGTCAGTGTTATCTCATCGCCTATTCTCACCCCTTCCAGAGACTTTAACGGAAGTTCGGCTCCATATCCACCGGAGATCTCTCTGCCTAAAACAATCTTCTGGCGGTCCGATTCGTCCAAATATTCACCAGCTACCATGTTCTGATGAATTTTAGTCACTCTTATTTCCTGTTCAGGGTCTATAGAATCCACCAAACACTGAGTAGTTTTTACATCTTCGCCATCTTTATTTTCATCATAAGTAACTGTTGCTGAAACAATATAATGGCATGCACTACCTATTACTCCGGGAATATTATTAATTCTTTCCTGCAATAAAGGCGCCCTTATAATGTAGTCCTCATCTTCTCCCGGTTCGATAATTATGTTTGCGAACGTATTCTCCACCGTTTGCCTGTTCATTGCCTCTGTTAGACCAAGTAAAAGGGAAGGAGTGAAGCCAAGAAGAATAAAAATCATAATCATAATCATAATAAGCGCAGCTGAGATGCTCTTCCTGCCTCTGATTACGGACTTGTAAGCTAAGAAGAGAGAAATCCTTAGATTTTTTAACATAGCATTTGAAACTTTTTCATCACTCAAGGTGAAAGCAAGATAGTCTGGGCTAGTCAGCCTCCATTTTAGAAAAGAAATACGCTCCCAATCCTGCCAGTGTTATTGATAATACCAGAAGAACTGCAAAGTCAAGCCATAAAGGAAAGGCAGCGCCACCGACAAGCGCACCCCTCAACCCATCTACCCCATAAGTAAGCGGGTTAATATACATTATATATTTAATTCCCGCCGGCATAGATTGCAAAGGAAAGAAAGCGCCAGACAGGAAGAATATCGGCATTATTACCAAGTTCATTATGGACATGAAACCTTGAGTGTCAGCCAGCTTCGCAGCAATAATCAAGCCCAGCCCGGTGAAGGTAGCACAGGTGAGAATCATAAACACAATTGACAGAAAAAAACCTGAGATGCCGGATATTTTCACTCCCATAGCCATGGCTATTGCCACAATAACGAGAGCTTGCACTAAAGCTATGGTCATACCCCCCAGGCTTCTACCCAATATAATTGAGAATCGGTTAACTGGAGCCACCAATACCTCTTTGAGGAAACCAAATTCCTTATCCCAGATGACAGACACTCCTGATATTGTGCTGGAAAATAATAGAGTCATGCCCACTATCCCCGGAGCCAAGAAGTCAAGATAATTCATCCCCTCTATTTCAAAACCGGGGATGAAGCTTAGTGGCAATCCAAGAAAGGCGAGGAAAAGAAAGGGCATCAATATTGAGCTGGCAACTCGAGATTTCACCCTTAAGAATCTCTTTATCTGCCTCAGCCACATGGTGTAAATGGGCAATGGGTCTACAAATCTGGTAACTCTTATTGCCTCCATCTCTTCACTTCCTCCTTCCAGTCATTCTTGTTTTCCAGAGTCCTTTTACGCTTCCTTCCTCTTCCCTTATCTCACTCCCGGTATAGTATAGGAAAGCATCCTCTAAGCTTGGCTCGCGCAAGTCAATAGCAGTTATCACAAATCCATGCTCATTGGTAAGCTCAACAAGCTCGAGCACCTTTTCTTCACCACCTTCAACACTCAATTCCAGCGAACTGTTACGCCACTCAATTTCCTTTATCCAGTCAATTCCCCGGAGTAAACCCGCCAAATCATCACTTCCTTCATTGGCCAGCTGTAGCGAAATCAAACTAATGCCCACTACTTCCTTTAACTTCCCTGGCGTATCCACCACTGCTATTTTGCCCTGGTCTATGATAGCTACTCGATGACAGAGATAATCTGCCTCTTCTATATAATGGGTGGTAAGGATGATAGTTATGCCTTCCTGTTCATTTAGCGTTCTGATGTGGTTCCATAGATTCCTTCTTGTTTGTATGTCTAAGCCCAATGTCGGCTCATCTAGAAACAGTACTTCGGGGTGGTTCATAAATCCACGGGCAACTTCAAATCTGCGTTGCATACCACCTGACAAGTCTCCGACTTTGATATCTTCCTTACCCTTTAATTCCATTAAGTTGAGCACCTCCGCTATCCTTTCCCCCCTCATCTTCCTGCCCATGTGGTACATCCTGCCGTGGAAATCCAGGTTTTCTCTGCCGGTAAGAAATTTATCGATGCAGGAGTCCTGGAACACAATGCCAATGCATTCCCTGATGCTATCCCTCTCGTGTGTAACATCGTAGCCACAAACCTTAACCGAACCTGAGGTGGGATCTAGGATAGTGCACAACATCTTTGTAATGGTCGTCTTGCCAGCGCCATTAGGGCCAAGGAAGCCAAAGACCTCACCTGCTTTGACATTCAAGGTAACATGGTCTACAGCTACAAGCCCATCGAATTCTTTGGTAAGGTTCTCAATTTCTATCACGTTATTCATGATTTTTATCTTCCAGCTTTCTGCCTGCATAGTGCAAAAAGGCATCTTCCAAGCTGGGTTTATGTTGACTAATGGATGAAATGGCAAATCCATGCTCTCGGGATAACCTTACTATCTCAGGTATCCTTGTCCCCTCACTACCTACCTTTAACTCCAGCCAACCATCACGTTGATTAACCTCTTTGACCCAATTTACCTCCTTCAGCAACTTTGCCAGCTCATCTGCACCCTGGAGAAGCTTAACGGAGAGCAAGCTATCACCAAGGGAGTTCTTTAACCCTCCAGGAGTATCAGTCACCAGTATTTTCCCTTGCTCCAGAACAGCTACTCTATCACAGAGATAATCAGCTTCTTCCACATAATGGGTGGTTAGTAATATAGTGGTACCTGATTCTCTATTTAGTTTCTTAGCGTAATCCCATAGCATCCTTCTTGTCTGTACATCCAAGCCTAAAGTTGGCTCATCCAAAAACAAAATTCTGGGCTGATTCACCATCGCCCTGGCTATCTCCAGCCTGCGTTGCATACCACCAGAGTAATGCTTCACCAACATGTTTTGCTTGGTTCTCAACCCTACTAACTCCAAGGCTCGGGATATCCTTTCTTCTCTCGTTTTTTTGGGAATGTGGTACATCCGAGCATGAAAATCGAGGTTTTCCCTGCCAGTCAAATCAACATCCAGACTTAGCTCCTCAAACACTACAGCAATGGATTGCCGAATCTTGCTCCCATCCCGGGTGATATCATATCCAGATACGGTGGCCGTCCCAGAGGTAGGGGTGCGCGCCGTAGCCAACATCATGATAGTGGTTGTCTTGCCCGCTCCGTTAGCACCAAGAAAACCAAAAATCTCCCCCTCCTCAACCTCAAATGAGATATGGTCCACAGCAACAAGATGACCAAAAGTCTTGGTTAGGTTATTAACCTCAATCGCCTTCATTCTTTCCCGCATCAGCAGTTTCAGTTTCCCTAAGCAGCTTGGCAAACTCAGTAATTCGGCGGCTCATAACGTTAAGCAATTCTTCCACTGCCTCAACTTTGACAAAGGTAAGCCCCCTACCTCGAAACTGGTTGAACACCAAAAGCTTGGTGCCGACATCTATGCCCAGTTCTCTTCGAGCTTCCACCGGAATTACCAACTGCCCTCGAGGTCCGACTACCGTGGAGCCAAAACATTTACCTATTATGCCCTTATCCTCGTGTTCCATTCCTCCTCCTGATAGCAAGATTAGCGCCAAATTCAGAATTGTATGATTTTTCTTACTATTTTGTCAAGGCACTGTGCCCATCTATATGAAATGAAGCAGACAACACTTATTCAGGGTACACTTACATAGGGCATGTATTTCTCTGGTTAGCAATAGTTTCCTCAACTTCAGCCGCGGGTACATTTAAGCGACACAAGATGTGTCGCACAATTTCTAGGCCGGCTTCAGTTTCAGGTCGAACTACTCCAGAAACATCCCTGGCCTGCAAAAACTTGAACTCGGACTCATTATGAGCACGAGCAATTACTTCCAGGCTTGGATTAACTTGCCGAGCATAGTCAAGAGCGAGCCTTACTGCTACAGGGTCAGCAACAGCAAGTACCAGAATGATAGCCTCCTTGATCCCCGCCTGATAGAGCACGTTCGGGTTGCCTGCATCTCCATAGACACACCGCACTCCCTCCGCCTGCAATTCAGATATAGTCTTGGGGTCAAGGTCAGTAACTACATACGGGATAGCCAACTGACTAAGAATCCGAGCAATGGTACCACCTACACGACCATACCCACAAATGATTACATGATTGCTCAAACTTGGGGTCCCTGTGGCAAGCTGTTTCTCGCCTCTTTCGGCAACTTGCATTGCTGCCCTTCGCATGACAGAGATTTTGGAGGTCAAAGCAAAAACAAATGGTGTGAGCAATATGGTGATGATAGCGCTGCCAAGTATCATTGAATAGGTATATCCAGTAATTACTCCTACCCCCAAGCCCAATTCTGCCAGAACGAAACTAAACTCACCGACCTGTATCATACCTGCGCCTACCAGTGGCACTGTTTTACCCCGATAGCCAAACACATAAGTAATACCGGAGCAAATAGCAAACTTCACTAAGATAATAGCTGCAACCAAGATCAGCAAAGAAGTAATATTGGCTGCCAGAAAGTGTAAATCTATAAGCATGCCAACTGATACAAAGAAGAGTGCAGCAAACAAATCACGCAATGGCACTATGTCACCAAGTGCTTGATGAGCGAAGTCCGACTGACTAACCATAAGACCTATGGCAAAGGCACCTAAAGCCGCAGATAAACCAAAGTAGTAAGCAGCAAAAGCACCCCCTAAGCACAATCCTGCGATAGATATGATGAATAGCTCCCTGGATTGTCGCAGGGCTATGCGCCTCAACAAACGGGGTATCAGCCAGATGCCAACAACCAATATTAGAGCAATGAAGGCTGCAGCTTTGAGAAAAGCTACACCCAACACAGGTAATAAACTTCCACTACCTGTTCCCAACACCGGTAGGATAAACATGGCAAAGGCAGCAGCAATATCCTGCAATAACAGGATGCCTATCATCACGCGGCCATGTGGTGAGGTTGCCTCACCTCTGTCAAACAACATCCCAAGCACTACCATGGTGCTGCTCAGAGCAATCAAAAGACCAAAGACAATTGCCTCGCGAAGGCCCTGCCCCAACAGATACATAGCAGCAAACATTCCCAGGGTAGTCGTTACTACTATCTGACCAATGCCACCAAAAATGGCTATATTTCTTATTTGTTTCAGTTCGTGGAAGGAGAACTGGATACCTAAAGTAAAAAGGAGCAGCACGACGCCAATAGTAGCTAGAATCTCTATGTTATGAGTGCTCTGGATCAAACCCAGGGCATAAGGGCCGATAACAATACCGGCAACGGCATAGCCCAGAATTGCAGGCTGCTTTAGCAATCTGGCAATTAAACCACCACCTAATGCAGCCCCAAGAACTATCGCCAGATCGAGTATCAATCTGGACTCTTCCATCGCTCTTTAGGAACTCCCGGTGTTATTCTCAGTTGATATTATATTACTCCTTCTTGGGTTTAGCTTCCGCAATTTTTGGGGTTGTTCATTCACCCATGATTTGAAGAACCAGCTCCCGCGACCTGGAGCGGTTATCGAAATCAATAAACACTATTTGCTGCCAGGTACCCAGAGTTAATCTCTTGCCTGCAAAAGGTATCGTGAGCGAAGCGCCAAGCATAGAGGCTCGCACATGGGAATGCCCGTTGCCATCGCCCCAGGTTTTGTTATGTTCATAAGGGATATTCTGGGGTATCACCCTATCCCACATATCTTTGAAATCGCCAAGAAGTCTGGACTCATATTCAATGGTGGTAATCCCGGCTGTTGAGCCGGATATGAACAAGGTTACTGCACCATTGTTTACTTCCGATTGCTCTACCTCGCCTGCTACCTGCGCGGTTATATCAATGATGTCGCAATTACCTTTAGTTTTAAATGTGATGCTTTTAGTGATTACAGTCATATTCTTACCTCCTGCCATAGAATATCGTTCAACTCAAACACCGGGCCGTCACGGCACACCTGTTTTAAGCCATGCCTGGTATTTATAGTGCAGCTACGACAAGCCCCAATGCCACATCCCATTCTCACCTCCAGGGAAACCTGGCATCTGAGACTGTTTCGTTTTTCACCCTCTTCTTTCGAGGGAGAGGGATTAAGGATGAGGGACATCGCTTTATACATATCCAGAGGACCACAAGCATATACCTGGTCAGCCCAACCGAGAAAGTCAGGCAGGATGTCGGTTACCATGCCCTTCCCGCCCAGGGTGCCATCCTCGGTAACAGGGATGAACTGAACCTTCTCAGGTAAAGGTGAGAGATTGCCTCGCTGCCCATTCGCTATGCTCAGGGCTTCGGCTCGCAATGAGGGAAAGGAATAAATCTGAGTAGCGGTGTTCGCTCCATGAATTAAGGTTACCTGATATTGAGGTGAAGCATATTGAGCCAGGAAGATAAGCGGCGCAATGCCGATACCACCACCCACCAGCAGCAAATTCTTCGAATCCGCCGCAATGCCGAACCCCTTACCCAATGGTCCAAGAACATCTATCTTGTTACCCGCCTGCATCTTTGATAACCCAGAAGTGCCTTTGCCTACCACCTTGAATAAAATGGCGAGTTGAGATTGCTTTTCACCCGCAATGATAACCTGATGAACACTGAAAGGACGCCGCAATATCAATTCTTCACAGCACACCGTAATGAATTGCCCCGGTTGAGCATGAGAAGCAATATCAGGCGCCTCAAGCCACATGAGATACACGCCTGGCATGACCTCCACATTAGAAGTTACAGTGCACAAGGACTGCTTCATGCTAAATCCTAAATTCGAATTTCTAAACTCTAAACAAATTCAAAATTTCAATGCCTAAATTTAAAACCACTTTGGGTCATTTGGATTTTGGGTTTTGATATTGTTTGGGATTTCGTGCTTTGGATTTCGGATTTCCCCTTAGATATTCCCTCATCGGCTGAACGCTGAAAGTTTTGCTGACACCACTCATCGCTTCCACAACTACGCGGGCGGTATCCAGCGAAGTAAAGCAAGGTATTCTTTTTTCTGCAGCGGCACGCCGTATATCAAATCCATCCCTCAAGGGAAGCCGACCTCCAGTGACAGTGTTAATAACCCCGGCCACAGAATTATCCCGGATAACATCAATAACGTTGGGATGCCCTTCACTTAATTTTTTAGTCACCATTTTTACCGGGAGATTCATTGCTTCAATCATAGCTGCAGTCCCTTCGGTGGCATAAAGTCCATAGTGAAGCGAGTGCAACCTCTCGATTAAAGGCTGTGATTCAGTTTTATCCCCATCCGCAATGCTCAGTAATAAACCACCCTCACCAGGCAACATCAACCCGGCAGCCAGAAGTGCCTTGACCAGGGCGGCATCAAAGGTGTAATCAACACCCATCACCTCACCGGTGGATTTCATCTCAGGTCCAAGATAATTATCCACCCCGATCAGCTTGGACATGGAGAAAACGGGAGCCTTTATACCTACCAATTTTTGCTTCTTCCACAAGCCCCCGTTATAACCCTGCTCAGCAAGACCAATGCCAGCCATCACCTTGATGGCAATTCGCACCAAGGGAACACCGGTCACCTTGGAAATGAAAGGCACAGTTCTGCTACCCCTGGGATTTACCTCAAAGACATATAC
>Ga0209427_10003785_pt1 | contig 17682 bp, 23 predicted proteins | sample DeeMarSWOR136_30_FD_187465 | JGI IMG/M metagenome (GOLD analysis project Ga0209427, IMG submission 187465) | Marine sediment microbial communities from White Oak River estuary, North Carolina - WOR-1-36_30 (SPAdes) (version 2) | ecosystem: Environmental > Aquatic > Marine > Intertidal zone >...
AAAGGATGACCTCGGCAAAAGCCAACCAATTGCTTAATAATAAGTTTAAGAACATAAGCGTTGATTATCCTGGATACACAATCAGATATGGCGGAGAGCAGGAGGAGACCCAGGAGTCTCTGCGGAGTCTAATGTCGGCATTTCTTTTAGCATTCCTTTTAATCTTTCTTATCCTGGCAACCCAGTTTAATTCCCTGGTTCAGCCCTTTGTAGTAATGCTTACCATACCTTTTGGCTTAATCGGGGTAGTATTTGCCTTACTGCTTCACCGCGAACCTATAAGTTTCTTTGCACTCTTGGGGGTAATCGGCCTGACCGGAATAGTGGTTAATGATTCTATTGTGCTGATGGATTTTATAAACAAGCTGCGTGCCCGGGGTATCTCAAGGAGAGAATCTATTATCCAGGCAGGCAATTTAAGGTTCAGGCCAGTTATACTCACCACTTTAACCACAGTTGCCGGTATCAGCACGGTGGCTTACGGAATCGGCGGGCGAGACCCATTTCTGCAGCCAATGGCTTTAGCCATTGCCTGGGGCTTGACCTTTGCCACAGGGTTGACCCTGATTATTATCCCCTGTATTTATGCTATAGTCGATGATATAACAGAGAAGATTATTCATCACCCTACAGTATTTAAAAAACTTAATAATTCAAATAACCCCCGCACCATTGTTTAAACTTCATTCCTTTAAGTACCACTCCATGAATGAGATATGAATGAGTAATTAAAGGCGCAGGAGGCAAATTACTTTAAATAATTCTTGACAGGAATAAAAATATACTATAATATTATTGTACATCCTGTTACAGTTGTGAATTCTGGATGGTGTAGTAAGATTGAGTGAGTAATGCGGTGGTATAGAGAAAATAAGAAGTGAATGTAACAGCCGTAGGAGAACCTTCTTACGGCTTTTTTGTTTTAACCGGTTAGTTTTGAAAGGAGGCAGGAAGTAAAGAAATGGCAAAAGGAACAGTAAAATGGTTCAGTAATCAGAAGGGTTATGGTTTTATTGCCACTGAAAATGGTAAGGATGTGTTTGTGCATCATACAGCGATTAAGGGAGAGGGCTATAAGACTCTACAGGAAGGTCAAGCAGTGGAATTCGACATTATTCAAGGTCCCAAGGGAGAGCAAGCTTCAAACGTAGTCAAACTGTAATCACTTCGGTTAAAACCAAGGCCTGATTTTTATTTTTTTTAGAATCAGGCCTTGTTTATTATTATGGTCAAGATTTCCTTCTTAGGAACCTCGGCAGCAATTGCTTCTATTAAGCGCGATAACACCTCAATCCTATTAAGCGCAGGAAAAGACAGGATTCTCATTGATACCCCGGGGAGTTTATTGGTCAAATTGGCTAAATTAGGCCTGGATTACCGCCAAATCAAGGATATTTTTCTCAGCCACAGTCACCCCGACCATATATATGGGCTGGTTTCATTATTACACTCCCGCTATAAATTGAATGACCGGATAAGAATATTTGCTCACCCAAAAACAATAAAATTAGTCAGGTCTTTGAGGAGGCTTTTTAAGTTAGGAGATACGGCGAAATATCCCAGAATAATTTATAGGCCGGTGAAGCGCAGTAGCAGAAAGCCATTCTATGATTCCAATGAAATTTCAGCTTTCGCATTTAAGCTAAGGCATAGTGCCGATTCCCTCGGGTTAAAGTTCCTTTTTAAAAAAAGCAGAGTCAGTCTGGTTTATGCAAGCGACACAGCAGAGAGTAAGGATTTGATTCGGGCTGGGCAGGGCTGCGATTATCTGGTTCATGATTGCTTTGCGCCGTCAAGGTTCTTTAAGCAATATCCCCAGCTTGCCAGGATGCATACCTCAAGCCTGAGTCTGGGTAAGATAGCCAGCCAGATTAATCCACGGGTATTGATTCCCATCCACTTTACCTCTGAGGTTAAGTATTCCCTTGGTACGGTTCTGGAAGAGATAAGGAGAAACTTTACCGGCCGGGTTATTTTACCTGGCGACCTGGATACATTGAGGTTGGTTTAGCATAATCCGGTTTGGGTCAACCCAGAATTTTGAAAAGGGTTTAAAATTTTGCTTGACAAATGATACCAATATGGTATCATTATTTGAAGGATAGATTATGAAGCTAATTACCAGAGATACCGATTATGCAGTAAGGGCCCTGGCATTTATTGCAAAGCACGATAAAGAGATAGTCTCTGTTAGTCAATTAGTCAGGCATTTAAAGATTCCCCGGCCATTTTTAAGGAAAATTCTGCAAATCCTGAATAGGAAGAGGTTGCTTAACTCATACAAGGGCCAGGGTGGAGGATTTAAGTTAGCAGTTGCGCCCGAGAGGATACGCTTGCTGGATTTGATAGAGGTATTTCAGGGTCGCTTGAGACTCAATGAATGCATATTTAAGAAGAGGTTTTGTCCGAATATTAAAACTTGCAAACTGCACAAAAGACTGGAGAGTATCCAGCGGTATGTGATATCCGAATTAAAGAGCATTACATTGCTATCTTTATTAAAAGAATAAATGAACATTTTTAAATGCCCTGGCCAAGACAATAGAAACTTAAAAATCGAGATACTTAAATGTCCGAGTTGCGGATACAGAATAGAGATTTTTTCTGACGAGATAAAGCTCAAGTGTCCGAGATGCAAAGTCCTGGTTTGCCGGGAGAGACTGCCTTCCTGCGTTGATTGGTGTAAGGCAGCCCGTGAATGTGTTGGCGAAGATAAATGGAAGCTGCTTAAGGGATGAGGTTCAATATGGCAAAAGACCCTGTATGCGGAATGGATGTAAGCGATGCCGGAGCTTTAAGGCTAACCCACAATAGCCAGGTTTATTATTTCTGCAGCGAGCATTGCCTGAGAACCTTTGCACAACAGAATAATATAAGCAATAAAGGAATGGCAACCTGTTTAATTCAACCAAGGACAAGATGGTATAAGAATAAAACATTAATAGTGATATCCGTCTTAGTTTTATTTGCTATTTTGTCATATATAATACCTGTCCTGGAGCCCTTTAGAGAATCACTCTTGATGTATGCTCAGAGGATCTGGTGGGCTATTCTGTTGGGATTATTTTTGGGAGGAGTTATAGACCATTTTATACCCCGCGAGTATGTTTCGCATATTCTGGCAAAACCCAATAAAAAGACAATATTCTATTCTGTGATACTCGGATTTTTTATGAGTGCCTGTAGCCACGGAATTTTAGCACTCTCAATCGAATTGCACAAAAAGGGCGCATCAAACCCCGCCGTAATAGCCTTTCTGTTGGCCAGCCCCTGGGCCAATTTCCCTCTTACTGTACTGCTTATAGGATTTTTTGGCTTAAAGGCATTATATATTATAGTCTGTGCCTTGGTTATTGCGATTACAACCGGTTTTATCTATCAGTTCTTAGAGTCAAGGCATCTGATAGAAAGCAACAAAAATATTAAACAGCCGGAAGACGGATTTTCTATGCTCAAGGATTTCAAGGCAAGGATTAGATCATATGGGTTTACCCGCAGGCAGATAAGGCAGGATATAAAAGATATACTTTCCGGTTCAATCTCATTAGCCAATATGGTATTATGGTGGATGCTGATAGGCATAGGCTTGGCAAGTCTTGCCGCTGCCTATATACCCGCGGATATATTTCGTCAATTCATGGGGCCCTCTCTTCTGGGATTATTTGTTACCCTGATTATTGCCACCGTTCTGGAGGTATGTTCGGAAGGAACAGCTCCCCTGGCCTTTGAGATATACAGGCAAACAGGAGCCTTGGGCAACGTGTTTGTATTCTTGATGGCAGGCGTGATTACTGATTATACAGAGATAGGTCTTCTGTGGCTTAATGTCGGCAGGAGGGTAGCTATCTGGCTTCCTGTAATTACAGTGCCGCAGGTGGTAATTCTGGGCATATTGGCAAATATAATACTATGACCCTGATATGGATATTATCAGCCACAATACTGGTTAGTCTTATTTCATTGGTCGGGATATTCACCTTAGGAATAAAGACAAAGATTTTTGACAGGATATTGGTTTTATTGGTAGGATTTGCTGCAGGTGGATTAATCGGGGGTGCTTTCCTGCATCTTCTGCCCGAGGCAGTCCAGCAATGCAGGTGCGATTTTGTGTTTTTCTATGCGCTTGTCGGCTTTACCACCTTCTTCTTGATGGAAAGGTACCTCTATTGGAGGCACTGCCATAACGGAGTCTGCGATGTTCACGCCTTTACATATCTGAATCTGATCGGTGATGGGGTGCATAACTTTACTGACGGGCTAATCATAGCAGCCAGTTTTATGACTGATTTAAGGCTGGGTATAGTTACTACACTGGCGGTTGTTTTTCACGAAATACCTCAGGAGATAGGAGATTTTGGGATTCTGGTCTATGGAGGTTTTAGCAAGTCCAGGGCGTTATTGTTTAACTTTATATGTGCACTTAGCGCGATATTGGGCGCTGTCATAGGATATGCCTTATCCAGCATCACAGTAAATTTCTCCTTATTTCTGATTTCATTTACTGCAGGTGGCTTTATCTACATTGCCGCCTCTGATTTAATACCCGAGCTGCATAAACAGAAAGATATTAAAAGGGCAAATATCGCTTTTATTACTTTCATTTTAGGGCTTCTGTTTATGTTATTGGTTAAGATTATTGGATAGAAAGGAGGAAGAACATGGCTAAAAAGAAATTACCGAAGATAATCGAGGAGTTTTGTATTGGTTGTGGCCATTGTGTTTTGGCTTGCCATTTAGGAGTATTAAAACTTGTAAATAAGAAATCCACAGTAGTCAAGCCAGAGGCCTGTGACAGCGAGGGAAGATGTATTGCCGCCTGTCCCCAGAAGGCAATTCCGCATTTAGAGGAAAGGGAATACTGACCCAATAAAATTCACTAAAGATTCGGAAGGGAGAATATGAGAAATGGGATATACACCAGCCTTGTCCAAGGCATGGTCAGAATTAAAAGACCTTGCCCAAGAGCAAGAATTTTCTGTCCGTCTTTTATCCGACCAATATAACGTCGATATTGGAAATGAGCGTATTTTGTCTTTATCATGCAATGCTCCCTGTAAGGACCATATTGGTATCTTAATATTGCATTATCTTAAACAGAAACTCAAGGGTTTACCTGTGATAAGCGGTGAATGGGTTTCGTTTAAACAATTAGAGGGCGGGCAGGGCTATTATCCGGCGTTTCAGAAACGGGTGATTGCCCCAATCATGAGAAAATACGGCTTGAACCCCGAGGCTATACTGGGGTCGGTAGAACGCTTTAATGCCAAGAGGGCTCAGTTGGCAGACGCAAGCGTTGTTATAGATATCCTTGAGGGAGTTCCCATCCTTATTACGCTTTGGCACGGCGATGAGGAGTTTGGTCCTGAGGCTAATGTGCTTTTTGATAAAAGCATAAAGGATATCTTCTGCACGGAGGATGTGGTTATTCTGGCTGAATTTTTAGCGCGGAGTATTTAAGGTAGAATTATGAATAAGTTAGAAGCAAGGATTAAGCAAATTATTCCCCGCACGCATGATGTAAAGAGTTTTCGGTTCCAGACCAATGGGCGAGTTGATTTTAAGCCAGGGCAATTCTTGCAGGCATCGATTAAGATTGGACAGGTTCAGGAGAGCCGCTACCTTTCAATATCCAATTCTCCAACTGAAAATGGCTATATAGAGTTTACCAAAAAGATTACTGAGAGCGGGTTCTCTCAAACGCTGGACAGGTTAAAGCCGCAAGATTCGGTAAAAATAAAATATCCCTTCGGGGCTTTTACCTTTGAGGGCGAATATAAAAAGATTGCCTTTCTATCCGGTGGAATAGGGATTACCCCCATAAGGAGCATCACCAAATACATTGTTGATAAAAAATTAGATACAGATATAGCACTTATTTATGCAAACCGCTCAATTAAGGACATCGCCTTTAGGGATGATTTCGACCAAATGCAGCAGGCGTATCCTAAATTAAGGGTTGTACATATTCTTTCTCAGCCCGATGCTGGATGGCAAGGTAAAATAGGACGCATTGATGAAAAGATTATTAGGCAAGAGATTCCCGATTATACGGAAAGAAAATTCTATATCTGTGGACCTCCGGCAATGGTAGAAGCGATGAAAAGGATACTTCTTGACGAATTAAATTTATTTAAAGATAATATTATTACAGAAAATTTTAGTGGTTATTAATAGGAAGGGAGGTACGGTATGGCAGTAGAAAAGGTAGGAGAGAAATATAAATGCAATGTTTGCGGTAATGAGGTTACGGTCACCAAGGTGGGCGGCGGCGAATTAGTCTGTTGCGGAGAGCCTATGGAGAAGATAGCAGGCTAACCAAGACATATCCAAAGTTATGAATAAGTTGTCAATTGGGATAATCCGATTCTTCGAGAGTCAAGGTTTTGCTGTCGTCTCTACCATTGATAGAGCTGGCAGGCCGCACAGCTCTTGTAAAGGGCTAGTGGATATTAACAGCAGCGGATTAATTTATTTACTCGACCTTTATCAAGGCAAGACGTATGAAAACTTGAAGAAAAATCCAAACATAAGCATCACTGCGGTTGATGAACATAGATTTACAGGTTATTGCTTGAAAGGTAAGGCAAGAATGGTTATTGGCGATAAGCTTAAACCACAGATTATAAGGGCGTGGGAAAGCAGGATTACCAGCAGGATAGCCAGCAGGCTGATTAAGAATGTGCAGGGAGAAAAGGGGCATCCCCGGCAGCCCGAGGCTCTTTTGCCTAAACCAAAATACCTGATTGTGATGAAGACAGAGGAAGTGGTTGACTTGAGTCCCCGTTCTTTAAAACAGGAAGGTTAGATTTATAAAAGAAGGAGGGTAGAATTATGGGTAAGTCTATAAAGGGAACAGAGACAGAGCAGGATCTTCTTGCCTCTTTTGCCGGAGAATCACAGGCAAGGAATCGCTATACCTATTTTGCTTCGGTAGCCAAGAAGGCAGGCTATGAGCAGATAGCCGCAATATTCCTGGAGACTGCTGATAACGAGAAGGAGCATGCCAAGAGATTCTTCAAACTTTTAGAAGGCGGAGAGGTTGAGATTACAGCCAGTTATCCAGCGGGTATCATAGGAGATACTGCAGGTAATTTGGCAGCGGCAGCAGCCGGAGAAAACCTCGAATGGACTAAACTTTACAAAGAGGCAGAAGAAACAGCCAGAAAAGAAGGCTTCCCAGAGATAGCCAGTCAGTTTAAAGAGATAGCAGAGGTAGAAGAGCAACACGAGAAGAGATACAGAAAATTGCTTAAGAACGTAAAAGAGGCCAAGGTCTTTAAAAGTGATACGGTGGTTAAATGGAAATGCCGTAATTGCGGATATGTCCATGAGGGAAAAGAGGCGCCAGAGAAGTGTCCAGCCTGCGCACATCCGCAAGCGTATTATGAGCTGCTTTGCGAAAACTACTAAAAACTAGACTATGAAAGTATTGGGAATCAATGGTAGTCCCAGAATAGGCGGGAATACAGATATCCTTCTGGATAGGGTTCTGGAGGCAGCCAGCACAAAAGGTGCCCAGGCAGAAAAGGTTATCTTGAATCAGCTTAAGTTTTCTGCCTGTCAGGAATGCGCGAATATGAGGGATGACGGCACATGTATAGTAAATGACGATATGCAGCTTCTGTATAAAAAGATTGAGCAGGCAGATGTTGTAATTCTGGCTTCTCCGATATTCTTTGGCTCTTTAAGCGCCCAGACCAAGATGATGATAGACCGTTTTCAATGCCTCTGGAGAGCAAAATACATAATAGGGAGGGATGTATTTAAGAAAAGACGAAGAGGCATTTTTATTTCTGTTGAGGCTTCAAACAGGAAGGATTTCTTTGATAATGCAAAATCAATAGTTAAGAATTTTTTTGCTACCATTAATGCAGAATATTCGGATGAGCTCTTTTGCTCAGGCGTTGATGAGAAGGCGAGCATTCTAAAGCACCCGGATGTTTTACAGAAGGCATTTGAATTGGGAGGGAGGCTGTTATGAAAGGATTTGTATGTAAGGTTTGCGGGTTTATATCTATAAAGGGAAGTGCTCCGGATAAATGTCCTGTTTGCGGTGCACCAAAATCATCTTTTGATGAAAGGCAGGACGCAATAAAGACTGCCAGTGATGCGAATAATCTCTCTGAATTGGAGAAGAAGCACATTCCGGTTATCACTATCGTAAAGAAATGCGGTTTAATACCCGAAGGCTGTCAGGATGTTCATGTAAAGATGGGTCAGGTTCAACACCCGATGCTGTCGGAACACTATATTACGGACATCGATTTTTATATAGATAATGATTTTATATCCAGGGTAAAGTTGACTCCTGGCAAACTCAATCCGGCGGCAGCGCTTCATATGAAGGCAGGCGGCGGTAAGCTGGCGGTAATAGAGCATTGTAATTTGCATGGAGCATGGATTAAGGAAGCGGAGTTATAAAATAATGTAGTCCCGCGTGACCTGAAATATATGGTAGTCGCACGTGGTAATTTTAGCCCGATGGCGAGATTAGATCCCTCGCGACCAAAGAATTGACTAAGGTCACTCGGGATGAGAGGAGGATTTATGGGAAATATATTAGCAGGCAGTGAAATAGTAGAAATAGGGATTCAGATAGAAAAGAACGGCAGGGACTTCTATAATGCAGTGGCCGATAAATTAAAGAATCAAAAAGCAAAAGAAACATTTGTATATTTGGCAAATCAGGAAGAGCAGCATATAGCTGTTTTTCAGAAAATACTGGATTCGGTAAATAAATATGAGCCGCCAGAGTCCTACCCGGGAGAGTATTTCGCTTATATGAATGCCTTAGCCAGCGAGAATGTATTTACCCAGAAGGACAGGGGCAACAATTTAGCCAAGAAGGTTACCAGCGATAAACAGGCAATTGAGTTGGGCATAGCGGCTGAAAAGGATTCGATCATTTTTTACGAAGCAATGAAAAAGACAATTCCAGAATACGATCTAAAGATAATTGATGAGTTGATTAAGCAGGAACAGGACCATTTAAGGCAGTTGTCTGACATTAAGAACAGTTTATAATTACAATTAAGGAGATTCTGATGAACAAACAGGTAAAGGTTTACAGTACCCATACCTGCCCATACTGTAAGGCAACTAAGCAGTTTTTAAAGGATAGTGGTATAGAGTTCGAAGACATCGATGTTTCTGTTGACCAGAAGGCAGCAGAAGAGATGATTCAGAAATCAGGGCAAATGGGCGTACCGGTTCTGGATATCGAGGGACAGATTATCGTCGGCTTTGATAAGGAAACCATAAGCAAGGCCTTGGGTCCTTAAGATGCATGATTTAATTATCGCGGGTGCGGGTCCAGCAGGGATAACTGCCAGTATCTATGCTGTGCGTAAGAGGATGAATCTTTTGGTTATCAGCAGGGATATCGGAGGACAGGCGGCATTAAGCGGTGAGATTGCAAATTATACGGGTTATCAATTTATATCCGGCCCGGAACTCGCTTTAAAATTTCAGGAGCATATTAATGCCTTTGGTGTAAAGCTAAAGCTGCCTGAAGAAGCAAGGGATATCAAAAGAGAGGACAATCGAATAAGGTTATTTACAGATAAAGGAGAATACCTTGCCAGGACAGTCATAATCGCTACCGGTAGCCATCCCCGCCTTTTAAATGTTAGGGGAGAAAGGGAGTTTAAAAACAAGGGGGTGACTTATTGCGCTACCTGCGATGGGCCATTATTTAAGGATAAGGCGATTGCTATAATAGGGGGAGGGAATTCTGCCCTGGATGCTGCATTACAGATGATAAACATTTCCCCCAAGATTTATATTATAGATATTTCTCCTCAGCTTAGCGCAGACTCAATAATGATCGAGAAGGTCTTAAAAAGCACAAATATTGAGATTTTAAATAATACTAAGGTAGAGAGGATTTACGGCGATATTTTTGTGAAGGGGATAGAGGTTGAAAAGGATGGGCGGCCTCTGGATTTAAAGCTGCAGGGGGTTTTTATTGAGATTGGCCTGATACCCAATTCTGATTTTGCAAAGGTAGTCAAGAAAAATAATTCAGAAGAAATAATTATCGACCATTCAAATCAAACCAGCGTTGAGGGAATCTTTGCTTGCGGCGACGTAACCAATGTCCAGGAGAAACAGATCATCGTTGCCTGCGGGGAAGGCGCTAAAGCCGCATTAAGCGTTTTTAACTATTTATCCGTGCATAATTATTAATAAGAGAAACGGATTCTTTCTTGGGGAGTTTCAGGGAGATTCAGAGATTTCTTCCAGAAGGCTGTAGGTATTTTGAATAGTCTGTTTTAGTGAGGCTATTTCTTCATCCTTCTGGCTGAGGAGTTGGTCTTTCCTGCTGATTTCTGCAGTTAGTTCTCTTACCTTGGCTTCTTGCTCAGGGCTGTATGCTTCTTTTGCCGTGACAGGCTCTCTTTTAGACCTAGCCTTTTGTTTAAGTTGGACAATTAGCCTTTCCTTATCTGCAAGCCTTTTTTGTAAGGACTCATAGTTCCGCGTAGCAGCCCTCAGGTCTTTCTCCAGTAATTTATATTTTTCTAATGTAAAATTCAGCTGTTTTTCCAACTGAGAAATGGTTTCATCCCGCTTTTCTATGTCTGCAGCGGAAGGCCCGGTTGCCTTAGCTGGCTTACCCTCGCGTTGAAACCCCCTTTTTAATTCATCTATCTCCGATTTAAATTTATTTACCTCTTTATTTACTTCGATTAATCTTTGGTTTGCCTCTTTTATTAATCCTTCTTTTTCCTTTAATTCCTCTGTCAGCTGTTCCTTCTCCAAAGTCACTTTGGCAATCAAGCCATCTTTATTTTGCAGGTTGTCTTTTAGCTTGTTTACTTCAGACTTATATATATTCAATTTTTCCAGTTCCTGATTTGTCTGTTCGATTAGACGGTCTTTGCTGTCTAGCTTCTCGGTTAATTTTTTATTTTGCTCCACAATGCTATCCTTTTCAAATATAGAGGCAGAAAGTTGATTATTGAGGTTTTCTATCTGTTGAGCCAGAAGATAGTTTTCATCTTGGGTCTTTTTTGCCTCTTCCAGCATCTGACGCAGGTTATTTACCTGCTCATACAGGGAATTAATCCGGGAATCCTTTTCTTTTAAGAGTTCGTTAAATTCTTCGGTTTTTGAATCGATAGTCTTCCTTAGGGCAAGATACTCTCTATCCTTGTCTATTGCAGAGCCCGCCTTTTCTCCTATCTGTGTATGTAATGATTTTATGGTCGAATCCTTATCGAGGATTTGTTGATGTAAAGAAACAACCTGCTTTTGTAATTCAACAACCTCCATATTTTCCTTTTTTAAATCATCGCTATATGCTTGTAATTTTCTTAAATTTTCTTCAGAGCTTACGAGCTTGTTCCTTAATAAGGAATTTTCACGAACTAATTGCTGCATACGTAAGGCCTCTGAATCCATTTGTAGTTTCTTAAGTTTGTCATTAAGATCTTTTAATTTTGTTTCTTTTCTCTCTAATTCCGTTTTTAGATTTCTGTATTCAGTAAACAGGTTCTCAATAGAAGTACGTTCTGGCTGGTCAAGCTCCTCAGCTGCCATTAACTTCCACCAGCTATCCTGCGGCTTTGTTAACGCCTTCTGTCTTTGAGCCTCTAATTTTTCGTTACAGAGTTCAATATACCTGTTTATTTTCTTCTCTTGCCAATTGGGCGCTACGTCTCTGATCTCATTGAGGACAATTAAGGCAGTAGAATATTGTTCTCTTTTGTATAGGGAGATTGCCTGCCGGTAAGCCTCTTTTAGCCTATTCTCGTCGATTTGGGATTCTGAAAGAGAGCAGGAGAGCAGGAATATTAACAAGAAAACAAATATAACCTTAACAAAGCGATTCATTATGTTTAGATTTTAAAGCAGGAATTTAGAAAAGTCAAGGATTTTTCTTAGTTTTTATAATATATAAGCATAAAATAATACTTGACAAAACTTATAATATATGCTATATGTCAGGATACTATGCATGCGGAAAAGGATTTAATCTCAGCGAACGACATTGCCAAGCAGTTTCACCTTTCTTACCAATCGGTCAATTACTATACCAATATTGGGCTGTTCAAGGTCTATGCTAACAGGGGGAACAAGAGGCTTTATTCTTCTACTCAAGTGACGAGAGTCCTTAAAAAGATTAGGATATTTAAAAGAAAGGGCTATTCCTTAAGGGTAATCCGCGATGAGTTATTATAGCTTGCTGGGGCTGAAGAAGGAACCATTTTCCACAAGCCCTGACCCAGATTTCTTTTATCAATCTTCTCAGCATCATGCGGCGCTTATGCGCCTGATGATTGAGATTCGCCTGCGCAGGGGGCTATCGCTTATCCTGGGAGACGTGGGAGTAGGTAAAACCACGCTTCTAAGAAAGGTGTTACAGATGGTTAGCCAGCGCTCGGATATTATCTGTACCATGATTCTTGACCCTACCTATGAGGACGAGCGGGCATTCCTGGCTGATTTGATAAAGGTGTTTCAGATTAATTTTGATATGAACGGGGCAACGATTGCGGAATATAAAGAGGCGATAAAAGACTTTCTATTTCAGAAGGGAATTGAGGAGGGCAAGATTGTAGTTTTGCTGGTTGATGAGGCGCAAAAACTCAACTTTGTCTCTTTAGAGACGCTGCGGTCCCTGCTCAATTATGAGACCAATGAATACAAGCTCCTGCAGCTTGTACTTCTTTCGCAATTGGAAATTCTGCCAAAATTAAAACAGATGCAAAACCTTCTGGACCGCATAGACTTAAAATTTATGCTTGAACCATTAAATCAAAAAGAGGCAGAGGAGTTAATTAGGTTCCGCCTGCATAAAGCAGGTTTGTCAAGGAACAGCAATCTCTTTACTTATGATGCAATACAGGCAATCTTTGAGATTACGCGTGGCTCGCCTCGTAAGATTACTATGTTTTGCCACCGTGCGCTAGAGGCAGTGGTAATGCATAATCTAAGGCAAGTGGATAAAAATCTGATACAGGATTTAACCCTTGCAGAATCAACGGCTTTAAATGTTCGGTAAAAAGGCGCTAAGCCCGGAGGAAAAATTACTTAGGATAATTGAACATCCTAAGCCCAAGGTGGATGCGGGTATTCCCCTTAAAAATGTCGGTGCGCCTCAGGCTTTAGTCAAACTGAAGGATAGTTTAGCTGGGTTCAATTTCTTAGACCTGAGTAATCGATTCTTGGTTGGCGTAGCGGTTATATCAACTGCTTTTTTTATTTTTGTTTTTTTGAGACCGTCACCATTAATGAAGACACGGTTTCCAGGACAAAGAGTAAGAATTGAAATACAGGAACCCTCTGATATTTCATTGTTAAGCCGGGATGAGTATTTGCAGACAATTATTGAGAGAAATATGTTTGATGTTATCGGCCCTGAGGGCGAGCGGCCGGCTTCCAATCAAAGAGCAGAACAACTGGATCTGAAATTAGTGGGTATTATTACTATAGATAAGGATAGTCTTCAGGCAATCATTGAAGATAAGGATGGACGTACTTATTTAGGCGGGCCCAATGAGACAATTTTAGGTTCGATTACAATTGAAAAGATTGAGCCAGATAAGGTGATTCTTAGGCAGAATGACAGGATAATCGAATTAAAATGATGCGAAGATTACTGTATTGCTTAATGGTGATTTTTTTAATCGGAATTGCGCCAGAGGCTTGTTTTGCCCAGGAACAAGAAGGGGAAGCTATTTCACTGGATCTGCGCGGGGTAGAGATAACCGAACTGTTTAAGATACTCTCCCGCAAGAGCGATCTCAACATTATTCCTTCTGCTCAGGTCAAGGGGCGCATAAATATTTTCCTTAATAATATTTCAGTGGATGATGCTATTGAGGTAATTCTGGTGAGCCAGGGTTTAGCGGCGGAAAGAAAAGAGAATATAATTTATGTGATGACTGCGGCAGAATATCAGCAGACCTTTGGCAAGAAGTATTACGAAAAGAGGGAATTGAGAATCTTTCAACTTTCCGCTGCTGATCCACAAGCAGTGTTTAATGTCTTCAGCCAGATAAAGTCAGATATTGGTAAGATTATAATCGATGCAACCTCGGCCACCGTAATTGTAATTGATGTTCCGGCGGTGCTTGGCGATATGGAAGAGGCATTGGTCTCACTTGAACAGCTGCAGCCTCAGAAAGTGTTTGAGTTGAATTACGCAAAGGCCGATGAGATTCAGGGGGAGGTTTCCAAGATTTTAACTCCCGGTACAAGCAAATTGCAGGTGGACAAACGCACCAATAAAATGATAATCTCTGATTTACCCGAGAAGATGTCTTTAGTTAAGGATGTCATCTCTGCCTTTGATGAGCCAACGCCACAGGTGTTTATTGAAGCAGAAATTATACAGGTCGCCTTAAATGACAAGTTTGAATACGGGATTTCCTGGGAGCGGGTATTTGAAGACCTTAATCTGCACAATCTTCAATTAGGTGGCAAGTTCTACGGAGATTTTCCCTTGCAGAGTGCAACTACTTTCAGCAGTGCAAAACAATCCTATGTCAGCGTAGGGACATTGACCTCTGACGGATACAATGCAATTATGCAATTTCTGCAAACTGCAGGCACGACCAATATCCTTTCCCGGCCACGCATTGCTGCCTTAAATAATGAAGAGGCAAAGATACTCATTGGCACGCGTGAGGCATACACTACTGGCACCTTGAGTCAGGCTGAGGCAACTACGGTTACCAGCGAGTCAGTAGAATTTATTGATGTGGGGGTAAAGCTTAATGTGGTTCCCCGCATTACCAATGATGATTATATTATTATGAAGATAAATCCCGAGGTAAGCGTAGTTAAAGAATACCTGGAAACCAAGGTTTTACAGAGCCGAATTCCAATTGTGGAAACCTCTGAGGCAGAGACAGTGGTTAAGGTAAAGGATGGTTCCACGATTATGATTGGCGGCTTGATTAAGAAAGAGAAGTCCTCCTCGAACGTGGGTGTTCCTCTTATTTACAGGATTCCTGTTATTGGTTGGCTCTTTGGCAGTAAGATAGATGATTTTAGTAAAACCGAATTGATTATTTTCTTGAGACCGCATATTATTACTGGGGATAGCGGGGAATTGGCTGAGGAGGAAGAGGATCAACCGGCTGAGGAAGTGGTGGCTTTCAAGCGTCCTCAGAAGGGCTTTTCGCGTTAAGCTTAAATAAAGGCCAAACTGAACTCAAAAATGGGTGCAAAGAGATTTATTATTAGTTTAGCGGCTGTGCTTCTGGTTGCTTATGCCGCAGTTATGACCGGCGCTACCGTTTATTTTATCAATAAAGCTGGGTCTTCAAATCAAAAGATCCTTTCTTTGGAATTATTGCAGCATGATATGGAAAAGCAGATAAAGAGCGTATCGGAAGAGATAACGGCTTTAGAGCAGCAGAGGACAGAATTACAAGATACTTTTAATAAGCTAGAAACTGATTCCCAGAAGAAATTAACCGAATTATCAACACAGATGGATGACTATAAAGGTCGTGTTCAGGAACTACAAGGGAAGCTGACCAATGCTGAACGCCAGGTAATAGCTTTGCGAGAAGAGAACCAGAGAATAAAAACTGCCTCTCCGTCTAAGGCTGAAGATAAAGCAACAGCTAAACTCGAAGATGAATTAGCAAAGAAGGAAGCGGAACTGGCGACATTTAATGAAACAATCAGTGCCCTGCAGGAGGAGGTGAGATTAAAAGAATCAACCATTCACTATAATTTAGCGGTCAATTTCTTTGATCGTCAGGATTTTGAGAATTCGCTAATTGAATATGAGAAGGCATTAGAGGCCAACCCCCAGCATTGCCCCTCCCATTACAACCTGGGGATTCTTTATGAAGAGTATAAACATAATGATCCCAAGGCCATCTACCATTATCGCCAATATCTGCTTCTTTGTCCCGATGCCGATGATGCAGCGCAGGTCGAGCAGTGGGTCGTTGATTTAGAATCGAGGACATTAAGCACAACCGCCAGATAAGATGCCTAAAGGGTACTTTAAGGCAGCGGAGATTTTTGGGTTTGGTTCCTTGATTGTTCTGATTGCGGCTGTCGGCATTATCGGCATATTCCAGATTGAGCATTTAAGTAATACCATCGAGGATTTAGGCACACAGCATCTCAGGCTACAGCAGGCTGCCCTGGAGATGAGGATAAACAATAGCCTCTACGGAAGGGGTATCCGCAATCTTGTTTTTTGGCAGACTACAAAATTCTTAGAAGCAGCCCCCCGAGTTTTAGATCTGGAAGCACAAAAAATTGCTGCCCAGAATTTCGACAGGTATCTTTCTGTTTATGCCTCCCATACCTCGAGTAATCCCAATCAGCAAGATTGGGTAGAAAGATTAAGGCTTAATGTTTCCCAGCTGCGAGCCTTGGGAGAGGAGATTACCCAAAATATTAGAACCAGGTCTCCCGAGACAGAACTCGAATATTTCAGCGAGTTATTGATGACCTTTGAGGACAGGTTATACAAAATAGACGGATTCTTAAGTGAAACGCTGGAGAAGAATATTCTTGATGAGATTCAGATGCAGCTTAACAGAACCAGAACTCAGAAGAGAAGCGCGACTTTCCTCTTAGGTTTCTGCCTGCTGTTAAGCATTTCAACCGGCGGGTTCATTGCGGTGGGTGTTTACCAGCGCAACCGTCGCCAGGAAGAGAAGAGAAAAAGCCTGCTGTCCCAGATGCTAAGGATCGAGGATGAGGAAAGGAAAAATCTTTCCATACAGGTACATAATGAGATGGGGCAGGACCTCAGCGCATTAAAGATTTACCTAGACCTGGGAGATTTGAACCAATGCAGGTCAATCCTTAATAAATTAGTAGAAAAGGCGCACAATATTGCCTATTTGTTGCGTCCGTCGGCTTTGGAGGAGGTAGGTATTGTATCTGCATTGGAGGCCTTGCTTTTACAATATCGGCAGATGACCGGAAGAAATTACTCCTATCATAAGCCCGAGCAGGAGATAAAACTCCTTTCAGAGCATAGACTCATTCTATATCGGATAGCACAAGAGGCATTGACCAATATTGCTAAATATTCAAAAGCGCAAAATGTCAAGCTAAGTCTCCGTAAGAAGGAGGCGGCAGTTCAATTAAGTGTGGAGGACGACGGAGTTGGATTCGATTACAACCGCTTTTTGAAAGAGGGACCGAAGGACAGACTCGGGCTCCTGGGGTTAAGGGAACGTGTTGAGCTACTGGGTGGCCGGATGAATATTGAGTCTGACCCTGGCAAGGGAACCAGAATAGTTGCAGAATTAAATCTTTAAACCTGGGGTAATTTATGGCAATCAAGATATTAATCGCAGATGACCATGATGTTATCAGGGAAGGGATAAAAAGCATCCTTAGACCTCATTCAGAATATGAAGTAGTAGCTGAGGCCGGGGATGGACAGGAGGCAAAAGATTTAACTCGTAAATTCAAGCCGACAGTTATCCTTTTAGATATAACCATGCCCAAGATAAGCGGTTTGGATATAATTGACCAGATTCACTACATATCGCCAGCCACCAAGATTGTGATAATTTCAGTGCATAAAACCGGCGCCTATGTGCTTGGCGCACTGCGTCTGGGGATAAACGGTTACATTAACAAGGATAATGTGGCAGAAGAGCTTATTCCGGCATTAAGGCGAATTATGCAGGGAGGGGTATACTTAGGTGCGCAGATCTCGGATTACCTTGCACAGACAGTTGG
>Ga0209427_10003786_pt1 | contig 17679 bp, 16 predicted proteins | sample DeeMarSWOR136_30_FD_187465 | JGI IMG/M metagenome (GOLD analysis project Ga0209427, IMG submission 187465) | Marine sediment microbial communities from White Oak River estuary, North Carolina - WOR-1-36_30 (SPAdes) (version 2) | ecosystem: Environmental > Aquatic > Marine > Intertidal zone >...
GCAACAATCACTAAATTTAGGCTCTCATCAGTCATATTTAATAGTCTAGTAGATACTGTTCCAATATTTAAAAAGAAAATTATTTTTAGGTCTAAGACAAAAATAAAAATAATATTTTTTATTTTTAAAAATGTTCAGTTACATTAATAAATAAAAACACATTGCATCCTCGAAAAATGACATTGATAGAAGGTTTATTAATATTTTTTACAATTATTCTGATTTATTTTTTAACTATTTATATTCTTCATAAGAAGGAAATTCTTAAAAAGTATAATTTATCTTTATATGGTCCAGCTTTACTTTTACGAACTAAAAAAGGAATAAATTTTTTAAAAAAAATAGCAAGTGCAAAAAGGTTCTGGAAAAAATATGCCAATTTTGGCATTGTTTTTTGTTTTATTACAATGATTATTATGGTATTTGTTTTGATATGGCAAGCTTGGGCTGTAATAGGTTTTACCCCTGCACAAAAACAAGCAATGCCAGGATTTGAAATAGCACTTATATTACCAGGTATAAATCCTATTTTACCATTGGAATATTTAGGATATATTTTAATCGCACTAATTGTTGCAATTATAGCGCATGAATTTTCTCACGGCATTTTAACATTTGTTGGTGATTTAAAGGTAAAATCCTTAGGTATTTTATATTTAATTATTCCAATTGGTGCTTTTTGTGAACCTGACGAAGAAGAACTTAAAAAAGCAAAAACTGGTAAACGTATGCGTGTTTATGCAGTGGGTCCACTTTCAAATTTTTTTGTTGCTTTAGTAGCAATATTACTTTTTTCATTTCTTTTTATGTCTGCAGTTCAACCATCAGCTGAAGGAATAGGGATTTTAGAAGTTTATAAAAATTCACCTGCAGATGAGATCGGAATTAAAACTGGAGCAATAATTACAGAAGTAAATGGAACTGATTTTTCCAAGTTTGAAACATTTGAACAGCGCTACATTAAATACATTGAAATTATGAATAATACCCAAGCAAATGAAACAATTTCAATTTCATTTGTCTATAATCATATTTTCTATAATAAAACAATAAAACTTACAGATAGATATAATTATTTTGCGGTTGAGTCTAACAAAGGTAAGGGATTTAACGGTGTTTATTCACTAATTGGTATTAAAGAAAACCTAAATATACTTAAAAATCCTATTTTTGAAAGATTCCCATATGGATTCCTCTTTTTTTACGTTATTCCTTTAACAGGTTATTTCGAAGGTTATAATCCCATTGTTTCCCCTTTTACAGAATCATATGTAATAACAGGACCACTAGGTGTATTTCCACCTATTGTTTTTTGGGTGATAGTAAATACATTGTATTGGATTTTCTGGCTCAATCTTGCAGTAGGGTTATTTAATGTTTTACCTATGATCCCACTTGACGGAGGATTTTTGTTTAATGATGCTATGAACTCCCTTGTAAAAAGACTAAAAAAGGATGCAACAGAAGAACAGAGAATTAAAATAGTAAAAAATATCTCTTTAACATTATCTTTAATTATTTTGTTTGCAATTATTTTTCCATTTATCATAAAATATATATAACTACTTAAGCAGCTCTTCCTGAATTAATTTTACAAGGAGATGGTAATTTTGAAGCTGCTTTTCTTAATGCTTCTCTAGCGTGCTCAAAATTCTTATCTAATGTATCTATTGTCATTACTATTTGATTTGTCTCTACACGCGCTGCTGTTCCGACTGCTGCTCCAAAAGAAGATCTCATACCTTGTGAAACACGATCTGCTCCTGCTCCGGTTGCTTGTTTGTTTTCTCTAATTATATGATGTGGAAAAACATGAATAGTAATTCTAAAATCTGTTGTTCCTGCCTTTTTTTCCATTGCTCTGGTTGCTGCTATACGAGCAGATTCCAAAGCTGTATGTCTGATTTGACATCTTTCATTTACTGTTAATGTTAGATGCATTGGAAATTTCTCAGATTTATTTCCAATTACAAACTGTGTTATACGTGATGGTGGTATTCCACCCATGTATTCTCTTCTTGTATAGGCATGTTGTTTTATTTCTCTATACATATGCCCTGGTTTACGTGACATTTTTACACCTATTGTTGCTATTAGTAGGAAAACCGAAATAGCTATTGCGTTTATAATTCTTTTTACAACAAAATAAAGTTGAATAACGGCATTATATAAAACTTAATATATATCTATAAGAAAATGTTTAAATCCATGTCTAAAAATCATTTTTTGTTGATAATCATATTTTCAAAGATCAATAAACCTATTACAGAATCTTATAATTGTTGAAAACTTGGATTTATACAGAAATTAAAAATTTATAACAATTTGATAGAAAAATATGAAATATCTATATAGAATATTTATTTACAAAAAAAGGATTAATTTAATTCATAGTAATTAGTTACATAATTGGACAACATTATTGGAGGCATTTTATTATGCTTAAAAAAGTAATTAAAAAAGATGGAAGAATAGAGCCTTTTATAAAAGAAAAAATTATAGTTAGCGTTGTTAAAACTGGTGCAAACGTTCAAGTAGCACGAAAAATAGCTGATAAGATAGAAAAACACCCTAAAGAAGACATTAGTACAGGTTTAATTCGAAAAAATGTATTAGAAGAATTAAAACTTCATAATCCAGATTGGCCTAAACGTTGGTACAACTATGATAAAAACATAAAAAGATTGCATAAATATGGACTAAGATAGAATTCTAATAAAGGAATAATGTTAAAATATTTGTTAATATGTACATATAACTTTTTTATCGAAAATTTCTACATTTACATATAATGTCTATACCACAACCTTTAAAACGATAATTAGATTGCCTAAACTTACTTAAATTAATAAAATTGTGGTGAAATAATGGAAAAAAACAAAGTGGTATTGCCTGGTGATCAAGTATCAACTTCTGAAGAATTATTACCTGGTGAAGGAACTTTTGAAGAAGATGGAATAATAAGAGCTTCAAGATTTGGAACTTTTTCTATAGATGAGAAACATAAAAAAGCTATTATTAAACCATTAACAAGTATACCAACCGAAATAAAAAAGAACGATATTGTACTAGCTTATGTTGAATCTGTAAGGTCTAACATGGTTATTGCTGAAGTAGTCCACGTAGTAGGTAAGAAAAGATCTATTTCTGGTGATACAAATGGAACATTGCGTGTTTCGGAAATATCAACTTCTTATGTTAAAGAGCCATCAACAGAATTTACAACAGGTGATATTATAAGAGCAAAAATTACACAGGTTAAACCAAGTCTTCAACTTACAACAAAAGATAAAAATCTAGGAGCAATTAAATCTAATTGTTCAAATTGTAGACAAGTTTTATATAAAAAAGGAAACATTCTTGAATGCAATAATTGCGGCAACAAAGAAAGAAGAAAATTAGCAATTGATTATGGAGAATATAATATCGACAAGTTTTAGATAATTTAATTAATACTTAATAGGAAGTTGAAATTTATGGAGCTTAAAACCATTAAAAAAACAACAAAGGAACTAGAATTAGAAGTAACAGGAGAAAATGAAACTATTCTCAATCCAATAATTGAAGTACTTTTAGAAAATGAAAATATAGATTATGCAACCTACTTTACAGATCATCCTGAATCAAATAAAAGACGTTTATATATAAGAGTAAAAAAAGGAGCACCAGAAGATTATCTTAAGAAAGCTGTTAAACATCTTGAAACAGAAATAAAAGATTTCAGTAAAACTTTTCAATCAAAAAGTAAGAGTAAAAAATAAATGAAAGTTTTAGATATTGAAAAAAAAATTGGTATTAAAACTTTTTTAACACCTTTTCGTGGTATAGGTGGAAAACTCCGACTGTATCCTGAGGATTTTATTGTACAAGAGATTTCAAATTTTCCTGCAAAATCTGACTCAGGTATATTTCTTATTACTACTATTACTTCAAAAAATTGGGAAACAAATCTACTTATAAGAAAACTATCTGATTCTCTACATATTTCTAAAAAACGTATTAGTTTTGCAGGTACAAAAGATAAAAGAGCAAAAACAACACAATTGATGTCTTTTTATGATGTAACTGTAGAAAATTTGCTAAATATTAAGATCAAGGATGTTTCTATTGAAAATATATATCGCTCTGATAAATCAATTAAATTAGGTAATTTATCCGGTAATAAATTCGATGTAATAGTTAGAGCCATTAATGATGATGTTGATTATGAGCATGTTGAAAAGATTACTAATTTTATAAATGATAATGATGGTTTTCCAAATTTTTTTGGTATACAAAGATTTGGGGTAATCCGACCTATTACACATATTGTAGGAAAATTTATTGTAAAAGATGATTTTGAAAAAGCTGTAATGACTTATATTGCTAATCCTAAGAAGGATGAAGATGAAGATACATATAAACTCAGAGAGAATTTACAAAAAACATATGATTTTGCAGAAGCTTTAAAGTCATATCCACATAAATTAAATTTTGAAAAAGCAATTTTGAATAAACTAGTTGTTAATCCAAATGATTTTGTTGGTGCTTTACAAGAGTTACCAAGAAATCTTTTAACTATGTTTGTTTATGCTTATCAATCTTATTTATTTAATAGAATTCTAAGCCAACGAATTAAAAACAATGTTCCATTGAATAAAGCCGTTATAGGTGATATTATTCTACCCATTAGAAAAGGTAGTATTGATGAAAATGGAATAAAAGTTACAAAAAGTAATGTTAAAAAAGTAAATTTACAAATAACCAAGGGTAAAGCATTTGTAAGTGGTGTTTTATTTGGTAGTGATTCAATTTTTTCAGAAGGGGTAATGGGTGAAATTGAACATAAAATAATTGATTCTGAAAAATTAGATTCAAGGGACTTTATAATCCCTGATATACCATATATTTCTTCAGCTGGTCAAAGGCGTCCATTGCTTGCCAGTGTAAAAGATTTAGAATTTAAATTGATAAATGATGATTTTAATAAAAATAAAAAAGCATTAAATTTGAAATTTGAACTTATAAAAGGTAGTTATGCAACTTCTTTACTTAGGGAATTTATTAAAGCAGATGATATAAGAAATTATTAAAATGTTAATGTAATGGAAACCGTTTTAATGGCCTTTCGTCATTAGGGTGCTGTTATATAGAATAATTTATCTTAAAATTTGGTGTAAAGACGATGATAAAATCTCCACCTCAAAAATACAATCCAAAACAAATTGAAGAAAAAATACTGAACTTCTGGACAGAATATGATATTTTTAAAAAATCCATTGATAACAAAATTGATTGTAAAGCTTATGTTTTTTTAGAAGGTCCACCAACTGCAAATGGTTTACCTCATCCTGGTCATGTTTTAACTAGAGTTATGAAGGATTTTTTCCTGCGTTATCAAACAATGAACGGTCATTATATTTTAAGAAAAGCTGGTTGGGATACCCATGGCCTACCCGTTGAAATTGAAGTAGAAAAGGCACTTGGTTTAGACGATAAACAAGCAATCGAAAAATTTGGCATAGCGAAATTCAATGAAGAGTGTAAAAAAAGTACTCTTAAATATGAAAAAGCTTGGGTTGAAATGACTAAACGCATTGGCTTTTGGCTTGATATGGAAAACCCATATATTACTTTTAAAAATGATTATATAGAAAGTGTTTGGTGGTCTTTAAAACAAGCTTGGGAAAAAAAACTTTTGTATAAAGGACATAAGGTTGTACCATATTGTCCACGTTGTGGTACAGCCTTATCTGCTCATGAAATTTCACAAGGTTATAAAACTGTTGAAGATCCATCTATTTTTGTTAAATTTAAACTTAAAAATGAGGATGCTTATTTTTTAACGTGGACAACAACACCTTGGACTTTAATATCAAATGTCGCACTTGCTGTTCATCCAGATGAAACATATATTAAAATACGTTACAAAGGACAAATTTTAATTCTTGCTGAACAACGTGCAGCAGTATTATTAAAAGGTCAGGAATTTGAAACAATTGATGGTTTTCCAGGTAAAAAACTAGAAAATATACAATACGAACCGTTATATGATTACGCTGTAGTTGATGAAAAAGCTTGGTATGTTGTACTTGCTGATTTTGTAACAATGGGGGATGGAACTGGGATAGTTCATATAGCACCAGCTTTTGGTGAGGATGACTATAACGTTGGTAAAAAATATAATCTGCCAGTTGTGCAATTGGTTAAGCTCGATGGAACTTTTCCTGAGGAAGTTGAACTTTGGAAAGGAAAATTTGTTAAAGAAGCAGATCCTAGTATTATTGATAATTTACAAAAACGTGGTCTTTTAGAAGGAGTTCACGGATATAAACATGATTATCCTTTTTGTTGGCGATGTGAATCTCCTCTTCTATATTATGCTATGGAATCTTGGTTTATTGCTATGACTAAGGTTCAAGAATCACTGATAAGAAATAACAATCAAATTCATTGGTATCCCGAACACTTACAGCAAGGACGTTTTGGGGATTTTATACGTGAGGTAAAAGACTGGGCACTTTCTCGTAAAAGATATTGGGGAACACCATTACCGATATGGACTTGTACTAATAAAAAATGTAAAAATGAAATATGTATTGGTAGTGTTGAAGAGCTTAAAAAATTAAGTGAAAATTTTCCAAAAAATTACGATTTACATAAACCACTAGTCGATGAGTTGGTTATTAAATGTCCAAAATGTAAAAGTATAATGAAACGTGAGGAAGAAGTAATTGATTGTTGGTATGATTCAGGGTCAGCTTTTTTTGCTCAATGGCATTATCCATTTGAAAACGAAGAAAATTTTAAAGAAAATTTTCCAGTTGATTTTATTAGCGAGGCACTTGATCAAACAAGAGGATGGTTTTATTCACTACTAGCAATATCCACTTTTCTTTTTAATAAAAATCCATATAAAAATGTGCTTACATTGGGTCTTGTACTTGATGAAAATAATCAAAAGATGAGTAAAAGTAAAAAAAATTATGTTGATCCAAACTTAATTCTTGATAATGAAGGTGCTGATGCTATGCGTTGGTACCTTGTATCTTCAAACGCACCATGGATGTCTACAAGATTCTTTGAACAAGCAGTAAAAGATACACTTGGAAAATTCATATTGACTTTTTGGAATTCATATAATTTCTTTGCAACCTATGCTTTGCTGGATAAATTTGATCCAAAAAAGGATTTTGTTTCATATGATAAAAGAAAACCGCTTGATAAATGGATAATTAGTAGGTTTAATAAAGTTATTTCAGAAGTAAATTCATATATTGAAACATTTGAGGTACACAAAGCTGCTAGAATTATTGAAAATTTTATAATTGAAGATTTTAGCAATTGGTATCTACGACGCTCAAGAAAAAGATTATGGGTAGAAGAAAAAACTGATGACAAAATTGCCAGTTATGCAACTATTTATGAGATATTTTTAGGATTGTCAAAACTCTTAGCACCATTTATACCATTTATTACAGAAGAGATATATTTGAATCTGAAAACAGATGATATGCCTGAGAGTATACATCTATGCGATTATCCAGAATTTAATAAAAAATATATTAATGACGAACTAGAAAAAGGTATGGATAAAATCAGAGAGCTAGTAGAAATTGGCCGAGCTCTTCGTTCAAAAATTGGAATAAAAGTTAGATATCCTCTAAAAAGTGCAACATTAATTTGTGATTTAAAAATAGAGAATTTAATAAAAAATTTACTAGATTTATTAAATGAAGAAATAAATGTAAAAAAAATATCTTTTGAAAAAGATACATCAAAGTTCATGATAAAAACATTAAAACCAAGTCAATCAAGTATAGGCAAAAAATTTAAAGAAAAAGCAAAAATTGTTTTTAGTGAAATTGAAAAATTAGATAAAGGTAAATTGTACAATGATGTTATGAAAAACAATAAAATAGAAATAAAAATCGATAGTGAAAAAATAATTTTAACAAAAGAAGATTTTGAAATTGTTGAAAAAGAAAAAGAGCATATTGCTAAAGCTGGAATGGAAGGAATAATTCTTTTACTTGATACTGCCTTAACACCCGATTTGGAATCAGAAGGTTTTGCTAGAGAAATACTTAGAAGAATACAGTCTATGAGAAAGGAACTAGATTTAGATGTTGAGGATAAAATTATAACAGAAATTAATGTTGAAGTAGAAAAGAAAGCTTTTCTTTTAAAATGGGAGGATTATATAAAGGGTGAAACTAGATCTGATAAAATTTCTTTTAAAGATAAACCTGAAGGTAAACTTGTGAAAAAATGGAATATAGACGATATTCAAGTAGAAATTGGAATTAGTAAATAAAATAATTTATAAGCCAAATCTATTTTATACTGCTCTTACTTTCAACCCTTTTATTATGATTTGTTTAGGAATAGAAGGAACTGCACATTCAATAGGTGTAGGTATTGTTAAAGAAATTAATAAAAAATGTAAAGTTCTTTCTAATGTTATTAAGATTTATAGGCCTGAAAAAGGCGGGATTCATCCGCGTGAGGCTGCTAATCATCATGCATTATACATTGCAGATATAATTAAGGAATCTGTTGATAAAGCAAGTGTTGATTTTTCTGAAATTGATCTTGTTGCTTTTTCAATGGGTCCCGGTTTGGGTCCTTGTTTAAGAACCACGGCAACTGCCGCACGTGCACTATCTTTATCTATTAATAAACCAATAATCGGTGTGAATCATTGTGTTGCTCATTTAGAAATTGGTCGCGGAACTTTAAATAACTGCAATGATCCTGTTTTGTTATATACATCTGGAGCAAATACACAGGTTATTGCTTTTGCAGAAGGTAAATATCGAGTTTTTGGTGAAACTCTTGACATAGGTATTGGTAATTGTATTGACAAATTTGGAAGAACAATAGGTCTTGATTTTCCATGTGGACCAACTATTGAAAAACTAGCTTTAAAAGGTAAAAAATATTTGGATTTACCATATTCTATTAAAGGTATGGATATTGCTTTTTCAGGTCTTTTAACAGCTGCTGAACAATATTATAATAATAATGTAAAATTAGAAGATATATGTTACTCTATACAAGAAACAACTTTTGCTGCTTTAACTGAGGTTACTGAAAGAGCAATGGCACATACAGAAAAACATGAAGTTTTATTAGGTGGAGGTGTTGCAGCTAATATAAGATTACGTGAAATGGTAAAAACCATGGCAAATGAGCGAAATGCATCTTTTTTTGTTCCAGAAAAAGATCTTTGTATTGATAATGGTGCTATGATAGCTTGGCTTGGTGTACTTATGTATAATAGTGGTATTAGAATGAAAGTGGAAAACAGCTTTATTGATCAACGTTTTAGAACAGATATGGTGGATGTGACCTGGCGTGATTGAAAAAATAATTTATCAAGGTGCAGAAGCAAAAATTTGTGTCTCAAAATATATGAATTTTGATGTTATTAAAAAAAGAAGACTAAAAAAAGGATATAGAATAAAACAAATTGACAATAGCCTAATTTCAAGTAGAACTAAAGAAGAAACAAAACTTATTATTGAGGCTAGACAAGCTGGTGTTTCAGTACCAATTATTTATGATGTTGATTTACAAAATGGTGTTATAACAATGGAGTATCTAAAAGGTAAAAGAATCAAAGATATTTTAAATGATTTAGATGAAAGTAAAAGAGCTTGTATTTGTAAAAAAATAGGCGAGAGTATTGCTAGATTTCACAACAATAACATTATACATGGGGATATTACAACCTCAAATATGATACTTCTTGATGATAAAATTCATTTTTTTGATTTTGGATTGGGCGAAGTAAATTCTGAACTTGAAGCAAAAGGTGTTGACTTACATGTTCTTATGGAGGCAATTGAATCAACGCATTCAAAATATTCAAGCTGTTTTGACTATGTTTTAGAGGGTTATAAAAAAGAGTTGAAACAAGATGCAAATCAAGTTATTAAAAAAATACAAGAAATTGTGAAAAGAGGTAGATACAGATGAAAAAAACAATTTATTTTATTACTCGTAATAAAGGTAAAGCTCTTGAAGCTAAAAAAAAATTTTCAGCATTTAATATAGATGTTATCCAGAAAAATATCGGTTATCCAGAGATACAAGCCGATTGTTTGGAGAATGTTGCTATATTTGGAGCAGAGGATATTCAAAGAAGAATAAATCATCCTTTTTTTCTAGAAGATGCTGGTTTATTTATAGATATTTTAGATGGTTTTCCTGGTGTTTACTCAGCATATGTTTTTTATACAATCGGCTGCCCTGGTATTTTAAGAATTTTAAAAGGTTTTAATGAAAAAAAAAGACAAGCATGTTTTAAATCAGTTATTGCTTATGCTGAACCTGATAAAAAACCTATACTTTTTGTTGGTCAATGTCATGGTAAAATCTCTGAAAAAACTTTAGGGAATCAAGGCTTTGGTTTTGATCCTATTTTTATACCAGATGGCGAAGAAAAAACCTTTGCTCAAATGGAAATAGAAGAAAAAAATCGTTTTTCGCATAGAGGTAAATCTCTTGAAAAATTAATAAATTTTTTAGAGAGTTGTAAATAGAAAATTTTAAAGTATTAATGTACAATACACAATATCAGAATAATTATGTCAAAACCACCAATACAAATAGAAATGCGAAATACGGAAGCTAAACTTCTTGATAAATACTTTCTTTGGTCAAAATTATTTATTTTATTAATTATTTTATTTATTGTTATACTTTCTATTGTTGTAATAGGAGTATATATCTTTGGATATGGACATACTTGGGCTTTATTTTCTTTAGATGCCTGGATAATTTTATTATGTTTACTTTGTGTAATTTTTATTGTACTTGAGTTTGTTTTTTATTATCATTTTTCATCAGTTAGAGCAAAAAGAGTTGAATTGGAACGACCAAAACCTGAGTTTATAGATGGTAAAAAGGTATTTATCTTTACATTTCCCAAAGGAGCAGAAGGAGGGGTTTTTAGTAAAACATATGTAGAAATTGATAATAAAAATATTTTAAGAATTCGTTCATTAATTGTTCCACCAGATGAACTTTGGGGTAATAAAGAAATTTAGATTTATTTTTTATTCACTCCAATCTCAGCTAGTTTTTCAGGTAAATATTTATCAGTTACATAATCTAAACCATATTTAGCTAAAGCCTGCTGTTCTGATTTTTTTCCTATTTCAAGTTGAAGTTTGATTTCATTTTTCCAAAATGAATCCTGAAATCGTGGATCTGTTAATTCACTTTTTAATGCATATATATCTTCTTTTGTTAATTTATCTGTTGGTAAATTATAATTTTCAATATCAGAAGGAGTTACACCCAGGTATTGAGCAGATGGAGTAGCTAGATATTCAGATATATGTGCTGTTTTTATTGCTCCATATGCAAGACTAGCAAATATTCTAAAGCTCCATGGATCACAATCAGTAAATGCAAACACTGGAAGTTTTTTCTCCTCGCTTAATCTTTTAATAAAACGTCTTGTAGATCTAGCTGGTTGACCTTTTAAATGAACAATAATTGATTTATAAGAAGTATCAAAACCATTTTCAACTAATCTGTCAAACATACCACCTGTTTCAACTGCAAGTATAAATTTTGCATCAGCACTTTTAAACGTTATTTTTTCAGGCTCAACATTATAAGGTATAGAGTAACCTGCATCTCCTACATCATCTTGACAATGGATTTTTTTCTTAGTGTTATTACGTGTCATTTCCTCAAGTGTTAAATTACCAATTACCCTTGCTCCATCTTCTTCGGGTCTAAGTTTAAAGTCTTCTCTCATACAACCTGTTATTACTTCCAGGTCTTCTGCAAGAGAATCTGATTCCTGTTGTGAGCCGAACTTAGCTAGATTCCACCCCTCAGAAATATAATACATTTCTCTCAAAGTAGATGATTTTTTTGTCTTTATCATCTCTTTAATAAAATCGACTATATACATTGTACGTAGAAGCATATAAGCTCCATCTAATGATTTAGCAGATCTTTCAGTTGTATTCTTACCATATTTCCAGACGTTGAGTTTATCATCAAATTTTATATTTGATTTTGTACGAGTTGAAAGTTTAAGAAAAGGTATATTTGTTTTTTGTAAATCATCATAAATTTTTGAAGCTATTAAATCTATACGATTAATAACATCTGAATAATTCTTATCTACCATATTTCTACTCACCCTCCCATTTATCTGCTCCAATAACATAAGCAGGATTTATATTTTCAATAAATAAGTCATTTTCTTCTAAATCCCCTTTTTCTAAACCCGCAAGCTCAAAATATATATCAACTTTATTTGCAGGTGAAATACTATCTAGATTCCATTTTATATAATTACTAGTTATTTTAGATGCTTTAGGTTTTACTACACCAACAACAGCATCATTTGGTATAAGAGCATACAAATTAAATTTCTGGGGTGTACGTTTGTAATTAACAACCATTATTGTACTTTTAGTAATAATTCCTTTTCCACCAACTTCTTTTTCTTCTGGATTATGAACAAGCTTTGTTTGTACAGGAACCTTTTCATATTCAACAAGATCCTCAATCCATACAACATCCATAATCTTTGTAACAACAGCCTCAAGAGAAGGAACTGGTTTACCAATCATATTTGCTGATTTTTTAGCAATCTCGGGTAAAATTTTTGTTATTAAATCAAACTTTTCTCTTGTTTTTACACGTCTAACTTTTTTATTAATATGATGCTGAACCTTTCTGGCGCATTCTCTAACGGCAAGTTCGACTTCACTTTGCATCTCAGGTATATCAGCAATAGCTTCTTTGCTTTCTGAAGTATATGGTATCTGTGTTGATGATACATGAACCAAAATAATCGCAGGACCAATTGGCACACCCCTACCCGATGGTTGTTCAAGTCCATATCTTCTCCAATCAATATTAGATATAGCCTCTGTAATTAAACAATCTCCTTGTTGGTATAAAAGCGGAATACGATTTGCAAAGCGTAAAATCTTAACTTGTTTATCTTTTGGCAGATTACCTCCATAAACAAGACCTGCTTCTACTTGAAATGGATTACCTGAAAAAACACTTGCAGGCCTAGATGTAGTAATAATAAATTCTGGAGAAATCTCCATTGTTTCACTTTTTAAACTACGTCTTATCAATGTTTCACCAATTGGTGAAAGACATTCGGTTGAAGGAGCCATTATTTTTACTTTTTTAAACGCCTTATGTAGTTTTAAAAATTGTTCTCTTGTCATTTCTTTTGGATTAAGCTCTTTATCCAAATTTGCTTCTTCACAAACAGAATCAGTGGTTCTGCTACCCATACTGCTGAATTCTGTTTTTAAAAAAGAAGAAAGCTTTCTACTTTTAGAATTTTTAGCCATTTTTATAAGAGTACCAAGTTCAACTCCATATGGATGTGGATTAATTTCTACACATTTTTTTGGAAGTATCTCTGCTGTTCTTTCAAAAATTTGTTCTGTTCCCTCTGCATCCTTGAAAACTATACGTGCATGAGGATTAACAATAGATGTACCCTGAAGATAATCATACACAAAACGTTTACCACGTTTGTAATCTGCCATAATACATATTTCTACTCTTGTTCCAGATGGTTTTTCCCAGTGTGTTATCTCCTGATTTATTACCTCAGCACGGTTTTTATTAGTATCAATTGCAAGTTCTGTGATAACAGCTGGTTTACCTTCTTCTACTTTTGATATAATTTTAGCATGTTTACCAGTTGTAAGTTGACCATATAATACAACTGCTGATATTCCTATTCCTTGTTGACCACGGCTTTGTCTAACAACGTGGAATCTTGAACCATAAAGTAATCTTCCAAAAATATGTGGAATCTGCTTTTTAACAACACCTGGTCCGTTATCCTCTATTATAATTTTACATTCACTTTCATCATGATTCTTAATCTCAACAATTATATCTGGTAAAATACCTACTTCTTCACAAGCATCAAGAGCATTATCAACACCTTCTTTAACACTTGTAACAATAGCTCTTGTTGTATTACCAAATCCTAAAATATGTTTGTTTCTCTCGAAAAATTCAGCTACAGAGATTTCTTTTTGTTTTTTCGCCAAATCATATGCTGTTATCTCAGCCAAATGTATACCTCCTTAATTAGATAAATGATAATGCATCCAACCCAGTAATACAGATGGTAATTATAAAATTATTCCTTTAAAAATTTATATCTCTAAACAAAATAATTGTATAATTATTTTAATTAATCACAATAAAAATTAGAAAACAATATATACTTTTTTTTTAATCCAAACTGTGTTCATCATATTAAAAATAAGAAGAAAAAAGAAAAAATATTATTTATGGAGAAGAAAATTTTGAAGAATAAGATGATAATTCTATTAGTTAGTATAATAGTAATCCTAGGAATAATAAGCGGTTGTGTACAATACGAGGAAGTCTTAACTATAAATAAAGCTCCAGTAGTCACTTTTACCTATAATGTGGAGCATAACACATCAATGGCGGGTGGAATAGTAACTTTTAACTCAACAGCAACTGATGAAGACAATGATGTATTAACATATTTATGGGATTTTGATGATGGAAAATCATCCACTATAGCAGATCCTGTAAATGAATATGCAACTAATGGATCATATATAGTAAAATTAATAGTAAATGATACTAAAAATCAAACAATAAAAATAGAAAATATAATCGTTGGAAATATTGCACCAATTGCAGGATTTACTTGGTCTACTGTAAATTTAACAGTTACATTTACAGATGCATCAACAGATATAAATAAAGATAATTTAACATATGCCTGGGACTTTGATGAAGATGATTTGGTAGACAATACAACTGCTGGACCTGTTGTTTATACATTTACAACAACTGGAAGTTATAATGTGACATTAAAAGTAACTGATTCTTGGGGTCTAGTTGATTCAAATACTCAACTAATTACTGTAAAAGAAGGAACATAATATTATAAGATTATATTTTTGAAGAATTACCTATTATTACCTATTTAGATATTTTCTCTGATTTTTTTAAGAAAAGTATAAGTTATAATCATTAATTCATTTATTAATGAAAGTAAAAAAAAATCTTCTTAAAACTTATTGTATATATTTTTTTATCTTGATTTTATTTTTATTTTCGTTTAACAATTTTTCATCTATTAAAACATGTAAAGCTTTTGAAACAAATACTTTTTTTGTTGGTGGAACTGGTGATGAACATTATTCAAAAATACAAGAAGCAATTGATAATTCAAAAGAAAATGATACAGTTATTGTTTTTGATGGAATTTATAAAGAAAGTATTGTTGTTAACAAATCTATTAATCTTATAGGTTCAAATAGAAATAATGTTTTTATAAACGGAAATGATAGTTTATATGTTTTTTTAATTAAATCTTCATATGTAAATATATCTGGATTTACTATAATGGGTGGTAAAATAGGAATTTTTGTTTCAGGATCAGAATTTTTATTTAATAATTTTTCAGGAAACAATATTTCAAATAACAGTGAATGTATAAGATTTGTAAATACATCTAATAATAAGATTTTTGATAATATAATCCAATCTCAAAGCAACTTTGGTATAATATTGTATGAGTCTTGCAATAATACTATATCTGAAAATTTTTTAGTAGACAATGGAAAAGCAATTTCTATAAATAAATGGTCAGATAATAATGAAATTTATAAAAATAATTTAACAGAAAATGAGTTTGGTATTTCATTTGATTTTTCTTATAATAATTTAGTTTTTGAAAATTATATTAGAAATAATAGTTATGGTGTTTATTTAACCAATTCAAAAATTAATAATATTACAAATAACTATATACAATTTAATCAGAAATGTGGAATATTTAGTAGTAATTCAGATGACAATATAATAAAACCTAATAATTTTTTAGAAAATAAGCAGGATATCCAATTAGATGCAAAACCCCCTGAAATTAAAGCATCAGGCTTTGAATTTTTATTGCTATTTGTTGCAATATTTTTAATTATATGTGCTAAAAAATTCATTTAACAGATAAATTTTTTTAAAAAATATTGATAGTAAGATATAAATAGTATTAGCAAGAGATATTATATGAAAGTTTGCAGGAAGGGCTATTAAATGCAAAAAAATGAAAAAATTAATAATAATATTTTAAGGCAAGATAATCTTGGTTTTCTTTTATGGCAACTTGAGGAAATCGAGAATTTTTATCCATGTTATAAAACTATGATAAAAAAAGAAGAATAAATACATAATAAAGTTTTAAATTTAAAAATATAAAAAATGTATATTTATATATTGATTTTTGATTAAGAGATGGAATATCTTAAAGGAAATTATTTATTTTTTTAAGGTTAATGATAGATACTTTGTTTTTTTTTTAAAATATAAATTTGGAATTAAATTGGGAAAAAATAATATATATATTAACTATTATTAACCAATAAAAACCAGGGGGAACAATATGAAGATAAATCTTTGTAATAAAATGATAGTTTTTTTTGTTTTTATATTATTAATCGGAACTTGTTTGATACCTATTAATATGGTGGAATCAACATCAAATTCGAAATCTACAGCTTTTAGTCAAGAAACAGAATATTGGGCTTTGATTGTTGGTGTTGGTGTTTATGCAGATGACCCTCAACAGAATCGTCCTCTTATGTTAGTAGAAGTGGATGATTTTTATAATGTACTTCTTGAGTCTGATGTTTGGTCAGAGGATCATATTAAAGTTATAAAAGCTGAGGATGCAACTGTTTCAAACATAATCTCCGGTTTTAGATGGTTGGATAAAATGGAAGATGAAGATGATATTTCTGTAGTTTATCTTACTACACATGGTGGTCAACTTGGTTTTGACATACCTCCTTTTGATGAAGAGGACAAAAGCGATGAGATACTTTCGTCTTATTGGAGTTTTGCATATCCTACTCTAGGTATTTGGGATGATGAATTAAATATCTTGTTAAATAGATTGGAGTCTGCTGGTGTATGTCTTATTGTTGATAGCTGTTATGCTGGAGGTTTTAATGATCCACCTAATTGGAATAGAACTAGTAGAAGCACCTTTTCTTTTTTGAAAAAACAAAATTCCATGTCTTCAAAGGAATGGATAAAGGGTTTTGCAGAAGAAGTAAGTGGCCAAAAAAGAGTAGTTTTAATGGCTTCATGTGAAGATGAATTATCATATTCCGGTGGTTTTGCTCCATATATAATTGATGGATTACGAGGTTTTGCAGATAGTAATTCAGATGGGGTTGTCACTGCTGAGGAAGTTTTTTACTATTCAGAGCCAAGGGCATTTCGCCAACAACCGACTATTTATGATGGTTATCCAGGGGAACTTCCGCTTTTTTATTTGAATGAATCGACAAAGAATTCTGAAGAAGGAGAAAAATTACCAGAAATCAAAAATGTTGTTTCAAATTCATATTTTAATTATAATTCTGAAAATTCTGTTATAAAAGGATTTGTAAAAGCTAATGATACAAATGATTCTATTGAAGGTGCTCTTATTTATATTTCAGGTCGTTCGGGTGGTTGGGATTTTTTTGAAAATGAAACAACTACTGATTATAACGGTTTTTATAGTATAAATGTCCCATCAAGTAGATGTCGTATAACTGTTTCTGCGGATGGATTTTGTGGTAGACAATCAGGTCAAATAACAATTGGAGAAAATGAAATAAGATGGATGAATTTTACTTTATTTCC
>Ga0209427_10003791_pt1 | contig 17663 bp, 15 predicted proteins | sample DeeMarSWOR136_30_FD_187465 | JGI IMG/M metagenome (GOLD analysis project Ga0209427, IMG submission 187465) | Marine sediment microbial communities from White Oak River estuary, North Carolina - WOR-1-36_30 (SPAdes) (version 2) | ecosystem: Environmental > Aquatic > Marine > Intertidal zone >...
CTTACTTCAAAATCTCTCTCGCGAACATTGATATCGTGAAATAACACAACGCCAAGTGAGCTAATTTTGGGAAGCCAGGATTCGAAATCATGTTTGACTGATTCATAAACGTGATAGCCGTCAATGTGGAGAAGGTCAATTGTCCCATCGGCGAAATCTTGCCGGGCTTCATCAAAGGTGCTCTGTGTCAAGCGGGAGAAGCTCCCTGTCGTCGAACTCTACTTCAGCAAGGAGGGCAAGCAGAACACCGGCGTTGCGGATGTAACAGTTGGTCCTCGGTTCCATGCGCTTGTACTCTATGGCGATCTTCACATCCGGTCGGTGGGCGGCGACTTCGGCGATGCCTTCCACCAGCAGTGCCCAGTATTTCAGGTAGTCGCTCTGCAATGGATAGTCGAACCCATCCTGCCCAGGCCACATCAGCACGTCTTCAGCCCCCAGCTCCGCCGCCACGTCGAGGGCCTGCTTGCTCATCTCGATGGCCTCGCGGCGAATTCCCGGGTCCGGAGCCGTGTAGGTACCGTTCTTCCACTTTCGGTCAGGATACAGGCCGATCTCCAGCGTGACGCACGTGAGACCCGTCTCGACAAGGAAGGGTCTTACCTCGTCGGCCAGAGTGAATTGATAGGGGTAGTCCAGGCCGACGCCGCCAAACCCCTCAACTTTGGCGGCAGCCTCGAACTGCTCATGCAGCGATATCGGCTCTCGATACCCGGCTACGTTGAAGCGATCCGCGCAGGGACTGAACGGTGCGAAGCCGCTGGCAACCTTTAATTCTTTCATGTGTACATACCTCCCCTCCTTACACGTTTCCAATTCCCCCTGTTGCAATATTAGGGCTAATATCGAGTTTCACACATCGGTAAAAAGATGTAGCGTAATCTGAGATATTGCAGGGTAATCTTTGAGAACTTAGGTCAAAAAGCATGGTTTGTTTCAGTTTTTTTAACGAAAGTAGTTGATTTTCCTGTTTTAAAAAAATCGACTAGCGAAGCGGTAGCGAGCGCAAGCAAAGCGATCTCTTTACCTATTTTTTAAGTTCGACCTAACACTTGTTGACATTATAACAGGATGCCCTCAGCAAAATACATGACTTTTTATGTGTGGGGATAGGTTAAAATAAAATATTATTTTTTATATAAAAAAAATATGAAAATAGAAGTGAAGAAATTGCAGTGAAAGAACAGAGGCTTCGCTCACTGATGGACTCCATGGGATTGAAGAGAATTCCTTTGAACCGCCTTCGATATTCACACACACCTCCTGAGATTGAGCGATACCTGTGGCTGGGAGAAAAAACATCAGTAGCAGTAGAGTCTGTTTTGCAGGAAGTGAATACTGGTGACACTGAGGCGGAGATCACCGGAGAGCTCACGAGGCTTTTGTGGAAGGACCGGATCGATCAGGTGGGGTTCCAGGCGGCAGCCGATGACCGGGTGTACAAGTACAGACATCCCATCCAAACCCAACGGAAGATCGAGAAGTACGTGATGCTCTGTGTGATGTCCCGAAAATGGGGCCTTCACACGACCATAACCCGTCTCCTGAGCTTTGGGAAGCTCTCCGACAAGCTCAGGAAACAGTACGAGGACAACGTATTCATAGAGTGTTCCATGATAGCTGCGACACGTCCTGGAGAAAAAACAGCCAATATATTTATCAAGGTAAAAGAACTGTATGAGGAACTCGGGTATAGGGGAGAGTGGAAGTTTCATCATCAGGGAGGTGCAATGGGATATGATATTCGTGATTATATATGCAATGCCGAGAGTACCGAAAAAGTGCAGGAGAATCAGTGTTTCTGCTGGAATCCATCGATAAGCGGGACCAAATCCGAGGACGGTTTCATTGCGCAGAGGGAGGGGTTTGTCTTCATAACGAAGCCCGTACTGTTTCCCACGATCAAGATTCGGACAGAGGGTATCGAGTTTATCAGGCCGGACATCCTGGAAAGATATTAGTTTTATTGGACCATTTTACCTTCGCGGAATAGCCTGGATGTTACTATTGAAGAGAAACGATGGGTTACAAGCCATTATAAACATCTTTCCTGTGCCGGATCCTGAGTATAACGATAAGCAGTTTTTGCTGAATTATCTCATAAATGATTCTATAATCAGAGAACCGATAGCTAAATAGACCGCTGTACTTACCTTTCAGCTTTTTCCCGGAATAAGGATCTTTGACGATCACATCTTCAATAAGCGTAAATGCTCGTCGCACTACGGTCTGATCGAGGTTCTTTAATTCCTTAAGGCATCGATTTTCTATTTCGATTGAATACATTTGATTATAGACCGAGATCCTTCTTGGCCTTACTAATTGGTGTTGATTTTCCGCCCCTCCGTTTCAAAGCCAGTTCGAAGTCCTCAATTTCTTCGAAATACTCCTCCAATGCCTTATTTACAAAGTAGCTTTTTTTTCGATGGGTATCCTCAGCGATTCTAGATAGCTTTTCTGCCAATACTTCATCAATTGTTATGCTGATTGGTTTCGTAGCCATCGCGTCTCTCCTAGAATCATATTAATATTATAAATAATATTTATATGATTAATAATAATCAACCCTTTATTCGTTGTCAATCTGGAAGTTTTTGTTCATCTATTTATTTCCTGCTGCCCGTACCGATGGAAAACATCAGCTTTCTTGCGAACAAACTGCCGGGGCCTGGATATTTTGTCAAGAATAGAGATTTTAAAGTTATAAATGGTGCCATCCCTGAGCCGCGTATTGATATGCTTATCTACTGCGATATCCCTGAGAGGAACACCAGACGGATGCCACCCTCGATACCATGATAATGAAACAGGATTGTTAATGCGGGTAAATGGTATATTTGCCCACAGTTACTCAAAGCATGGGTGGTCAGGACGTACTGGAGCGGCTTTAAAAATGATCGGCCACAAAACCTGGTAAACAGGTCAATCCTGTCTTAAAATTTAAGTGCCTCAGGTGAGGTGACAATTTTCATACTATCTCATGGTATTTCAAGTTCTCTTGAAAGGGATTCTTACAATGAAAAAGAGAGTGAATTATGCTGTGCTGTCATTAATTATCGTATTTGGCCTGGCCAGCTGTGCGACCTTCAATATACGATTCGAATCGGCGAAAGAGTGGATCGAGGGCAAACCCTTTCCTGTCCAAATCACCATCAGCAAAACGGACAAAATCTCGAATGTCCTTTTACACTACTCGTTCAATGGCGCAGCTGAAAAAACCGTTGGAATGAACCAGAGTGGGAACTACTTCACCTACACCATTCCGGGAGAGGAGGTGGTGGCCGGGGTACTGCGCTACCACATATCCTATACCTACAAGGACAAGGGTAAGTCCATCAATGCATCCCCCGTCACCATTCTCACCTTCGAGCAGGCAAGGCAGAAGTACACGCAGGAGTTGCGTTCCCGGATCTCATTCGCTCCTCCGGCTCAGGTGCCGATAAATCGGGATACTCGGCTCACCGTCATGGTCAAATCCCCAAAGCCGAGCACGAGGGCGACCTTCTACTATAAAAATCCGGAACAGGCATCCTTTCGAGAAACCGAACTCAAGAACGCAACCGGTAATTTCACTGCTGTTATCGGTGAAGACGAATTAAAGGCTGGATACAACACCTACTATTTCAGAGTGATGGAGGAGCATGCCGATGTGGGCGAACTGGAGGTTTTCGTCGACGACCGCAGCAGCGCCAATCCCTTTCAATTCGATATACTCTCTCTTACTGAGCTCAAGGAAGTCATCATGGGGGAATTGTACGCAAGCATCTCACATAAGGTTCCCCGCAACGTGTACATCACAAGGGATTTGGAACTGCTGCTCTCTGTCAGTTATACCTCCGGTACGTTCATCCAGGAATTCTCCAGGGACTCCCTTTCCGCTGAAATATTCTACAGGAGTCCGACTTCCGATTTCAAGAAGGGGATCATGCCCGGTTCCAGGAATCAGTTCAGATACATCGTTCCATCCATGGAATTGGAAGCGGGATACAACTCCTATTATTTCAGGGTTACGGACGATATCGAAGATATCGGCCCCGTTACAGTCGAATACCCCGCATCGGGCAGCCTGTTTGTATACAATATCCTGACCGTCGAGGAGATCCGGAATATTAAGACCAATGCTCTTTATCAGAGAGTTTCACATAAGCCGATCCTGGAAGCGGACGGTATTTCCGATCTCTATCTGGATCTCGACGTGGAAAGTGCAGGAGTCTACACGACCGCTGTTCTCTATTTCAAAAAACCAACCGCGAGCGAGTACAGAGGTGTAAACATGACACGGGAGGGAAACACCTTCAGAGGTGCGATATCCATAGACGACCAGCAGAACGGTTACACGCAGTACTACTTCGTGGTGACCGAAACGGACGAGGACGTGGGGGTGGTTTCAGCGGCATTTCCTGATAACGGCCGCAACAGTCCCATTCAATACACCGTTTTAGACAAGAACGTCATAAAGGCCAGGTTGGAATCGGAACTCCTGGCCAGACTCACCCACAGGCCCGTAACCTCTGTGGCTGAGGGAGAGGACCTCAAAATGGCGATCACGGTTGCAAACATCAAGAGCGGCACGCTCGTGTACTTCTACCATAGAAAACCAGGCGAGAGCTCTTACAGGCAGACCAAGCTGCCTGGAAACGGTCCACAGTTCACCATGGTAGTCCCGAAGCAGGATATTCGTGCCGGGTACAGCCAGTACTATTTTGAAGTAAAGGAACCGCACAGCTATTTCGGCTACATCGAGGCAACTGTCGGCTCTTTCACTGAACCCTACGAGTTTGAGATAAGCAAGCTGAAAGACGTCATACTGGACGGTATCGACTTCACGCCGCTGTCCGATGTGGAGTACGGCGCTCCAGTAGAGGCTAAGATCACCCTGAACAACATTCCCAACGGTACCAGGCTTGCCTTCAAATACAGACTGGCCCTTGATACCCTGGACTATCTGTCCGTGGAGATGAAACGAGACGGAGCGGTATACTCGGCTGTTCTTTCTCCCGCTGTACTTGAAGAGGGCAAACGGATCGATTACTTCATTTCCATCAGTGTTGATCAGGATGAGTTCACCTACCCCGATGAGAGCATCATCCCGCTCTACTTCTATGTGAAAAAACAGCTGGTGGAGGAGCACGGAAATGAAACTGTGTTCGGAACCACGGGGAGAGTGGAATCCAACATGCTGGAGGGGAGAATATATCAACTGGAAGCGGGCACGAAAGCGCTCCCCCAGAGCATGCACAAGGATTATAAATCCCTGATCGTACTCTATACCAGAAGGCTGGATATTCCCCCGAGGAATTTCACGGAAGGCTTTCCCGGCCTGGAAAATGTCTTTGAATGGTTCGGCATACAGTACAGAGGGATGATCACCATCAAGGAAGCCGGGTTGTACAATTTCAGGCTTCTGTCCGATGACGGCTCGAAGCTCTACGTGGACAGTAATCTGGTGATCGATAATGACGGTACACACGCGCCGAAATCAAAAACTGGCGGAATCTACCTGTCGCCCGGCACGTACCCCATCAGGGTTGACTACTTCCAGGGACCGAAGATGCAGATAGCCCTTCAGTTGTTCGTCACGCTGCCGGGTGAAGAGGAGAAGTTGTTCGATCTGAAGAATTTCGAATAAAATAAATGAGCAGGATTATGGGTGCCATCCTCAACAGTACGTACGGTTTGTGGGTGCACTAATGGATCGGGGGACATCATGAAAAAGACAATTTTAATAATTTTCAGTTTGTTGGTACTAATGCCTGTGGTTTGCCTTGCAGAAGATGAGGGGGCCTTGCGACAGATGAGAGTGGGAACGCAGGAACAAATGATACCCGGTGATGCGCTCTTTCTGTTCTCAAGGGATCTTGCGGAATTGCAGACCATCAGCGAGGCTGTGCGCTACATCTCATACGCTCAAACATCGGATGACGAGTACCTGAAATCGGTTGAACAGCATATCCATAAGGCAATGAAGAAGATATACGGGATGATGGAAACTCACACCAACAGCCCGATCGTCATCGAGGGGTTTACCATCGACTTGCCCTTCGAAATCACGGTCGATTTCAAGATCGTACTGCCAGAGTGAAATTATGGGAGCGTATGAACGGGTCAGTCACTCTCTATCTCCTGGAAAAGCTCCAGCACATCCTCACCCTTCTCGTCCTTCCTGAGTATCTCAACCCGTTTTTCCACATTGGCAAGCTTCTTTGCGCAGAACTTGGACAGTTTCGTTCCCTCTTCAAAGAGTTCAAGAGCCTTATCCAGGCCGATCTCACCGTTTTCCAGTTCCCGAACGATCTCCTCGAGCCTCTTCAGCGCATCTTCAAAATTGTCCGTTTTTGCCATTGCATGCTCCGTTTTGGGCTAGATTCCCGTATCAGACTGTTCCACATCCGTTACCTTGCTGTAAATGGTACCGTCCCTGAGCCGCGACTTGATATCCTCGTCTACCGCGATATCCCCGATAGAAAGTACCCGACGGTCGTCCCGGGCCCGTGACGTGATCGAGTACCCCCGCGCGAGGGTACCTAAGGGGCTGAGCACATGAAGCTGTCCCACCGCCTTTTCGAACCGACCCTTCATCTTCGTGAGAGCGGATTCCACGGAGATGGAAAGCGAACGCGCCAGATCGTCGACGACCATCTGCTTCTCACGGAACAACCTGTTGAGCCTTACTTCAAGGATCTCGACGGTATACCTGGTAAGCTGTTCTCCGCGCAGGCCGACGATCCTGTCCATGCCATAGAACAGGCGGGAACGAAGATCACCGTAGGCCTTGAGCAGTTCCTGTTTGTTCTTGACCACGATCTCCGCTGCTGCAGATGGCGTTGGAGCCCGAACGTCGGCCGCGAAATCCGCGATGGTCACATCGATTTCATGCCCCACGGCACTGATGACCGGTATCCTGGATTCGTATATGGCCCGGGCCACGATCTCCTCGTTGAATGGCCAGAGATCTTCAAGAGATCCGCCGCCCCGTCCAACGATGAGCACGTGAGCCTCGTTTCTCTGGTTTGCCTTTCGAATCGCCTCTGCGATATTTTGGGCGGCATCCTCTCCCTGAACGAGGGTTGGATAGATGATGACCCGAACGCCGCTGTACCTCCTGGCTATGACGTTGAGTATGTCGCGAATGGCTGCGCCGGTCTCCGAGGTGACGACACCCACCACGTCCGGGAATGCCGGGATGGGTCTTTTTCTCGATTCTTCGAAGAGCCCCTCTTTCAGCAGCCGTTCCTTGAGCTGCTCGAAGGCAAGCTGCAGGGCACCGAGACCCTCGGGCTCGAGGAAATCGACGATGATCTGGTACTCGCCCCTCTTTTCGAATACACTCAGGCTGCCGTGGACGATGAGATGGAGGCCGTTTTCTATTTCAAATCGTACACCCTGCTGATAACCCCTGAAAAGGACTGCCCTGATGACCGCCTTCTCATCCTTCAGGGTGAAGTACATGTGGCCCGAGGTGGCACGGGTGTAATTCGAAACCTCCCCACTGACCCAGATATCCTTGCCGCGCTCCTCGAGGAGCTCTTTCACCTGACGTGTGAGCTCGCTGACAGTCAGAACTTCACGCTTCAGGTTTATCCTCTCAATGTCCATGCTCAAAGGTTAAGGAATAATAAATCGGTTGTCAATTGGATTGCATTGACGACCCCTTGGTTTTAGGATACCATAGGCTCTATGGGTTACGCTGTTGTTCTCAATGCGCTTACGGAATACAGCCCCGGGGGAACAGTCGATTACCGGGAGTCCCTGCTTCGCAAGACAGCACAGCTTGCGTCCAAAAAAGACATATACGTCGTCGCCACAACTTCAATCCAGAGGGACCTTGGTTCTGTTGCGGAAGGTTTCGGCAGGATCACAGTGCGGAACCGCACGGCCGCCCATGTGCTGGGGCAGATCCACAGGGCCCTGAAGGACTACACCGAATTCATCTACCTGTACATCGATCCCCCACTTTTCGATCTCCAGATTGCACGGAAGATGCTCGAGCTTCACCGTGATGAAATCGCCGAATACACCTACGGCGAGGGGTTTCCCGTCGGTGTGGCACCCGAGGTGCTGAACGTTGATCTGTTGCCGAAGCTTTTGTCCCTCCTCGATGGGGATGGCATGGAGGTGGAGCGGGGTTCAATATTCAAGATTCTCCAGAAGCAGATCAATTCCTTTGACATCGAAACCTACTTCTCTCCCCGGGACATGGCACTCAGACGCATAGAGCTCACCCTCTCGCCCGGGAGAAACAGGGTCATCACGGAACGTGTAATAGAGAAGGAGGGGATAGACTGCTCCTTTGAACGCTTCTGCGAACTGGTGGAGAAGGAGCCGGTGATACTACGTTCTCTGCCTTCCTACGTCGAGGTGGAGATTACGAATCGGGTAAACCACGTGTGCCCCTACATGCCCCATGAGCATCTGAAAAGGAAGGAGGGGGAGATTGGTTTCGAGCAATACCGTGAAATACTCGACAAGCTCGTCTCCTTCAGCGATGAGCTGTACCTGTCCTTTTCCTACCTCGGCGAGCCACTCCTGCACGGTGAAATAAGGGGGTTCGTGGAGTATACCCTCAAGTATCCAGGGATAAAGCTCATCATCGAAAGCGACGGCCATCTCTTCACACCCGACGTGTCCGACTGGGCTGCGAACCTCGGGGGTGAAAACCTGCACTTTATATTCGACGTGGACGCCGTGCAGGCCGATACGTACCGCACAATTCACAGTGGCGATCTCCACAGGGTGGAGCGGAACATCCGGTACCTGCTCTCGAAACAGAGTGCGCACGTATACGTACAGATGGTACGCATGGACGGCAACGAGCAGGAAATGCTCCAGTTCTATGATCAATGGGAAAAGGATGGCGCGCAGGTGATCATCCAGAAGTACAACACCTACCTCGGCCTTCTGCCGGCGCGGTCCAGTTCCGATCTGAAACCCCTCGATCGCCAGCCGTGCTGGCACCTGATGCGCGATCTTGTGATCTTTCACGATGGCACGGTACCGCGCTGCAAACAGGATATCAACGCAGAGTTTGTTCTGGGTAATCTCTGCAAAGATACTGTCGAGGCGGTATGGGAGGCGAACACACGGTTCTACCTGGAGCACTGTTCGGGTACCTACGACCGGCACTGTGCGGTCTGTGACGAGTACTACACCTTTAACTTCTGACTTTGCATGGCACATACTGCGATCATTCTACAGGTACGAGTCGCCTCGACACGGCTTCCGGGAAAACTGCTGCTTCCCTTGTGCGGCAGGAGCATCTTCGAACACATCCTGGTCCGGCTCGGGTGCGCGAGGGTTCCCGCATCGATCATCGTGGCCACGACCGAGGACTCGGCACCCCGCATACGGAGCACCGCAGAACGCTACGGCGTTCCGATTTATATCGGCAGTGAAAACGACGTGCTCCTGCGGTACGTTGAGGCGCTTCGTGCCTATCGGGTCGACACGGTTGTGAGGGCCACTGGTGACAACCCGCTCGTATCCATTCCCTACATCGACAGAGCAGTGAAGCTCCACGAGGACCAGGGAGCCGATCTGACCCTCTTTCCACTTCTGCCATACGGCACGGGGGTGGAGGTGCTGAGCGGCGCTGTGCTCGAGGAGATACATGGAAAAACCGATGACCCCTTCGAGCGGGAGCACATCACTCAGTACCTCTACCGGCATGAATCAGAGTACAGGGTCGTGCGGGGCATACCGGAGGAGAAACTCCGACGGCCTGATGTGCGCCTCACCGTTGACACAGGGGAAGATTATCGGAGAATGTGTGAGATCTACGATGCACTGTATCGGGGAGAACCGATCAGCCTTCACGAGGTTCTCCAGTATCTCGACAACCGGTAGGTCGCAATGACAAAACCACGGGTCCTGTTCTGCACCGCCGCAGGCGGGGAATACGGGTTCGGGCACCTGAAGCGATGCCTCTCCATCATCGAAGAGGCTAGGGGGCTCTTCGAAGGGCAGATCCTGCTCTGCAGAGGTTCGGATGGCGGGGTAATCTCCCATAAGACCCTCGATCCGCATCTTTCCTTTCTTTATACCTGGGAGGAGGTGGGGGAGGTCGATCTCATCGTCTCCGATCAGCGGGATACATCCGTGCAGGAGATGACGCTGTATTCGAAAAAGGCTCCGGTCATTGCCCTCGATGACCTGGGAGCCGGGCAGCTTCATGCCCACTGTACCGTGTTTTCTCTTCCCACAACCCGGGAGGTGCGGGGTAACTACACAGGTCTGCGGTACCTGGTGCTCGATCCCGGGTTCCGGAATGGGGTGAGGGCCGATGAAACCGCAACGCATGTGGTGGTTACGTTCGGCGGCAGTGATCCCGATGACCTGACCGGGCTTGCTGTCGGATCGCTCAACCGTCTCGGTGTACGACCCCTCGTGGTACGGGGGCCCCTCTTCACTCACGGCAGGCCGAAGGGGGATTATGAGCTCGTGGACAATCCGCGGGACATGGCCGGTGTGCTTGCCCGGGCGGGTGTGGTCATTACCTCCTTCGGTATGACCCTGTTCGAAGCGCTGTGTCTCGGCACACCGGTCGTGCTGCTCAATCATTCGCCCTATCACGACGAGCTGTCCCGTACTTTTCCCGGGATAGCGAATCTCGGCTACTACGCTGACCTGTCCGATGAAGAGCTGGACAGGCGTCTGGGCAGGGTGTTGTCTGAGCCCGAGAGGCTGCGCAGAGTCGCCGCTGAGCTGAGCGGTCTCGTGGACGCACGCGGCGCAGAGAGAATCGTCTCCACTGCGATGAAGGTATTGCAGGGCGGACGCAGCCACTGCTTCTTTCACCACGGCACGTACACCGCTCTGAGGCGTGAGGAAGCCTTTAGCCTGATGGCATGTAAAAAGTGCAGAGATCTGTTCCTGTGCGAACTGGAATCCCTCGGGGATATCTATGGAGGCGATTACTTCCTCTCGGAGTATGAGTCGCAGTACGGAAAGAGCTATGCCCTGGATCGGGAAAACATCGAAGGGTTCGCCAGAAGAAGGTTGGCCATTATCGAGAGATGCTTTCGGGGTGGGGTGTGGAGGAGGCAGACCCGGGATGAAAACCGAGCACGGTCTCCGGGCAGGATACTGGATGTGGGCTGCGCGCTGGGCTTCTTCCTGGGCGTCGCCCGGGAGCGTAGATGGGCGGGAACCGGTATTGAAGTGTCCGACTACGCCGCGCGCTGGGCTCGGGACAACCTGGGGGTCGAGGTGCTGACAGGCTCTTTTCTGAATGCAGTAGTCGAGCCAGAAGGCTTTGACGCGATTGCGTTTTTTTTCGTTGCTGAACACTTAAAGGATGTCGAAAAGGTAATTGAAAGGGCTCATACCCTTCTGAAGAGGGGAGGTGTTCTTGCCTGTGCCCTCCCGAACCGTGGTGGTATCAGCTATTGCATGAATCGGGGCAGATATGTAGAGGAACACCCGCGGGATCACTACTTTGATACCGCTCCCCGGAACCTGATCCGTTTTTTAAGAAGATACGGGTTTCGGAAGCGGAGGATCCGCACCACCGGTATTCACCCTGAACGATTTTTTCAGAGGGTCGGCCTGGGGAGCAGGGTGCCTCTGCTCGATTCGTTCTATACAGGCATTGCCCGAGCCCTGAGACTTGGAGACACCTTTGAGTATTACGGGATCAAGACGTAACACGCTCCGTATTGTTGCCTGTCTGCAGCTGTTGGTTCTTCTTGCGGCTTCCGCACCTCCTGAGGAGGGAGGGTATGAAACGGTCCCGCTCCTGAAGGTCGTGGAGTTTTTCGATCTGGAGTATCGATTTTCCTCAAGCGTCGGGATCGTAAGGCTTGAGCATGGGGGAAAGAGTGTCACCTTGATACTTGGCTCCTGTGAAGTCTTTACCGGTGACAGCGTGCAGTTTCTGCAGCACGGGGTAACGATACAGGGCGATGCCATTGTCGTTTCGGACGATGCGGTGGATCTGTTGATTCGCGAGCTTCTCGATCAGCCGGTCCGCTGGCAGTATGAGCGCGGAGAGTTCTCAGTGCAGGAGGCACAGGGGAGAACCCGTGGGCCAAAGAGAACCGGTGTATCTCCTACCCAGAACGCATCTGCAGCACTAACGGTTGAACAGAGGGGCCGTCCAGTCGTCGGGGACATAGGGGCCATCGTGATCGATGCAGGCCACGGCGGGAAAGACCCTGGAGGTATCGGGGTGCGCGACCTCCATGAGAAGGACATTGTCCTGGAGGTCACCCTGGAACTCAAGAGGGAGCTTGGAAGGCGTTTCAGAAACAAGGAGATTGTTCTGACCAGGGAGAGTGATACCTTCCTTTCCCTGGAGGAGAGAGGTCTCGTCGCCAATGGGATCGATCCCGGTATAAACCCCATTTTTATCAGTGTTCACGCCAATGTGTCCCATGCACAGAACACTTCAGGGTTTGAAACCTACTATCTTTCCCTCGAACCTTTCGGTGAAAAGGCCCGCGATGTGGCGTCCAGGGAAAATTCGGTTCTGGATTTTGAAACGGAGCGTGCGAGCGATTACATACAGGAGATCATGAACCATCTCGTTGATGTCGAGTACCGAAGAGAGAGCATGCTCCTCGCCGAGTACATACAGGGCGGGCTGGAGCGTCGTATAAGCAATGAAAGCGAGAACCGCGGTGTAAAGGGTGCTTTTTTCTATGTGCTGAAGGAGTCGAAGATGCCGGCCGTTCTCGTGGAGATCGGTTTCGTGACGAACGATGAGGAGGCGATGCGGTTGCAGCAGTCGGATTACCAGAAACGTATAGCCCGTGGTATCTCCGACGGCATCGAGGAGTTTGTAACGGCTTTTGAAAAAACCGAGGGTTTCACCATGTTTCGTGAGTAGCTCGCATAAAACACCTGTAACCGGGTATTGTTCCTTGACAAGCTCGTGGTAGCTGTACTATAACAATAGTAACCTCCTATCCGTGTGAGACTGCTCATGAAACGTTATTTTCTCATTTCCCTGATCATCCTCTTCGTTGCATCCCTGTTCTTCAACTTGTACAGCACGAGAAGCACCCAGAGGGTCAAAATATTTGTCAAGGACAAGCGGACGCAGCGGCTCGTTGCCAGCAAGGTGCAGGTGCCCAATACGAAATCGTTGAATGAGCGTGTGTTCTGGGTACTCAAAGAACTCATATCGGGCCCAACGGAGAGCCAGTACGAGCGGATATTCGACCCCGATATCGATGTTCAGACAGTCATCGTCAAGGAGGGGATTGCCTACATCTCATTCGGCTGGATGCTCACCGAATCCCTGCAGAAGGATCCCGTTTTGGTGGTCCGTGCCATCGTCAACTCAGTGCTTCTCAGCAACAGGGAGCTGGACGGTGTCAAGATACTCATCGAAGGGATTGAACCTGTTTGTACCTTCAGCAGCATTTCCCTAGACGAAACCTTTGCCCGCCCCATATGAAAAAAGCTAAAGGAATTGACCATTTCAGCCGATACAATCTATGAGGTTCCCTCCGTAAGGAGGGAGGGAAAAATTTGACAGCCTTTGATTTCTGTCTATACTTAGGTTAAGAGGGGTAGCACTCGTGGAAAGGAGTCCAAAAATGAAAAGATCATTACTACTGGTAATATGTGCCCTCTTTGTGCTCTCTGGTGTTGCTGGCTTTGCGCAGCAGGAGGTAGCCGGAGGGCCAAAGGTGCTGATCGATTTCCAGAATCTGGAAGGCACGGAAGTCGATTTCTCCAAATATCCGGGGGCAATGGTCGAGGGGATCGAAGAACTCAAGGTCGACATGGGCATACCCAACTGGGCGATCCAGCTGGCTCCATCCTCAGCGTCCGCTGAGAACAGGGTCCTCTCCTTTGCCAAACCCGTTCCCAGCCGCCAGATGCAGGGCGATGTGCTCGGTGTTCGTGTCCACTTTCCCACAGCGCCTTTCAACTCCTGGGCAAAGATCATGCCTCCCTTTGAGATTCCCTTTTACGAGGATGCGGAAGGGGATGAGCCGGGTACGGGCAACAAGTTCATCAATAAGGGTGTTCTGAGAAACGTGGGGACCATCAAGTCGATTTCAGTCCGCGTAACAGGGCGAAACTTCCCACACGGGTTTTCGGTTTCTCTCAAAGACGAACAGGAAACTGTGAGAGAGATGTTCCTCGGTTATCTCGACTTTGACGGCTGGAGAACGCTCACGTGGGACAATCCCAACTACATCACCGACGTGAAGCAGCGTGATCTGGTGCGCAAACCGCTCTATCCCGAGTCCATGCCGTCGATCAAGTTCAGCAACTTCACCATATACAGGCATGGAAGCCAGATCGGTGGTGACTTTGTGACCTACATCAAGGATGTGCAGTTGGTTTACGATCTTGCAATACTCGAAACAGAACGGGACATCAACGATGAAGCAGCCTGGGGTATACTACAGGCGCGAAGGGATGCAAAGAGAGCCGCTGAAGTCAGGAGGCTCGGTATTCTCCAGGTGCTGAGACGTCAGGAAGAAATCAAGATGCAGCACGCTGTGGTTGAATCCGAGCGGAGGTAGGGAACAGAAACAGAAAGGAATACACAACACACCACTCTGTCTCAGGGCAGGGTGGTGTTTTTTTATTTACAAACACTCCTAGTTTTGTTACATTATCCAGCAATTCTCAGTGCCGAGATAGCTCAGTCGGTAGAGCAGCGGACTGAAAATCCGCGTGTCGACGGTTCGATTCCGCCTCTCGGCATATTTCTATGCCACCCTGGCTCAATGGTAGAGCAGCGCATTCGTAATGCGCAGGTTATCGGTTCAAATCCGATGGGTGGCTATTTTTTATCTGCACATCCGCAATGATCATTCCTCAACGATTTTTCCTCAGATGACCTAAAGGTATGTGAATGTGAGAGTTACGGAAGAGCTGGTTTAAAAAAAATCTTGATTTTGAAGGATCACGCTATTATCTTTCAAAACAAATCAAAATACCATTGAAAGGAAGGGTGATACGATGGCAAAACAACTGCTCTACGACGAGGAATCGAGAAGGACACTCCTCAAAGGGGTCGACAAGCTGGCGAATGCGGTAAAGGTCACCCTGGGGCCCAAGGGTAGGAATGTTGTGTTGGACAAGAAGTTTGGAGCACCCACGGTGACGAATGACGGGGTTACGATCGCAAAGGAGATCGAATTGGAAGATCCCTTCGAGAACATGGGTGCCCAATTGGTGAAAGAAGTCGCCACGAAGACTAACGATGTGGCAGGTGACGGCACGACGAGCGCAACACTGCTTGCACAGTGTATTATCAAGGAGGGTTTGAAAAACGTCACTGCTGGCGCAAATCCCATGGGAATCAAGCGAGGCATCGAGAAGGCTGTAAAGGTTGCAGTCGAGCAGATCGAGAAGCTGTCCAAGAAGATTGAGACAGCCGAAGAGATCTCCAATATCGCGGCAATCTCGGCGAACAATGATCCTGAAATCGGGCAACTCATCGCCGATGCCATGGACAAGGTTGGTAAGGACGGGGTCATCACCGTGGAGGAGGCGAAGTCCATGGAGACCCATCTTGAAGTGGTCGAAGGCATGCAGTTTGATCGTGGCTATTTATCTCCTTACTTCATTACCAATGCGGAAACTATGACAGCCGTACTTGAGGATGCAACGATTCTGGTGCACGACAAGAAGATCAGCGCCATGAAAGACCTGCTTCCCGTGCTCGAGAAGGTGGCGCAAATGGGCAGGCCTTTCCTGATCATCGCTGAGGATGTGGAGGGTGAAGCCCTGGCTACCCTGGTGGTCAACAAGATACGGGGTACGCTGAACGTAGTTGCGGCCAAGGCCCCCGGCTTCGGTGACAGACGAAAGGCAATGCTCGAAGATATCGCGATCCTGACCGGCGGCAAGGTGATATCCGAAGAAATGGGCATGAAGCTCGAGAACGCGGACCTCAAAGATCTGGGCCGGGCAAAGCGAATCACCGTGGACAAGGAGAACACGACCATCGTCGAGGGTGCCGGTGATACAAAGGCCATTCAAGGAAGAATCTCGCAGATCAAGAACCAGATCGAAGAAACCACTTCGGATTACGATCGGGAAAAACTCCAGGAAAGGCTGGCAAAGCTGGCAGGCGGTGTGGCAGTCATCAATGTGGGCGCTGCAACTGAGATCGAGTTGAAGGAAAAGAAACACAGAGTGGAGGACGCGCTCTCCGCTACGAGAGCCGCTGTGGAAGAGGGGATCGTTCCCGGCGGCGGTGTCACCCTGCTTCGCTGCATCAAACCTGTTGAGAAGATGAAGCTCGAGGGCGATGAGGCTATCGGACAGCGTATCATCCTGAGGGCGCTCGAGGAGCCGATCCGGCAGATCGCAAACAATGCAGGGGCTGACGGCTCGGTGGTGGCCGAACGGGCAAAGAAGGAAGCCGAGCGCACCGGCTTCGATGCCGCGAAACTCGAGTGGACCGACATGTTCAAGGCGGGCATCATCGATCCTGCGAAGGTTGTTCGCTCAGAGCTGCAGAACGCTGCAAGCGTCTCGGCCCTCCTGCTGACCACGGAAACGATTGTGACCGACATACCTGAGAAGAAGGAAGCGGCTCCTCCAATGCCTCCGGGCGGCGGCATGGGCGGGATGTACTGATTCGCTCAGCATAAGAAGCATACAAGAGGTGGCTGGTGCCACCTCTTTTTTTCCTTGCCCGCCTGAAAACAGGTGTGGAAAACGTGCCGGGTGCAGGATTCCTGCGTGTATCTGTCTGAAGGCGTGGGTTCTGATCAGGTTGACAGGTCCCATGGCGCAATGGTACACTGTTTTTGACAGGAAAACGCAGAATATGAAAGAAGAAGATAAAAAGAATAAAAATGTCATAACGTCGGCATCCGTGGACGGCTCCTGCTCCGTCAAAATCAGCGAAGACAAGATGACTGCTCAAATTTCACTTCACCCGTCGCAACACGGAGGAAAACCGCTCTCCCTTGCTACGGTCGAGGAGAAGCTCGCATTGGCGGGCGTGGTGTACGGGATCAACATTGATATGCTGAAGAAGCTCATCATGACCGTTGAAAAGACCAAAGAGGAAAAGGAGGGCGTCATCGTTGCCAAAGGCACGCCACCCGAAGATGGAAAGGACGGAAATATACAGTATCACTTCAGTGACGATGAATCGATACTCGCAGGTTCAAAAGAGTATGATGACCGGCATTAGGGTTGGGATGATCTCATGATACGGGGAATGCGAAGTAGAAAGAAGAAGGAGACAGGTGCGGCGATGGGGAATGATGCCACCCGGTCAATAGCCGGTGGAAATCCTTCGGAATCGAGTGAAGAAGCGGATAAGACCCTGGTAAAGCGTGGATACGCGCGGGAGGGTGACGTCGTTGCCACCGTGGTGCCGGCGGTGTTCGGAAGGGATGGAAAAAACGTGCTCGGAGAGATCTTGCCTGTAAGGAAGGTGTATATTCCCCGTCTCATGGCAGGGATGAACGTGGTGGTTGAAAAGGGAAACCGCTACATCATACGTACCACCGGCGTGGTTGAGGTTCTCAGAGATGAAAAGGGTATTTTTTACATCCGCGGGAAAAGATTCATGCGCGGCACCTGTTCCGTGTCACTTTCCGAAGATGAGATGACAGCATGGCTTTCTCTCACCCCGTCTATTGGAGGCGCAAGGCCGGTGACCGTCGATGATGTGCGTGCGGAGTGCGAACGCCTGGGAATCAGCTTTGGTATCGATTCTCAGGCCATCGAAA
>Ga0209427_10003792_pt1 | contig 17660 bp, 17 predicted proteins | sample DeeMarSWOR136_30_FD_187465 | JGI IMG/M metagenome (GOLD analysis project Ga0209427, IMG submission 187465) | Marine sediment microbial communities from White Oak River estuary, North Carolina - WOR-1-36_30 (SPAdes) (version 2) | ecosystem: Environmental > Aquatic > Marine > Intertidal zone >...
GTGAGCAGGAGGGGAAAGCCGCGCCAACGGAGTGCTTTTGAGCGCGGAAGGGGCAGGTATTCCCCACCTGCGACCCCTGAAAGGGTCACTTCGAAAGCACTGAAGCGAAGGGATAACAGTGTCATGCCCGCAAAGTGTCATTCCTCTATATAATCAAGATATTACAATGATATCCACCCTAAAACTCAGGAAATTCCACGAAATACCTTTAACTGACTACATAATATCTTGATATTCTCTCTAATCCTGATGATTTTCCCTCCGAAGAGGAAAAAAGACCATCATGCAAATGAGGGTAGAATTATAACCTCTCTTGGATCACCTTGAGCACAGCCTTGTTCCATCCTTCAGGTCCGATACCATCAGCCCTAATGAAGTCCGGTAACACTGCCTTTCGATTATACTCTCCCTTGAAATTTTTAACAATTATTGGATAATCAACCTCTAGCAACATGGGGAGATCGAGAGGACTATCGCCCAAGGCAATAGTGAAGATATTTCCAAACTTTTTCTTATAGAGTTTTTTAAGGATCTCAACGGCCTTTCCCTTATCATTATCTCCTAATAGGTGATAGAACATACCCTGGGTATATTGAAGGCCCTTTTCCTCTATGGAGGCCAAAAGTTTGCTGAGCTCCTTCTGCCCTCCGTTAAAGACAAATGGTTCATCAAATTCACGCTGTTTAGCCAATCTCGCCTCTTCCAGGCTCAATCGGGTGACTTCTGCAACCTCGGCGGCATCCATGTCTCCAAATCCTTTAATCCCAAAACCATCTCCTTTAAGCTCCTCGAGCACACCCCTCAACTGGGGATAAGGGGTCCCTAAAATGAGGATACAATATTCATCGATCCTTATTTTTTTGGACCATACAGTTGCCAGATCATTTTCAAGAAAATAAGAATGGGGGATAAATATACCCCCTCCGTTCTCTGCAATAAATGGGTGGAGGTTGTCAAGTCTTTTCCTCCAGGATTCAATTTCCGCCCTGGTTTTACTTGAACACAATATCAGGGGAATCTCCCTTTGTTTTACGAGATCTAGGGCCGGCAATGCAGCTGTGAAGGAATATGTTTGATGATCCAAAAGGGTCCCATCAAGATCGGTAAATATTATAGGCTTGGATTCCATCTTCTCACACTATCCTTTCACTCATTTTCTTGACCCACCTATGGTTATATTCTATAGTGTTAAAAATTAACGTAAATCGGGACTCATTGCAAGCCATTAATGTTTGAACCCGAATAACAGGAGAGGAGGGAAATGGAAACAATACCTAAAATTCTTTTCAAGATATGGGGAATTAAATACGGAAGGTTTTGCGCAGATAAAATTCAGCGATGTGGAACTATTATAAAAAAGGTGGGATTTCTGGTCATAGGAGCTGTATTCACCCTCATTTCCTGTGCCAGCTGGTCTTCATATCCCATTTATCTCCACATTCCCCCCGAAAAGGGGTATCCACAGGTAAGCACAGAGCTAAGAGGGAAAATGATTACCATAACAACTTTCGAAGACAACAGAGGGGTAGATGACGTGAGGGTAATAGGCAAGAGAATAGACTATGAAGGTGGAGAAATCCCGTTTATCTCTTCAAGAGGATATCCTTCAGCAAATGTCACCAAAGCATTTCAAACGTATCTCTTTAAAAGGGGATATACAGTTTCAGGCAAGAACCCCAGCTGGAATCTTGATCTTCAGACCATAAAGCCAGAATGGGGGGATTGGGTTATCGGTGGTTCTATAGAGGATCTATCCCTTGAAGTAAAGAGCTACGTGAGAACGTTCTATGATTGCAGGCTCAAACTCAGGGTGGTAGTTGCAGATGCAAAGGAGAAGAACTACAGATATAGAGAGACAGTAGAACTCTTCTCTTCATATAAAGGAGCGGTGTTTCGATTGGAAAACTGTGAGAGAATGATCAACAAGATACTCGAAGAGGCAATAGAAAAGGCGCTTGATGATCTCAATAAGCAACAATCCTAATCATCCGAAGCTCTCTATAACACATGAATAAAAAAGAGAGGTTTTTACCAATAGTATATTACCGATCCTGCTTAGATTTCCTCTTAGTCGACCTCCTCTAGCCCTTGCAATCATTTCAAGAATATGTTAACTATATTTGTAAAATTTTTTGATTTAGCACAATTCATGGTCCAATTCTTTCAGGTCTATAAAACATATCCAGGAAGTATCGAGGCTCTGGCAGATGTTACCTTCAAGATAGAAAAGGGGGAGTTCATCTTCGTTACTGGCCCTAGCGGTGCGGGTAAAACAACGCTGCTGAAGCTCATTATCCGAGCCGAAAAACCCGATCGAGGAGAAATATTGGTCAATGGAAGGAACGTCGTCAGGCTTAAAAACTCCCACATTCATCTTCTACGCAGAGAAGTGGGCTTTGTCTTCCAGGATTTTAAACTCTTAAACCATAAGACCGTTTATGACAATATCTCGCTCGTCTTAGAGGCATTGGGATACAAAATGAAAGAGATCCCAAAGAGGGTCAGACAGGCATTGAGGATTGTGGGCCTGGAGGAGAGAGTGGTTAAACAATCTCCCCTAAAGCTCTCCGGTGGCGAACAACAACGTTTGGCTATTGCTCGGGCTTTGGTCAATGCCCCCTCTATCCTCTTGGCGGATGAGCCTACTGGAAATTTAGATCCTGGATTAAAGGTAGAGATATTGGATCTTTTGGAAAAGGTCAACTACTTGGGAACGACGGTAGTGGTAGCAACCCATGATACAAACCTAGTGGCTAAATACAAAAAAAGGGCCTTACCCCTGTATAGGGGAAGATTGGTGGCATGAAGAGGGAACATGATCACCTCTTACTTCATCAGAAGGGCCTTGGGAGATTTAAAGGAGAACGGCCTCACTCATCTCTTAAGTATAGGGACAATCGCCACTGCCTTTTTTCTCTTTTGCTCTTTTCTTCTTCTTTCCGTAAATTTCGATTCCTTCTTGGAGACCTGGGAAAAGAAGGTACAGATTATCCTCTACTTAAAGGACGGATTAGACGAAAAGAGAATAGTACAACTTAAAAAGAAACTAGAGCACGATGAGGGAATAATAGAAGTAAGGTTTATTTCTAAAAAAGATGCCATGGATTTTTTTAGGCGGGATCTCGCAGGCTATGGAGGAGTGCTGGAGGGATTGAAAGAGGATATTTTCCCAGCCTCCTTAGAAATAAAGTTAAGTGAAACATTTCGGACCCCTGAGCGGATAAGGAACTTGGCTGCGCAATTAAATACTATAAAAGAGGTCGAGGAGGTCCAATATGGTGGAGTCTGGTTAGAAAGACTCTCCCTCATTCTCTATATCCTCAGTTGGGCGAAATGGGTATTGGGTGGAATACTGGTGCTTATTATCATCTCGGTCACCGCCAATACTGTTCGCCTCACCCTTTACAATAAGAGGGAAGAAATCGCTATTATGAGGTTAGTTGGAGCGACAGAAACCTTTGTTAAATTCCCCTTTTATTTAGAGGGGGGACTTCAAGGCCTTTTGGGGGCTGGGAGTTCCCTCTTGCTTCTATTTTTCCTCTTCTACCTCTTCTCTTTCAAGGTATCCCCATATTTGAACCTTTATTTCGGCCAGCTACACTTGAGTTTCCTCTCTTTCACCATTATCATGAGCATTTTGGGTGTCGGTGTGATGTCAGGCTTACTGGGAGGGCTCCTTTCCTTGAGGAAAGCTGAGAGGGTTTAAGATATGAGATTATTCCACCTTTTGCTTGTAATCGCCTTTTTCACCCCTTCCCCTTTGTGGAGCAAAGATGTGAAGTATTTCGAAAAGACCATTGAAGAGAAAAAGGGAGATCTTACTGAGATTCAAGAAAAATTACATGAAAAAAAGAGCATGGCCCGGGAAAAGTGGTGGGAGGAAAAGAAGATCACAGACAGCCTGGATAAGATTGAGCGCCGGTTGAATCGAAAAGAAAGAGAACTTAGAACGTTAAATGCAGAGATGAAGAAATTGGAGGGAAAGGTGGCCAAACATGGGGCAGAGATAATGAAATTAGAAACACAACTGGCGGCTTTAGATGAAAGGTTTACATCAAGAATAAGGGCCATGTATAAACTTCATCGTGTGGGTATGGTACGAGTCCTTTTTTCGGCTGAAAATTATGGTGACGCTCTAAGAAGGTATAAGGCATCTCGCCTGGCTGTGGAGAGCGACCTACTGCTTTTACAGACATATCAGGGGGCTATCGAGGGAAAAAAGAAAACGAAACGAGAGCTACTAGATGAAAAAAAGAACTTGCTGATAAAAAAGAGAGAAATAGAGGTTAAAAAACGGGAAATAAAGAAGGAAAAACAAAAAAAGGCCTCACTGCTCGCCGCTGTAAAGACTGAAAGGTTGGCCTACCACAAGGCCATCGATGAGTTGAAGGAAAGAGAAAATGCAATGGTCTCTCTGATAGAAACATTAAGGATCAAGGTCGCATCCTTAAAAGGAGGCAATTTTAAAGCCCTGCTCGGAAGCCTTCCCTCTCCGGTAAAGGGAACCCTCTTTTCCCCAGAGGGGAGGAAAAGAGGGATAGGAATCAAGGCCCCGGAAGGGACAGAAATAAAGGCGGTCTTTGACGGCAAGGTAGTCTATGCATCTTGGTTCAAAGGATACGGGAATCTGATGATTATCGACCATGGAGATGGCTACCACACTATTCTAGCCCACACCTCTCGTTTGTTAAAAGAGGTGGGGGAGAAAGTGAAAATGGGCGAGGTTGTGGCTTTGGTTGGAAGCACGGGATCCATTGAAGGACCCATGCTCTATTTTGAAATCAGACACCATGGCAGATCTGAGAACCCTTTGAAGTGGTTGGCTGGTCCTCCACGGTAAGGGAAGAAAGGTAATAAAGAATGGAGAAATGGAGGCTGTTATGTTCAGAAATAAAAAAATAGGTTGGTTGGTACTCCTCTGGTTCGTCGTTGGACTACTCATAGGTAGTCTTTACGTCCATAAGGTTTTAGCGAGAACTGATAAGACTTACGAAAAGCTGAGGATTTTCACGGAGGTTTTGGAGATTGTCCAAAAGAACTACGTGGAAGATGTAAAAACGGAAAAACTCATTAGTGGAGCAATAGAGGGTATGCTGCACAGCCTTGATCCTCACTCAGCGTACTTAACCCCTGATATGTATCGGGAACTCCAGGTGGAGACCAAGGGAAGTTTCGGTGGATTGGGAATAGAGATTGCCTTAAAAGATGGGATCCTGACGGTCATCGCCCCTATTGAAGATACACCTGCCTACCGCGCAGGAATAAAGGCAGGGGACAAGATATTAAAGATAAATGGGGAATCTACCAAGGGGATGAGCCTCCAAGCAAGTGTTAATAAGCTCAGGGGTCCCAAGGGTACCGAAGTCACCATCACTATCATGAGAGAGGGATTTAACCAGCTCAAAGATTTCACCATAGTAAGGGATGTCATCACAATTAAGAGTGTAAAGTTCAAGACTTTGGAAAAAGGGTATGGGTACCTCAGGATAATGCAATTTCAGGAACAGACCTCTACGGACGTCAGAAAGGCTTTGGATGAGCTGAAGAAGGAAAATCCACAGGGAATAAATGGCCTGGTCATAGACCTGAGGAACAACCCCGGAGGGCTTCTGGATCAGGCGGTAGACGTTAGCGATGTCTTTCTTGAACATGGGGTCATTGTCACCATTAAGGGTCGAGGAGATCACGAAAAAATGGTCTTTAATGCACATAAAGCAAAGACTATCCCTTCTTGGCCGTTAGTTGTCATTGTGAACCAAGGCAGCGCCAGTGCTTCTGAGATCGTGGCGGGTGCCCTCCAGGATTATGGGAGGGCAGTTATCTTGGGAAGTAAGACTTTTGGTAAGGGTTCGGTGCAGACAATCATCCCCCTTGAAGACGGCTCTGGCATCAGGCTTACCACCGCCCGCTATTACACCCCCAACGGCCGCTCTATTCAAGATCATGGGATTGAGCCAGATATCCCCATTTCGATCGAGGATGTGTCTATGGGGGAGAGTAAAAAGGAACAGAAGGTGGAGAAGGTGGAGGATCCCCTATTGGACAGGGCTCTGGAACACCTAAAGGGGTTAAGAATTTTTCAAAAATTCCTCAAGTCTCCGGGGAAATGATCGAAAGTGGCCCCTCCAAAGGCAGATAGTGATAAGAAAAAAGTATCCCGAAGATCTGGTGCTGGTTCTCGGTCTTCTACAAAGAAACCTCCTTTGAGAAGGAAAAAGAGCTCTGGAATAAACGTGACGTGGATACTGATCTCTTTATGCTTGGGGATCGCTCTTGCCATTACTTTATATCTCTATTTGAAACACGTACCTACCCCCTTCACCCAGAGAGTAAAAGCTACTAATGATCTACTGCTTTCTCAGTTTTATCAGCTGGAGATACCACTTAAGGACATCCGTAAGTGGGGGGAATCGCAAAGGGAGGGTGAAAAAAAGTGGGTTCTCACGCACTGGGAAATAGTTCTGCCCCAAGGAGTAGAGCCAGAAAAAGTGACTTCGCAGCTGACGCAAAGAATAAAAGAAACCTGCCAAGGGGTGACCCTAACCACAGCGATGGCACCGGAAAATGCGTGGGGAATTGAGTTAAAAGTAGATGACCTCTTGGCCCACCACCTCATACTTCGCCCCCCACCACTGAAGCCACCTAAACTAAAACCCCCAAAACCTCGCATAGCCATTGTGGTGGACGACCTCGGGTTGAATAAAAACGCCGCAGAAGAACTCTTGTCGATCGATGTCCCCCTGACGTTCTCCATCTTCCCCTTACGCCCTTTTTCCCGCCATATTGCTCAAACAGCCCATGCTCAGGGGAGGGAGGTAATGCTCCACCTCCCCATGGAGCCGCGGGGATACCCTTTAAAGAAACCGGGAGCGGGGGCCCTCTTCGTCTCCATGAGCGAAAAGGAACTCTTGCAACAACTGAGGGAAGACTTAGAATCTGTTCCGTTCATTAGCGGTGTGAATAACCATATGGGATCTAGGTTTATGGAAAATGAGGAAAAAGTAAGGTTGGTACTTCAAGAATTGAAAGAGAGAAACCTCTTCTTTCTCGATAGCCTCACCACATCCAAAAGTAACGGCTATAAAATCGCTGTGGAAATTGCTATTAAGGCAGCCAAAAGAGATATCTTCCTCGATAACACGACGAAGCCGAAAGACATCGAGCGCCAGTTCAAAAAGTTGATCCGAATAGCTCGTTCTCACGGCAAGGCCATTGGCATATGCCACCCTTATCCTGCCACTATCGCCTCTATTAAGCGGATGATTTCCAAGTTCGAAGAGGAAGGAATAGAAATTGTCCCCCTTTCTCAGCTCTTCTAGTCGTCACCTAATTTCGTTTTAAAAGTTTTCCGGGGAATTAAAAAGGCAGAACCACTTCATCCTTTTATGTCTTCGGATTCTCTTTACGAGAGGCTCCCCAAACCCTCAAGCAACAGGACGTTTTCTCTTTCAGTATCTTATAAGGGATCTCCCTCAATGAGCGGCTTAAACAAGTATGTACACTATTTTCAAAGAGGAGTTCCATTGTCAACAACCAATTTAATTTAGGTTGACAATTAGAGCCTCTTATGATATTTACCCACGGAAAAAGACTTATCATGCAAGAGCTTTTCGAGATAAGCATCCAAGAGGCCTTAAGCAAAAAAGGGGTAACCCACTCTACTGCCCAGTCCCTCCTTGGGACAAAACACGCTTCTTTACCCCTTCTCATTTATGGCGCTCATCACCTCCGTAATCACTATAAAGGGGAGAGTGTAAAACTATGTGCTATCGTTAATGCCAAGTCGGGCCGCTGCTCTGAGGATTGTGCCTTCTGCGCCCAATCCACCCACCACAAAGCCCGGCTTCATATCTATCCTCTCATGGGCCCTCACCAAATCCTGCAAAAGGCCTTTGAGGCCAAAAACATAGGGGCAAGGCGTTTTTCCATTGTTACGAGCGGCAAATCTCTTCGAGTAGAAGAAATGGAGATGATTATTCAGGTCCTTAAATTAATAAAGGAGAGAACAGGATTAATTCTCTGTAGTTCTTTAGGGACCATTACGCAACAAGGGGCACATCGGTTGAAGGAAGCAGGACTTAGGTGTTACCACCATAACCTGGAGGCCGCTCCATCATTTTTCCCGAAAATCTGTACAACTCATAGATATGAGGAAGACTTGGATACCGTGAGGTGGGCAAAGGAGGCAGGATTAGAGGTCTGTTGTGGAGGAATTCTTGGCCTCGGGGAATCACCCCAACAGAGATTAGAACTTGCCTTCACCTTGAAAGAGCTCAATGTGGACTCCATTGCTCTCAACTTTCTCCATCCAATCCAGGGGACACCATTGGAAGGAACTGAACCTTTACCTCCCTTAGAAATCTTAAAATCTGTGGCTCTCTTTAGATTCATCCTCCCTGACAAGGATATCCGCATCTGCGGCGGGAGGGAGTTTGGCTTGAGAGACCTCCACCCTCTCGTTTTCTGGGCGGGAGCCAACGGTATTATGATAGGCCACTACCTCACCACCAAGGGCAGAGATTACCAATTAGACCTGCAAATGATCCGAGACCTAGGACTGGAGGTGTCCGATGGGTAGTCTGATCTTTCTCTCAGAAGCACTGGAAGATCTCAAGAGGCAGGCACGCTATCGCTCTCTTCGACCCGTTCGAGGGCCTCAAGCCCCCAGGGTAGCGGTTGCGGGCAGAGAAGTAGTGCTCCTTTCATCAAATGACTACCTAGGATTAGCCGGGAACCCTTCCTTAAAGGATGCCGCCATATATGCCTTGGAACGTTATGGGTGCGGAGCAGGCGCATCGCGGTCAATCTCTGGAACGATGGAAATCCATTTACAGCTTGAGGAGAAAATCGCCCACTTCAAAGGATGTGAGGCAGCGTTGCTTTTTAGCAGTGGCTACATGGCTAACCTTGGCCTACTCACTACCCTTGTGAGTGAGGGAGATTTGATCTTGAGCGATGAATTCAACCACGCCAGCATAATCGATGGGTGCCGGCTCTCAAGGGCAGAAGTGTGGGTATATCGACATCGTGATATGGACCATCTCAATTATTTATTGAATGTCTCGTCACACCACAGAAAACTCATTGTCACCGATGGAGTCTTTAGCATGGAGGGGGATATCACCCCTCTCCCTCAAATCAAAGAATTGGCTGATCGGTATGGAGCCTTGATCATGCTGGACGATGCCCACGCTACAGGTGTATTGGGAAAATGCGGAAGGGGGACAGCTGAACACTTCGGCCTGGCGAATCACATTGAGATACAGATGGGAACCCTGGGAAAGGCACTAGGAGGATGTGGTGCCTATGTGGCAGGCAGCAGAGTTCTGATCGATTACCTCATCAACCATTGCCGCACCTTTATGTATACGACAGCACTCCCTCCAGCATCAGCAGCCACTGCCATGGCAGCCCTGGAAATAGTGGACTCAGAACCGCAGAGGAGGGAACGACTCTGGGATAACACCTACCATTTCAGCAAAGGGCTTCAGAAGCTAGGATTCAACACATTGAGCAGTGAAACCCCAATTATCCCCATCCTCATCGGAGATAATGCCCTCACCATGGAAGCAGATCATCGACTGATGGAGAGGGGAATATTTGCCCAAGGAATTAGGCCCCCTACGGTACCGCCAAAGAGTTCCAGATTGAGGACCTCCCTTATGGCCACGCACACTAAAGAGGACCTCGACCTTGCATTGGATGGTTTCCGAGAGGTAGGAAGAGAACTCAATTTAATTTAAAAAGCATGTCTTGGCAGAAAAGATTAGAAGAGGATAGTAAGAGGTATATATGGCATCCCTTTACCCAAATGAGGGATTATCAAGAGATGGAGCCAGTAATCATCGAACGTGGTGAAGGGTCTTATCTCATAGATATCTACGGCACGAAATATCTCGATGGAGTATCTTCTCTCTGGGTTAACATTCATGGCCATTGCCGGAAAGAAATAGATAGGGCCATCGTCGAACAAGTGAGTAAAATCTCCCATTCAACCCTCTTAGGTCTTTCCAATCCCCCAGCTATACAGCTCGCTAAAAAGTTAGTAAATATTACCCCCCAAGGGTTGGAGAGGGTTTTTTATTCCGACAATGGTTCAACCGCCAATGAGGTCGCATTAAAGATGGCCTTTCAATATTGGCAACATAAAGATGTTAAGGGTAAGACCAAATTTATCTCTTTTAAAAATGCCTATCATGGTGATACTTTAGGGGCAGTAAGTGTGGGAGGGATTGACATCTTCCATCAAGCTTTTCGACCTTTGCTCTTTGACGTCTTTCACGCCAAAGCACCTTACTGTTACCGTTGCCCTCAGGGGCTCATCTTACCGAGATGTAGCCTCGAGTGCCTAAGAGATTTGGAGGAGATCCTAGCACTCCATCATCAGGAGGTTGCTGCCCTCATTATTGAGCCAGTGGTTCAAGGTGCGGCGGGAATGATTATCCAACCTCCAGGATTTCTTCAAGGGGTGAGGGAGCTCTGCACCCGCTATGGCGTCTTGATGATCGCCGACGAGGTGGCCGTTGGTTTCGGCAGGACGGGAAAGATGTTCGCCTGTGAACATGAAGGGGTTAATCCAGATCTTATGGCACTGGCCAAAGGGGTAACCGGCGGTTACCTCCCCCTTGCCATAACCCTTGTGACAGAAGAAATATACTGTGCTTTTCTTGGGGAACACCACGAATTCAAGACCTTTTTTCACGGACACACCTATACGGGTAATCCTCTAGCCTGTGCCGCGGCTCTCGCAAACTTGGAGGTCTTTGAAAGCGATAAAACCCTGGAGCGACTCGCTCCCAAAATCAAACTTCTCACAAATAGACTAGAGAGATTCAACGACCTGTCAACGGTAGGGGAGGTTCGGCAGAAGGGATTCATGGTAGGTATAGAGCTGGTGGCTGATAAAGCGACTAAAACACCATTTTCTCCTCGAGATAAGATTGGCATAAAGGTAATCTTGGAAGCGAGAAAGAGAGGTGTTATCATTCGTCCTTTGGGCGACGTGATTGTTATCATGCCTCCGTTGAACATTGCTGAGGAGGAATTAGAAGAACTCGTGGAAGAAATCTATCACTCCATCAAGATAACGACTGAGGGAGCATCATGATTACAGATTTCCATACCCATATATTCTCCCCCTATACGAGAAGCCACAGGGATAATTTGGCAACGGAGGACCCCACCTTCTCCCTTCTTTACTCCGACAAGAAGACTCAAATGATCGGCGTCGAGGACCTTCTGAGGGCGATGGAAAAAGAGGGGATAGGGAAATCGGTAATCTGTGGTTTCTCTTGGCATAACGGAGAATTCTGTGTGAGGGAAAACGATTACCTCTTAGAGTGTCGCCAAAAGTACCCGGAAAGGATTATCCCCTTCATCACCATCCCAATGGATGAGAGAAGCGGGTTCAAGGAGCTGGAGAGATGTGTCGCGGGTGGGGCGCAAGGCATAGGAGAAGTAGCCCCTGGGACCTATGGCGAAGAGCTATGGGATTTGAAAATCATCACGCCCTTCTTCGATGCCATCAAGGAGCAAGGTCTCCCGATACTCATACACTGCAACGAACCAGTGGGACATCCTTACCCTGGCAAAGGAAGGGTAAGATTGCACCAGCTCCAAGCTTTGGTACAGGCATTGGAGGGCATAAAGGTCATTTTGGCTCATATGGGGGGAGGATTCTTTTTCTATGAGCTCATGCCAGAGATTGCTACTCTCTGTAAAGGGGTATTTTACGATACAGCTGCGTCACCATTTATTTATGACCAGAGAATTTACAAAATCGCCGTTTCCATCATAGGACCTAAAAAAATCTTATTCGGATCTGATTATCCCCTCATCCCTCCCAAAAGATATGTAAAGGATATGAGGGAGGCCGGCCTCAGTGAGGAGGAACTCGAAGATATACTGAGTTTTAACGCCCAGAGATTACTGGGTAAATCTATCTGAATGGTACTACCTAAAAGCATGACTAACGATTTGACATCCCCTCCACTCTTACGTTAAAATGATCACAAATGTATGAGCTGATCATCAGGTCACAATTTGCAGCGGCCCATAACCTGAGAAACTATGAAGGGATTTGTGAGGATCTCCACGGCCACAACTGGCGAGTTGAGGTATTTGTGAGAGCCGATCACCTGGGGGAGGGGGGAATGATCCTCGATTTCCGCATACTGAAAGATGAGACAGAAAACATTCTGGATGCTTTGGACCATAAATATCTCAATGAGGTCCCCTTTTTCCAGAAAGAGGAGCCATCATCTGAGAACATCGCCCGCTACATATATGCGGCCCTTGTTGAAAAATTGCGACCTTATCACCTGAAACCTTATAAAGTCACTGCATGGGAATCGGAGAGTGCAGGTGCTTCCTACTTAGAAGTGGAGAGATGATCGACGTCCAAAACCAGCGTGATTACCGCCATGTTGAAATAAAAAAAGTGGGGGTAAAGAACATCCGCTACCCTATCACCGTTCTGGATAAGGCTAGAGGTGTGCAACATACTGTGGCCAATGTCAATATGTATGTAGACCTCCCCCACCATTTCAAGGGTACCCACATGAGCCGTTTTATTGAGATCCTTAACAAATATAGGGGGGATATCGCTATTAAAAACTTCTCCAAGATTCTCCAGGAGATGAAGGAGATACTGAAGGCTAAATCAGCCCACCTGGAGATCGAATTTTCATATTTCATAGAGAAGGAAGCACCCGTGAGCAAGGCAAAGGGACTCATGGAGTACGTATGCCGTTTTTGTGGCAATAGCAACGATAGAGACGTTGACGATTTTTATGTTGGCATTGATGTACCCATAACCACTGTCTGTCCCTGTTCAAAAGAGATAAGCGAGAGGGGTGCCCACAACCAGAGAGGGACTGTAACTATCAACGTGCGGTTTGCAAAATTTATATGGATCGAAGATATCATTCAATTGGTGGAGGATTCGGCCAGCTGTGATGTATATTCCATTCTCAAGCGACCCGACGAAAAGTACGTCACTGAAAGGGCCTATGAAAATCCTATGTTTGTTGAGGACGTGGTGAGAGAAGTGGCAAAAAAGCTCTCAACTGATCCCAATATCACCTGGTTTTCCGTGGAGTCGGAAAACTTTGAAAGTATCCACAATCACAGCGCCTATGCCTATGTAGAGAAGTATTGATTCAGACTAGTAATTACACGTGCTCACCCAACACTCTCTAAATCTTCCTTTTGAGCCCCAACGTATGGGGGTATAATAGCTACTCAAATACCCTCCCGACCTCCTTTCTGCTTCGAACAACAGGAGCAGGTGGAAGGCTTTGAAGAAAGAGCTTTCCATACCCTTTGGTCAGGAGACGACTGTCCAAAATTGAGAGTATTCCCCGGTCCTCACTACTTCTAATCAATCTACCCAAACCCTGTTTTAGGGTCATGATGGCTGCAGGGATCTGATATTGGTAAAAGGCGTCACCCCCCTGCGCCGCAATTCTTTCGATCCGCGCCTCAACCACGGGCTCTGTGGGAGGGTCGAAGGGGAGCTTGTCGATAATGACGCAGCTGAGGGCTGGTCCTGGAACATCCACACCCTCCCAAAAGCTGCTCGTGGCAAAAAGAATTGAGTGAACATCCGCCTTAAACTCCTCTAAGAGTAAATGCTTAGATCCTTCCCCCTGAAGCAATAGGCGATATGGTAATTTTCCTCTTAAATTATTGTGAATTTCTCTCATATTTCTATAGCTGGTGAACAATACAAAAGCCCTCCCCCTGGAAACCTCCAAGATAGCTTGAATCTCTTTGGTGGCCGCTTGAGTGAAGTCAGGGGAAAAAGGTTCTGGAAGACCATCAGGAAGATATATAACCACTTGTCTTTGAAAGTCAAAGGGGGATGGAAGGATGAGCTCCTCAGCTTCCTCTAGGCCGAGTCTCTCTCTGAAATAATTAAATCCCCCTTGGGCAGAGAGGGTGGCGGAGGTGAAGACCATCGACTTCACTCGAGGGTACAGTCTCTTGTTTAACTCTTGCCAGACATCGATGGGTGAGGCTCGGAGGAAAATCCCCCTCCCCTTTTTCTCGCACCAGTATACATAGGTTGGATCCCCCATGGAGAGTATGAATTCTAAATCCATCTCTAACTCATGCGTTCGGCGGATCAAAGAGACAATTTCCTCCTTCCATGATCTCTTTCCCAGAACTTCCCTGAGAGAACTTAACCCTCGCTTTATATCTGAAAGGAGACTCAAAACCATTGGGTCCAACTCTCGCAATCGATACCGTTCCTGGCTTTGAAAGAGAGAAAAGAGGTCACCTGTCTTCTCTAAAAGAGTGTCTACCCTCTTCTGTACTACGGCCAATGGTTTTCCCCCCTTTGACGAGTCTCTACGCACATCACGGGCTAATTCCTCAACTCGATAGTTGCTGATGGTTATGCCAAAAAAGTTGGTGATGATCTCTTCCAACTGGTGGGCTTCATCGAAGATCACCTTCTTGTACCTTGGAATCACCTCTCCACCGACATCCTTAACCGAAAGATCTGCGAAGAAGAGGTGATGATTGACTACGATTAACTGTGCCTCTGCCGCTTCCTGACGCATGTGCGTAAGATGACACTTCTTCTGATAGGGACACTCTGGCCCATGACATTGATCACGTTTACAGCATATCTCCTCCCAGGTTGAAAAATCGTCTGGTATCCCCCGCAACTCGGAGCGATCACCGGTTTGGGTTTGTGAAACCCACTTTTGCACCTCCTCAAAGAATGAAGCTTCACTCATTTCCCTAAAGAGAGGTTGCCGACTGAAGAGAGTGAATCGACGCCAACAGAGATAGTTCTCCCTCCCCTTCATATAGGCAACCTTAAACCCCATCGGGAAGATCTCTCTGAGCAAGGGGATATCTTTAAAAAATATTTGTTCTTGCAAATTTTTTGTCCCTGTAGAAATCACTACCTTTTCTCTACTGTAAAGTGCTGGAATCAGATAGGCAAAGGTCTTTCCCGTCCCTGGCCCAGCCTCCACGATCAAGGTACCCCCTTTGGCCAGAGCCCTCAAGACCGCTTCAGCCATTTCTACCTGTTGCGGCCTGTACTCATAGGCCTCCAGCCCTTCGGCGAGCATCCCGTGTCTTCCCAATATCTCCTCCATGGCGCGCTCTTTCAATCAATCTCCTGTAGTCTCTTAAAAACCAGGGAGGACATGTGATGTATTCCCCACGCCCTATCCTCTCCCGCCAGGAAGACAATCAAATCATTTCAATAAAAACCGAGATGAACATACATGGAATGAGGTGCGGTCTCTTCTATTGACCTTCATTTCGTCTTTTCAGATTAATTACCATTTCACACTCTACATCCCTTGGTCCCACCCGACAAAAACCCACCTTTTCATATACATGGATGGCTCTGAGGTTTATCGTTTCCACCGTAAGCCAAATCTGGTGGTACTCCATGCTTTTAGCAATATCCTTCACCGTCTGTGTAAGCGCTGTCCCGATGCCTCGATTTTGATAGTCTTGATGGACAAATACCATATATTCATAATTCCTGCTAGGCTCCATCTCCAATAAGGCAGCGTGTCCTACAACCCTCTCCTCTACAAGTGCCAGGAGATTGATCCCCCCCTTGAGTAAAGACTTCAGCCACTCTTCCCTCTTCTCCTCTGTCCGAGGAGGAAGCCCCTGAGTCCCCTCTTTAGGCTCAAATCCCTGATACATCTCTTTTAGGGGAAGATAATCCTTCTCCTCATCTTGATATAGACGTACGAGAAAAAGGGTCCCTACTTTGTCCTTGAATAGAAGAGAAGCCTGTAAGGTATGGAACGAAAGGCAGATGGTCATCCTTTTTTGTATAATCAAGTAGCAAAAAGAGAGATGAAAGTCAAGGTGCCAAACCTTGACTTTTCCCCACTATATGGTAATTTGTCGACTAAACAGTCCCATCTCAAAGGAGAAGATGGGGTATCTGCTTTGCTCAAAACATAGTTGTGTTGACCGATCATAGAGGGATTACTGACGTATCAATCTCACTGTTTCAATGTTCTTTTTCCAGAAGAATCTGTTCTGTTTATGCCAAAACCTTTCATACGTGGGGCCAACTATGTTGTCGAGCAGCTCCTAGATTCTATATGAAGAATGGAAAAGCCTTCGCCAATTAAACGATCTTACCTCCTCACTAGAGCAGATAAAGTACAGGTTCATGCGCTTGAGAAGTGTCTGGTATATAGATCTTACCCATTGCCCATAAATAACTCTGTTTGCTCGAGAGCCTATCTATGCTTCTTTTTACCTGCTGCCCAACTATTTCCTTCAATTTCTGGAACATTTGATTTCGCACGTATCTATTTGGGAGCGTACTTCTTCGACAAAGTCATATGAGGATACTAGTGCACGGGGATTCCCGTTGATGCGCAAATAGAAAGGCAAGAACCATACTCTCTCCCAAATGCATTAGGAGTTTCTATGCGGAGACGGAAAAAAAGCGGTTGGAAAAGGGCATGGTGGAATGTACGCTACCAGCTCGCCTCTTTTTCCGTGAGGACCATGTTCTTCATCATTCGCTTCTTACCCATCACATGGACTCATTTCCTATTTGTAGAAATAGGGGGAACAATAGGATGGCAGTTCTCAGGAAAGTACAAGAAAAAAATGTTAGACAACCTCACCCTTACCTTTCAGGAGTCTTTGTCAGAGGAAGAGAAAAGACGTATCTCTCAAAAGAGCTTCCGGCATATAATTAGTATGGGCGTGGAAGGTTTATACTTCTACCACTATTATAACGAGAAACTTGACCCCAAAATAGAACTGGAGGGGAGAGAAAATCTCGAGGAAGCCTTGACTCTGGGCAAAGGAGTGATCGCCATCACCGCTCACTTAGGCAACTTTTTCCTTCTTGGAGCCAAATTAAACGCCAGCGGCTTCCCTTTCTCCGTAATTATAAACCTTCCAGAACACCCTGGTCCGGCCACTATCATCCGCCAAGGAGCAAAAAATACTGGAATACATCTCATTCCCTTAGACCCTCCATTGAGGTGCCAGAAGGAAATCCTTCGATCTCTCCGTACTGGGGAAATCGTATGTTTTGTCTCCGACCAGAACCAAAAGCGAGGAGGTGTGATTGTGGAATTTCTCGGACGCGTTATGGCCATGCCCGCTGGGCCTGCTATCTATCACCTGAATACCGGAGCACCCATTCTCCCCATCTTTATCCTCCGCCAAGATGATTTGAGACATAAGGTTGTAATAGCCGACCGAATAGAGGTTACTTTAATTGGAGACAATGAAAGAGATATCTTCTCCATTACTTCCCACATAACCAAAATAATAGAATCTTATATACGAAGATACCCTGAACAGTGGCCTTGGATAAGCAAGAGACGTATCCGGACAAAGACGAGAAGAAAAACCTTTCTGGATGATACAATTCATCCGCGTTCATGAAATCCTCGGAATTTAATTGGTAGGAAAAATATGAAACTTATAATTAATAAAGAGTTAGAATATTTCTTGACAAAGAAAAATTTTCTTATATGTTAATAGAAAGGAGAACAATGAACATAAACGAAAAGGTCACCAGACTTAAAGAGAGAGGGGTATTGTTAACCATCCAGAGATATGCTGTCTTGGAGTTTCTTCAAGATAACAATCTCCATCCCACCGCTGAAAATATCTACCAATCCTTAAAGGTGACA
>Ga0209427_10003794_pt1 | contig 17655 bp, 11 predicted proteins | sample DeeMarSWOR136_30_FD_187465 | JGI IMG/M metagenome (GOLD analysis project Ga0209427, IMG submission 187465) | Marine sediment microbial communities from White Oak River estuary, North Carolina - WOR-1-36_30 (SPAdes) (version 2) | ecosystem: Environmental > Aquatic > Marine > Intertidal zone >...
GAGTGAGGCGCTATTTTTGCTGTGATTGTAAACGGAAATTCACTTCTAAGGATAATCTATTTCATATGAAGGTGCCACGCCTATTTGTCGAAATCGCTCGAAGCCTATGGGCGGACAAGCTAATGTATAGAGAAATTGCTCAATATCTTGAAGTACATTACGGTTATTCGCCATCAGTATCTTCCATCCACCGGTGGGTACGGAGAATTCAACCAGAGAGGAGAACATACTGAACTCTGGCCATCAACCAAGAAAGAACGGTATTACACAGAAATCTAGTACAATCGGCATGTCAGTAGGGTTCTATTTTGGGAGTAAAAGCGAATCGAACTGTATGTCAGGTAATAATTAGTCAGCAAGCTTAGACAAGCGTGATAGCCTCAGGCTTGAAGTAGATGCTCCCGTTAATAATACTGGCAAAACTTGGTAACTGCCCTAAAAGACTGAATTAGAGAGTGAAGGTTCGACGCTTCCCCCGCTCAATTCTGACACTCCCGGTGACGCTCCCCGTGGCTGACGCCAGTTGTGGTTGGCTGTTGTCAATCGTAGGACGGGCAGCAGTGCAACTACCCAAGATAATCTCAGACACTATCAGTGGGGTGTAGGGCTCACCCTTCTAAGATCAATTGCCCTTAGGGAATCATCCGATCCAATTACCCATGGGAGTTGATAGGGGAAATCCAAATTGTAGTCAGGTTTAGTCGGGTGTATAATCGGGGACACAGGAACAAAGAGGGAGGACCATGAGTCTGTATAATATCTACTATGACCCATCGAGCATCGACACTACGCTTGATTCTCGCGCAGTAAGCTTTGAAAATCCTACTGGCTCACGGGGTGGGGGCGGTAAAGTGTATGGTGGACGGAAAGGCGCACCCAGCAAACTGCTTAGTCCTGATGAAAAGGTAGTGCTGGCAGACCTTAAAGGTCCAGGAACCATACGCCACGTCTGGATGACTTTCCCGCCCATGAGGCCGGAACTAATGCGGGCTGTCTGGATGGAGGTCTTTTACGATGGTAGAGCTGAGCCAAGCATCTCCGTGCCTTGCCTCGACTTCTTCGGTCTGCTACACGGCCGGCCTGCGCAATATGCTTCAGCCATGACTACAGCTCAGGAAGGACGTGGCTTTAATGCCTACTTTCCTATGCCATTTGACCAGAGCGTCAGAGTTGTGCTGACCAATTCTTCGCCGCGCCACTTCCCACTCTACTATCAAATCGACTACACATTGCAGCCCGAACTTCCTAAAAACGCTGGCTATCTACACGCGAAGTTCCAACGTGAAAACCCTACCACCATGGGAAAGGACTTCGTTATCGCCGACGGTTTCAAGGGCCCTGGACGGTTCCTCGGATGCGCCGTGGGGGTAAGGGTACTCAAGAGTGAAATGAGCTGGTATGGTGAGGGTGAAGTTAAGATCTACCGTGATGGAGACCGAGATTTTCCCACAATCTGCGGCACAGGACTTGAGGATTATGTTGGTTCTGCTTGGGGCATGGATATACACATTACACCGTTCGCAGGTGTTCCTCTCATAGTGAAGGACCCTGATTCTCGTAACCCAAATCCTGATTTCGTAAGCTTCTACCGCTGGCACCTGCCAGACCCAATAATCTTCCACGACGAGATCAAGGTCACGATTCAACAACTCGGGTTCTTCCTTGTGCCAGCGGGGCAAGAACTGAGGATGACGGAGATCGAAAAGAGCAACCCGGTAGCTGGGGGAGGTTGGTACTATATAAAAAGCCCAACAATTCACGCGATGGGTATTCTTGAACGTATCGATGATTATTGTGCGACCGCCTTTGTCTATTTGCAGAAAGCACAGGGAGTGCCGAGATTGGATTTGAACCTGGCACTTGCTGATATCGAACGTTTACCCTACGAGAAAGGGAGCCCATTTGAAAACATGAGTGGAATACTAGACGTTCAGGAAAGTTAGTCCCAGAGGAATTATGTCGAGGTAGCAAGGGCAGAGGGGCTTCGTTTCGGGTTTTACTATTCACTGATGGACTAGCATCATCCCGACGGTGCATGATGTGCCGAGGATGAGGCTGCCCGCAGAAGATTTGTATATTACATCTACGGTCAAGTACGAGAGCTAATGACCAATTATGGCAAGGTGGACATACTGCGGAAAATTAAATTGGGGTGAACGGTGGGATTTGAACCCACGATCTCCAGGGCCACAACCTGGCGCCTTAACCACTGGGCTACGCTCACCACAAGCATGAATATTATACTTTACAATGGCCATCACTTTCAATCTTGAAAGAGCAGGCATAATAACTAAAGTAGAGGAACTTGCCTACGCTACATTGGAATTCACATTGTCAAATCCCCATCTAGTCACGCCTATATTTTGGGCAATCAGTCAAAAAGAGAGCTATCCCGCTCCATACCTGCCTTTTTGGCACTTCATTATTGGGTGAAGTCAAGATATACAGACCCGGCAAACATGCTATAATTATCCGGCTATAAAGTATTATCCGAGTTGAAGGTATGAAAATTTGCCTGCTGACCTATAGGGGGAATCCTTACAGCGGTGGGCAAGGTATTTATATTTACTATCTATCGCGTGAGTTCCAGCGGATGGGTCATGAAGTGGAGGTTATTGCCAGTGCACCTCTCCCCGAAGTGAGCGAAGGTATAATTCTACATCAGCTCAGAAGCTCAAGCATATTTCATCCGGGAAGCTCTTTCCGCAGGAACCTTACCAAAATTAGGAATCCCGTTGATTTGTATGAACTGTGTGCTAGCCGCCTGGGAATCTTCGCTGAGCCTTGGGCATTTAGCTTCAGGGCTTATGCCAAGCTAAAAGAGCTTTGTAAGCAGCGCCGATTTGACATTATTCATGACAATCAAGGCCTTGGTTATGGGCTACTCTTGATGAAAAGGTTGAACATACCAGTAATAGCTACCATACACCATCCGATCTCCATAGACAGACAAGCTGACCTAGAGCAGGCCAACGGGTTACGGGAGAGATTGCGCATCAAAAGGTTTTATTCATTCATCCGCATGCAAGCATTTGTCGCGCGACGCTTGGACCGAATAATCACAGTATCTCAAAGCTCTGCTGAAAACACAAAACTTTTTTTTAAGGTGCCCGCTGATAAATTTAGGGTGGTCTATAATGGCATAGATACCGAAATTTACAGGAGGAATGAAAAGGCAAGACAGAGCCGAAATGGCTTAATCATGGTCGCCAATACTGATGACAGAAAGAAGGGTGTACTTTATCTACTGCAAGCATTGCAAATGCTGAGAGAGGAGGACATAAAGCTAACCATTGTAGACGATGCCGAACGGCATTCTTCATATATAGAAGATGTGGGGCCGTTACCTTCCTATGGTTTGAAACTGGTTAAAAAGCTCAATTTAGGCGAAATAGTGCAGTTCACCGGGCGGCTAACGCACGAAGAACTAGCACAATATTACTCCACGGCCCAAATAGCAATAGTGCCCTCCCTTTATGAAGGTTTCGGAATACCTGCTGCCGAGGCCATGGCCTGCGGCACCCCTGTCATAGCTACCACTGGCGGGGCACTGCCTGAGGTAGTGGGCGACGCAGGTATTCTAGTGCCTTCAAGAAGTTCTGATGCCCTGGCTGCCGCAATTAGACAGTTGCTCAATGATAAACAGGCACAACAGCGGATGAGTGACGCAGGGGAGAAAAGAGCGAAAGAGAATTTCAATTGGGAGCAAGCAGCCAGAAAAACACTCGAAGTCTACCAAGAGGTACTGACAACAAGATGATTACTGTAGAACCTGACCTTCTGGGTATCAAGGACGGGGACATTACTTTAGACGCTGGCTGCGGCAATGGCAGACATTCTTGGGAAGTCTATAATAATAATCATTTCCCCATCATCGCCTTTGATATCGATCCAGTATGTGTCAAAAAGAACTTGTACCTCTTAGCTTTATTAAAAGAGCAAAAAGAAATCAAGGGCAACTATCATCTACTCGTAGCAGATGTGAAAAAGCTACCATTCAAAGACAGCAGCTTTGATAAGGTTATTTGCTCCGAGGTGCTGGAGCATATTCCCGAAGATAAGAGCGCGGTTGAAGAATTGGTCAGGGTCCTGAGCAAAGACGGCGCTATTGGGATTAGCGTGCCTCATTACCTGGCTGAATCTATCTGTTGGAAATTATCTGGAGATTACTATGGTTTTCCCGGTGGGCATATCAGAAAATATAAAACTCGGGAGCTTCTCGGTCTTGTAGATACCGCTGGCTTATCCGTTTATACCATGCGCTACAAACATGCCCTTCACTCATTTTACTGGATACTTCGCTGCGTTTTCGGGATCAAGAAAGAAAATGCTCCCATCCCTTTTCTCTATAATAAGTTCTTGGAATGGGAACTCCGCGCTAAGCCTAGGTTCTTTCGCTGGCTGGAAAGCCTATTAAACCACTTGTGCCCCAAGAGCGTGGCCGTCTACGCCAGGAAGAAAGCGTTAAGTAGGAGGCCAGAATAGGCACAAAATAGCCTGACGAGACTCACAGTGCTTGGGCATTCGTCTCAGGCAGGAAAGTCAGATGCTCAGGCCCTCTAGCACCCGCCATAGGAATATATCTTCCTGGCTCTCCGGGGGATTTGTATTTACCCCGACTTCATAAGGGTATTACCTTTTAGCAATTCAGCCGAACTGCCCGGTTGCCGTATAAATTGGGTTTGGGTTCCGACAAACTTGCATTCAGCGACTCTTCCGTAAGCCCACTCCCTGTTTTTGCGGGGATGCTACTATTGCCATCGGTACGGTCGTGTATTATGATGTCTAGGAAGGGATTGTAAAACAGTGGGACAACGAATATCATACTGTTGTACTGGCCGCCTCGCTCCACGATGTCGGAAAGTTCATCCGAGGTGGTAAATTTCTGTACCTCGACAAAGGTCAACAGTAAAAGAATTTGCCTTTTTAGCTCCGCGAATCGGTTGTGCTCAGGAAGCAGCTTCAAAAACCAGTCCAACCGTGAGTTTCGTAACCAAGACCCACGTAGTGACCTGCAAACATTTTACACAGGTGATTTCCTACAAGCGAGATAACCGATATCGAGATGGCCAAATTTCAAAGCCAGTTGAGAAGTGTTTTCCTTGTAGGAATCAAGCGGGGCTGGAGGAGTTACGTCTGGATATGTCAGATTGTTATCCCTGTTTCATTTCTGGTAACTCTCCTTCAGTGGACGGGCTGGCTAAATCAACTTAGTTGTTTATTCAATCCCTTGATGAGCCTGATTAATCTACCTTCCCAGGCGGCATTGCCGATCATCAGTGGAATGTTAGTTAATATTTACGTTGCTATCGCTGTCATGACCGCAATGCCCTTCACCATAGAGCAGATGACGTTGATTGCTGTATTTAACCTTATTTGCCATAACCTTATCACCGAGGGGGTTATTCAGCATAAATCTGGCATTAATGTCATCAAAATAACCTTGATTCGCATTACGGTAGCCATCTTGGCGGTGCTCATCGTTTCCCAGTTTCTCGGTGATACCAGTCAGGGCATCACGGTGCCCACCCCACTTACCGCTGCCAGTCCACTGCTCATGGTAGTAAAGGACTGGGCAATAAACTTGATAGCTTTACTCCTAAAAATTCTGGGCATACTCATGGCTGTCACGATTATGCTGGAGTTCTCCGAATCCTTGGGTTGGACAGAATATTCCGTGAAATTTCTCCGACCTTTGATGAGAATTCTCGGGCTCTCTGAGCAAACATCAACCTTGTGGGTAACTAGTGCCGCATTTGGATTGATGTACGGCGGAGCCGTCACCATTGACAAAGCTAGAAAAGGAGTCCTAGATAAGGAAGAATTGGAGCGTCTTCATATCTCCATCGGTATCAATCATAGTATGGTAGAAGACCCGGCGTTATTCTTGGCGCTAGCGCTAAACCCTTTCTGGCTGTGGGTACCCAAGCTGGTCATGGCAATAATAGCCGTGCAAATTTATAGAATTGTACGTTACCTTAAGAACAAGTTGCTCCACTGACGAGAAGATTTCCAATTCGCACATCCCATGACTGCTGGAAATGCGGTGAAAAGGAACCTAATCCTCGCGAGTTAATGGAAATTCAACTACATTCTGGAGCTGCTCAGGGCTTCAGTGATAGGGGCGGTAATCTAACGCAGGAAAGTCAGAGGCTCAAGTCCTCTACCACCCGCCAATAAGTGTTTCCAGCTTTAGACTAAGTAAAATAGAGTATAAGCGCGAACACCCCACACAATATCAAGAAGATGCCCACCAGATAATTGAGGATTTTAGGAAAAATCATTATGACGATACCAAAGATAAGGCTGATGATTCCTCCAATCAGAGCTACGTTGCCATGTATGGTAAACATAGAACATCACCTCCTGTAATTTAGTTAATCTAGTATGCCATGTGAGCAAATATTTTTGCAATAGGTGCGGTCCATACTGAATTAACCCCAAAAAGTCTTATGACTTTTAAGGACTCAAGCTAAATTTGATTCTAGATTAAAAGGGCCCCTATGATGATCGCAAGATTCTCGCGGGGTGTTTTGTTATTTAGTCTGGTTTTGTCCTGATAGAATGATGACAAACTTGAACTTAGCTGTGGCTCCAAGTAAAATAGCAAATACCATGATTGGATTTGAGCATATGAGGAAAATATCCCGGATGTCCCCGTCTAAAATAGTGCTTCTGATAATAGATGGCGTAGGTGGGCTGCCTCATCATGAAACAGGAGAAACAGAGCTGGAATCAGCCAGGAAACCCAATCTGAATCGCATAGCCAGAGACTCCCTTTGCGGGCTTATTGACCCTGTCGGCCCAGGAATTACGCCGGGGAGTGCGCCGGGGCACCTGGCAATTTTCGGCTATAACCCTGTCAAATATAATATCGGGCGAGGAGTCGTTGAAGCCTTGGGAATAGATTTAGAACTAAAACCAGAAGATATCGTAGCCAGAGGTAATTTCTGTATAGTCGATGACCAGGGAATCATTACAGACAGGAGGGCAGGACGTCTTTCCACAGATAAAAACATCGAGTTATGTCGCTTATTGGAAAATATAACAGTAGACGGAGCTGAGATTTCCGTGGTACCGGTGAAAGAACATAGATTTGTGCTCATCCTTCGCGGCAAAGCTTTGTCGCCTGAGCTGGGAGATTCTGACCCCCAGCAAGCAGGGTTGGCTCCCAAGAAGATAGAGCCGTTATCGCCACAGGCGCAAAAAACCGCAAGAATTGCCAACGAATTCGTATCTCAAGCACGCAACCGATTACGGCACCTGCCTGCTGCCAACATGGTGCTTCTGCGTGGCTTCTCCCGCCGCCCCGACATCCCTTCCATACCTGAAATTTACAAATTAAAGCCAGCAGCCATTGCCACGTATCCTATGTACCGGGGATTGGCCAGGTTGGTGGGGATGCAGGTGTTGCCAGGGGGCGAAGGCATAACAGAGCAACTGGACAATCTACGCCGTAACTACGCCGATTATGATTTTTTCTTCATCCATTTCAAGAGCACCGATGCCAGAGGGGAGGATGGCAATTTCTGGGCTAAAGTTCAGGCCATTGAGGAACTTGATAATGCCATCCCCGGCTTGCTCAGCTTGGACCCTGATGTCCTGATTGTCACTGGAGACCATTCTACCCCGGCAACCTTAGCCGGGCATAGCTGGCATCCAGTCCCTTTCATGCTCAAGTCCAGATGGTGTCGCCCTGATAATGTCGTTGAGTTCTCGGAACAGGCCTGCTTGGCTGGCGGTATGGGGCGTTTCCAGGCTACGGAAATCATGCCCTTAGCTATGGCTAATGCCTTGAAGCTGGACAAGTTTGGTGCCTGAGGATAAGGGGGGAGTGGGTACAAGACTTGCCCCTATCATAACAATACGTATAGTATGATTTTCTTTCCCCTGGTGGGAGAAGGTTGAGGTGAGGGGATTTAAGGAATAAATAGAGGTGACCCCATTTTCATTGTTCAGCGTATAGTCTTTCCCTTTTCACCACCCCGATGTTTGTCTTGAGGAAAAGAGAGCTAATTGTACTTGGCGGCTTGTTTCATAAATCGGGCTATGTTCTCGGTCTCATTTCTCCTTACTTCCTCTACAACCCCTCCAGAACCGAGATAATCATACGTCTTGTCTCTTAGCGTCTCGAGCAGCCTGATCAGGATGAGTTTGTCCTCATCCGATAGTGACGATATGATTTCCTGGATGAGCTCCCAGCCTGCCATAGTCGCCAGTACATAGTCCTTCTCCGCCTTGCTGGTGGTAGTCACAAATACTGTCCTGCGGTCCTTCCTGTCTCTTGTCCGTCTGACCAGACCAGCTTTGACCATGCGGTCGATTATCATACTGACGCTGTTCACGCTACGGTCTAACCAACGGGCTATGTCAGTGATTCTCACAGGACCATCGATGTGTTTTATAGCCATAAGCACTCCGTGCTGCTCTGTAGTGAGCCCATGCTCACTAAATACTTTGTCCTCACACTTCGAAACCAAGGTGTGGACTTGGCGCAGCAGTACCCACGCTCCCTTGTCTAGATTTTCGAATTCGAACTTTATCGGCATATTTATCTACTCCTTACTATTTCATTGTAACTTTACTCGTTTGGGAAACCTGCTATTATAACGGATTTTATTATATAAAACAAATCAACACGACTTAATAATAGCTTTCTCCAATTTGTGCAGTCCTGCATTGTCATAATCATGTTTCATTTAAATATGCTCAATGGAATTCAGGAAAAAAATAATTGAAAAAAATATTTCCAATAGGGTAAAAAGGTATTGACATTTTTATCAAGAATTGATATTCTTATACGAAATATTCGAATAATTGCTATTATAAGAAATTGATATTGCCAGCATGAGGAATACCAAGAAGTAACTAAACAATTCTCTTATCTCTCAGCCTCCTTTCATTATATAAACGGCGGGAGCAAGTTAAACTCCCGCCGTCACCCATCTAGGTATTCCAGGTGGATAGCTCACATGACTTCATCTGAACTTTAGCCTCTGTTTTGATTAAGGATTGAAAGACAAAGGTGATAAGAGTGTGGAAGGGGATGTTACGAGAAGAGATGCGGCGTTGTTTTCAGGTGGGCACCTGGCCGCTGAGGAGCTGGTGATGCAACCTGACCTGAAGAAGGTCGTTTTGTGTCTTGAAGGGTATGATGGCTTATGAAGGTTAAAATTGTGCAATGGATAGGCTCTAATACTCCAAGTCGAGGAATCGATAGGGCAATAGGCGGAACTAATAATAAAGGGAAGGAAAAATGAGAAGACAAATAGTTGGTACCCTTTTTGCACTGGTGCCGGTGGCGTGTCTGGGGCTGGTAATAGTACCCTAGGCCGGGGTAGGTGCAGATACGCACTCCCAGACATTTACAGGGAGCGGCACCTTCGTAATTCCAGCAAGAATAACGAAAATCACCATGAACGGCGATTATTCTATCACCGCTAAATCCACGGCTGTTAGGTTGTCTTCCATCCCCAACTCCATAGCCCCAGGATTATGCTTCATCGCCACCGCAGCCTACGACACTCCCATGGCCGAGTAAATACAGGTCCTGCGCGAAATCAGAGATAAATACGTGCTAACCAATTCGCTGGGACGAATTCTGGTAGACCTTTATTACAGGGTTAGCCCACTAATAGCCGAGTTCATAACTGAGCATCCCAGCCTGAAGCCAATAGTGAGAGTCGCGTTGTTGCCTTCTGTGGTCATGAGCGCCGTAGTCGTCAACACTACTCCGTCCTGGAAGAAGGCTATAGCAGGCTTGTTAGTACTGGTTGGTACTGGCTGCTCGGCTGATAAGGCGGCGAGGCAGAGGTCAACAGTATACCTGAGGACGAAATTGCCCATCAGCTCGAAAAGTCACCTTGCTCTCTGAAGCTTTGCCATGTCAAGAGATGTTTTTAACCTGATTGATTGAAACTAAAATCCCTCCTCTACACCTCTAATCTTAGTTTTATTTGGTCACCATTATCAAGCTGGCCTCAGGGGTTAAGGTTATAGATTTAAGTGGAGGCAAGGGTTTGACAAATACTGAGGAGAGCGATAGCATTGTGCCGAGTGAAAGAAAGATTCAGGGTAATATGGCATGTATCTTTCGCCCTCGTGCTGGCATTTACCTTGACTATCACCACATTGGGCGGGATTGACGGCTTGTCCGTGCAGTATTCACGTGCTGCAGGAGGCATTTTTGGCGGCGGCACTGGCACTCCGGGTGACCCCTATATGATTGAGGACGTTGCCGACCTCCAGGCTATGAAAAATAACCTCACAGCATATTATGCCCTTTCTAATAACATCGATGCTTCTGCAACCAGTGGGTGGAACGGTGGCCAGGGGTTTGAACCTATCGGAGATGCTGATAACCGGTTCTCGGGAGGATTCGACGGTGGAAACTACGCTATCACCGGCCTGTATATCAACCGCCCGGGCACCAATAATGTGGGACTGTTCGGGCATATTGGTGACGACACAGGAGCAACGGTCATTAAGAATGTTAATCTGGTAAATACGACGGTTATCGGTGCCCGCGGGACCGGTACCCTAATAGGGAGGGTAACCGGTAATGCCAATACTTTGATAGAAAAATGCTCTTCTGTTGGCGGCAGTGTTACTGGTAATGGGGCTACCGGAGGGCTGATAGGCTCCTTTAATAGCTGGCGGACAACACCCGGTGGAACAGACAACCCGGTAGTACATTACAGTTATACAAATGTTGCGGTTTATTCTTCCGCTAGCGGTGGTGGCAGGGATAAATTCGGCGGACTGGCAGGGTGTTCGCAAAAAGGAACGATACAAAATTCTTATTCAAGAAGCTCTGTCACTGTTACCGACGGCTCAAGAATCGGGGGCCTTGCTGGTTGTATTGATCTTAGAGGAGAAATTTTAAACTCGTACTCTACAGGCCTGGTAAGTGTAACTAACTGCGTATCGGTCGGAGGATTAGTGGGTAACAGTGAGGGTCCAGGTGGCAACTTCGGTGTTGTTATTAATTCATTCTGGGACATACAGACCTCCGGACAAGCAACAAGCGCTGGCGGTACTGGCAAAACTACCGCCGAGATGAAGACAGAAACTACATTTACCGATGCCGGTTGGAACTTCGATGATATTTGGAATATTGACTCGCTCGTCAATGATGGCTATCCGCACCTGGTCTGGACGAACTTTGCCCCAACAGAGTTGACAATTACTGGCACATTCACCGCCCAGGATAAGACTTACGATGGCACCAATAATGCAGAATTTGACACCTATAACCTCGCTTTAAGCGGCATATTGGGTGGCGATGATGTTAGCCTGGTTAATGTGATTATTCGGTTTTCAAGTATAAATGTAGCAAGCAATCAGATTGTAAATATCACAAGCGCTACACTTGCAGGAATTGATGCTGGCAAATACATTCTTTCTCTGGTAGGGGCTCCCACTGCTACCGCCGATATCACCGCACTGGCCATCTCTGTCGCCGCCGATGACAAGAGTAAGGTCCAGGGCACAATTGACCCGGCTCTGACTTACCAGGTAACCACAGGGTCCCTGGCTGTCGGCGATGAATTTACCGGTGAACTGGAAAGAGAACCCGGCGAGGCTATCGGCTGCTACGACATTCTTCAGGGCACACTAGCCATCGATGATGATAACAATGGTAACAATTATGAACTGACCTTTGTCCAGGGAACTCTTAGCATCACGGCCGACTCTGAGGAAACACCACCGGTTCAGTACTACCTCGCCATATCAAGTACGGAAGGAGGTTCGGTAACTGAGCCCGGCGAGGGAGTATTCAGCTATGATGAAGGAACGGTAGTTTACCTGGCGGCGGCTCCGGATACTGGCTACCGGTTTGACAGGTGGACAGGTGATGTAAGCACCATTGCTAATATTGAGTCTGTCGCGACTCCCATCACCATGAACGAAAATTGCTCTATTATCGCTAAATTCGCAGCTGTTAGCTGGTCCCCCATCACCAACCCCATAGTTCCTGGGTGGTGCTTCATCGCCACCGCAGCCTACGACAGTCCCATGGCCGAGGAGATACAGGTTCTGCGTGAGTTCAGAGATAAATACATGCTCACCAACCCGGTGGGACGAATTCTGGTAGACATTTATTACTATATCAGCCCCCCAATAGCCGAGTTCATAACTGAGTGCCCCTGCCTGAAACCGGTAGTAAGGTTCTTGCTGTTGCCTGTTGTGGCCATGAGCACCGTAGTAGTCAACACTTTTCCAGCCTAGAAGGCATACATAATAGAATTGCTGGCGCCGGTTCCAGTAGCGGCTGTCTGGGTCGCTAGGCCCCAAGGCCTCAAGGCAGGGCTCCACAACACACTTGAGAGCGAAATCGTCAATCGGCCTCCTGTAATATCTCTACGTCCTAGCCAATGCCTTCCTGGCATAAAATAATTTTCCCTTCAAGACCGTTTAATAGTCGTACCCTGACCCTGAGTGAAACGGGGGGAGAAATTTCTAGACGCTTTCCTGAACAATAATATAGAAATTCAAAAACCAACGATTATAAATTAAAGTGGCAAATTGAAATATAAAAAAATTAAATTTTTCTCTGCCACTTCGTGTTTTTTATTCGTACTGTTTGTATTTGATAAGGGGTTGTTTAGAGTTTAAAAATTAGGATTTAGAATTTCTTCCTGACTCGTCGGGAGCGTTCGGGATTTACTAACCTGGTTTAGCTTTCTCGCTCGGGTGGGGTCGTCTCCACAAAGCCTTCTAGTTGCAGTGCATCCATAAGGCGAGCGGCCCTAGGATAGCCAATACGAAGACGGCGCTGTAAGAAAGAAGTAGAAATATGCTTATATTCTTGTGCCAGCCTTTTTGCATCTTCCAAAAGAGGGTCAGGGTGAGCAGCTATTTGTGCACTTAAGGGTCGCTCAGCTACCCCATTAAAGTCGACAGAACTCATCTCAATCGGCCGCTGGTTTCCCCAGAAATACACCAATCTCTCAATCTCAGCATCAGAAACAAAGCTTCCTTGAAGACGTTTAGGCTTGCCAGCTTCAGTAGGCATGTAGAGCATATCCCCTCTACCCAGTAATTTCTCAGCACCGACCATGTCAAGTATGGTCCTGGAATCTATGTGAGAAGTGACTGCAAAACTAATGCGGGTAGGGAAGTTAGCTTTAATAAGCCCAGTAATTACATCTACTGAAGGGCGTTGTGTAGCTACGACGAGATGAATGCCTGTAGCCCGAGCTAATTGAGCTAACCGACAAAGCGCATGTTCCACTTCATCGAAAGCCGTCATCATTAAATCAGCCAGCTCATCAATGATGAGCACTAAATATGGCAACTCTTCTCCAGGTGAGCGGTCTTTGTTATAACCCTCGATATTGCGTGCTCCCGCCTGAGCAAACTGACGATACCGATCATCCATCTCCTGATTAAGCCATTTTAAAGCCTTTATCGCCTTATCACTATCCACAACCACAGGGGCAAGTAGATGGGGCACTGCATTAAAAGTGACCAACTCTACCCTCTTGGGGTCGACCATGATGAACTGAACATCGTCGGGACTGTTGTGTAAAAGCAAGCAACAGATAACAGAATTAAGGCAAACAGTTTTACCGCTGCCGGTAGCTCCAGCGATGAGCAAATGTGGCATTCTGGTCAGGTCTGCTGCCATCGCCTCACCACCAGCACCTTTACCTAAAGCGATAGCTAACTTGGAGCGGGCTTTAATCTTCTGAAAAGCAGCGCTCTCTATCGCACCACGAAGGGCAACTGAGCCAAACACAGTGTTAGGAACTTCAATGCCCACCACCGATGCCCCGGGCACGGGAGCCTCTATCCTGATGCTGGGAGCAGCCAGAGCCAAAGCTAAATCCTTTTCCAAAGAGATAATACGGTCAACCCTTACCCTGGTTTTGGATACTTCTTCCAATTTCGTTTCATAGCTACCATTCCTCCCCTTTTCTCTTACTTCTCTATATTTTCTGTCCCAACCAGGCTCAACACCAAACTGTGTCACGGTAGGCCCTATATTTACCTGCATAACCTTGGCTTCTACACCATAGCTTGCTAAGGCTTCCTCAATCAATCGGGCTCGTTGGTCAATGTCTGCCCTGTCCAATGTCACCTCGGCTGGCTTATCCAAAATATCAATAGGTGGAAGATTCCACCCTCCAGGGGTGAGAATTGGTTCGTGTTCTGATTGCCACACGGGAGGAGTAGAAGGTAGAACAATCTCGGCTTGTCGGGACTCCACTTCATCCACTACCCCCGCTTGAGGGGAGGTAGCTTCAAGAGGAATAGCTTTAGTCTCAACTTGTCGGGCCCAGAGAAAGATGACTCTGGGACGGCGTTGGAAAACTTTGGTCAAGAGACGCCAGCCGTTTTTAGCAGCGCTCCAAGACTTCCGAGGGATGATAAAAATAATACCTAGAAGGGCAAGTCCGGCTACCCCAAGTCCTCCCACGATATTAGAGGCACCTATTATGCTTTGCCCGAATGTACCTCCCAATGTGGCTTGCCTCAAAATACCTTCCCCGGGAAAGAAAGAAAGGATTCCCCATACAGCAAAAGCCAGACTAATACCACCGAGAACCCAATTCCACCTATATTTCACAACAGAGAACTGTCGCCGCCATGCCACCCAGACCAACGAGCCCAAGGCAATGGCTATTATTATTAATCCATAACCAAATAGTGTGAATATGCCTTCCCATAACACATACAACAAGACTACTATTATAATAATTAAGATTAGCCTTCGTACCATCGGGGAAGCGATGAAGCCGAAGAATCGCTTCCCTGTCGGCCGGCTTTCTTTTCCCTTCCGACCCGGGTTAGATCTGCTTTTTGCTTTGGACATGGAGTTATACTCCTAGCTTAATCCCAAAAAGTCTTGCGACTTTTTGGTGCGCTGGCAGATTTGACCTCGGATTTACCATGTCCCCACGAGAATCGCAAGATTTTCATGGCTGTATTTAGCTCATCGGCTCCCTCTGGGTTTTTCCTATCTCCACAACCACAGGAATGATGACAGGGCGACGATGAATTTGTTCATAAAAGAATCTGTTCAGGGAATCCCTTACTTTGGCATCAACGAATCTCTGTTCAATCGGGCGTCTTCCGGAAGCGAGTATTTTTCCTTTCTCTAAAGCAGCTAGCACCACATCTCGACCTTTCTCAATCAATGTCTGTTCATCTCCAGCATCAACAAAGCCTCGTGTTATTATACGTGGCCTTTCGGCTAGTTTACCACTTTCAGCATCAATAGCAATAGTCACCACTACGACGCCCTCTCGCGAAAGTAATTTGCGATCCCGAAGCATAACGCTATCCAACTCGCCTGTTATCAAGCCGCTTACATAGATAACTCCGACACGGGTTCTAGCAACCACCTTGCCTGAACCTTGCCCGAGCTCGAGCACATCCCCGTTCTCAAGGATAAAAATGTTATCTTTGGGTATACCCATACTTCGAGCTAAGTCAGCATGCAAGCTTAAATGACGATACTCGCCATGAACGGGAATAAAGAATTTAGGTCTAACCAAACTAAGCAAAAGCTTCAATTCCTCTTGACTACCATGGCCGTGGACATGAACTTGAGCCAGCTTATCATAAATCACATTGGCACCTTGACGGAAAAGGCTATCCGTAGTCTTGCTTACCAACGTCTCATTGCCGGGGATAGGAGTTGCTGCAATCACCACGGTGTCGCCAGGGACAACCTGAACTTGACTACTGGGGTCGCGGTTAGCCATACGCACCAGGGCAGAGGTGGGCTCACCCTGACTTCCAGTGCTCAACACGATAACTCGATTGTGAGGCAAGGTCTTAAGTTCGTCCAAGCGACAAACAATGCCGGGAGGAGCCGTAAGGTATCCCGTTTTCAGTGCCATGTTTACTATTTCCTTCATGCTTCGCCCGATGATAAATACACGGCGATTATGTTTAACAGCAACATCAAACACTTGTTGCACACGAGATATAAGAGAGGCGAATGTAGTTATGATTACTCTCCCCTTTGCCTCGCTTACAATCCGGTCAAAAGTATCACTAACCACCCTCTCGGAAGGAGTATATCCAGGAAGCTCGGCATAGGTGGAGTCGGAAAGGAGAAGCAAAACACCATTTGCTCCTAGCGAAGCTAATTGGTTGAAGTTAGCAGCCTCGCTAATAACCGGCGTATAATCAATCTTAAAATCACCGCTGTGAACTACAATTCCCAGGGGAGTATGAATTATCAGTCCTACACAATCAGGAATACTGTGGCAAACAGAGAAAAACTCTATGGTGAAATCACCTAGTTTAATCCTGCTCCCCGGGCTAACTAAATTCAATTTTGCGTCAGTTTTTACTCCTCGCTGCTTGAGTTCCACGAGAATCAGCTCTCGAGTGAACTTGGTAGCATAAATGGGAGGGGAGATGCGAGATAAAATATAGGGCAGCGCTCCAATGTGGTCTTCGTGTCCATGAGTAATCACTATCCCCCTCAAATTTCGCTGTCTCGCCAAAAGATAGCCAATATCTGGGATAAGCAAATCGACTCCCGGCATCTCCTCGCCTGGGAACATAAGTCCAGCATCAATAACGACGATGTCATTGCCATATTCCAGTACCATCATGTTTTTACCAATTTCACCTAATCCGCCCAGAGGGATGACTCTTAATTTATGTGTTGGCATGGTCTTTTCCTTTCATTAAGGATGGAGTTCTAAAACAAGCTTAATTGCTGAGATTCAACTTCATCTGGAGGCAGGTCGTTACCTTGAGCTAATATCTGCGGGATCTTGAGCATATCCGTTTCGATGGTCTGTCGTAAAGAACCTTGATGGAGAGCTGCTGCCGGATGATACATGGGGTAATAAATGACGTCTCCCAACTTTCGCGGCTTTCCATGAATCTTTCCTATGCTCTCATTGGGAAAATACCGCGCTAGAGAGTAACGACCCAGAGTAACAATCATTTGGGGTTGAATGATTTCTATTTGACGGTCAAGCCATTTGCGACAGCTTTGTATCTCGACTGGTAATGGCTCACGGTTTTGAGGTGGACGGCATTTAATCACATTAGCAATATAAACTTTCTCCCGTTGTAGACCAATTGAGGCTAGCAGTTGGTCTAAGAATTGCCCTGCTGGCCCGACGAAGGGACGCCCCTGTTGGTCCTCGTGCCACCCTGGTGCCTCACCAATAAAAAGTAAGTCCGCATTCTCAGCCCCCTCACCAGGTACCGCTTTAGTGCGATACTTAGCTAGCTCACAATCCTGGCAAGCTATAATTTCCTCACAAAGTTGAGTTAAAGCTGACATCTAATTCGATGGTAGCATATGTGCCTTTGTCGGTCAATTTGGGCTCTTGCTAGATTAAGGTGGCTTGGCTTATTCACTCTTCTTCCTCGTCCTCATCCTGCTCCCAAATAGGTTCGGTGAACTGGTCAATATACTCCGCCGTAACTCTTTTCGCTATTCTATCCATCTCCTCATCCACTCGCTCAGCAAGATGGCCAAGCTCGGTCAAGTCAAGTGTAATTCCCAGCATTTTAATTAGGATACCGAGCACAGCCAGGGAGGCTTTGGGATTTGCTATCTGCGTGGCATATGCCGGTACTTCGCCCAGCAAGCAAATGCCTTCCATCCCCCTTTCTTGAGCCATCCCCAATATTAATCCGTTCAATCCAGCGATGCGAAGGTTGCCTCTG
>Ga0209427_10003797_pt1 | contig 17642 bp, 13 predicted proteins | sample DeeMarSWOR136_30_FD_187465 | JGI IMG/M metagenome (GOLD analysis project Ga0209427, IMG submission 187465) | Marine sediment microbial communities from White Oak River estuary, North Carolina - WOR-1-36_30 (SPAdes) (version 2) | ecosystem: Environmental > Aquatic > Marine > Intertidal zone >...
ATTTTTAAACATATTGGAATATTTTTTGAATTGAGTATCTTAAAGAATTTTCAAAAAAATAAGTGGTTTGTACGATACCAAGTTTATCTTGCAATTTTATTTATTATTGTCCTTTTATTTTGGACAATAATTATCCCGAGTGAATTAGGTGGATTTATTGTATTCTTTTTCTTTGGAATTCATTTATTATCAAAAATTAATTTATTTAACTTCTTTATAATCCTATTATTTTTAGTATATGTATTATTTAAAGTAATAGAGGTTAAAAAGCATAGCGGTCGAAAAAAGAAATTTCCTAAATTATTTTTCATATTTCTAATTTTAATTATACCCCAATTTCTCCATACTAGGCAATATAAGCCTCCACCCAAAATGAACCAAGAATTATGGGAATGTTCTATGAGAACTGATTTTAATCGAACAATTGATTTGTTTGAATCATTCACTCCCACATTAGGATATAAAGAACGTCAAAGTTTATATTTAAATCATACTATAAATAGCGACCATGTTTATGCCCAAGCGGCAAGAGTTTATCAGGGTTTAAATATAACAGAAAGAGGAAAAATAAGTATTGAAGCGTCACTTTATAAAATTTATAATTTCGAGGATTGTTTAGACTTTACTTTAAATTCTCTTGTACGATTAATATATCTTGATATTAACAAGAATATTCTGAGTTTAGAGATAAAAAATAAAGTTTACGATGCTTTCAGGAAAACTAAGTATTGGTATACTGAACCTAATAGAGATAATATGATTTACTCCACAGAAAATCACCAGATCCTATTTCATACTGCTGAATTGCTAATTGGACAACTTTTTCCTAATGATACATTTGTCAATTCAGGTATAACAGGTATTGAACATGTTAATCATGCACTTCCTCTTATTAAAAGATGGCTTGATTGGAGAGCAGAATTTGGATTTGCTGAATGGCATTCAATTACATATTATGTGGAGGATATAGCTGCACTTGTTAATTTAGTAGACTTTTCTGAGGATCCAGAGATTGTTTATAAAGCAGCTATGGTATTAGATATTATTGCTTTCAGTTTTGCAAATAATTATTACAAAAGTCGATACGCAACTACTCATGGGCGTTGTTATGATCATTCTAAGGTTGGTAAGAGTGAGCTTTCACCTGCTTCTCGAGATAGTACAACCGAATCTACGTGGATTATGCTTGGGATTGGGAATCATGAACCCACTGATATTAACAATCTTGCCGCAATTGCGTTAGCTACAAGCAGATGTTATGCTCCTCCCCCTATTTTGGAAGATATTGCTAATGATGTACTCTTATATAATGAACATAAGGAGCGTAACAGTATTAATATGAATGATGGATCTGTTTATAATTTAAGCTATAACGAAGATGATCTGATGTTCTGGATGGGAATGTCAGCTAATCTAGCTCCGCAAACAATAAAAGAAATTTTCAGATGGGTTGATAAATATAAAATAAATCCTAATACAATCTATGGTCCTGAATTAGTTGCAGACTTTTTCAAAATTTCTTCATTTTTACATGGTGTTTCACTTAATGAATACTCTGAAAAATTGAAGTTATTTACTCAAGGTGTTTGCTTAGAAACATCAAATACATATACATATCGAACACCTTATTATCAACTTTCTGGTGCTCAAGATCATCAGAAAGGGATGAATAGCTTTCAACAACATATTTGGCAGGCTACATTAGATGATAATGCCTTCGTATACACAAATTCCCCAGGAGGGTTAACTAAGGACTTCAGTCAGGAATATGTGGGAGGATGGAGTCCCCGTGCCACTCTTTATAAGAACGTTGGAATTATTCAATATGACCGAAAAACTTTGCCATTAGAAGGAGAACTTCTTCTTTACTTTTATAATCTCTTTTCTGACAATAGATTCTATACCCACGCTTATTTTCCGCGTTGGGCGTTTGATGAGGTGCAACAACATGGTAAATGGACTTTTGGTGCTAAAGGGGATGGATATATCGCGCTATATTCTTATAGACCTACTCGATGGGCATCAAATTATGAACTTAGAGTTGATGGATATAAGAATGTGTGGTTGGTCGAAATGGGTAGTTTTGAAGATCATGGTTCATTCAATCAATTTATCTCAGCAATTCAAGATTCGCAAATACGAATAACACCAAGATCACTTGGGTATGAAGTATATTATAATTCACCATCCCAAGGCATCCTTGATGTGTCATGGGACAGTCCAATGTATATAAACGGAAGCGAAATTGATCTTGGCCCTTATCCACGTTTCGATAATGAATACTGTTTCCAAGATTTTGGGAGTAAAACAACAATCATTGAATTTAATAATCAGAAATTAGTATTAGACTTCGATAATTATTCACGGACCTATTATAATTTGACGTAACGGTGATAAAAAATTAAACTCAGAAATTATCTTAGATCTTTCAAACCAAGCATTAAAGGTAGCATAATGGTTATTATCGGAATTTTAAATACACGTAAAAATCTTAGTATTGAAATTTTTACTAATAATATTATATTTGGCCCATTAGCATATCTTTTTTTAGGATTATCAGGATTTTTTATTATAAAAATACTTCAAATTCGAGAAAATTCATCCTATAATGGCAAAATCTCCATTAATCACTTGATAATAATTTTTGGAATTGTTTTTCTTATCGGGTTTAGTTTATCGATGACAAACATGTATATAAACCTAAAGATTTTTAATCTAAATATTCTAATAATTACATTAGCCGCATTTATTGGTGTTCTTTGGTTAAGTTTAGGTAATTATGCTTTTAAAACGAAAAAAAATAGTAAAATAATAAAAAGAATAATTACAAGCCTTTCCTTTTCAATTGGAATTATTTATGGAGCTATTTTAAATGATTTCTTAATTCCAATATTCATTTTGTTCTTCTTTTTATCTGCTTCTTTATTACAATTATCACGAGAATTAATAAAAGATCTTAATCCTAATGATAACAGTAAAGAAGTTCAAGCATTTTTAAATAGAAATAATACATATAAAGCTTTAAAATCATCTTTAATCCTCCAGATTCTAGCTATTTTGTTCTTCTTTCTTCCTTGTTTCACTAATATTGATTATATAATCCTATTTCTTTTTCTAATTACAACTGGTATATTTTTCATTGGAATAGCATCTGTTTTAACGTTCAAAAGTTTACTAAAAAAAGAAGTTAATAGAAAAATTAGTTTATTTTTGAAAATTGGAGTTTTTATTGAAATAATTACCTTTTTGTTAGTTGGCAGCTAATGTTTTAAGTACTAATGGTTAGCATGTTAAACCAGTTACCACCTTTTAACTCTCCTAAGAAATATTCGCGATCGTCTTTATCCTTTATTTTTTCACCTGCTTCTTCTGCGAGTTTATAAAATTTCTCATAATCTTTTTTATTTCCTGCTAGAGCAGAAGCTCTTGCCATCGATTCGTATGCAAAAGCAAGATCAAAATCTACTATTTTGTAGTTTTTAGTGATTTTTAAGCATATGTTTGCATGATATAGAGCAGGTTCTTCCCTTTCAAGTATTGTGTAAACATGAGCAATTAACCATTCACCTCGTTGAAGATTAACTGGTTCTCCTTTTTTATTTGCAACTAATATCCCCCAATGATATCTTGAGGTATGAGCTGTATGTATCATTTCATTGTTTTGTTCCGCATTTCGATTTTTATTATCTAACAGATCCCAAGTTTTGTTAAATGTTGTTTTGGCTAACTTTTCGTGCCATTCGATATCTGTTTCTTCAGGTATTATAAACCACCTTTAGCATGAATTATTTATAGTATAGATCTGTAAGTTAGTATATTAAAATTTGCCTTTCAGTTCATAAAATATTATAGAAAAGAAATTATATTTCAAATTCAAAAAAGTGACCCAATATTTTAAAAATCTATATTTTTATGATGAAAATATTACTTTCCATAAATAATTGAACGAGTGAAATTTAACTATTTATAAAAAAAGAGAGATAGAAAATTAAATTAAAAATAATTATGTATATCTTATTCTTGGGTCTAATACAGCATAAATAATATCAGTTAATAAGTTTGCTACAATAAAGATTATTGTTATTAAGAACACTAATGCATCCAAGACCCAAAAATCATACAAGAGTATTGAATTAACAAATAGACTCCCCATCCCAGTAAGCCCAAAAGTAGTCTCGGTAAGAACTGCACCTCCCATTAATCCTGCAATACTCAATCCTATGACGGTTACCGTTGGAATTAAAGCATTTCTTAGAGTATGCGAATGTATAACATCTTTTTCTTTACAACCCTTTGCTCTTGCTGTTCTCACATAGTCCTGTTCCATAACTTCTAACATACTTGAACGTGTTTGTCTAGTAATCGTTGCAAGCATTAAAATTGACAAACAAAATACAGGCAAACACATATGCCATAAATAATCACCAATTAAGTACCATTGCCCTGAAATTATTGAATCAATTATTAAGAAGCCCGTCACATATGGTGGATCCTCATATTCATTACTTAGATATCCTGTTGGTTCAAACCAATCTAGCTGATACCCAAGAGAGTATTGAAGCAACATGCCCATAAAGAATACAGGAAGTGCTACTCCCACTAAAGCAAGCCCTCTTACAAGAGTATCAGCGGGTTTATTTCTATGAACTGCAGATATGACTCCAGCTTTAATTCCTAAGAAGCTTGCTATTGCTACTGAAAATAAAGTCAGATCAATTGTGAATGGCATTCTTGACATGACAAGATCCCAAACTGGTTGATTTCTCACAATTGAGACGGACACGCCCCAATGGCCTGTAAAGAGTTCACCCATATATCGAAAGTATTGAATGATTAAAGGATCACAGAGTCCGAGTTGGCACCTCATTTGCTGGTATAGTCCTTCTGAGGGGTTATGTTGACCAGAAGCAGCTAACCGTGCAGCAATAGGGTCACCAGGCATCAATCGAGAGAGTATAAAAGTCAAAGTTAATACACCGAATAATACAGGAATCATTACAATTATTCTTCTGATTATGTATTTAATTAAACTCATACACTTATTATCCTCCGAGAATATAAAGTCATTGAATTAGAAAGAACCGGTTCCTCTCTAATTCTTTTTTTTTATTATCCTATTTTTATTAGATACAGTTTTGAATTGTTAAAATTTAAATGATATTGTCAGCATTAAGTGATATTACTATTTTCCAACTTTTCAAAATATTATAACGTATAGGAATTTTAAATCAAGAATATAATTAATCTCCATTCTCACTAAAATTCCTTTAGTAGGACTGTTCTTATTTAGTTTATAATTTATTTAATATTATACAGGTTCTTTTATGTGTTAGATGCTGAATTAATATTAAATTTATAACTTAGAATAATAATAGTTAATATTTTATTGATGTTAATTAAGGATAAGTGAGATATAATTTAATTTAAAATAAGAAGTAATAGATTAAAGATAGAGTAGGAGTAAATACAAGAAATGTTAAAGTTTAGTATTAAAAATGCTTTCAGAAAAAGATCGATTGCAATTTTAGCAAGTGTAGGGGTCGGTTTTGGTTTGATGTTAGTCTTTGTCATTGGAGCATTTACTGACGGGGTTAGTGCTCAATTCAAAAACAGTCTAAGAGAAAGTATAGGCATAATCGAAGTAGTTGAGAAGGATCAAGTTGGTTCGAATAGTCATTTAACACTTGATTTACCAAACAAACTTTTAGAAACTACAGAAGTTGGTGGGTCTATCCTAAAGTATAATGTAGAAACTCAAACCCCTTTATATTTTACTTCAAATTACTCTGGATCAAAAGCTCTTAGAAATACAGGAGATACTCTCGGTTTATATGGTTTGAATCAAACGTTAGATAATGACTGGGAGGGACCTACCACGAAGATTTTGGAAGGGAGAACTTTTAACCTTCAAAAGAATGAAGTTATTATAGATTCTCGTTTGTTAGATGTTGCCAAATTTCCAGTTTCTCTAAATGATAAAATTATTATAAGTCTTGACCCTGGAGGATTTAATACGACTAGTCTTACAATTGTAGGTATATATAAAGAAATAGATCTTGGAGCACCTACCTTTGTTCCACGAGAATATTATATTTATACTGATATGGATACAGTATGGGATTTACTAGCGATAGCAGGAGAGGAGACAAATATTTACACTAAATTAGAGTTAGAATTTAATGTTAAAACAACTGAACAAACAGAAGCTTTCGTTGATAAAATTAATGAATATTCTCAAAATGGTGAATTCGAACCAAATTTTATTGATGCTTTTGCACTGGCTTCTTTTTTTGAATCAATAGAAGAAACATTTGTTATTTTTGATGCTTTTGCAAGTATAATAGGCATAATTACGGTGATTGCAGGAGGAATGGCTATTATTGTCACCCAATTAATGTCAGTCACCGCACGTATGAAAGAATTTGCAATTTTAAAAGCGACTGGTTGGAAAAACCGTCATATATTTCAAGATGTAGTCTTCGAATCACTGACGCTTGGATTTTTAGGAGCAGCTATCGGTATGGGTATAGGGAGCATACTTATCTTTCTTTTAGGCAGTGGAATTAGTCCATTTGGAGGTGCTGCAGCAACTATTACATTGGAGGGCATTATTGAGGTGCTAGCTTATGCATTAGGTTTAGGTGTGTTAGGAGGATTATATCCTGGCATAAAAGCATCAAGAGTAAGACCTATTGTGGTTTTAAAGGGAGAATAAGGAGGTGAATAATAATAGCACTTATTACATTAAAAGATGTAAGTAAAATTTATGGTGAAGAGAGAACCAAGATTAAAGCATTAGATCATGTTGATTTAGAAATCGAGAAAGGTAAAATATTTACAATAATGGGACCATCTGGAAGTGGTAAGAGTACTTTACTGAATATTTTAGGAGCAATGGACAAACCATCATCAGGAGAAGTTTTAGTAAACAATATTGATATTGGAAACTTGCCTGAGCGAAAATTATCGAATTACCGAAAAGAAGAGATTGGATTTATATTTCAAAGTTTTTATCTACTTCCTAATTTAGATGTTATTGGAAACGTTCTAATACCCTTAATTCCATATGGTATAAAAGATAAGGATCGAAAACGAGCACAAGAGCTTCTTGAATTAGTGGGACTTGGTGAGAGAGCAAAAAGTAAAGTAAATAAACTTTCTGGTGGAGAATCTCAAAGAGTAGCAATTGCTCGAGCATTAATTAACAATCCTAAAGTTATTTTAGCTGATGAACCAACAGGAAACTTAGATTCAGAAACAGGAAAATCTATTATAGAATTACTAATTAAACTTGCTGAGAAGGGAAAGACATTAATCATTGTAACCCATGATCCTCGAGTAGCATCAATAGTTTCTGACCATCCTCTTGGTAAAAGTATTTGGATCAAAGATGGTAAATTAAGTGATCAACCTACTTATGATATGTATTGTTGGTAATTAAAAAGATATAGAAGTTAAATCATAATGAATGAAAAAGTAAATAATCGATTTGATTTAGCAGAAAAAGTAATTTTATTCACTGGAATATTATTGACAGTTCTATCATTTGTAAGTGAAATTAATTTCCATTATATTCAAGGATTTCAACCAGATTTAGTAGATTCTGATATTTTCTGGAGAGCTGAGGCGGCAGAAGTATTCAATTCTATGAGTTTTCTTATCTTAGGAATAATATTAGTTGTTACTGCATTTATCTTATCAAAAAAGAGGCGTAAAGCAAATAGAGGGGAATTATAAAGTATCAATTAATCTTTTCAAGGACTATAAGATCTCCATCCCACTCTGGAATAAATAACTCTTTATTATAATAATCCATACTACATATCTTAGGTAAATTAATCTTAAAAAGGTTAGTTTCATTAATTAAATTTTTCTTTGAAGGGATATAGCTTGAGTTGCCTGCAATTGTTGAAATCATTTCACTTTTTTTTTCTACCATACGAACGACATGATTATGGGTATCTCCAATGAAAATATTTCCCTCTTCATCCAATGATATAGCCCATGGCCCATCAAATTTTTCACTCTTATCAGAACCAAAAGTCGCTTCAGTAGCTAATCCTCCATCCCCAGAATAACCTGGTTTTCCTGTACCAGCAATAACAATTACTTTACCTAAATCAAAATCAATCATTCTAAGAGTGTAATTTCTACTATCGAGTATATAAAGATTGTTATCTGGACCTATACGAATATCATAAATCCAATTAAATTGAGCATTTTCGCAATTTACAGTTCCTTCTTGAAAACCTGGTTTTCCATCTCCTACTACACACATTTTTTTGCCCTCTAAATCAAATTGCCAAATTCGATACCCTGTAATTTCATTTATCCATATATTACCTTCTTTATCGAATACACAATTACCAATATCTTTTAAACCATGCTTTTGCGCATCTATTAATACTTCAGCTTTCTTGTCTTCTGGAAAAAACTTAAATATCTTCTTATTTCCTCCACTTGAAATTATTATTGATTTTTCTTTAGGATGTCTTGATACATACATCGGATTTTTTAAATCAAAATAAATGTGAGTAGAACTAAGATTAGGATCTGTAGAACCTGCGGTCCAAAGAAATTCATCTTTCTCTGTTAAACATCCAAACCAACTTGCTTCATTCCGAATTAAATAAAATTTCCCTTCATAATCATGAAAACCAAATTGACCATATCCATTTTTCCAAGTTTTTTCATCTGTAAAATTAAAAATATGCTTTATTCTCCATTCCATTTTGATGCTACCAATTATACTAATCAATAATTTTAAAATAATAGCGCACTTTTCCATCTGGACATTGCATAGATTGTGCATCTTTAATCCAATGATTTTTATTCAATTGTTCCTTTTCGAGAAGCAACGGAAATATAGGTAAAAGACTGTTTAATGCCCACATACATACATGCTTTCCTTCAGGGATCTTTATCTTATAATCTTTAATAATAAAATAATCTCCTATTTTCATTGAATGGGTGCATGTCCCATTAACTTCCCCAACTACTACTTTAATTTTTGTCAATATTTTAACCTATTTATTATATCAATAGCTTTTAATTTAGTTGAAATTATTTACATTAAATAATTAATAATTTGACTCCCATAAATTATTGAATTAAATGTAATTGTAAAAAAGATTAATAGATATTAATTAATTACTTAATTTGAAAAATAACCATATTTTTAATTAGAATGAAAAAAAATGTGATTAAATGACAGCAATAAGAGAAGAGGGAAAAATTAATGAGGATACAACCTTAATTGATGTTAATATGATGGGAGTACCTAAGATTATGGGTATTTATCTTATAGAAAGTGGAAAAAAATGCTTAATTGATGCTGGAACTCATATTGAAGCTCGCAAGATCCTCAAACAACTAAAGCAATTAGACGCATTCCCTCCCGATATGATTATTATCACCCATTCTCATTGGGATCATGTTCAAGCTATTCCATTTTTAAATCAAAGGGCAAAAAAGTTAGGAAAAGAAATTAAGATCTATGCTAAGGAAAATGCCATCCCTAAGTTAAGGGATCAATCCTGGAATGATGTATTTGAGACTGGCCCATTTAATAATATTGAGGATGAGGTTATAACAATTAAAGAAGGAGATATTATAGATTTAGACGGATTAAATCTGAAAATTTTTGAAGTACCAGGACACCTTGATGATCATATTGCCATTCTGGATGAAAAAAATGAAAATTTTTTTGTAGGAGATGCTATTGGATATAAACTCAGTGATGAAGTATTTCTACCTCCTTTAATGCCTCCAAACTTCAATAAAGATTCATATTTAAGAACTATTGAAAAAATCAAGGAAATTAACTATAATACTATTTGTCTAGACCATTTTGGATATATCTATGAGGAAGAAGCAAGAAATATTTTAGATGAATCGATAGACACCTTTAATCGATTTATCATACAATTTGAGAAAAATGAGGATCATATAGATGATATTCCATATTTGATCGAAAATGTCTTGCCAAAACTAATTCCAAAATCGGAAATTGCGAGGTATCCTGAAATGCTTGTAAAGGGAGTCACATATTGGGTTAGTCAAGGATATAAAATCTACAGAGGGTTATAGATACTTATTGAAGAAAGAAATCTAAATAGGGATTCATATTTGGGTCAACGGAGTATTTCTTAAAATCTTTTATTCCATGTTCTTTTAAAATTTCCTCATCTATAAAGAAATTTCCAGTACATTCTCGACTAGGGGTATTAAGAATGACATAAGCGGCATCAGCCACTATTTCTGGCTTTCTTGAATGTTTGATTGCAGATTTTCCTCCTAATAGATTTCTAACTGCTGCTGTTGCGATGGATGTGCGAGGCCATAATGCATTAACAGCTATACCATCATTTCTAAATTCTTCAGCCATACCTAAAACACACATACTCATGCCATATTTTGCCATTGTATATGCTAGATTATTTTTAAACCATTTAGGATCGAGATTTATGGGAGGAGATAAATTTAAAATATGAGGATTTTCTGCATCTTTCAAATATGGAGCACATAGCTTTGAACATAGGAAGGTACCACGAACATTTACAGCAAACATAAGATCATATCGTTTCATGGTAATCTCTAACGTTGGAGATAAATTTATGGCACTAGCATTGTTTATAAGGATATCAATTCCTCCAAACTCTTTTACTGTTGCCTCTATTGCGGCTTTAACTTGTTCTTCATATCTTATATCGGTTATACATGGAATAGCTTGTCCCCCTTTAGATATTATTTCTTCTACTGAAGTATAGACTGTACCTGGTAATTTTGGATGTGGTTGCTTTGTTTTAGCGACAACTGCAATATTAGCACCATCTCTCGCAGCTTTTAACGCAATGGCTTTCCCTATCCCTCTACTTGCACCAGTAATGAACAAGGTTTTTCCTTTTAAAGTAGACATTTAAATTCTCTCTATCTTATATTAATTTTTATTTTTGATTGATATCTTTATTTTCAGACAATCTTAAAAATTTTATATTAATAGTTCATAAAGATAAGATTTAACTTCAGTTTAACATAAGCTAGCCATAATTATGTCTGGTTTTAATCCTAAAAAATTGCATGTGGTTTTTAAAGATACAATAGAGCCTAACAAATTAACGATACCTCGTAAATATACCCTAACTCACTCCGATTCAACAGGAGATCTATTCCTTACTATAGGGGCCGAATATGATTACAATCAAATATCAAGTTTCTATACAAAACTCATGAGGGATGAAGTTTTAGCCGAATGGAAGAGGAAAAACAATCATTATGAATTGCATCTATATCTTCATGTCAGTGGAGGATTTATATTTGGATGGGCAGCTTTACGTGATAGAATATTTCGTACTCACTTACCATTGGTATTTCAAACAATTAAATATGGTGATAAAATCCTTTTTGAACAGTATCCACTGCTTATTGAATCCCCAATATTTGTGCATTTTAATTCAAAAAATCAGAAATATAATAAGATTGAAGATTTTGGTTTAGTAGAGGATATTAAGGTATAATCTCTTAATTAAGGCATCCTAATTTTTTAATCTAAATCCCAAAAATTTATCATATAGACTCTCTTTTTTAAGAGAAATAGCAGAATTGGGCTTTACTTCCTTTTGAAGCATTTTAAATGCGTTCTTAGATGTTGAGAACGTTTTAGCATTGTAATTTTCTACTATTTCGATTAGTTCTTCATCAAATATTCTTACAAATACCTCAATATGAGGATATCGCAAATTCAATTTAGAAGTTAAATAGATTGATTCATCAAATTCAGTTTCACGTTTCCAACAAATAAATACTTGAGATACTTCCTCCAGATTCACATGTGAACGTAAATCACTAAGAAAACAAGCAAATTCGTTTATAATATGTAATTGATCATTAACAACAAATTCTATACCGCAATGCTCATCATCAAAAAGGAAAACTTGTCGTCCTGGTTGCAGAGAAAGATGATAAGCAATTCGATGGGTCAAACTGTCTCGTCCAATAACAATAGCGTTACCTATTTTCTCTTTGGTCCACATTTCAATGCGCTCCATTGCCCATTTAGATGTAGAGAAAGAGAATGCCTGTAAAGGTGGCTGTTTAAGATAATCTTGTACATGATCTGGAAATGCACGGACATAGATGTTGCATTTAGGATTTATTTTACGGATTTTCTCAGTGCAAATAATAGCAACTCTCACATCTGATACATTAATAAATATCTCTTTAGCTCTATTAATATTCGCAGCTAAAAGATTTGAAGTCTCTGTTGCATCACCAATAACTATAGGATGCCCTGCATTAATTAAATCTTCAACTAATTCTTGATCATCCTCGATAAGACAGAATGGCTCTTTATTTTCAACACAAAATTCTATAATTCTTTTAGAAAGATGATGATATCCTATGATTACAGAGTGGTTCGACCTATGCGAAGCAAGAATTCTACTAGTAATAACAGGATTATATTTTTCTATTAATTCTCCCATAATGAAGCCAAAAACAATCACTTCCAATAAAATAGGCCATACTAAGGCATAAAAATTAGCAAAATCTCCAGCATCTTCTGGAATACGTACAGTTAAGGAATATAAAAACAAATTGCCCGCAGAGTCATTAGGCTCAGTAATAATAAAGAATAATAAACCCCCAAACCAAAATAAAAATAGAAAGATAAACTGTATCTTATATTGCTTAAGTTTAAGATGGATTTCAATAAAAAAGTTCATTAAATTCATAACTTAACATAAAACATTCCAGTATAAAAAAGGTTGGATCTAATATTGATTAATCTGTTTTTCTAAACAATTTATTCCAATTATTGATATTTTAGAAATTCCAATTTTAAAATAGATATAATTGAACCCTTAATCATATTTATATAGTAATTAGGCTATTATAATAACAAATAAGAAGTAAAACCACATGTTAATTATTTTAAACTTATAAAATCTCTAATATTTAAGGTAGTTCAATTGGCGCTAAACAGAAATACCCTTTTTAATCAACTATTCACGAATTTTTTAAAAATAAACAATGAAGTTGAAGCTGTTATAGTTTCTGATCAAGATGGTTTGATAATTGCTGGTGAAACAAGAGAAGATATCGATTTAGAACTAGTTTCAATTTTGACTGCTGTCGTCAATCCTGTTATAGAACGATTTCGTAAAGAATTTTCATATAAAAAATTTGGAACGGCAAATTTTGATACAGAAAATAACCGGATTCTATTTATTTCTATAACCGAACTCATAACATTGAGTTTGGTTATTGAAAACTTAGGTTCGATCGATAGAATTGCACCATATGCATATTTTTTAGCTGAAAAAGTAGCGCAAATCCTTTTCGCTTCTAATGATGATTTAATTGAAGTGTCTATCCCTAAATTTGAGTATAAAACAGAAGGTCAATCCTATCAAATCGGATTAGAATCTGGAGGAGTCTACAGATTTAAATTTATTATAATTGGTGAACATGAAGTTGGAAAGACTTCAATAGTTAGAAGATTTGTTGAAGGAAGATTTTTAGCAGATTATCGGACTACTATCGGATTAAATGTGTTAACCCATAATTTTGAATTTTTTGGTAATGAAATTAGTTTATTTCTTTGGGATATAGGTGCTCAACAGTATTTTAAACGATACCGAAAAATATATTATAAAGGTGCTCAAGCAGCTTTTATTGTCTTTGATTTAACCAATAGAGAATCCTTTTATAATATAAGAAATTGGTATGATGAATTAAATGAATTTAAAGAACATGATATATCAATTGTAATAGTTGGAAATAAGCAAGACTTAGAACAAGAAAGAAAAGTTGATTATGATGAAGCTGTTGATTTAGCAGAAATGTTATCTGAAGAATATAATAAAAAAATATCGTATATTGAAACAAGTGCTTTGACCGGAGAAAATATTGAAGAAGCATTTGGTCTCGTTTCTTATCATTATATTATGTTGAGCAAAATATTCGAAGAAAATAAATTCAGAGATCTAATTTTAGCAGATATTAATTCAATTCTGGAAAGTAAAGCTTCATTAATTTTAACCTTCATTTCGAACAGTTATGCAAATAATCCTTGTTTAATTCTTTTAAAGGATATAAATGATCTAGGAACACCTTCCAAAAAGGAGAAAAAAGGTAGAGAGACTTATAATTATAAAAATGGTTTAATTTTAGAAAGTTATAATTTCGATACTATGAAAATAGTCAATTCTGATGGTATTTTTATAATATTTGATGCTATACAGCGGGATACAATTGATCCTGCATGGAATAATATTATTCTAAAAGTAGTTAAAAATCTTGAAGATAATAAGGCAATATCAATTGGTATTAAGACAAAAGAAAATGTAAATTGGTCGAAAATGATGGGAGAATTTGATTTTTATACAAAATTAGAAGAAAGAAATATTTCTTATTTTATCTTTAAAATCAATTCTGAATCTCGATTGGAATTATATGAACACATTAGCACTATGTTAAATACAATTAAAAATCTTTAAAACAAAAAAATAATAAAAAAAATTAATAATTATTAAGAAAATCTTCTGTATTAATCATTAGTTATTATTTGTGAAAATAGTCCTGAAAATTCTTCTCAACTAATCCTCTTTCTTTGAGATCATGTAACAATTCCTCAGTATCATGAAGTTTTATCGTACTATACTCATGGGATTCATGTAATATACTTAAATCTGATTTCTCATACAAACTAACAATTTCTTCAAATGCGGTTTTATACGCGTCCTTTAATCCAATTAATTCAAAATATGACTTATAATGAATTATTTCAATGTTTTCTCGATATATTATTCTCTCCTCTGAAGGAATTTCATATTTTAAGGTTTCAATATTGCTAGGCCATTTAATTCCTATAATAAATAATATCATATACTGATTCTGATAGTTTTCACATAATCTAATAATATTTTCTTCAGATAAATCCTCAGAAAAGATTATTTGAATTGCTTTTATTTTATCTCTAATTGAGGGGGTGCTATCTCCCGTTATAACATTTTTCTCGTTAAGAAGCAGTCCATGAATCTCATTTTCAATATTTTCATATATCTGAGGGTTAGAATAATACTTAATTCCAATCTCATCAAAATATTTCGTTAGTAGGTCATTAATACAAGAAAAAACAATCTTAGTTTTACTTTCTAATATGGATGTTTCTTTAATTTCTGTAACAGTATCTTCTATGGTTTCACTTTCTAATATAGATGTTTCTTTAATTTCTGTAGCAGTATCTTCTATGGGTTCAGCAGATTCTTGGCCTTCTTGATAAATTTTAAGATTTTTAGAAATAATTTCACTTTCTTTATACAATTCTAATGCTTTTGAATAATCTCCGGAAATTGCTGCACTTTTTGATTCTTTCTCATATTGATCTTTTAAGTAATCAAGACCTTTCACTGCTATATCAATTTGCTTTTGACGGTTTAATTTTGCTTCCGCTGAGTTACCAAAAATCTCTTCAATGATGATTAATTCACCTATAAATTCAGCTGCCTTAGTATAATTCTGGGATTCCTCTAAAATCTTAATACTTTCAAGTAGTTTATTTTTTCTTGTTTTTAATTCTTCATGGCTCATCTTTTCAAGTGTTTCATTACTCAAAAGGATTAGTTCCACTTTCTTTTCTGGTTTGATTTTAGCTTCAATCTTTTTAGGTGGTACATCAACAGGCTTTACAGGTTTACTTTTTGATCTTTTAACAACAACAAATGCCATTACTCCACCTCCAATAGCAGCACCTACAATAATTATAATAATCCAGAGAGGAAATTCTGTATCTTGGGAAGGAGAACTACTTGATCTGATAGAAAAGCTACCGGTAATAGCAGAACTTTGATGACCTGCCCCATCAATCTGATAAATAAAATAGTAATAAGTTCCTGGTTCAAGAGGAGTATCTAATCGATAATAACTACTTGTTGTATTTGTATCAAAAATGAATCCAGATGTAGCATAAGGATCTTGTTCAGTATCAATAATCAGTCTGTATTGAGTAATTCCAGAAAGATCATCCCCATCTTCCCAATCAAAAATGATTGGTATACTTACTTTTCCTTGCGGGTATTCTATTAATATTGGAGCACTCGGCGCAGTAGTATCTTTAATGATGGTAATTTTATCATAATTTTGTACTCCTAAAGTATTACTTATGTAAAATGTAATATTTACAGAGCCCTCTTGAAGAGTATCCCACAATGACTGATCTATTGTTACTGTTAATCCTGTAAATATGTAATTTGTTTTTCCATTATCTAAAGTATACCATCTAGTACCTAAATTAGTTCCACTTATAGCAAAAGTAAAACTTGGAGCTATATCATTGAAAATATTATTTGAATTAGAAGAACTGGCGCTTATACTAGGAGTGGAAATATCTTTATAAAGAATTAATTCTGTACTATTTAAATTATTAGCTGTATCATTAACAAAAAATCTAATTATAACAGTTGCAGTGCCGATCTCGTCCCAAATACTTTGAGAGATTAATCCGGTCCATATATAACTAGCAGTGGTAGTCATTCCGTATTCCAATTGATACCAGATCTTATCTAGATTTGGATCATTTACATTTATATTAATCTCTGGAGGTGTTTGGCCAAATAATTCATAATTAAATGGTTTTGTAATTTCAATTGTAGGAGCATAAATGTCTTTTCTAATAGTTATATCAAGATAATTTAGAGTTCCCAGTGTATCATTGGCGTAAAATCGAATTGTAACAGTTCCATTTCCTTGAGCGTCCCATAATGTTTGAAGAATAGTTCCTATCGATGTTATTGGAGTAGAGTTCGTAATTCCTCCATTAAGAGAATACCAGATTGAATCTAAGTTCATATCTGTAATTGTGAGATCATAATTAGGAGGATTAATTCCAAATATATCATTAATATTTGGTATGTTGATTGATATGGATGGTGCTGTGACATCACCCTCGAATGTATCCATAGTATACCCTACATTATCTGCTTCATCTGTACCATTTATCATTACTGTATATATTCCGTCTGCATCAATTGTATAATTAGCACGCCAAGTTAAAGAAGATATTAATCTCATTGGTCTATATATTATAGAACCATTTGGAAGAGTAATATTAAGTAAAGGAATGCTTTTTAGATTTTCATTTGAGATCATTGTTATTTCAATAAAATCCTTTGTAGGATCTGGAGAAATCAAAGTTATTGTTAAAATTGGTTTAACTGTATCTGAGGTAACAACTTCAAAATATCTAATACTGGAATTTGTATTTCCAGCAGCATCTGTGATATTTATTTCAATCCAATAAAACCCTGGAGCTATATAAGTATTATTAGTGAAAATAAAAATTCCACTTTTTGAACCGCTAGGATCTGTCTGAGGTTTCTGTGAACCATCACCCCATCTTGTATCATTAATGAATATACTAACAATTTCAGATCCTGTACCATCTGCAATCCCATTTATTGATATTGTTGTTCCACCTACTTGAGCTCCATCTGTTGTTGGGTTGGTAATATCAACATATGGAGATATAATATCTTTTCTTACTATCACTTCTTCGTAATGTAGGTTTCCTCCAGTATCATTGGCATAGAATCGAATGGTAACTGTTCCATTACCTTCAGCAGACCACATTGTCTGATCAATGG
>Ga0209427_10003798_pt1 | contig 17638 bp, 18 predicted proteins | sample DeeMarSWOR136_30_FD_187465 | JGI IMG/M metagenome (GOLD analysis project Ga0209427, IMG submission 187465) | Marine sediment microbial communities from White Oak River estuary, North Carolina - WOR-1-36_30 (SPAdes) (version 2) | ecosystem: Environmental > Aquatic > Marine > Intertidal zone >...
GAGATGTTTAGAGATGGGAAAATGTGATATTTGTGGTAAGAACGGGCCTGAGTTATCTTTGCTCGGAGCCAGTCACAAAGAGCTGGGGTATGTTCATGTCTGCTCAGATTGCTGGACGATGCTCTACGATAAAAACAAGTTCGTAGCAGGCTCTGGATCCAGCCGTGGTTCCTGTCCAACCTGTAGATAACATTCTTATCTATCTCTTACTGATACCCTGAGACAGCGTACGCCATGTGAAGATGAAAGGGGAAATTTCCTTTGGAAATATCTGAATGGAAGGAAAGTATCGAGAAGGAGAGGGAGGAGAAAAACAGGTTTTTTATCTTAGATCCGAGATCTCCTGTACCTCACGGAGAGCGTAGGAGACTTTTAGGTAAAGGTCTTAGCTACTATCCCCCAGATCCAGATCTAGTTTTCGAGTTGCCTCTTCACGAACATGAAGAAAAGAAGGAGATAAAGGTAGAGACAACGAAGGGCGGAGTACAGGAGTTCATTCGCTGGGGTGAATTCAGATTTGATGTCGATAACGAACAGTATTTAATCCAGGCCTACAAAAGCGATCCAGAAGAAGAGAGGCTATGGATACCCTTCAGGGACAAAACATCGGGAAAGGAAACATATGGCGCAGGCCGATATATAGACCTAGAACCAGAGATACACCTCACTGCTGAGGGAAAATGGATCCTAGATTTCAATAAAGCCTATAACCCTTGGTGTGCATACAGCGAAGAATACATCTGCCCCTTCATCCCGCCGGAAAACTGGCTTGAAACACCTATAAGAGCTGGCGAAAAGAAATATCCTCTTGAAAAAAGCTAGCCTGAAATATTAGAGGCTGTGGCGGATGATTAAGCTAATGTTGAGTCTGCGAATAAATACCACTGGGTTATGTAATATGAGGCTGAGAAAAAAAATTAGGTCACCGCTAGGGTTAAAGATGGATTTTCTAACTATAAGAAGATTCAATTATCGAGCTACTAACCAATCCATCCGAAGCATGGCATCCTGAGAAAGATGGATGAGGAGTAATTAGTGTTGTGGAGTTTAATTTTGAAGAACCTCTTGATTACCGTCAAAATAATCGTCATGGTTACGACATTAATGATTCTAATTGAGTATTTAGAGGTGAAGTATAAGGATAAAATTCGCGAGGTGATCACGGGTAAACCTCTGAACCAGTATGTGATAGCATCCCTCCTCGGCGCAATACCGGGGTGCATGGACGCATTTCTAGTGGTCTCCCTCTACATACATGGCATGGTGGGTTTCGGCGCCCTGACATCGGTGATGTTGTCAACTGCAGGTGATGAAGCATTCATCATGCTCGCGATGGTCCCGGAAGCGGCTTTTAAGATCTTCGCAATCACAATATTTCTAGGCATAGTCGGAGGGATCCTAGCCGATAAGGCCGTTGAATGCCTGAAGATTAAGACATGTGAACATTGCATAATAGAAATACATGAGGAAAAAACTGGTTTTCATTTCCTGAAAGAACATGTCTACGGCCATATCTTGAGGGAACATGTTCCTAGGCTGTTCCTCTGGATCTTCGTCCCTCTGACCGCGGTTGAATTCCTTATACAGAACTTCGACTTCGCCTCTGTCATTTCAGGTCTGCCGGTATCGGCCCTGATTGTCTTCGCAGCTTTGGTTGGCATCATTCCGGAATCTGGGCCCCACATGATATTCCTCATACTGTATTCAAAGGGATTGATACCATTCTCGGTCTTAGTCGTCAGCACTCTTTCGCAGGATGGTCATGGACTACTGCCGCTTCTTTCACATACGATCAAGGATACGATGTATGTCCAGATATTCACCACAGGATTTTCACTGGTAATAGGACTCATATTATTGTTAATCGGTGTATGAAAAATAGAAGGGTACTATACGATTCAAGAGAAATTTTCATAATTGTACTCTGAATATGAAGCGAAAATCCATATAGGGGGCTACCCTGGTTGACACACTTAAAAGAGAATAAGAGGAAGTACTCCGAGCAATCCTTGAATTCGGTAGAGGTATTGACGAAGCAGACGCTAAGAACCTAAGCTTACATTACATTAGCTCTTCTTAATATGGTTTCAGCATCTTCGTAGCCTTCTTCTGCTTCTAATCTTACTCCTTCTAAACAGGACTTGAAGATTTTTTCATCGAATCTCAGGGTTCCTGTAACTTCCAGGCCCATTTCCTCTGCCTTTCTGTTTATAATGTCCACTATGTCTGGTGTAGCTTTGTTCACAACAAGCCAAAATCTTTTTCCCGTCTCCGCCATGTATTCTTGAAGAATTTTAGCCAATTCCAGTGATTCGGCTGTTGGGTCAGCGACCGCAAGAACCGCATCGCAGCCTTCCTCAACTCCTCTACCCAAGTGTTCAATGCCGGCGTCCGTGTCCACGAGCACCACCTCGCCTTCTTCTATGTTCAGGTTCTTGAGCAGCGTCCTGAGCAGGAAGTTGAAGGGGCAAGCGCATCCCTCGCCAAACTCTCTCACCTTTCCTATCGTTAGCAGCCGGATTCCTTCTGGAGACGACGATGTGTACTCGCTAGGCAGCTCATCGAGCCTTATGCCCTTCCCCGCCTTTGCCAGAGCCTTTGTCAGGTTGACCTCGCCCTTCTCGAATATGGTTCCCTTTCCACCCAGGTACTCGACTATCGCTTTCGGGGGTTCCGCATCGAGTATCTTGGGTAGCAGCATATTGGATTCATCGGAATCGATCACGTAGACCTTGTGATCCTTGGACAGGGCTCTTGCCGTTAGAACCGTGAGAGAGGACTTGCCCGAGCCGCCCTTCCCACACACCATTATCTTCATTGTGACACCTCTAATTTTTTGGTCTAATCACCATAACAGAGTTGAGCGTGTCCAAAAGGGAAATGTCGACACCTTCCAGCGCGGATAAGTCCTCGAACTCCAAACTGCGGAGAACGATTTTATCCTCCTCCTTGACTACGAAGGCAACCTCTTCCGCAACTAGTTCCTTACCTTCCCCTTTATCCATGTAGACCTTTATCAAACACATAGATAGCCAACCCTACAGCCTATCGAACCTCCACTTTCAAGGGGAGTAACCAACTTAAACATTATCTAGGGGCATGTACTAGAGAGAGGGGGGCTAAGAAGACCGTCGCCCGTTCTGTGCGGTTTGGTTCAGTTTCTCCCCATCTTGAATGCCTGTGATGCTCTTTTCCGAAGGGGCAACTCCTCAATGGTGCGCTCAACATAGCGAGGGCTACAGGTAGCGGGTTATTCTCGGTTCCAACCTCTGCCTGGGCATGGCGCCGACGATCTGATCTATGAGTTTGCCGTTCTTGAAGACCAAGAGGGTTGGGATGCTCATTATGCCGTACTGGATGGCCACCCTGTTGTTTTGATCCACATTGAGCTTCCCGAAGGCTATTCTACCCTCGTAATCCCTGGCAAGCTCCTCCACTACTGGGGAGACGAATCGGCATGGCCCGCACCAGGGAGCCCAGCAGTCAACCACTACTAGAGGATTATCCTCCGTGAACTTCTTGAACGTGGCATCGGTCAGGTCAAGGGGTTTACCGGAGGCTTTGAGGGTAGGCTCCGCCTTTTCGGTCCTACCGAAGATTCCCCTCATCATCTCCTCCAGTTTCCGCTTCTTGATGCTCTCAAGTTCCTCGTCTTTCCGGTTCTCCATATCTACAAGAGATGGCTGAGCAGATATTAAAAATGCTTGTTTTTCACCACGAGCGCGTTGCCCCTGGGACGCGGGCTTGTTACGGAACGTTTCGCCGGATATCCTGTGTTGGTAGTAAGGTTAAAAATGGGCATGGTCCCCTTTCAAGTGGATGGAAAATGCCGTTATTTGTACTCCTCACGAAACTCACAGGTGAGTGTAAGCAGAAGTTGAGGGATGATCCTAAAATACTTGAGGAGATTTGCGGTAAGCTAGAGGGGTGCGATCAAAAGGGGTATCCACAGTTGGCAACGTTGGGGCAATACAACTTTGTCAACATCGTGGAAGTCGTAGACGAGAGTACGATCTATAAATTGTCGCTGGAACTTAACTCAAGAGGCGATGTCGAGACGACGATCATGCCCGCCCTTCCATTGGGGGAATATCTCGACGAAGTAAGAAGGATGAGAGATCTTGGGTAACCGTGTGAAACGTCGCCTCAATACTGGTAGTAGTACGGCCTCTTGATATAGCCGTATGCCTCTGTTGCGGCGACGATGGCGTCGCCGATTGCCTTCCCAATCTGCCTGTGGGGGCACATGGTGACGTCACCTGCTGCGTAGATTCCTTCTATGTTGGTCCTCTGTCTTTGGTCCACGACGATGTAGCCATTGTCGAGTTTCACGCCCAGTCTTCTCACGATCTCTGTGTTTGGGATCGTCCCGATCGCTATGAAGGCGCCGTCCACATCTATCTCTGTAAGATCACCGGTTTTGTTGTGATTGAGAAGGACGCTTCTTACCCTTTCATCGCCTCTGAACTCTTTGACCTCCGTGTTGTAGAGAATCTCTACCCCGTTCCTCTTAATGTCATCTACGAGGGCTCTCTCAGCCCTGAGCGAGTCTCTTCTATGGATCAGCTTTACACTGGATGTCAAGTTGGATAGGTGCAGGGCGTCGATTGCAGCGCTGTTGCCTCCTCCGACGACTATCAGTTTTTTGTCCTTGAATAGCGGACCGTCGCATACGGCACAGTAGCTTATTCCTCGTCCTCTGAACGTTTCCTCGCTCGGTATACCTAGTCTCCTGTGTTTGGTGCCCGTTGCTATGATCATTGAGTCGCAGGAGTATAGCGCCTTGTCCGTCGTGACCAGTTTTTTCCTACCCTGTAACTCTATGTTCGTGACGTTTTCCATGAAGTGTATCTCTGCGCCTGCATTCTCGCATTGCTCCATCATCTTGCCGGCTAGCTCTTGGCCGCTGATGCCGTCGGGGAAGCCGGGGTAGTTTTCGACGAGGGGGGCCTCGTAGAGCCCCCCGCCGGGCATGCCCTTTTCAAGTACGAGCGTGTCGAGGCCGCTCCTGGCGCCGTATATGCCCGCGGTCAGGCCTGCAGGTCCTGCGCCGATTATGATCAGATCCCAGGGAGCCTCCTCCATTACGCAAACCCTCTGACAAAGTGTCGATATGTCTTTTTTAAGGGTATCCTAACGTCCGTGCATGAGATTTATAAAGACCCTTCATGAACCTGCGCTCGCCCCTTTTTTAGGTGGGTTTTTAATTTCATTTAATAGCAGGTCCATGAAGAATCTCCAGGTCTTTTGGATAGCCTGCTCATCCATATCGGTTGAAGTGAATCCTCGTAGTCCGCCCCTGAGAGCGAGTATCCCTATTGCTATGACCTCAGCATCAACATGTGGATGAGCTATGCCTTCGGTTTTGAGTTTTTCGAAGTATTGTGTGACGAGGTTTACTTCGTCTAGGTAGAAGTTGGTGATCTCTCGGAGCATTTTCTTATTGTACAGGGCTTCTGAAGCTACCTCCATGCCAAATTTTGTGAGCTTCTCTGAGGATTTTACCATCCTGGTGAAGAATTCCGGGGTCTTCATTTCGTCGATTTTGTCCGTAGGTAGCTCGTAGAAGATGCTTGACCTGCGAAATGTCTGGTTGTTTTTCATGGCCTCGAACAGGAGCTCTTCCTTGGACCTGAAGTACTGGTAGATGGCTCCCTTGCTCACCCCGAGCTTTTTAGCTATCTCTGTCATCTTGGTTTTCTTGTATCCTTGTTCGATGAAGAGCTCGGTTGCCTGCTGTATTATTCTATTTCTCGCTTCCTCCTTGTATTCGGGCACTACTTTCGGCATCTTACGCATAATAAGGGATAAGTGACTAATAAACAAACCGTACGTATTAAAACTGACCATGGGTATGTTTATATGCCTGTGCATAGAATACTGACCTAAGGTCAGTAAAAAGATGGATGGCCCCAGAATACAGGACCACAAAAAAACGACGAGAAAAGTTCATCCCTTCAGCGAGATGACAGCTGAAAACCACTCAAGAGCCGGAGGCAAAGGAGGTTCACTGGCGAAGATGTACCAGGCAGGACTCCCAGTACCAGATGGCTTCGTCATTCAACCAGATGCCTTCGAAGATGATGACATGCCGTCTGAGGTATGGGAACAAGTCACCGCAAACCTACAGAACCTCAGAAAGCCAGAGGGTGAGCAACCGTTCGCGGTACGCTCCTCCGCATCAGGTGAGGACTCGGCCGAGGCATCGTTTGCAGGAGAATTCGAGACCGTACTAAACGTATTCTCAGACGAGGAAGTCCATGAGGCCATATTGAAGGTGTATAACTCGGGACAAAGCGAGCGTGTAAGAGCGTACAGTATGGCAAGGGGAATTGACTCCAGGCTCGACGTCGCGGTCATAGTCCAGAAACTGGTGGAAGCAGAGAGCTCAGGCGTGTTGTTCACGGCGAACCCAGTCACAGGTGAAAGGGATCAAGCAATGATCACGGCGACCTGGGGGCTAGGAGAGGCGGTTGTAGGAGGGCTGGTAACTCCCGACACCCTCACGGTGAACAAGAACGACGGCCAGATAGTCTCAAAGGAAATACCAGAAAAAAAGGTGATGACTGTACGACTGAAAAGCGGGACAAGGGAAGAACCCGTGCCAGATGACATGAGAAACGTCCCAGTCCTGTCCGAGGTACAAGTCAAAGAACTGAACCGGCTTGGAGTCCAGATCGAGGAGTTCTTTCAAATGCCTATGGACATTGAGTGGACTCTCCACGAAGGCAGGTTCTCCATCGTCCAGGCGAGACCAATAACCTCGTTGCCAGAACCCGGACCGCCGGCCCCAACCGAATGGAAGCTGCCTTCCAGAGGAGTAGCGATGCGAAACAACATCGTTGAGTTGATGGCAGCCCCGCTGACCCCGCTCTTCGGATCGCTAGGTCGAGAATGCATCAACAGGAGCTGGGATAGACAGATGACCGAGTTTTTCGGGAAATCCGGTATGATATCGTCCGAACCAATTGTCACGGTAAACAGCTATGCCTACTATAGCGTATCGATGGGCGTTCTCCAAATTGCGGAGATCCTGCTCAAGTCGCCGTGGATCATGAACAGAATGATGAGGGGAGCCGTCGAGAGATGGACCGACCGGGGGCTTCCCGATTACAGGTCCATCGTGGAAAAGTGGAGTCAGGAAGACTGGAGGCAGCGTTCCTCAACTGAAGTTCTGGATGCATCCAGGGACATCATGGAATCGGCGATCACAGCGTACATGGCTCTCGTCTCAGGGGTCATCCCGGCCGCATGGATGACCGAGGCCTTATTCACTTTCACATATAATCGACTCATCAAGCGTCGAGGAGACCCTGACGCATCGACTTTCCTGATGGGGTTCGATAACACCCCAATAAGGGCCGAGAAGTCGCTATACGAGCTGGCTGAGTGGACCCGAGGATATGAGACATTGACCGACTACCTCGTGAATACACGAACACAGGATATAATCAATCGACTCAACGGCCGCCAACCCAGTTCGGGTCCCGACACCGACGAATGGGCCGAGTGGAAGAACCGATTCCGGAGATACCTAAAGGGATATGGCCATGCAATCTACAACCTGGACTACTCCAATGACACCCCCGCCGACGACCCGGCACCGTTGTTGGAATCCTTTAAACTGTTCCTGAGTGGCCGGGGTGCTAATCCTCTTACGCGGCAGCAAGACGCAGAGAGACGTCGAATCCAAGCCATGGAAGAGGTGTCTAGAAGACATAGGGGGTTACGAGGGAAGCTGTTCAACTGGACCATAACACGCGCGCAGCGGTTTGCCCCTCTCCGCGAAGATGGGCTGGCCGATGTTGGATTGGGGTATCCCTTGATCAGGCAGATGCTCCTTGAATTGGGGCGGCGACTGACAGCGCGTGAAGCAATTGAAAGACCTGAGGATATCTTCTGGCTGGAAAAGGACGAGCTGGAGAAAGCTGTGGACGACATGGACCGGGGTAAGATCCCGGGGCCTCTCTCAGGTAACATTCCCGAGCGAAAGGCTCAGATACGTGCTGCAAAACGAGCGACTCCTCCGCCAATGCTTCCTCAGATGAAGATCCTTGGATTCGATATAGCTCAAAGAAAGAAGAAACATGCAGGAAGAGTTCTAGAAGGCGTGGCCACAAGCGCTGGGCGTGTGACGGGTGCCGCTCGCGTCATGGAGGGTCCCGAGGACTTCCATAAAATGAGGCATGGGGACATACTGGTAGCGTCGATAACGACGCCCGCCTGGACGCCGCTTTTCGTGCTGGCATCAGCCATCGTCACGGATGTGGGCGGTCCACTGAGTCACGGGTCGATAGTCGCGCGAGAATACGGCATCCCGGCGGTGCTTGGCTGTGGTGACGCAACGAAGCGCATAGCCAGCGGTCAAATGATAACTGTCGATGGATCTGAAGGTAAAGTGTACATCGATGCAAGCGCTCAGGCCGATTAACCGATTTATCGACTTTTTTGGAGGATCTGTACCCTGTCATCTGAGCGCGCAGGGAGTAGGTTCTCCCAAGTTGCGCACGCGGTCATCTCTGGATCGTTCCCTCGAAGCCGAGCAGGACATCGAGGGCGGTATTCGCTATAGATACTATGGGGGCCTGGTCGAAGTTGCAGGAGCAGACGACCGCTAAAGACTCCTCCGGCAGTAGGGCGATGTAGCTGCGGAATCCCGTGTCGCGGCCTCCGTGGTAGACGACTCGGCGGCCCCGGTGCTCCCCGTGGAACCAGCCCCAGCCGTTTCCCGTGTCGTGGCCTCCGTGGTCGGTCGTACGGCTGCCCAAGCCGTTTTTCCGGGGATCTCTCCAGGGCTCGAACAGCAGATCGTAGCTGGACTCTTCCAGGATCCTCCTCGAGTCCAGCTGCCCGCGGTTCAGGTTGGCGAGGGCCCAGCGGGCCATGTCGACGACGCTGGAGATGAGCGTGGAGCTGGGGGCGTGCATCCTGTTGTAGGGGAAGACCTCGCTGACCGCGACCCCGCCGTTCCCGACGACGTGGGGGGCCGTCAACAGCCTGGGGTTCGCCCTCCTCTTCAGGAGGGTGCTGCCCTTCATCTTTAGGGGTTCGAGTATCTGCCCTTCGACGTAGCCCTCGAAGGTGTCGCCCGAGACCTTGGAAATCACGTCGCCGAGCACCTCGTAGGCCATGTTGCTGTAGTGGTACTCCTCGCCGGGTGTCGCCATGAGCGTCTCGCCGGCCAGGCTGCGCACGTATCTTTCGAGCGCGCCGTCGTCGTACACCGGGTTATCCCACTCGTAGTCCACGACGTCGGGCATGCCCGAGGTGTGGTTGACCATCTGTCCCACGGTGATCGTCTCGTAGCGCGGGTCCCTCAGCCTGAAATAGGGGAGGTATTCGACGACTGGGGACTCGAGGTCCACCATGCCCCGCTCCACGAGCTGAATGATCGAGGTGGCGACGGGAGGCTTCGTCAAGGACGCCATGTGGAAAAGGGAGTCGACGGTCGTCCTTTCCCCGGTCAGGAGGCTCTTGACCCCAAACGCCTTGGCGTAAGCCATCTCCCCGTCCTTGACGACGGAGAGACAGAGGCCAGGCATAATATGAGCCTCCATCTCACGCTCTACAACCGGTTCGAAGAGGGACTCTATCAATTCGACGCATCCAGGCTTGTCCACCTCAGAACACACATTTTCAGTATAGGTTTCTCTAATAAAATGCGCGAGATGATATGAGGCTATAGTTGAGGTTGTTGGGTTATTGTCCAGGTTCCTATGGTAGGTAGGTCGATACTTCAGGGTGTCATTGGATTCATAGCTCTTCTAACTATAAATTTCCTGTATCGTTCCTCCGTCAAGAACTGCCTTGGCATGTAGATGATCCGCGCCGCGCAGCTATGATTTAACATCTCCAGATGTATTGATGTTCTTCAGGAAGTGCAAGTAATATGGGGGTCTATGTTAGGGTGCGGGATGGTTGGGATTCGAATCCACTCCGAATGGTGATATCTCCCTCGCGCGCAGATGGGACTTGATATGTTCCCATCTATCTAGCACTTTTAGTAAACTGTTAGCAACGCTATTTTAAATCTGCTGCTCACCAGCAGATCTTACCGTTCTCTACTATCTTCAGGCCATCTTTAATCACGGTTCGAATGTTCTTGCGATCCTGTAGCACTGCGATGTCCTTCAGAGGATCTCCGTCCACTAAGATCAAGTCAGCCCTCTTGCTGACCTCAATCGTGCCCACATACGGTAGCGCGCAGTTCTCGGCGTTCGTCTTGGTGGCGCTTACTATGGCGTCCATAGGCTTCATGCCTCCGTGCTTCACATATGTTTGGAGCTCCCACGCCAGCCCCGGTGCATCCCAGTAAGTGTTGTCCGTGCCTGCAGCGATCTTCACACCCGCCTTCACGCATTCCTTGAAGTTCTTGATGAGGCTTGGTCGCATGGCCTCGAAGTTATCCCTTGTACCGGGCTCGGCTCCGTCATATGCGTCCACCAAGGGTTCGTAGAAGAACATCCCCATCGTTGGAACCAAGAACTGGCCGTGCTCCTCCATATGCTTGATCAGGTCGGGCTGCTCCACAAGCTGGGTACCATGCTCGATGCTGTCCACCCCCTCCTCGACCGCGAACCTGAGCCCAGGGCCGTTCTTAGCGTGGGCGGCGATGGGCACGCCCTTCCAGTGGGCCTCCTCCACCGCCGCGGCTATCTCCTCACGAGTCATACACGTGTGTTCGGGGCCTGGACCTGGCTTGAACCGCTTGTGGCCCGGGCCAATGAGCTTGATGAAGTCAACCTCATGCTGGAGGCATTCACGTGTCTGTTTACGAACCTCCCATGGACCATCTGCGCCCCACCAGCCAGAGTTAAACACGAATGGCGGGCCCATGCTGTTCAGGTGTCCGCCCGTAGGGAGCACGCATCCCCCGGCTACAACCCTGGGGGCCGGGAAGTATCGTCTCTCAACCGCCTTCCTGAGGGCCACGAGCCATTCCCCCCGGAGCTCCGGTGCGTTCGCTATCGTGGGGTGAGGTATTCTCACCGTAGTGATCCCTCTCGTCAGCAGCCCCTGGATCACCTGGACGCCCTTCAGCAGCGCCAAGGCCGGGCTATTCACTATGTTGTCATAATACTTCTTGAACCCGGGGTCGCTGAACTCCCGTTCGCCTAAGGGGTGGTTGTGGCCCTCTATGAGGCCGGGCATAACCGTGAGGTCGTTGGCCTCGATAACTTTGGCTTTACCCGTTCTTACGTCACCGATCTCTTGGATCTTACCATTCTTTATCTTCAAATCCAATTCACGCGGCGGTGCACCCGTCCCATCAATCAGCGTACCGCCTTTGATCACGATTTCGCCCATGACAACTCATTCAAGCGTTTCCCCAAACAGATTTAATACCTGCGATCTCGGTGATAGACAGGGGGTTTAGGAGAGAGATTTACCCCCCCCTCATGTAGACTTAATTCGCGCGATAGGAATAAGAAGCCGTTTATCAGAATGGCACTCAAACCTTCGCGCAAATTAGGGAAGCTCTTCTATCGGCTTCACGTTTCCTAACACCGACCTCGACCTCTCCACCGGGGCAGCCCAGCGAGTCGCATTCTCGATCACCCTTAGCACGTTTGTGTCAGAATAGATCGGGTAGGACTCATGCCCAGGACTGAAGTAGAAGATTTTCCCCTTTCCCCGGTAGAAGCAACATCCGCTTCTGAACACCTCGCCTCCTTTGAACCAGCTGATGAAGACGAGCTCGTCGGGGCTGGGAATCCCGAAAGGCTCCCCGTACATCTCTGCGTGCTCGATCTCGAAGTAGTCGCCAATTCCCTCAGCGATGGGATGTCCCTCCGACACCACCCAGAGGCGCTCTCTCTCGCCAACCTCACGCCACTTAAGGTTGCAGTGGGTTCCCATCAGACGCTTGAAGATCCGGGAGAAATGGGCCGAGTGGAGGACGATCAACCCCATGCCGTCATATACAATCCTGTTGTAGACCCTCTCGACAACGGCGTCGCTCACCTCCTCGTGTCTCATATGCCCCCACCATGTGAGCACGTCGGTCTCCGAGAGAACTTTATTGGTCAGACCGTGCTCGGGCTCATCCATCGTGGCAGTCCTGACCTCGAAGCCGGGTCTGCCCCTGAGATAACTCGCGATGGCTCCGTGCATCCCCTCTGGGTAGATATTGGCGATCTCAAGATCCTGCTTCTCGTGTAAAAACTCGTTCCAGACCGTGACTCGGATTTTACCTCTCAATCTTCTTACCTTCACATCTGATTCGTACATATTGTAGTGTCTACAACTCGTCCGCTGATACGACGCTACCTTCCTGGCTTGACTTCAGGATCATGTCAAGGGCTCTCTGGAGACCAAGCATTTCCTCTGGCCTGGTCAGAGGCTCTCTGTTCTCCAGGATACAGTCGATGAAATGGTTCATCGCGGCAAGATACGGATCGACCTCCTCGAAGTAGACCTTCTTGTCGACGTGCCCTCCATCTTCAGTCGTATAGATCGTCATCGATTCGATGTCCAGACCTGCCCTGTCCCCCATTAACGTCACGATCCTCCTCGGTCCTTCGATGTGCGAGGCCCAACTCGCCTCGAAGGAGACGGAGGCCCCGTTCTCCATCTTCAATAGGGCGGTGGATAGGTCCTCTACGTCGAAGTATCCTTCAGGCTCTGGTTTCCCCCAGCGGCCTAAGCCCCTCTTCTCGGGTCCGAACTTAGCGTAGCTCGAGGCGTAGGCTGATACGGGCTCGAAGTTGGACATGAGCCACATGGTTAGGTCGAGAACATGGACGCCGATGTCGTAGATGGGACCGGCCCCAGCATCCTTTCTCCTTGTGAACCAGCTGCCCCATCCGGGGATCCCGCTCCTCCTCAGCCACCCGCATTTAGCATAATAGATCTCACCTAACTCGCCGTTAACCACGTGGCGCTTCATGGCCTGGGCGTCTCCACTGAACCTGCTTTGGAGCCCGACAAGCAACTTCCCTCCGCTCCTCTCCGCGGCCTCGACCATCATCTTCGCCTCGGAGAGGTTCACAGCCATCGGCTTCTCGCAGTAGACGTGCTTCCCCGCCTCGAAGGCCTCAACCGTGACCGTTGAGTGCAGTCTGTTCGGTAGGCAGACGAAGACGACCTCAACGTCGTCCCGCTTCAGTAGCTGCCCGTAATCATTGTACAGGTTTTTCCTAGGCAGCCCTGCCTCAACGCCAAACCTTTCTAGGGTTGAGGGGTTTATGTCGCAGCCCGCTACAACCGTAGTCGAGTCCATCTTGAGTAGCCGATTCAAGTGATGGAGGCCAATGCCGCCGCACCCGATAACCCCAACCCCAACCTCTTTCAACAATCAGACCTCCAATGATTCAGAGAAGTGATCTTTGAATATAAAACATTGATTTCAGGCAGGAAATGAAAACGGGAGGTAACCGTGAATATGTACGAAAGAGGATGGGATGAGAAACTATCGCATCATCTTATCAAAATTTTCCTTGCAGCGTTTGGCGCACTCGAGCGGCGTGAACGGGTACTTCTCCTGCTCGACGATATACCACTCCGTGCCGCCCACGGCCTCACACAGGGAGAAGAACTCACTCCAGTCCATCTCCCCCTCCCCGAGCAGTGCCAAGTCATTCACTGATGAGAACGCCTTGAGGTGAACCGTAGTAGCACGACCGGGATAGCGTCTCAGTATCTCCAATACCTCGTTCGGCTTAACTCCTCCCAGCATCGCGTTTCCGACGTCCAACTGCATCACTACGTCCGGATGGGCTGCTCCGAAGATCACATCCCAGGGCTGCTCTCCTTCCATTGGCTGGAACTCAATCGCGTGGTTGTGGTAGCCTACTCGCATCCCCTCAGGTCTCAGTCTCTCGGCGACGCTGTTTAGCAAGTGGACTGCCTCAAGCCACGAGGCCTTAGACTTCTTCATCTCCTCGGGTAGCGAGGGCACGATTAGGAAAGGGTTACCTAGGACGCGATTGAACTCTATGGACTTGTCGAGTTCGCTTCCGAGTAAGGTATCTACTCCTGTGTGGGTCCCAGCGACCCTCAGCCCCAGTTCATCGAGCATCCCCCTCAGCTCCTCTGCGCTCCTACCGTGATATCCAGCGAACTCCACCCCGTCGTACCCGATGTCTGCTACAGCTTCAAGGGTTTCTTCTAGGTCGCGGGCGCAGTCCTCGCGGACCGAATAGAGCTGAAGGGCTATTGGTATATCTGCCATCTCTCATACCCACACGTTCGTACAATTCCTTTAATTGTTGTATTGAATTTAAGATTGAGGGTGCATTGTTGGACAAGCTAGGCGTTGGTTTTATTGGATCAGGGTTTGTCGCTGGTTTCCACGCCTTAGCGTGGAAAGGTGTTAGAGATGCTGAGATAACGGCTGTCTATAATGTCAGGGAAGAGAGCGCGAGGGCTCTTACCACAAAGATAGATAACCTAGGCGTGGGTAAACCTAAGGTCTACACCGATCTCAGGAAGATGCTCTCGGATGGTTTGGTCAACGCCGTTTGGATACTTAATCCCAACTTCGCGAGGTTGGGGGTCGTTGAGGTTATAGCGGAGGAGGCTGTCCAGGGAAGGACCGACCTAGTAGGAGTCTGTTGCGAGAAGCCTCTAGCCAGGACTGCCGATGAGGCAGAGAAGATGATCGAGCTAGTCGAGAAGGCTGGTCTCCTGCACGGGTACCTAGAGAATCAGGTCTTCGCCCCAGGTGTGGTCAGAGGAAAGGAGGCGGTTTGGGAGTACGGCGCCAGATACGTCGGTAGACCTTACCTCGCGAGGGCGGCCGAGGAGCACGGTGGCCCCCACAAGACATGGTTCTGGGACCCGAAGCTCTCCGGGGGAGGAGTCCTACTGGACATGACATGCCACAGCCTTGAGACCGATCGGTACCTACTGTCTGATCCCGACAAGCCGAAGGAGGCGTTGAAGCCGGTGTCAGTCCAGTCAACGATAGCTTCGTTGAAGTGGACGAGGGAGCCCTACGTTTCAAGGCTCAAAGACGACTTCGGCGTAGACTACGGTAAAATCCCCGCAGAGGACTACGCCCTAACCCTGGTATCATACGAGGACGAGGATGGAGGCCTCGTCCTCTCCGAGGCCAGGACCTCTTGGAGCTTCATCGGTCCCGGGCTGAGGCTCACCTTCGAGGTGCTGGGCCCGGAGTACTCGATATCGATAAACAGCCTGCAGCAGGAGCTAAACGTCTTCTTCAGCCGAGAAGTAGTGATGCCACCCTCGGAGGAGTTTGTCGAGAAGCAAGCTGCAGAGCAGGGGCTGATGCCAATGGTACCAAACGAAGCGATCGCTTACGGATATCAGGACGAGGACCGCCACATGGTAGAATCCTTCCTGAAGGACGAGATGCCAGAGGAGGACTGGAGGGATGGGCTACTGGTCGCCCGGCTGATGATGACAGCATACAAGTCGGCAGAGGAGGAGAAGAAGCTGAGCTACAATCCTAAGACCCTGAAAGGCTACAAGCCGAAAGTAGCATCTGGCGATTGGAGACCTTGATCTCTACTGCACAAGCATCAGAAAAAAGAGAGATCTCCCAAACCCACATGTTTCCTACATACATCGCTCGCGCAGGGGGCCTTGTCCTGGTAGCCGCAGACCCGTCTGAGATAGGGATTCCTCCTGAGGCGCTTGACCAGGTCCTTGACATAGGGTATCTGCTCCAGCTGGCGGAGCATCAGAGCCTTTAGGTCCCACTCCGGGTCGTACTCCACCGGTCTTCCGGGGCCTTCTATGTGTAGGCCAATCCATAGGATGGGATGGATAGGGATTAAATCGAGGTTCTCGAACAGTAGCTTGGGAGAACCTGCCTCCTTCATCCCGTCTCAGGATGATGGAATAAGGCTCTCCCAAATAAATTCAAGAATTATTTAATTCGCCTGGGTATCCCCTAGGAGATGCGCGCGTGTTAGTAACTTCAACCATCTATGTAAACATATAATTAAAAATTGAATTAATAAATCGGTAGTAAAGACTCCAATAGTATAGTATTTTTTTTCATATAATCAAAGACTTCCTCAATCGGTATAAACCTTATAGGTTTTATATTCAGCTCTTCTTTACTTTTAGGTCCAAAATATACGAGGTAAGTGTTTTCATGATTATACTTTAATAGATTATTCATTTTTCGTGATATTTTATCATTATTTTGAGAGAATGATACCTGTGCAAGTACATTACCACTGTCATTAATTCCGTCTATATCTGTAGATTTCTTACTTCTACCAATTGGAGTAATAAAGTGATCTATCCTAATATCTTCTGTAATTGTTCTTAAATACTCAGAACATAAAACTTCTAAATCAGAATATGATAAATCAAACACGTTTATGTCTCTTTTATTTATTAAACCATGATGAACTTTGTAAAGATGTCTGATGGTTCGATCTACATTATTAACTCTCCATTTAATAAAAACGTTACCTCTTGGCATGCATGATTCTAGTTGCCTATTTTGGCTTAAATCAACTTCAAAATAATTTTGAAGCCTCACAAATTTATATGATGTTTCACCATCTGGATATTCATCATTTTTCCAGATATCAAAATATTTAGATTCTATTTTCGTATTAGGAGGAATAAAACCAATAATCATCCTATTTTCTTTGCCAGCGTAGTATCCAACTGCTAAAGCCCCTGATTTGCAATATTTTTGCATTCGCCTTAATACGCGTGCTGCCTTAGTATTATAGTCGTCTGGGTTAGTGCTAAGTTCATCTCTACCTTTTATTAAGTCATGAACATAATGGATGGCTACTAAACCATTTTCAATAAAGTACGCTTTTGTGTCTTCAGTTACATGCATTTTATGTTGTACAAAAACAACATCAAGATGATCTATGTTCATAATCTGAAAGTATAAAAATAAGTTAAAACGTTTACGCCTGCGCACGCGCAAATTTTAATATATTTAACGATGAAAAATTTTAGGGGTATGGTCGAGCCTAAAGAGTACAAAATACCAGATTTCTTTCCAAATTTATTGATACAAATAATTGATGAATTTTGGGACCCCTTATCAAAATTGGACTATGAAAAACCTAGTGAAACTGAGACAACAGAAAAACAAACAGATGATGACGGATTTATAGATATATCTGATGGAAAAGTAGGTTCATTAATAAGCGTAAAAATATTTGAGGATTATTTATATGAAAAGGTAAACTACCCAGAAAATCTAGGTGGATTACCCGTAATGAAACTCCGTAATAAGAGTGAAAAAGGAGAAGGGCCATTACAAAAAGGTGACAAACGCTCTAATCTTATTAAACACGTGCAAAAAATGCTATTCGATCTAGATTTTGATCTTGGTGATACAGGTAGTGAAGGTAATGGTATAGACGGTGATTTTAGAATCTTTACAGAACAAGCAATATGTGAATTTCAGGCCACTCATAAAGATTGGGAAGGAAAAGATCTTATTATAGATGGGATGGTTGGGCCTCAAACAGCAGACGCCCTAAATCGTTCAATGGTCGGTATATGGTATGACGAATATACTACACCTTCCGAGTTAATACAAAAACATTCTTTAACAACAGTAGCAGAAAAATATGCCAAAAAAGGTTTTAAGTTATGAGGGAAAAAATTGAATAATAAAAACAAACGTTTGATTCAAGTAAAAAAACCAGAATTTCGTTGGACAATAGACCCTAAAAAACATATG
>Ga0209427_10003799_pt1 | contig 17637 bp, 16 predicted proteins | sample DeeMarSWOR136_30_FD_187465 | JGI IMG/M metagenome (GOLD analysis project Ga0209427, IMG submission 187465) | Marine sediment microbial communities from White Oak River estuary, North Carolina - WOR-1-36_30 (SPAdes) (version 2) | ecosystem: Environmental > Aquatic > Marine > Intertidal zone >...
TGAATCACTGTATAATATATTTACAAAAATATCTACTATAAAAGAACAAATAAAAGAAGCAAAAGTAATTACAGAGAAGAGTGGATATGCACCCGTAAGATACTCAACAAATGATTGGATTTTTGGAAACACATTATTAGCAGGAGATGCAGCAAATCAAAACTTTAAACCATTTATTGAAGGTAATCTACCTGCAATAATTTGTGGATACATAGCTGGAAAAATATCAGCCGAAAGTAACAATAATATTGAGAATTTAAATAAATACAAAAAAAGTGTTAATAAAAAACTTAAAAAAATGTTTGATAGTTCAGATAAAATAACAGATATACTTTTAGAGTTTAAAAATATAAAAAATAAAGATATATTATCTATGATTTTGTTTTCTAATATATACTCTTTAAAAAATATAAAAAATATAATGGAATTAAATAAAAAAGATATAAAAGAGAAAATCATAAATTGGAAAAAAAGCAAATTAAAAAGATTTAGAACTTATTTAATTGAAGACTTCTATTTAATTTACCTATCAGCATTGCGTCAAATAGGGAGGTTGTAAAATATAAAAAAATATGATATTTTAATTGTAGGTGGCGGTGTCTCCGGTTGTTTAACAGCATTGGGTCTTCAAAAAGCGGGATATGATACACTTTTATTAGAGAAACAAAAAAATATTGGTGCAACTTATAAAAAAATAGATATTACAGAAGATTTATATTTATATCCAATTCTAAAAAAATATAATATTAAGCCCCAAACTATATCAAATATTTCATTTTGGCATGCTGGAGATGAATATTTTAAATTTAAATCAAAAATAAAGGATTTATTTTTTATCCGTGGAAATCATAAGGAATCTCTAGAAAAACAATTATTCAATCAGGCTTCAAGTGAAGGATTGGATACAATTTTTTCTGCTAAAGTAAAAATAAAAAATAACAAGATTTTTATTAATAATAAAGAGATAAATTCAAAAATTATTATTGGAGCAGATGGAATAGATTCAATAATCACTAAATATTATTTCCCTCATGAAAAATATCGAATTATAGAAGGATATGGAAGGTCATATAAAAATCTGAATATACCAATTGGAGAAACTCATATTTTTTTTGAACAATCATTTGTACCTGGTGGATATATCTATTTAGGTAAAACAAAGTCACTAGGAACCATAATTTTAGGTGGATTGAATAAATTAAATGATAACTATTTTAAAAAAATTACACAAAATAATTTGAAATTAAGTTCAATAATTGGAAAAAGAAAAGGATCAGAAATATGGGGAAAAGGAATAATATCAAATATAAATAAAAGAGTATATAAAAATACCATTTTAGTAGGTGATGCTGCTAGAGTATCTGATCCTTTGTTTTTATATGGTTTAAGACCAGCATTAATATCTGGAGACTTAGCAGTGAAAACTATATTAGAATATCTGGAAAATGGAAATAACTTACATAATTATGATAACCTATTAAAATACAATTTATTACAAGATTATTCTTTATTAAATATTGTTAGAAACACCTTTGAAAAATCCAGTCAAAAAGACATAGAATTTATTATTAAAAATCTAAAATTTATAGATGATAATATAGGTATTGACAAGATAAGTGAAAAATCAAGTAATATATTAAAAACAATAATGCTTCTCTATTTTAAAAATCCTTTTTATACAACAAAAATAGGGTATAAGGCTATAAAATCATTAATAGAAACTTTCTAAAAATAATAAAATTATATTGTTAAACAATTTAAACTTTCATAAAGATAATGTGGAACCCCATTTCCATATGATACACTTTCCCCACTAACAAATAATATTAAAAATGGAATTTTAATTTTATTTTTTATAAAGTTGTATATATTATAAATTTGACATCCAAGGGTTTCAATATAAGTTTCACACATTATCATAAAAACCAAATCATTATTAACATTCAAAGAACTAAATATTTTTTCTGTACTGTTAAAAATCTGTTTCCCTGTTAATTGAAAAAGTTTTAATTTATTTTTAGCTACCTTGTTTGCAAAATAAATTTTTTCACCTAAAATTCCCGATACAATACATGCATGAATAAAATCATCCATGTAATAACCAAATGGATAGTAGAAGGATTGTGAATAAAATCTATCTAGCATTCTCACATTATCCTTAGTAATACCAACAATATTTAAAAGCTCTTCAGTAGCAATATTACTATTAATTTTTTGAACAAGTCTTTTGTCGTGATTCAATTCAAAATCAAATTCATCCATATGTCTTTCAACAAGACCAAAAGAAGTATTTAACTCAAAATTTAAATTACTATTAATCTTCATTAAACAAAGTGCATTTTCAAAAACCTTATCATTAAAAAATTGATAATTATGAACAAATTTTCTGTCATCCATACAAGTCAGACCAATTAATTTAGATTTTGGAAAATGATTTATTATATTATCTAAAATCTCATCAGCTTTATCAGCACCCATATTTAAACGTGAAATTATCGGTAATAACTTAACTGAGGCTTCCCCCATCCGTTTAGATTTTATTACACTATGTCTACCAATTCTCGGAAAATTAGGAATTTCAGCTCCTGATACAATTTCAAAAATAAATTGATTTTTATTATCATTAATTCCTTTAAAATTTGAAAAACATTCGCCAACAGCTTTTTTTGGATTTCTCTTAGTATTATGTCCTATTCCAACTTCGATTTCCAGATTTTCAGAATAAACAGCTAACCCTGTCGCTCCTCTTGTATAACAACCATTCTGATTCATAAAACCTGCAACAGTTCCTCCAATAAGTGGTGTTCCACTAGGTAAAACGTCCCATATTCCGTTTAGAAACTCATTAAAACCCCCATGTTTTTCATAGTGAATTGTTGAAAATAATAAAAAAAAACTAGGAGGGTTATCCAAATTTGTAATTGTATTTTTTGCAACTTCTTGACCTGCTTTACGGGCATCCCAGACCCTAGACATTCCTACAGAAGATTCCAATGTTTTTTCAATCATATTTATTACCAATTTTTTAATGGGGAGATAATTTTGTTAGTTCTGTTTCATCCAAAATCTTTTGAATTTCTCTACGCGCGTTTTCCATTTCCACCTCGATTAAACCTTTATTTGCTAATGCTGGAATGATCGCTACCAGTGCATTTTCAGTATCAGGAAAAATGTAAAACAATGCTTCGTAATCTTGTAATCTAAAATCCATCTCGCCTAAACCTGCTTGTGAATATTCACGAATTACAGTAAACACATCCTCCATTGCTTTATGTATAATATCCCATATCTGATGAATCTCTGGCTTAAAGCTATCATTTCCATCACTAGGCATTACACTTATCATGTTTTGACGTGCAACCATACAAGCTAAGATATCATCTAGCATTAGTAGATCATCTAAAACATTAGCAATTGGATCATTCTGCATCCTATCCACAACTCCTATTATACTTTATTTTATTAATTATCAATTTAAAAAGATTCCGCTAACAAATAATTATTATTTTATAAAAACTGTATACCACCTTCAGTAATTGTTATATCATGAGGTTTCAATGTATGTTTTGTTGCACGCATTTTTCGGATTGTAAGTTTACGCCTGTCCATTGTCATATCTAGATCCATTAAAATTATACCATCTACTAAAAACTCAGAAATTGTATCACGAGAAAGGCTTCGTGAACCCTCAGGAACCTCAGAAGTAACCATTGCCGTACAATTCTTTTTACTTAAAATACTTAGGATATGGCGAACATGAGTACGGGTAGCAGGCGTTGAACCTAAAGGCATATCTTTAGCCACTTTAGAATGTTCTGTTGGGGCAATTTCATGAACACCACTTACCCAAACAGGAACTTCTGCAACAGGTGTAAGTGAATCTAAGACAACACGCGAGTACTCATTATTGTTTATTTCATCGTCTATTTCCTTATGGATACTTGTTTTGTCAAGGTCTACATACATAAATTTAAGCTTACCACTTTCAACAGCTGTAAAAAAATCAAAACCAAGCTCATATGCTTGTTTAATTATACTATCAATGCGTTCATCAGATGTAAGGTATAAACATTGTTCACCTTTCTTCAAACCCTCCTGTATATAATGAAAACACATTATTGATTTTCCAGAACCAGGTGTGCCTGAAACCAAAGTAACACTATTTTGTGGTAAACCACCTGAAATCATTTCATCCAATTCTTCAATACCTGTATTTACCCTTGTTAATGCCCCATCTACAGAATTAATATTTTTATTAAGTTTATTCATAAACTAATCCGCTCCATTACCACCTAGCTTTAACTGAATTTTCTTAATTGTCTAATAACTTAAATAACTTTCTTAGTTAATGTAAATAAAAATGTATTTTTTAAAAAATATTAAAAAAATTGAAATAACAAATCATAATCTTAAATTATTAATATATGCTTAAAATTACAATACTCGACGGCTATGTAGACGAACCTACCTGCTTAGGTGTTCCTCCTTATATTAGCCCATATCCCAGATACATAGCTGGTGCAATTTGGAATTTTGATAAACAAGCACATATAAAATATTTAACAATTGATCAGATAAGACAAAATAAACAATTTTTCAAGGTTCTATTAAAATCTGATTTAATTGTTGTTATTGCTGGAATATCTGTACCAGGTAGATATCTATCTGGATATCCTGCAAGTCCAAATGAACTTGTATCACTTATGAACCAATTATCAGGACCAATAAAGATACTAACCGGACCTGCTGCAAGATATGGTTTTGGCATGTCAGGTGGTAAAAAAATAAAAGATACAGATTTTGTAAAAGAATCTTTTGATTTAATAATAAAAGGTGATGGGGAAATTGTCATTTCTGAGCTTTTAAAAAACAGATTTGATTTTGAAAATATTGATGTCAATGAATGCAGAAAAAATGCATCTCAGATAAAAGACTTTGCAATTATTGGTTCAAGTATTGTAAAAATGCATCCAAATTATCCTGATTATTTGATTTCTGAAATTGAAACATATAGGGGTTGTCCTAGAAGTATTGTCGGAGGCTGTTCATTTTGTAGTGAACCATCAAAAGGACCGCCTGATTTCAGACAGATAAAGGATATTATAGATGAAATCAAAGCTTTGTATAATTGTGGAGTTAAACATTTTCGAATAGGCAGCCAACCCTGTATTTTTTCATACATGGCAAAGGATGCAGAAAAAGAGGAGTTCCCAAAGCCAAATCCAGATGCTTTAGAAAAATTATTTAGTGGTATTAGAAAAGTTGCTCCCAACCTAAAAACCCTTCATATAGACAATGCAAATCCTGGAATATTGGCACGCTATCCATCTGAATGCAGACTTATATCAAAAACAATTATAAGATATCACACTTCTGGAGATGTTGCAGCCTTTGGTGTCGAAAGCGTTGATCCGGTAGTAATTTCAAAAAATAACTTGAAAGCAAGTCCAGATGAGGTAATTAGTGCTATTAAGCTTTTAAATGAGGTTGGTTCTAAGTTAGGACACAACGGCATGCCTGAGCTTTTACCAGGTCTTAATTTCGTTTTTGGTCTTTTTGGTGAAACAAAAGAAACATACAATTTAAACTATGAGTTTTTAAAAAAAATACTAGATAGAGATCTTATTCTCCGGAGAATAAATCTTCGGCAGTTAATACCCATTCCAGGTACAAAGATGTTTTATGTTGGAAGCAAAATTATTTCAAAAAACAAACAGTATTTTCAAAGATTCAAAAATAAGGTAAAAACAAACATTGAAAGACCAATGCTTGAAAAGATGCTTCCTAAAGGAACTATCATTAAGGATATATTCACAGAGAAATACAAGGGAAAACTTACATTTGGTAGGCAAGTTGGAAGCTATCCTTTATTGATAGGAATCCCTGGAAATTTTCCTTTAAAAAAATTTTATGATGCAAAAGTAATTGATTATGGTTTCAGATCAATTACTGCTATACCATATCCACTTAATATAAACACAGCTCCCAGGCAAACAATAGAATCCTTACCGGAAATTGGTAAAAAAAGAGCAATAAGAATTCTTGCAAAGAGACCATTTTACGATAAAAAACAGCTTATTGATGCTTTAGATAACACTGCCTCTATAAATTCTATCCTTGACTTCATTATAATCAAAACTTAGACTATTAAAATTAAGGAATTTATAATACTTATTATTTCTATATAATAATGGGTGTACGATAATTAATAAAAAAGAGAACTTATTACAGGTGTTTATAATGAAAGAGGAAAACTATAAAAAACTTGAAAATAGAATCGATTATCATTTTAAAAACAGGGATTTATTGAAATGTGCATTAACACATAAAACATATGCTTTTGAATCCCGTCTTCCTATTGAATTTAATGAAAGACTTGAGCTACTTGGCGATAGCATCCTTGATTTTGTAATTGCAGAGCAACTTTATAAGAGTAATAAATATTTTTCAGAGGGTGAACTTACTAGGAGGCGTTCATCACTTGTGAACAATAATTTCTTAGCAGAGAAAGCAAAAAAGTTAGGAATTGGCCAATACCTTCTATTAGGTAGAGGTGAAAAAAAGCAGAACGGTGATAAGAATCCAACAAATTTGGCAAATGCCTTGGAAGCATTAATTGGTTCCATTTATTTGGATTCAGGTATTAAAAAGGTTAAAACATTTATTTTAAATAATATTTTTAGTAAAGATTATGAATTTTAATAAGGAATATAATATTATTTAATAAAAATTTATTAAAGAAACTTTTAAATATGTTAGCCTAATATATTAAATTAACAAATGTTAATAGGGGGTAAATGAATGAAAAGAATTTTTCCACTTATAGTGGTAGTAACTCTTGTCCTTAGTGGACTCGGAGCTGTTAATGCACAGGAAAAACAGGAAAATTTTGTAAAATATGAAAATATTTTGTTTTCTCAGCCAACGATAAATGAAAAAAACCAATATTCTGAGGTAATACTTGAAGAAGGAAATTCGTTTTTGATGGAACCAGGAAAACCAATGCTTCCAATATATATTGAACAATTTACATTTTCCATTGGAACAAAGATAAAAAGTGTCACTTGTAAACCTAAAAATATTCAAATAAAAACTCTTTCAAAAGAAATAATACCTTCACCGCAGGTTGGCATTGAAGGACTAAATGTAAAAAATGAAATAATAAACACAATTGATTATGGAACAATGCCATATCCAAATAATTGGTATCAATATGATGTAGGATGTGGTCTAGAGGGAAGTCAAAGAGCTATTTTTGTAAAAGTGGAGCTATATCCAATTAAGTACTATCCAGCAGATAAGAAAATTGAATGGACAAACCAGTTTGATATATTTATTGAATATGAGCATTCAAATTGGGAATCTGTTATTGGTCAACCCTATTCTCTTGTAATTATTACTCCAACTGATTTTCAAAGTTATCTTTCCACTCTGGTAACCCATAAAAATAACAGGGGAGTCCCTACAAAATTAGTAACCCTAAATGAAATCTATGGTGGAACCTACTTTCCTACTGAAGGAAGAGACAATCAGGAGAAAATCAAATACTTTATAAAAAATGCAATTGATAATTGGGCAACTAGTTCTGTAATGATTGTTGGTGCAAAATCAAAGTTTCCAGCCAGAGAAACACATGTGTATGTTGAAGCCCATTATGATGATGAAATCTTTGACAGTGATTTATATTATGCAGATATCTATGATGAAGACATGAAATTTTGTAGCTGGGATTCAAATGGAAATAATATATTTGGTGAATACAACTGGGATGGCAAATACGATAATGTTGACTTATATCCAGATGTAAATATAGGCAGACTTGCATGTACCTCAACAAGTCAGGTAACCACCTGTGTAAATAAAATCAAGACTTACGAAACTAATGAAGCTTACACCCAGGGATGGTTTAATGATTTTGTGTTAGTGGGTGGAGACACATGGGTTCCTGATCATGGTGAGGAAAGTGGAGTTCTTGAAGGTGAACTAGTAAATCAAAAAGCAATTGATGAGATGTCTGGTTTTTCCATAGATAAAATATGGGCAACAAACAGTAGGTTAGGTAAAATTACTCCACCTTATGGAACTGGGGAAATAAATAATGCAATTAATGCAGGTTGTGGCTTTGTATATTTTTCAGGTCATGGCGATCCTGGCTTGTGGGGTACCCACCCATTCGAAAGTTCAAAATGGGTATGGATTCCTACACCCACACCTGATGGTTTTTATTCTGGTTCAGATATAAGCGGCCTTAGCAATGGAAATAAGCTTCCGGTTGTTGTAATTGGTGGATGCTCTTGCGGTAATTTCGATGAGGACAATCATTGTTTTGCTTGGAGATGGCTGTCAAATTCAAATGGCGGAGGGATTGCTTCAATTGCCTCATCAGGCCTTCTTTATTCATATCTAGGTAGTGGTGCTCCACAGGGTCTTGCTGGTGGAATTGGAATAAATATGTTTAAAGCATATAAAGTATGGGGAGCACTTACATTTGGTGAGATGTGGGGCGTTGGAATTTCAAAGTATATCCAATATCATTCCATGAGAGACACAGATATTAAAACAATGGAACAATGGACATCATTTGGAGATCCAACACTTGCTATTGGAGAACCAACAAATGCTCCAAACAAACCTAGTAGACCAAATGGTCCAACTTCTGGATCTAAAGGCGAAGAGCTAGCATATACAACATATGCAACTGACCCAGATGGAGACGATCTTTATTATAAATTTGATTGGGATGACGGCACATATAGCGATTGGATAGGTCCTGAAAGTAGTGGATCACAAGTAACTGGATATAAAAAATGGCAAAAACCTGGTACATATCAGGTTAAGGTTGTAGCAAGAGACGATCATGGTGCAGTAAGTGAATGGTCTGACCCGCTTGCAGTAAAAATTCCAAGAACTAGGTCTGTAAGAGTTGCTTCAGATGGAACATTTACTGCTGAGATGGGTATAAGAGGAAGCGAAAACCCAGAAGTTTTTCTTGATGGAAATTATAAATCAAGAGGACACTTTAAAGTTATATGGGGTCTTGCTAATGGAAATGAACGGCAAGGAAGGTTTTTTGGAATATTTAAAGAAAACAAATTTATTATAAAAGTTCCAACTCCAAGATTTTCAATTAAGATACTTGGCAGGTGCGCAATAGAAAACCAAGAATTTTCTGGTAACTGGATTGCAAGGCTTCCTTACCCGCGAGGTTGGATAAATGGGGAATTTTCCCCCTCTTAATCTTTTTTTGTAAGCAAATAAACTGAAATAGTCTCTGAATCAAAGGTCTTTTTTTTAATAACTTCAAATTGAAATTTTTTCCTTTTAATTAAACGCTCAAGTTTTTTTCTGTCTGAAAGTGAACTGAAGATAAAATATGCATTACCATTTTGTTTTAAATAATCAGGAAGTTTATCTATAAATTCTGAAGTGATTTTGATTCCGTTGATACCTCCGTCTGTTGCAACGTCAAACCAACCAGATCCTTTTGTCAAGTCATTTTTTTTAGTTGGGAGATATGGCGGATTAAAAATTATAACATCAAATTCTTCTTTTGGTTTTATTGGGGAAAAAAGATATCCTTTTCTTACCTCAAATTTACCTTTTATTAGATCTTTATTTCTAATATAATTTCGTTTAACTAAATCTATTGAGTATGGATTTATATCTGTACAAACAATATTTGCACCATTTCGTGCACATTCAAGGGCAACAAACCCGCAACCTGTTCCAATTTCAAGAACAGAACTTTCTTTTGAAATATTTAGAGAATCAATTAGTAAGAACGTATCCTCAGCAGGATCGTAAACCTCAGGATGCAGTTCTATGCTTAAATCATTGTAATGAAAAATCTTAGTTGAAATATCTTTTTTCAATTAAAAATTCAGAATTTATGTTCTTTTAAAAAGTTTTATAAAGAAAAAACTGCTGACAATGACCATGCAGGAGAGATCTAAAGCACAGATTACAATAGGATTGCTTGCATTTTTTGCAAGTGTATGGGTTTTATATGAGTACGCAAAAGGTTTTCCAACTATATTTCAATCAGTTGGAATAATAATTCTACTTCTAATTGTTATGCTTGTTTTAGCATATATTATAATTGCTATACTTGAATGGATAAACATATTTGACTTAAAAACAAACTCTGTACTAACACTGATTGTTCTTACTGCTTTTATGATAAATTTAACTATTTATCTTCTAACAAACTAAAACAATAAATTTATTTATTATTCATTTTTTTTATAAGATTCATAAATTTTTCTTTACTTTCATTAAGAGCATTTTCGGCAATCTTTTTATCTGTTACATTTTTAAGAATAATTGTAGCACCATGTCTTCCATCTTCAAAGGTTGTTGGCATAATCTTAATCTTAAAATAGAAAAAACCACCTTTTCCTTTGAAATCTATTTCAAGAGATATATCTCTTCCTTGGAGGGCCTCCTTTATACCTACCATAAGCTCTCCTTCATCTTTAAAAATTTCTTTTATTGTTTCAATAACAGATTGACCTATAATACTTCTCTTTTTTTGTCTTAAAAAATTTAGCAGGGATTCATTTATCATTGTAATTTTGAAGTTTTCATCATAAATCAAAATATAGTCAGATGTATAGTTTAACAAATCTAAAATTGGTATTCTTCTTGCTGGAAAAAATACCTTTGCTGGGCCAAATGTTATCATTTCTACATGACCAGATATTCGCATTATGTCAAGATATTTTGCTACAGAGTTTCTATTTACTTTAATTTTTCTAGAGATATCAGTTACTGTCATTCCCTTTGGATTCTCCTTTAAAACCTTCTTAATCAAGGAGATTTCCTGCTGATAATCATCCATTGGTTGAGTATTATTTGATAACTATTTATGCATTTCTCTTTTGTATAGCGCTTTTGCCATGCAGAGAGCGATATATTTAAATATTAGTTTTTGTATATTGTTTTTGCAAGGCATTATTGCATTGCAAAGGTGAAGAAAGTGTGGGGTTCAAGTTTCCTATCTGAAGATGAAAAAAAGAAGATTAGAGTGTTAATGTGCCGGTCAAGCCATTTTCGCATCCCATTCCATAAAATTTTAAAGGCTTATCGGCACCTTAAATTTAAAACAATTTGAATAATCCTATCTATTTAATTTCCTCCCCCTATAAAAGAGGTGCCTCAGCGAGGTGCATCCCGTCTCTCAATAAAAAAGAGAGGTACCTCTTCTTTTTTCTATTTATTATCAACAAAATTATAAGATTCCTTGTTATACCTGAATTCGGGTTTTTAGATGAAAGTGGCACTAATTACGATGAGACCAAAGATAGCAAATAAAAAAGCAAATCTAGAAATTATGGAAAAAAACATAGAAAAAACAAAGGCGGATCTTTATATTTTTGGGGAGCTAACAATATGCGGGTACCATGTAAAGGATGAGCTTCGTGACATTGCAGAAACAGTCGATGGGCCATTGATTTCCCGTATCAAAAAAATTGCTCAGAAAAAAAATTGTTATATTGTTTTTGGAATGCCATTAAAACATAGCAAAATAAAAGGACTTATCCATAATGCATCAGTTCTTATTCATCCAAATGGAAAAGTTGATACATATAATAAATGGTTCTTACCAACAACTGGACCTTTTGAGGAAAAAATATTTTTTGATGAGGGAGAAGAACTCAAGATTTTTGAAACAAAATTTGGTAAAATAGGATTAATTGTATGCTATGATATATACTTCCCAGAAATTTGTAGAGCATATACACTCATGGGTGCTGATGTTATTATTTGTATATCTGCAACTCCTTCTGTTACTAGAAAATATTTTGAGACCTTAATTCCAGCACGTGCTGTGGAAAACACAGTATATATGATATATGTAAATCTTGTTGGAACCCAGGAAAACCTTGTTTTCTGGGGAGGCTCTCAAGTATATGATCCACTGGCAAAATTAATTGCAAAAGCACCCTACTATAAAGAAAGTATAATTACTTGTGATATTGATTTAAAAGATGTTGAGATTGCAAGGGCGAATCGCCCGGTAGTAAGAGATATTAAATCAGAGATTTATCATGATCTATATAATTTATCAAGAAATATTAAAAATAAATAAATATGAAATTTAAGAAAAGTTTTTACACGTTTAAAGTATTTGGGGCAATCTATCATTTGTTTCTCACTTGTGGGGAGTAAAACGATGACAGGCTACGATGCCAAAGATATTATAAAACTTAATTTAAAAGCAGTTAAAATAAGAAAGCATATTATTGAAATGCTTTATAAGGCTAAATCTGGTCATCCAGGAGGTTCTTTATCTGCAGTTGATGCATTAGTTGCATTGTATTTTGTTCATATGAAAATTAATCCAAAAAAACCAAATGACCCCAACAGAGATAGATTTATATTAAGCAAAGGTCATGCCGCACCAGCACTTTACGCTGTTCTTGCAGAAAGAGGTTATTTTCCTGTTGAAGAGCTTAAAAAACTTAGGATGATTAACTGTATGTTACAGGGTCATCCAGTTTGCACTTATATACCAGGTGTGGAGGCATCTACTGGTTCTCTTGGTCACGGCCTTTCATTTGCAAATGGAGTTGCAATTGCAGGAAAACTTGACAAAAAAAAATACAATGTTTATGCAATGCTTGGTGATGGGGAAACAGGGGAAGGTCAAGTTTGGGAGGCAGCAGCAGTTGCAGCACATTATAAACTTGATAATCTGACAGCAATGATAGATAGAAATTTTTTACAGATAGATGGATACACAGAGGATGTTTTGAAACTTGAATCAGTAAGAGACAGGTGGAGTTCCTTTGGCTGGAATACAATTGAAATCGACGGTCATGATATTGAAAAAATATTAATTGCTCTTAAGGAGGCAAATGAACATAAAAGGCAACCTACAATGATTATTCTAAATACTACAAAGGGGAAAGGTGTTTCTTTTATGGAGAACAATGTTGATTTTCACGGAGTGCCACCAAACGAAATAGAAAGAAACATTGCAATTGATGAACTAACACATCTGGAAAAAAGACTGGAGGCAACCCTTTGAGTGAAAAAGTAATGGTAAATCCACGAAATGCTTATGGCGAAGCACTAATCGAGCTTGGTAAAAAACATAAAAACCTTGTAGTGTTAGATGCTGACCTATCAAAATCAACAAAAACAATTATGTTTGCAAAGAAGTATCCAAATCGTTTTTTTGAAATGGGAATTGCTGAGGCAAATATGATTACAACAGCAGCAGGGCTTGCATCATGTGGAAAACTGCCTTTTGTAAGTACATTTGCTGTTTTTGCCACAGGTAGGGTATATGATCAAATAAGAATGGATATAGCATATTCCAATGCAAATGTAAAGATTTTTGCAACCCATGGCGGAATAAGCGTTGGAAAAGATGGGGTAAGCCACCAAATGATAGAAGATATCTCACTTATGAGAGTTCTTCCAAATATGACAGTTATAGCACCAAGTGATGCAACCCAAACAGGGAAAATAGTTCATCTTATGGCTGAAAACCATGGGCCAATGTATGCAAGGGTGGGAAGAGCCGATGCACCCTTGATCTATGAAAAAAAAGATGTTGAAGAAATGAAGATTGGGAAAGGTATGATCATTGAGGAGGGCTCAGATATTTCATTTATTACATGTGGAACAATGGTAGAGCCTGCCCTTGAAGCAAAAAAAGCCTTGGCAAAACAAGGGATAAATGCAAGAGTAATTGATATGCATACCATAAAACCAATTGATGAAAATCTTGTAATTAAATGTATAAAAGAAACAAAGGGAGTAATTACTGCTGAAGAGCATTCAATAATTGGAGGGCTTGGTGCAGCAGTTGCAGAGATAATTGCTGAAAAAAGCCTTTCTACAAAATTTTTAAGAATGGGAATAAGAGATACATTCTGTGAAAGTGGATCCCCCTGTGACCTGCTTGAAAAATATAAATTAAATGAAAAACACATGGTTAAAAACGCAAAGGAACTTTTAAAAAATTAACGAGATACAACAATTGTTAATACATCTTTGTCTTTTAGTTTATGATCAAGTCCCACCTTTTGAGAATCATGCTTTGCAGAGGATCCAGTAACAGTTGCATATCTAAATCTTTTTTTAAAATCTCTATGAAGTTTTTCACATGCATCATTAACAGTATCTCCCTTTTTAAGAATCAAGGGTTCATTGTAGTCAACGGATTTTCCAACAGGTTTCATATAAATTCTTATTAACTTTAGCTCAGAAAAAATAATTTCTCTAAGTCTGTCAAGTCCCATACCCTTTAAGGCCGAAATTTCAATTAACTTCCAGGATTTGTCCTTTATTTGTTTAATGTGTTTTAAAAGCTCATCTTTTGATACTAAATCTATCTTATTTATTATAACTATTGCAGGAACATAAACCTTATTTTCAACAAAAACATCAATTAGTTGATCCTCCGTTATATTCTCACGAATTATTACATCTGCGTTAACAACATACTCAGAGGCAATTGATTTAATCACTTCCTCATTGAGATGAGTAAGATTAGTTGCAGTTGTAACATTTATTCCACCCTGACCGGTTCTTTTAACTACAACATCAGGCCTTGTTTGATTTAAGCGAAGACTTGCTTTATAGAGCTCTAAAGCCATCAGTTCAAGATGGGACTCATGCTGAGCATCGATCATAAAAAGTACCAAATCCACATTTCTTATAGCCGAAAGAATCTCTCTTCCGCGACCTTTACCTTCAGATGCACCAGATATAAGACCCGGGAAATCCAAAATTTGAATATTTGCACCTTTGTAGTTCATCATACCTGGAATAACATTTATGGTTGTAAAATCATATGAACCAACACGACTCTCAGCGTCTGTGAGTTGATTCATAAGAGTACTTTTTCCTATACTAGGAAAACCAATAAGACCAACGGTTGCATCACCTGATTTCTTAATTGCAAAACCTTTTCCTTTTACAGAGGCACTTTTCCTTTTGTCAACCTCTGCTCGAAGCTTTGCAAGTTTAGCCTTGAGTTTTCCAATATGCCGCTCTGTTGCCTTATTTTTTTGAGTATTGAAGATTTCATCTTCAATATCTTTTATTTGTTTTTCAATTTGAGATGTATCCATATTTAAAAAATCGAAATGAATAATTGTTTTATAAAAACAACTGTTGATTATTTTATTATATGTGTACCGGTTTTTCCGATGAATGCCTCCCATCCTTTTTCAACATCAGATATTATCACTTTTTTACCACCTGCTTCAAGAAATCTTATGGCAGCAAGTATTTTTGGACCCATACTACCTAAAGGAAAATGACCTTCACTATAATATTTCTTTAAATCCTTCAATTTAACATTATCAAGTGGTTTTTCATTTCTAGTTCTGTAATTAATATAAACCTTTTCAACATTTGTTAAAATAAGTAATAGTTCAGCATTTATTGCCTCAGCAACCCTTTCTGATGCCAAATCCTTGTCAATTACTGCCTCAAGACCATCAAGACCCCATCCCTCTTTTTCAATTACTGGCATACCGCCTCCTCCAGATGCAATAACTAAAATATCATCATCAAGCATTTTATTTATTATTTCTCCTTCTACAATAGATTTTGGATCTGGTGATGGTACAACTATCCGCCATCCATCAGCTTCTTTTTTAACTTGAAAGCCCTCTTGTCTTATTTCTTCAACCTCATCATCTGAATAGTATGGTCCAATTGGTTTTGTAGGATTTTTAAAAGAAGTATCATTTTCATCAACAAGAACCTGAGTAATCAAGGTTACAACAGATCTGTTTATTTTTGCTTTTTTCAAGGCATTGGATAAACACTGCTGAATCATATACCCAATAAATCCTTCGCTTTCAGCAACACAGATTCCAAGGGGCATTGGAGGAGTAACATCCTTTGCTAGATCGTTTTGAAGAAGAATTGCACCTACTTGTGGTCCATTTCCATGGGTTACAACAACGTCCCATCCTTTCTTAATGATTTCAACAATTGATTTTGAAATATTGCGAGTATTTTCAAACTGTTCATAAATAGTTCCTTCTTGTCCTTCTTTTATTAATGCATTTCCACCCAGTGCAATAACTGCTTTTTTTCTCATAGATATGGGGAGTAAAACATAATTTATATATAAATATTATAACTATGGTCCAAAATTAAACATTCTTAAATACTAATAATCTTTTTTATATTAAAATATGACTTATGAAGAAAAAAGAATTAATCTAGTTAAACAACTAATATTAGAGAGACGAATCAAATCAAAAGAGGTAGAAAAAGCATTTTTAGAAGTTAAAAGGGAGGAGTTTGTTCCTGAAAATATTAAAAATTATGCATATATCGATTCACCTCTTGAAATAGGAAATGGTCAAACCATTTCTGCACCACACATGGTTGCAATTATGGTTGAAGGGTTAGACATAAAAAAAGGACAAAAGATACTAGAAATTGGAGCAGGCTCAGGATATCATGCAGCAATTGTGTCAAGACTTGTAGGAAATAAAGGGCATGTATATTCAATTGAAAGATTTGCGTCTCTAGGTGAAAACGCTAAAAAAAACTTGGAAAAAACAAAAATTGAAAATGTTACAATAGAAATTGGAGATGGATCAGAGGGACTACAAAAATATGCCCCTTATGATAGGATATATGTTACATGCGCAGCACCAGATATACCACAACCATTAATTGACCAATTGAAAGATGGTGGAAAACTAATGATACCAGTTGGAAGAATGTTTTGTCAATTAGAATTAATTGAAAAAGTAAAAGACAAAATACATTCAAAGAACCTAGGTGGCTGTGCCTTTGTACCACTTGTTGGTAAGTATGGATTTTAAATTCTTTTATTAAACAAACAAATATTTTTTAATAAAAATTATTGTTACCTATTAATTTTTACGTCTATAAAGAATCTTCCAATATGACCTGAATAGTTATTTGGAATTGTAATATTTTGAAATAATAAATAGTCATAAAGACCTACTGGATGACTTGGAGAAATTTTATCAGTATTCATATTTCCAGCTTTATCATAAACATAGGCATAAAAATCACCCCAAAATCCACTAAATGTCACTGTTACAAATAATGAATAAAACTTTACAGAGTCATAAGTAATTTTTGGCATAAAAATAATACCTTTAATTGTTTCGTAATTTGTAGGTTTCCAAATCCAATAATATCTATTATCAGGATCTTTAACAGTTTTTTGATGAATATTATTTCTATAAAATTCAACCCGATCTATTCCACTAATAAAATCTGTTACTTTTGTAGAAAAATTAAATCTTAATTCTCTAAAAAAGTATAAATGATTAACTTCAAAGGTAATATCTATATCAGGTGATGTTTTATCCATTTTAACGTAGAATCTTTTATTAATTTCAACATTACCAGCATTGTCAATAGCCCAATAATCTATATAAAAATCCTTATAATCTTCATCGAAAAAGAAACGTACATAATTTCCAGGAAATACTATTTCTGGGTTACCACAAATTGAGATTCTTATTTCTTTAACACCTGACAAATCATCCTCCGCAGTAAGTTCTACGGTTAAATTACCTATATACCAACCATTTTCACCATCAGGTTCATCTGGATCAAATGTACAATTTGTAAAAGGTGGCGTAGTATCATTTCCATCTATAAAATATGTTTTTC
>Ga0209427_10003800_pt1 | contig 17629 bp, 21 predicted proteins | sample DeeMarSWOR136_30_FD_187465 | JGI IMG/M metagenome (GOLD analysis project Ga0209427, IMG submission 187465) | Marine sediment microbial communities from White Oak River estuary, North Carolina - WOR-1-36_30 (SPAdes) (version 2) | ecosystem: Environmental > Aquatic > Marine > Intertidal zone >...
CTTAATCCTGGAAGCATTTTCTCTGGTAATAACATTTTCAATGGCAGCTAAGATTAAAACATCAACTTTCATTTCCAAAAGCTCTTTATTTGTAATTTTCTCACCATAATTTAAATCACAAACTGAACCCACACAATAACATCCAGCAAGTTTTCCATTTTTTTCTTTGCAGTTTTTCTCACACCTCAACATGATATACCACCTTATTACGTGACTGCACTGTTCCTCATCGTTTTGGATGGTGTTACACTGTGGCTCGTTCTACGCTGGTCTGGAAACGGCTTTGCTTGGGATGATCGACATCGTCTTGCCTTCATTGCTGGTGGACTCTCATTCTTTATCTACGCGTGTATTGATCATGACCTTGAAAAATGGGAAGGATTGAGCATTGTGGGCATCATAGCAATCATTGCACTGTGGCAATTAAACCGCCGTGTGACAGCTCGCGTCCAAGGTGAGAATAGCAGCCAATTTAGGAAAAGTGCAAACTGAAAAGTGCATTCCACAGTGCCTTTGATTGAGAGAGAAAATGAATGATATTGTCAGAGATGTTACACGTGTAACACATTGACTTAAAAGACAACCTCTCAAAGGGCTTTGGGACAAAATTCTCAATCACTCCTTGAGGATTATTACATATGCCCTCCTTCCAATATACTTTTTCTGTGCATCAACCTTTGCACTATTCCCATGAGGAGTTACTTTCTTCTCGTATACGACCTCCACTTCATCTGTGAGCGTGATCTTATCGTGGACAATTTCAACCTTTCTCATATATAGGATGTCCATGGGAATCCTTATAAAGGTTTCGGTCAACTATACAGCATGAGAAGACAAACCTTATATAAGGACATCTTGATGAGAGTGCATGAATCTCGATAAAGCTTCTGAAATTGTATGGAGTGAATGTATGAATTTAAAAGAAGGAGAGAACGCCTTAATTGTGTGTGACAAGCCACTGAGAACTATAGGAAGTACCTTATTTGAGAAGGCTGTAGAACTAGGGGGTGAAGCCTTTTTCCTGGAAATGATTCCGCGACAAATCCACGGAGAAGAACCACCATCCATGGTGGCAGACGTCATGAAATCTGCAGACGTAATAGTCATACCAACGTCAACCTCTCTCTCACATACAAAGGCCAGAAGAGAAGCATGTGCCAAAGGAGCACGAATTGCCACCTTACCCAATATTACTGAAGACATCATGATGAGAGCCATACCAGTCAATTACGAAGAGATAAAAAAAAGATCAGAAGCCATTGCAAACCTATTGAATTCAGCAGATGCTGCATATTTAACCACAGAAAAAGGAACAGATCTCACATTACCTCTCAAGGGAATGAAAGCTGAACCTGACTTCGGATTGTACCACAAAAGGGGAGATTTTGGGAACTTACCTGCAGGAGAGGCGTACATTGCTCCTCTAGAAGGAGTATCAGAAGGTACCTTAATAGTGGATGGGGCTATTGCTGGTATTGGTAAGTTAGAAGAAGTGGTGACCATCGCAGTAGTAAATGGAATGGCAAAAACTATCGAGAACTGCCCAGAACTGGAAAAAATGCTGGATGAACACGGTGAACGAGCCAGGAACATTGCAGAGTTGGGGGTGGGAACCAATGACAAAGCAACAGTTGTTGGAAACATTTTGGAGGATGAGAAAGTGATGGGGACTGTCCACGTAGCTTTAGGGAATAATGTGCTCTTTGGGGGGACTGTGGATGTACCCATACACCTGGACTGCATAGTACTGCATCCCACCTTAGAAATAGATGGTGAACTCGTCATTGAAAATGGAGAACTACTGGTTTAATTGATAGTGGATGATTTGGCTTTGGTTTTGGCTACTCATAACCTATCACGTATGCTCACACAGTCTCTATCAAAGTTGTAAAGCACGCAAAGGCACCTCGGCTGTTCTCCTGTAGAGGCTGTCACTTTTACAGAAATTTTTAGTCTCGCACTGCAAAAGCCAAAAACAGAAGAGAACCTAAAACTTGTTACACGTGTAACAAAATGAAGACAACCGCCACTGTTGGACAACCTTTAAATAGTAACCTATTTAAGCTGTGAATAGATGTAATCACATGCAGAGAAATAGACAAAGTCTGTGAGTTCGGCTGTTAGAATCTCTAGGATTTTCTGGTTCAGTTCTCTGCAAAAAATTCAGACTTCAGTCTGAGGAGAGGAAAAAAATTGAAAGGAACAGTTAAGTGGTATAACGCCCGAAAAAGATTCGGATTCATCCAAGGAGAGGATGGAACAGATGTCTTTGTTCACCAGTCTTCCTTACCAATGGGAATGCTCCTCAACGAGGGCGACGACGTTGAGTTCGAAACAGAAGTCACAGACAAGGGACCAAAGGCAATAAACGTAAAGAAGCTGTAGAACCTCAAGTTTTAGAGAATGTGTGCGGATGGTAACCCATCTCATCTCTCTCTTTTTTTAATTGGGTTGTACTGTATTCATGTACTTCTTTCGTTCATTTTTGACTTTGTTGTCTCACAGGTAATCACTTCCAGTATTACTATTCGATTTTTTGATCTTCTTCAACCATTGGCAACCTAGATTCTCATAGTATGTTTTAATTCCAAATACTTGTTTATAGTGGAAATTGTCAGCTTCTCTGGAAGCTCGTCCACTACCCTGACCCCTCTTCTGTTCAACTCCTTTATGGCAAGCTGCCTTTCTTTTAACAGGGTTTGAGCCACTGCTTTCTGGTATAACTCCCTTTCTGTTTGAGGGTCACATCCTGCAATCCTGGTGATGTTCATATCTTTTACTGCCACACACACTGGTAGATGAGTCTTCTTAAGAGCTGCACAGTACTGTATCAGTCTTTGGGAGATGTGCTTCTCGATCAAATCAGTGTACACGACGACTAAAGCTCTTTTTTTGTTCTTGAGGGAAATGTACTCAAAAGCTTTTTTGTAATCTGATTCGTAAGCATCTGGCTTCAGATTGTACAGAGCTTCCATGATCACGTTAAAATGGTATTTCCTGCCCTGTATTGGTATGTAATCTTTGATATCTGAAGAGAAAATACAGAGACCAACCCTTTCCCCTAACCGGAGAGCCACAAAGGATACTAAGAGTGCAGAATTCACTGCATGTTCTAACTTGGTTAAATCACCCACCTGGACTCCCATGATCCTTCCTGCATCGATCATGAGCATGACATTTCTTGTCCTTTCCACCTGGTACACCCTGGAGATGGGTTTTCCCTTTTTGGAGGTAGCTTTCCAGTCAATCACCCGGTACTCATCATCTACCTGGTAATCCCGCAGCATCTCAAATTCTGTTCCCTGTCCGTAGATTTTGGAGGGTTTAACCCCTATGAGGTTGAGCATTTGCTTTCGAGAAAGTAGATCATATTTTTTTACCATCTGGACATTGGGGTATACCTTTGCTTGAGTTTCTAAATTGAAGGTATCTTCGAACACCCACAGTCCTAATCTGCTCATTCTTCTGGTGAATGCGTCACCAAAGGTGTATTCCCCTCTTTTGTAGGGTGTAATTGTATAGTTGAACTGTTCGGTCTGATACCCAGAGATTTTTCCTCCAATTTCTCTTTCAGAGGCTGAAAATTCCTGGGGATATTCATCTTTCACTTTTACAGAAAGGGGAGTCCCGGATTTGTTTGCCACCTTAATCTGTATAGGATTCTCCACACCAATGGAAAGGATGTAATCAAAATCCCGTTCCACAGAGAATGGCTGCTTCTGTGAGATGAGAAAATCAAACAGGAGTACAGCCAGTATGACCGCATTGTAGTACAGGATGACCCCTTTGAAAAGCGAAAGTATGCAGCCTGCAGCAAATAAGAAAACGAACCGCACGGAAGGGAACACTATCTGGGCACCTCCACTTTTTCTAGACACTCTCTGATCACTGCATCTGGAGTCATTCCCTCAATTTCTGCTTCAGGTTTCAAAATTATCCGGTGGCGCAGCACAGGCAAAGACAACACCTTTACCACATCAGGGGTGACAAAAGATTCACCCTGCATGGCAGCAAAGCTCTTTGAGGTTAACAATAAAACAACAGAAGCTCTGGGGCTGGCTCCCAGTACTAAGTGGGGTGATTCTCTGGTGGTTCTCACCACATTGGTGATGTATTCAATGACTTCTGGCTGGACCTTTATGGTGAAGATTTCTTCTTTGATTTTTTGCAATTCTTCACGGGATATTCTGTATTCGAAGTGGATTTGATCCAACCTGTGAGCATCGAATCCAGACTGGTATAAATTTAAAATGTCATTCTCTTCTGAAGCGTGAGGGTACGGAATTAATATCTTCACCATGAACCTGTCTAACTGGGCCTCAGGCAGCGGGTAGGTCCCTTCGTACTCTATAGGGTTCTGGGTGGCGCACACCATGAAATCTGAAAGCGGATAGGAAACTCCGTCAATGGTGACTTGCCGCTCTTCCATAGCTTCCAGTAATGCAGCCTGCGTCTTGGGGGGGGCCCTGTTAATCTCATCTGCCAACAGTAAATTGGTGAAGAGGGGGCCTCTTTTTAAGTGGAACTTTCCTGTATCCAGATCGAACACGTTGGTACCTATGATGTCTGAAGGCATCAAATCTGGTGTAAACTGAATTCTGCGAAATTCTAAATCCAGCACCATGGACAGTGTCTTCACCATCAGGGTTTTGGCAGTTCCTGGTACGCCCTCTAGCAACACGTGCCCTGACGTAAAAAAAGAGACTAACAACAACTCTAAAAGTGAGTCATACCCCACGATCACCTTGTGGAGTTCTCCCTTGAGACGGGCAGCTACTTCTTGAAACATTTTTTTCACCTCTCATTTTGTAGATGACTTTTGTATTTTGTGTTGTCTATCACTTTTAAAACCTCTTCTTTTTTGGCTTTGTAATACAATTCTGCTGCTGATACAACCAGTTCTGAAGATTGCACCTCTTGGGGAGCAACAGGCCGGGCAACGCCGAACCGTTTTCCATAAGCCACCAAAAAGAGTGCAAGAGTTATCATGAACTGAACAAAAAATGGGCGATATCCAGAAAACAACGTTCCAAAGCTCTTTAGACTGATCCCCTTCTCTTTCTTGAGATGATACAGATGGTACTCATCAAAGTAAACGGTATCTGAGAGAGATGCCTGCACCAGAAAGATTTCGTTATCTGCATCATTAACATTGATATTCCACACAATAGATGTATCACTGACCAAGAATATCTCTCCTTTTCCTTTGCTCATCACTATGATGACGGGATTATCCCCATCTGCAAAGAGGACATCTCCTGTATACGTCGTGAAGTACTGATAGTACTGCAGTGCTACTGCTTCCACATTCTGGGTGGACCTGTGATCTTTAAAAGGAGGAATCACCACACTCCTTTTCTGACCAGCAGATACAGTTGCTCCAAATGCCTTCATAACCTGTGGGTCATCGCTGAAGACGATTACTCTGTTTCCTTGACGCACCCATATAAACAGGTACCCCATTTCTGTATCAGAAGGGGGCCTGGCAGGTCCAATCATGAGTAATGTCCCCGATTCCAAATCTTTGAGAGAGGTTTCCACCCGTTCCACTGTCGTATACTTTTGGAGCAACAGGTAAAAGGCCAAACTCCCCGTGTCCTCCCGGCTTTTAAAAGAGTACGGGTTACGTTGAGGAGCATAGCTTTCCCCAATGGAAACTGCCACTGCAATCCCTATTATCAACAGAACCACAAACACACTCTGCCATTTCATGATACTGCCTCCTCTATCTCAGTAAAAGCATCCAAAACTCGGGCAAAGTCTGTCCCTGTAGCATTCTTGTTCCCATAGTATACCATGTCAAAGATGCGGGTTACCACAGTAAAGCGGTCACTGAAAGGGTACGAAGCGACAGTCTGCCGGTACTCAAAGTTTGTCAAAGAGGGATGGTACGCAATGACCTCTCTCGAATCTAATAGTACTAAGAGGGCCATATACAGCGCGCGCACAGCTTCCAGGTATTCTCTTTTTTTGGCCATTTCAACAGCTTTCTTGTAAAAGGCGGAATAATCCTTCTTTTCTATGAGTTTTATTATTTCTTCCTCTTCCTTTATTCTTTGGAATTGAGGTCCTCTTATAGAAAAAACAGATCGACTCAAAATAAAAAATACGAAGTACAAAACAATAGCCAACGCAATAATGATGAAAATCACTCTCAATAAAGATACAGGGAAATAACCTCCTTCTGTGGGAGAGGGAGTAATGTACCCTAATTCTCTCAGGATTTCCTCTATGTCCTCTTCAATTTGCTCAGGATTTGGAGGTTGAACTGCCAGCATTCTACTCCTCCTCACGATTCTTATTTTTAAGGGTGTGGAATCCTTGTATTTAAAGGTATGGTTCTTGAAGAATTGTCAAATTGTGAGCAGGTCTCTTGGGGTTGTTACACGTGTAACAATTCGCTACCTTCATTTTGTCTTTTCAATTTCTCGATTCTTTGATAGTTGAGAGGTTTAATTTCTAATACCACTTTTGACAATCCCTTGTGCTCCAGTTACTGGTTTTATAGAGGTTAGCCTTTTGTCAGTATTAACGAGCTCACAATAGGCTCTCCAAGAGGTCGAACCCTCAGCAAATACAGTAACTACCTGAACCAGTCAACATTTTGACATCATTCCTTACTCGGCTAGTTGTTCTACTCTCTTTTCCAGGTCGAATCCTTCTTTTCTGGCTCTCAACTCGAAGTAGACCACCACTCTCGTGACATGTACTAATGGAATAAGCAGCCCCTGTGCTACTGTGCCGAACACCACGTTGGGAGCACCCAGTAATTCCTCCAGAGTACCTGCTAGTCCTCCCATCAGCAATCCTATGAACATCGGAGTAAAGATGATGACATAGGGGATTAATGAAACTATGAACATGGGTAAGAACACTCTGAGGGTGCATCCCTTCACTAGGTTCCAGCTTCTTTCCATAGGTTTATAATAGAAGTGACCTTCATTGACTGCCGCAGGAAAAGTCAGCACCCAGCGTGACCAGATCAATGAAGCTAGTACCGCTCCAATACCCATGAAAACCACAGCTATCAAAAGTCCAGCAACCAATCCACCCGTAATGCCACCTGAAATATCAGCCGCGAAAGAGAAAACCAAAAGAGGCGCTGCAATAAATATAGCGACAACTATTCCGATGGCAATTCCCTGAACGAAGTTGAAAACGAAGTAAGTCAGCCCATACCTCCACCAGTTCTGAAAACAGAACTTGTATGCACTCTTTGCAGAGGTTGGGGTTCCCAGAACACTGTCAGACGCTACCTTGACTACTGCAGAAAACGCCAAAGGATACACGACGAATACCCCAAGTACACCAATCACCAGTGTCATCAAGAGAATGATCAAGAGCGTATCTAGTTGTTGGATTGCTGACTCTGGTGAGGCTGTTTCAAGAAAACTTACATCAGCGGCTCCTGCACTGAACCTGCTGAACAATTCATCTAAAAGGTAGAACACTGTCGCGGGCAGATGTACAATCACTAGAAGGAGAAAGTTCTTGCGGTAGAGTTTAATAGAAGAATCAAGGATCTCGCCCAAATTCATTGGCTTTAAATAACTCTGCTCCATAGTATAGGTATGTGGCTCTGTATTTAAATACTTTCAGTACAAAGCTCCAGGCCTCGCAAGTGCTCCAAGCTAACAAACTAAGGTAACCTGACGAGTACGTCTACCGTCATTTATCTTCTCTGGTCTTCATGCAGGGATCATTTCAGTTGTTCTGCTCTCTTTTCCAGGTCGAACCCTTCTTTTCTTGCTCTCAACTCAAAGTAGATGACCACCCGTGTACAATCCACCAGTGGAATTAACAATCCTTGGGATACAATGCCAAATACCACCGTGAGAACAACGAGGGACCTCCCCAGTGAGAACTCCAAGAAGGCGGAAGAATATTGGAGTATGGTGGGAATGAGAAAGACTGCAACCATCACAAAAAGTGTCCTTATCGTCTTACCCTTTACCATGTTCCAGCTTCTGCTCATGGCCTCCATTAAGAAGGTACGTTCATTGACCATGATGGGAAAGGCTGCTACCCACCGCGCCCAGAAGAATCCTGCAACCAGGAGTGCAATGAGCATGAATACAAGTAATACCAAGAGAATGCCCGCAACTGCACCTAGAGAAGGACCGGTGGCGTACGCATACGCAAAAACAGCAACAAAGACAGCAACAGGTATAATAAGAACTATCGCCATGATGATGACGAGCGCAATTGTTATGATGACATTGGTCAATCCCAGTTTAAACCAATTCCGAAGGCAGAACTTGTATGCATCCTTTACTGAAGAGCGATTCTGCAACACACTGTCAGATGCCACCTTGGTGACTGCAGCAAGCACCAAAGGATATACGAGCGCTACCTGAATGATTGCCAGGAGGAACGCAACAAAAAAGAAAGTCAAATCAACTGGTTCAGGGGAAACAGTAGGCTGTGACAGAGTTGACAGAGTCTCAAAGAAGCTGAGCCCTCCAGGACCCACAAAGTAGATACTAATTAAGTTATTTACAAGATAAAAGAGTGTCAGAGGAAGTTGAGCTATCACCAGAGCAAAGAAATTTTTACGGAACAACCGGACAGCAGAATCGAGAATTTCACCAAATCCCATGGGCCTTACATACTGGCTCTGTTCCATGGAGTTACTCTGCAGCTTACATATTTAAACTTATGGTTTCACCGTTTTATCAGGACAATAGTGGTGGCTGCCTTGTTACACGTGTAACATTTTTTTTCTATTGATTATATTTTCACATTGGTTGGTATATAAAGAAATTTAGAATTGGAAGCCATGAATAAGCAGCAGCCAGCAAGAGTCAATGGTATTGATTATATGACCAAATGGTATTGATGTGAAATATGTTTACACTTCACAGCAAATACAGTAAAATACACCCCCAAGAACACAAAGGTGAATCGCAAAGTCAAACGTTATTCATAGTACTTGACACAGCTTTTGATGAATTGCAGACGGTCTTCAAAATTTTGAGGTTGTTCAACCTGAAGCTTCTCAGCCATGCGCGTGGCGAGCTTTTCTGCAATGATTGAGGATTTGTAAGCGGGAAGTCGGTACCTCTGCGTGATAAAATCCCTCATCAACTGGTATTCTTCGGGAGTAATCAAAGACAAGCCCGGGCTGTTCTTTACAACGTTATCGTACAGTGTTTCCTCAAAAAATAACCTGTCCAGTTGAACAGAGTGCACCCTCACCACCACTGTGCCTGCAGCAAAGTCTCCCAACCGTTTGGATTTGTCGTTGAGCATCATGGCTACAAACCCCACTAGATAAGTTCCAGGGAAGATGTCTACAAACCGGATAAAATTGCGGGTCAGCGAGTCCACCAGATCGATGGGAGATCCATCTTCCTTGATCACTTTTAATCCCAACGCTCTTTTTCCAATAGATCCGCCGTTGAACACCATCTCACTTATGACAAAGTATGCCCAGGACGAAGTACCCACCACCACATAGAAGAGCGCAATAAAATAGGCAGAGAAAACCTCTCCCAGACTTTGTGAGAGTTCTGCTGCAACAAGAAATCCAAATGAAATCATGAGAATGATGAAATAATCCAGAAAAATAGCAGGTAATCGTGATCCTACTGTAGCAATATCATACCGGAGAGGGACGTTCTCAGCAGTTTTCAAGGTGAAGTCTTCCATGCACAGGTTATGTTCACCTGTTGAAAAACTTTTGCATCGGGGTTGCCAATTGGGTGGTTATCTCACTTTTGTTACACGTGTAACAAAAAATTGGTTTCGTTTACTCAAATTTATGATATTTTAAGACATGTAAGATTTTAAGCACTTTTTGACAACTTCGGCACAGTTCTTGGTGTGGCTGTCTCATTTTGTTACTGACAGACTATTTCTTTGATTTTTGATTAAAGGATTAAAAGATTCAGAACTGGTGTACTTTTTTGAAAGTGCTGCAGTCAAAATTGTCAAATTCAGTAGGACTTTAAGGACATACTTTAGAACCTTGAAAAAATGATCAAAAGAGAAGGTGTACAGCTACTGATTATAGAATGTTCACAACAACAATACGCTCTATTGTAGAATCTATTGTTCACAAATTGGAAACGAAATGTTTATAAATCGGAAACACTATGTCTTCAATATGGAAACAATAGCGAAGGGATTACTCTCTTCAGATGTAAGAATCAGGCTGCTTAAAAAGATTTTGAACATGAGTGAGAGGAACCTGCGTGTACGGGAGCTTGCTCGAGAAGTGGGGGTCAGCGCTGGGTTTGTTTCAAAGTACATGGGGAAATTGAAGGAGAGCGGCATTATTGAGAGCGGTGAAGTCTCGCTGGTGAACCCCAAGGTGAGAGTTCTAAAGATATTTCTGAATATCAATGAAATTATTGATGAGGATGTAGTGGGAATAATAAGGGATCATATCAAAGGGGTGAAAGGAATTGGGATTTATGGGAGCTGGGCTGATGGTACCAATGTGGAAGGCAGCGACCTTGATATCTGGGTGCTTGTTGGAAAGGAGGCTCCCGCATCTGTAAATTCTGCAAATGCTGCCGCAGAGATAGAGAAAAAAATCAACGTGGAGACATCGTTGTACGTGTTAACAGATGTGGAGCTTGAAAAACTCAGAAAAAGCGAGAGCCCCTTCTACTACTCACTTTTTAATTCATTTGTGCTATGTGGTGAGAAAATTGCTTAGTTTTAAAGATTGTTTAAAGCAAGGGTTGATAAGGAGAACACCTCCTTCCAGAAAGGCGGCTGAGGAAAGTCTGGAAACAGCGAAGAGACATCTTCAAGAGGCTGAAAAGAATATTGAGGTCAGCTCTCTTGATTCTGCTGTTGTAATGGCATATACTGCTGCTTTCAATGCAGCTCGATCTTTATTGTTCAAAGACGGATACAGGGAAAAGAGCCATGTATGTGTAGTGAAATATCTGGAAGAAACCTATGGAACCAGGGGGATACCTCTGGATTACATAAGATTGCTTGATAAATATAGAAAACTCAGACATGGAGTGTTGTACAGAACCAGTTATGAAGCAACGAGGAGGGAAGCGAAGGAAGCTGTAAATTTCACCCGTAAATTCATAGAATTCGTAGAAATATTGATAATGAACGAAAATGTATGACCTCAATTACTGTAAGTGAACTGAGGCCATTCCTCCGATGGAGTGGTTTGCGGAGAAGGTGGGAATGAACTACTCCATGTCTCCATGGAACAAAGCACTCATTGTGATTTACTAGAGTGTACCTGAATGAGAAGGGTTTCCACGGAGGAAACTTGTCAGACAACGCCAGTGTGTAAAAAACCTGCAATACCGCTACTTGTATTTTTATTGAAGCTGTTCTACTCTCTTTTCCAGGTCGAACCCCTCTTTTCTTGCTCTTAAACTGAAATAGATGACTACCCGCGTACAATTTACCAAGGGGATTACAAGCGCTTGGGCTGCTGTACCACATACCAGCAAGAGTGCACTGGGAAATGAATCCAGAATGTATCCTACAGCATCTGAAGAAAAGGTGATGACAAGCGAAACCAAAAGAATTAGTATCACAGCAGAAAACACCTTTATGGTGTACCCCTTTACCAGACTCCAGCTTCTCTTTAAGGTTGTACCAACTGTATCTTCATTCACCATGACAGGGTAACAAACTGCGAATCGTGCCCACAAGAAAAAGAAGGGGAAAAACCCTGCAAGTAACACCACAAGGAAGAGTACTAAATCAACAAAGGTTATAACATCAAATCCAAGAGAAGTGAGCAGTACAGCAACGATAACAACAGATACAGACCCAAGCACAACCAGTATTCCAGTTATCATACTGTTGAGTAACCCTGGTTTCCACCACCTTTTTGCGAAAAATGTGTACGCGTTCTTTGCTGATGATGGTCTTTCCAGAATACTATCAGATGCTACCTTGGTCACTGCAGCAAGTGTTACAGGGTACACAAATAAGACATAGATTACAGACAGACTAAAGGCAATCCAGATGAAATGGGGATTCTTCTGCAATAAAAAGGATGTCAAAGGATCAGAGGGAGGCCGCCACAGATATAAAAGGTATAAGAGAGAATCAAGGTGAGGGTATCCAAACAAGCCAAAAAAAGAAATGACATGCATTCTTAAGGTATAAAGACTAAAAGAGTTATATAAGAGGTAAAAAAGAGTCAGAGGAAGCTGAGTTCCAATTAATGCAAAAAAGTTTTTCCGGTAGAGTCTTACAGACGCATCGAGCATTTCACCTAATCCCATAGGCCGTAAGTACTTGGACTGCATAAGATACATTGGTGCGTCAATATAAAATGGTATGGTTGTTATAGTCAGGGTTTTAGTGTGAGCGATTTTTGTTTTGAATACCGCAAATTAACAATTAGTGAAAAGGGTTGTTACACGTGTAACAGAAACAGGGTGACCAAGATGTGACCTGTGAAGGTGCAGTCATGGTAAGGCACAGTTGTTGTAAAGGTTAATTCAGAACCTTCAAATGTTCATTAATTCGGTGCTGCCATTTCAACTGCAATGCTGTAGTCCTGTCAAAAGGTATTTATGCATATCTGTTGAGGAACCTCCATGAGATACGAAGAGTTCATCGACACCCATGAAGGGCGGTGGAACCAACTGCGTCATCTCTCTCAACGCATCAAAACGCAGGGGTACTCCTCTTTGACATCTGAAGAGCTGGACTCCTTTTTGCTGTTATACCGGCAGGCGTGTGCTGATTTAGCGTATGTCAGGACTAACTTCCCCCACAGCAGGGGAGAAGAGTACTTAAACAGTCTGGTAGCCACAGCCCACGGTCAATTATCGAGAGTTCGCCCCACCTCTTTGAAAAGGGTGGTAGATTTCTATGCAAGGGTGTTTCCACGCCTTTTTGCTAAGAATGCGAAATTTGTGGGGCTGGCATTCCTCATTTTTATAGGAACTGTCGCCATATCTGGGGTGGGCATGGGATACAACAGGGAATTTTTCATGAACATATCTCCTATACCTGAATACGTTTTGGAGGAGCGAGCTGACAGAGGGAGTGTGGGTCCCAACATGGATGAGTTTATTGCTCCCATTGTTTCTTCTTCTATCTTTGTGAATAATATCCAGGTGGGCATCATGACCTATGGGACAGGGATTGCTTTAGGATTGGGGACTGTCTTTTATTTGTTTATCAATGGAGTGATGCTGGGGGTGGTCACTGGATTTTTTGTAGAACAAGAGATGGGGATAGCATTGATGGCCAATATTCTCCCCCATGGTATACTAGAATTAACTGCTATTTTCATCTGTGGAGGGGCTGGGCTCATGTTGGGTGAGGCAGTGATAAACCCAGGAGAGGTACCGCGTTCCCAGGCCGTCCAGGAGAGAGGTAAGGAAGCTACCCAGTTGGTGGCAGGATCATTTCTTCTGCTCTTGATTGCAGGGGTCATTGAAGGGTATTTCTCCTTTGTAGAAACCATATCAAATGAGGTTAAGTTATCATTTTGCGTACTTCCAGCAGGATTTTTATATATGTATTTATTGAGGCACTTATGGAAAAGATAGGTTAATCCACATTGGTGAGATTATCTCATAATTCAAAATTCTCAAATTTTAGCTATTTTGCATTTGAAATGGAGATATAATCACAGTATTGTGAGATAAAAAATCAATTATTAATAGCGAACACTAATTCTGGAATAACCTCTGATAGATATTATAAAAATGAGAAGCTAGATTTTAGTTCATGACTGAAAACCGAAGACCTTTTAGGGGTTAAGTCTCACTGTAAACATGGACTGGATGAGTAACCATTACGTACGAAAGGCTTATACCTTCCTCAAGAAAAGCGGGGTTACCATTTCAGGAGTCTGGATTGACTGTGGATGTGGGCGCGGCTACTATTCGAGGGCGTTAACTCTTCTGGGAGCAGCTTTAGTTATTGGCATTGACATTCGTATGAGATCTCTTAATTACCCAATTGTGGCATGTAGGAGCGATTGCAGTCATCTACCTGTGAAAAATTGTTCTGTTTCAGGATTTTTATACGTGAATGTATTACACTACTACAAAAAACCACAACCTTTGCTGCAGGAAGCCCATCGAGTCCTGAAAAAGAATGGATACATTATTGTAATAGAGTATGACCAGTCTGCCCCCACAGGCTGGGATCCATACCCCCTGCAGTTAACCCACATAGAAGCACTCTTATCCATGGTTCATTTTGATGTTGTCACCAACGTTTTAGTTGATAAAAAATACCGCCCAAAACACCTGGTAGTGGGGAAGAAGACCATTCTTAACGATCTTTGACCTTTAATGCATCTTCAATAATTTGTGAGTGATCAAATGCCATTCTCTCAGGTAATTTATCTATATCAAACCAGAATGCATCTCGTGCATCATCTCCTGCAGCTGCCTCCCCTTGTACTACCCTCATGAGATAAACCACAGAAATGGTATGTCCTCGAGGGTCTCTATCAGGGGCAGAATACACTCCCGTTAATGTGACAATGTTGCATTCCAGCCCTGTCTCTTCTTTGACCTCCCGTTTTGCAGCATCCTCTGTGGTCTCCCCATACTCTACAAATCCACCCGGCAAAGCCCAGAAATCCTTGTAGGGGTCTCTCCCCCTCTTGATCAGCAAAATTTTTCCTTTTTTTACAATGACCGCATCTACAGTCACCCCAATATTCATAAGAGCCTCCTGAACCAGATTGACACCCACCCTATCTTCGGTATCTTGAGCACTGGTTTTCCAATGACACTCGATTCGGGTACTCCCTTCAAGGGATGGTAGTAGGTGTCCTGGAAGGAGTTATTGTCCCCTTTTGTCACAAAGTACAGACTACCCCCCTCTTCTATAATGTCAATGATCCGGTGAACGATAGGGATACTACCTCCTCTGGCTTCAAAGACGATGATATCTCCCACAGTCAATTCGTGAGGATCAACCTTTTTGATGAAGACCACATCTCCCTCGTAATACACAGGTTCCATACTGCTGGAACTGATGACCCTGTAGGGTGGAAATACTCCTAAAACAACAAATAGTACACCCTGAATTAACAAAAATATGACTACTGCAATGCCAATATCTGTTAACTCTTTTTTTATACGGGCTGTGGATACAGACATCTCATCACACCAACGAACCCATGGAACCCGATCCGGAGCACGCCGATCTTTTCAAGGAGCTGCCTCAGCCAGATCTGGACCCACCCTATCTTGGGTAGCTTTATCACTGGTTTTCCAATGACGTGCTGTGCAGGTATCCCCGGGTATGAGTCCTGGTAATACGGGTCTGCGAATGGGTTATTATCTCCTTTGGTGACGAAATACCTCTTTTCTCCTTCAGTTCTGACCTCGTGAACCCTGTGCACAATGGGAATGCCGCCAAAGGGTGAATCAAATACGATGATGTCACCTTCTTGGATTTTGTCCACATCTATTCTTCCCACCACCAGGATATCACCCTTGAGGTAGGTGGGCTCCATGCTGCCAGATATTACCACGTACAACGGTTTTTCCACACCAAGGGTTACCATGAGACAGGCTTGAATGATCAGGTAAAGGATCACAGCAATAATAATGCCTTCTCCAATTTCGCGTAGTTCATGTTTCCAATCCATGACATTCGAACATCAAAATCCTTTATAAGGGTTTTGGAAGATAGGTTGTTGCAGTTCTCTGGCACCTGTGCACTATCCTTGAAATTGATAGATCTAGAGAAGTAATTCACATCAGAGTAGATAATCTCCTTTTTTGTTCCGATATCTTTATAAGCCTTTACATCCTATAGAAACGTGATAGTTGAGCAAAACTTAAACAGAAAGGTATATAAGTGTCAGGTTTCCTCATGCATTTGTTGTATCAAAAGGGATTTGACATTTGATATCCTTCCCATTCAGATATATTCAATAAGGTGGGTGTAGAAAATGAGAAGTATTTATTTCAGGTTGTCTGTCGAAACCCTTAAAAAATTGAAAGAAGAAGGTAAGGATTTAGAAAATCTAAAAAGAATCACTGATAGCAGAAAGATATTCAAAGCTCTTTTCCCGCAAGTTGACATTGGAAATGCCAGAACTTTCAGAGTTTTCTTCCCGAAAACAGACATTGAAGATGTGGAGATTCTCGAGCGCTGTTTCCCAGAAATGACCATCAGGAAAAAGATTCCCGAATATACTATCCCAAGAATAGATGCTGAGGAAGTAGAGCGGCTCAAACGTATTTTTCCAGAGATGGATGCTGAAAATGCAAATATGTTCAAAGATGTTTTTCCAGGAACAGGTACTGAAAAGATATTGGAAGAAGCTCCTCCAAAAAAAGCCACAGCCCTTGCGAAACCACCTGCAGGAACAGACATAATATTCAAGATCGTGTATGGAGAAACAGATGTCATCACATTGAAGAAAGGTTCAGTAGCTTTTGCACGAGCATATGCACCCTTTGTTAGACTCATTGAAATACCATCAAATAAGTTCCTTTGCTTCTTAATAATTCTCGGAGCCGAAAATAAGCGGTGGATGTTGAGGTTCTGGGATCTAAGAGAAGAAAGAGCAGTCGCAGTAGGGAGGGACCACCCGAGTTTATACGATGCAGTACTTGGCATGCTTAGTGCCAATAAGAGACTGCATGATTGGGGTGGAGTTGAAGTTACACCACTCAAAGCTAAAGTGCCCAAAGTTAAAACACGCAAAAATGCGAGAGTAGGCCTTTATAGATATCCTACTGCAAGTATTTCAGTCAGGAAAGGATCCGAGAATCGTATCAGCTATAGACAGATCGAAAGAATTTGGGAGAATCTTCTGATAAGAGTCTAGTGAAGGTTCTTGGCAGTTCTCCAGTATCTTTCAATTTTGGGGATCATTTCCGTATCGTTCTCTACTCTTGCATAGACCAGGGCCATGTTCAGAGCAAACTCTACTAACCGCTGTCTGCGAAAATATTCAGGGCCATATATTTTACCCCTCTTTAATTCGTTGAGTTCTTCTTCTACATCGTCCAAAAACTGGACATAAGCACTGGTAAATCTGTCCAATTCTTTGATACATTCTTTAATTCTGAAATAATTGTAAAGATAATCCATTTTTTTGTCTAATGCCAATTTGGCTGCAGTATCTTTTTCTCTCTCCGGTTCCGGTATTGTTGCTCCATTTTCCTTCTCAATATCGATTTTCCTCGATATTTCCTGTAGAATTTTGAAAACTATTATGAGAAGACAAAACGCAGCAATTCCAATCCCTATTTCGATCAAAGACAATAAATCAATCGTCATGCATGGGGTAACGTTGTATGTTCTTTTAAATGTTATTCTCAGAACAGATGTTGGCAAGGGATTACAGGGTTGTAACACCTTGGTAAATTCTAATCCAATGTATTTCGAAGAGTAAAAAAGAAAGATAGTTCTGTAAGCTCGCTCATTGCATACCTTCAGTAACTTTTTACCAAAAGTAGCACGACTCAAACAGTAAAAATAGTCAATTATTCTGAAAATTTGTAACCATTCTTTTCAGATTTTATATGATGACTTTCTTTAAGATTCAAAATGCAGGAAGATTAGGTTTTACAAGTTATTAAACCTTTGCCAACATCGGCTTTGGGACAAAATTCATCTCAATGCATTTGTGGATACTATGTGCCCCTCTTTTCCGATGAACCAACTTAGCGGCTTCAGTTCCTCTATTTGGATT
>Ga0209427_10003801_pt1 | contig 17627 bp, 19 predicted proteins | sample DeeMarSWOR136_30_FD_187465 | JGI IMG/M metagenome (GOLD analysis project Ga0209427, IMG submission 187465) | Marine sediment microbial communities from White Oak River estuary, North Carolina - WOR-1-36_30 (SPAdes) (version 2) | ecosystem: Environmental > Aquatic > Marine > Intertidal zone >...
GCTTTTAATCGCCATCATCATCCACGCAGCGCCGATAATCGTGATCCTAGGATACATTCTCTGAAAGCCCACTTGGGATACGGAAACTAGGTCGGGGTCCGACAAGAACCTTTCACATGAGTTTCAGGGTGGCTCCCTGATTACATAGAACACGAAGGCCGAGGATTAATCTATAGAATAAATATATATTATGTAATTGATTGCGTGGTTTTTTATCCCCCTTAAGAGATTTACGGATGAGAGGTTTGGGGGTCAACATCAAGAACTTGGGAGACACGCTCCCATCGCAGCACTCCTGTGTTTGTACGATATCCCCCATGCCTCGATCATTGACCAACGTAGCACCCGGAGCGGGCTGCCGAAAGCGCAATCCAGTGACCTGGTTCGGGGAGAGCCCCAGATGAACCTCACAGAGATTGCGCTGGCTACAGGGTTCTTGTTGTCGTTCCTCATGGCCGTCGCGCTGGGCGGGAACGACGCCGCCTCCCCCACTGCGAACGTGGTCGGCGCGAGGGTCCTTACGGTGAGGCAGGCGGTGGTCCTCTTCGCCGTGTTCTCGACGATCGGGGCCCTGACCCAGGGGTACATGAACATGAAGACGATAGGGACAGGCATAGTCCCCTCCATCGACCTCTTGGGGGCCATCGTGATCGTCGTGACCGCCTTCGCCTGGATAATGCTCTGCAACAACTGGGGCCTCGAGATATCGGTGACGCACTCGATAGTGGGGAGCATCCTAGGCTACGGGCTGGCGGTGTACGGCACGGGCGGGGTCAACTGGGGTCTAACGCATAAGATCGTCCTGAGCTGGTTCATGTCGCCCGTGCTGGCGGCGCTCGTGGCATTCTCACTGCACAAGCTCCTGACGCTCATGACCGAAAGGTACCGCGGTCTTGAGAGGTCCATGGCCACGTTGATCAAGGTCGCCCTCTGCTACTCGGCCTACGCCTTCGGGGCGAACGACATTGCGAACGCCACCGGCGTATACGTCACGGTCACCGGGATGTGCCTCGGCCACCCCCCTGAGGGGAGGGTCATGTTTCTGCTCGCTGTGTTCGGGAGCATAGGCGTTGTGGCGGGGGGCCTTTGGCTGGGGCCCAAGGTGATAGAGACGGTGGCCTTCAAGATCATAAAGCTCAGCGTGGTCAGCGGCACGGCCGCGGAGATAACCAACGCCCTCGTCGTCCACATGTTCGTGACGCTTCCCTACCTCTTGATCGGCTACGGGCTACCGATATCGACGTCCCTGGCAAACATAGGGGCCCTCGTCGGCGTGGGCCTGGCCAGCCTGGGGTCTTCCGGGATCAACAAGAGGACCGTGGCGCTCCTGCTAACCTGTTGGGTGGCGTCCGTCTTTGTCACTGCCGCGGTCACCTACGTTATCTACTCGATGGCCCTCCCCATTGTAGGGACCATAATCGAACCAAAACTGTGAAATCGCGGCATTCTCCCCGCCGATTTGAACCCAAAAGGCGTCACCTCGTATTTGTGGCTTCCGCAGGCTTAGGGAAGCATTTAACTTCATAATGACGCGAATTAGAGCAGGCGAAAACATGGCCAAGAGACTCTTCAAATGGTTCGCGCCGAAGAGGGGTGAGAAGGTCCTCGAGATGGTGGAGGAGCACCTGCAGATGACCCAGAACGCCGTAAAGAGCCTGTACAGGATGGTAGAGGCCTCGGCGTCCTGCCAGATGGCGGACCGCAGGGGCTTCTTCGAGAGCGTCTCCCAGCTGGAGATGAGGGCCGACGACCTCCGGAAGGAGATGGTTGACGAGCTTACTAGGAGCGAGATGTTCCCCGAGGAGAGGGAGGACCTGCTGGAGCTCGTCAGGGCGGTGGACTGGATCGCCGACTGGTCCAAGGAGGCCGGCAGGATCCTCGTGATAATCCCTTTCGACAAGGCCCCGGAGGAGATGAAGGAGGCCGCCCAGAACATGTGCAAGGCGAACATCGACTGCGTCACCGTCCTCGCAAAATGCATTAAGGCCCTCCCGGAGGCCCCCAAGGAGGCCCTCAGCCTCGCGGACGAGGTGGAGGTGCTCGAGGAGGAGCTGGACGAGCTCTACTCCATCGCAAGGGCCCACCTGGCGAACCTGGAGTACCCGGGCTTCACGACGGGCGCCCTTATCCTGCTCAACATGTTCCTTGATGCCCTTGAGACGGTGGCCGACTGGTGCGAGAACACGGCGGACATCGTCAGGGCCGTGGCGGTGAGGGTCCAGTAGCCATTGCACAGGAAAAACCGGAAATCAAAAAGAAGAGGAGCAGCTTTTTCGGTTCTCACTCTTCCTCGACGGTGATAGCCTGGGTCGGGCACGAGTTCACGCAGGCCATGCACATTATGCAGTCTTCCTCTCTCGTGGGCTGCGCCTTCTTCTCGCCCCCCACGTCCACCATGTCGTAGACGTTCATCGGGCAGACCTCGGCACAGACGCCCGCGCCCTCGCACACGTCGAGATCGACAATAACCTTGGGCAACTCAGACACCCTCTTTTTGTTCTAGTGATCCTCTTTTCGCCATGTTTAAATGTTTTCCAACATCCCAATAACCGATATTGATGGCCAGATACAGAATCGAGATAGACCGGAAAATATGCCAGGGATTCGGTGCCTGCGTAGAGCTCTGCCCAGAGGCCTTCTACCTGTCCGATGAGGATGAGAAGTCGAAGCTGAAGGACGGCGAGCAGGTGGTGACCGACGAGGGGAACGTCAAGGACCACATAGAGGTCGACGAACTGGGGTGCTACGGCCAGGCGGAGGCCGCGTGCCCCTTCAACGCGATAAAAGTGACGAGGCTCTAGGGGGCTACCAAAGGCTTGATAGTCGAAGACGGCGGCGTGTCTTTCCTCGTCGGCGGCGAGGCCGGGCAGGGGATAACCCGCAGCGGCTCCCTCCTGGGGAAGGCCCTCATGAGGGGAGGGTACCACGTCTTCGGGGCGAACGACTACCCCTCGGTCATCAGGGGGAGCCACAACTTCTACGTGCTGCGCGCGTCGGACGAAGAGGTCCACTCTCAGGCAGACACGATCGACTTGCTCCTCGCCCTGAACAAGGAGACCGTGCTCCTCCACGAGCGCGAGCTAAGCGAGGGAGGGGGGATCGTCCACGACGAGGGGGTGGAGTTCTCCAAGGGGGAGCTGAGGCGCGACGACGTTAACCGCTACCCGGTCCCCCTGAAGGGCATCGTGGACGAGGTCGGCGGGACACCCATAATGATGAACACAGTTGCCCTAGGCGCCGCCGTGGGGCTCGTGGGCTTTGACATCGGTATCCTGAAGGAGGTCATCTCAGACACCTTCGCCGGCAGGGCCGCAATCATCGAGTCGAACAACAGGGTCGCCGAGATGGGCCACGATTACATCAGGCAGCACTACGGCGAAGGCCTCCCCCACAGGTTGAAGCCCACGAGTGGGAGGGCCAAAAGGATCATGCCGACGGGCAACGACGCCGTAGCCCTCGGGGCGGTCAAGGCCGGGTGCAGGTTCTACGCCGCGTACCCCATGACCCCTGCAAGCCCAGTGCTCCACTACCTCGCCGCCCATGACTTGGAGAACGAGATGGTCGTCATCCAGACCGAGAGCGAGATCTCGGCCATCAACATGGCGGTAGGGGCATCATTCGCCGGCCTAAGGGCGATGACCGCGACCTCCGGCGGGGGCTTCAGCCTAATGGCCGAGGCCCTAGGCCTCGCGGCGATGACGGAGAACCCGGTCGTCGTGATGCTTGGGCAGCGCCCAGGGCCCAGCACCGGGATGGCCACCTACACGGCCCAAGCCGACCTGCTCTTCGCGGTCCACGCCTCCCAGGGGGAGTTCCCCAGGGTCGTCGTCGCGCCCGGGGATGTGGGCGAGTGCTTCCACCTCACCATGGAGGCCTTCAACCTCGCCGAGAGGTACCAGGTCCCCGCAATCATCCTGGCGGACAAGCACCTGCTCGAGAGTCACAAGTCCACGGAGCCCTTCGAGGACAGGGCTGGCATCGACAGGGGCGAGCTCCTTGAAATCGAGGAGTGGACCGGCCCGGGGGAGTACGAGAGGTTCAAGATAACCGAGAGCGGAGTCTCACCGAGGATACTGCTCGGGACAAGAGGCGCCACCGTCCTAGCCAACTCCAACGAGCATGACGAGTACGGGTACACAACGATCGACTTCGAGGCCGTGGTGGCGATGGGGGACAAGCGCTTCAGAAAGATGGAGGGCCTGAGGCGGGAGGTCGAGGGGATGGAGCCCGTGAGGGTATACGGCGACGAAGACGCCGAGGCGACCCTGGTGGGCTGGGGGTCGACGAAGGGGCCCGCCCTAGAGGCGCTCAAGTTACTGAGGAGGGACGGGATCAGCTCCCGGTTCGTACAGGTCGTCTACCTTGAGCCCTTCCCCTCTGAGGCCGTGTCCGAAGCGCTGCGGAACACTGGGAGGCCCGTGCTCCTCGAGGCGAACAGGACCGCCCAACTCGGGAAGCTCATCAGGCTCAACACGGGCTACATTTTCGAAAAAGTGGCGCTGAAGCACGACGGGAGGCCCTTCAACCCCGGCGAGATCTGCGAGAGGGTGAAGGAGGCGATACAATGACGACAATGCAAGACCTGGCCACACCGGTCCAAAACACTTGGTGCCCCGGCTGCGGGAACTTCGGCATCCTTATGGCGATGAAGCGGGCTATCGTCCAGCTCGGGCTTGAGAGGGAGGGGGTCGTCACGGTGACTGGCATAGGATGCCACGGTAAGCTGACGAACTACATCAGGGTGAACAGCATCCACGTAATCCACGGAAGGGTCCTCCCGGCCGCATCGGCCATCAAGCTCGCGAACCGGGAACTGACGGTCGTGGGCTTCGCGGGGGACGGGGACGCCTACAACATCGGTGTGGGCCACCTCCCCCACGCGGTGAGGAGGAACCACGACATCACGTACGTCGTCCACGACAACCTGATCTACGGGCTCACGACTGGGCAGACGTCGCCGACGACGAAGAGCGGGCAGAGGACGAGGTCGACGCCCCGGGGCGTTTTCGAGACTGCGGTGAACCCCATCGCCCTCGCCCTCGCGAGCGGGGCCTCCTTCGTGTCGAGGGGGTACGCCGGGGATGTACCCCACCTGACGGAGCTGCTCAAGCAGGCGATCACGTTCACGGGTTTCGCCCTCGTGGACGTCCTCCAGCCGTGCGTCGCCTGGAACCAAGTCAACACCTATGACTTCTACAAGAAGCGGGTCTATAAGCTGGAGGATGCGGGCCACGACCCGACGGACCTGGGGGCGGCCTACGAGCGGGCGGAGGAGTGGGAGGAGCGCATACCGATAGGGGTCTTCTACCGGAGGGAGAGGGCCGTGTACAGGGAGAACTTCCCCTTCCTGGAGGGGGAGCCGCTGTCGAGGCGGGGGCTCGGCGAGACGGACATATCCGAGCTGATGAAGGAGTTCGCCTGACCAAGTTCGCCTACATAAGCTCCAGCAGCTTCTCGGCCGCCACCTCGGCCCCGATTCCGCAGACTTTGTAGCAACCCTCGTCGCTGTGGCCCCCGGCCTCCAGGAACGCCTCACGGTCCTCAGGGTCCCTCAGGTCGAAGGATCGGCCGTATATCCTCGTCTGGATCTCGCTGCACAGGGTCGAATCGAGGGGCTCTTCGAACCCGAACTCCTCCTCGAGCCTCCGCTGGAACCGATCGCAGATCTCGTTGGCCAGCCCCATGGCCTGGACGTACTGGGGAGTGTCCTCGATCTCCTCCCTCCCCGAGACGAGCCCGAGGCCCATGAGGGCGCCGAGCAGGGCGCCGCACGTCTCGCCCCTCCTCGCGACCCCTCCCGAGAGGACGGTGGCGGCCTTGAAGGACTCGAGGTCTCCGATGCCGAGACCCTCTTGGAGGGCGAGGAGGACGCTCTGGGAGCAGCCGCTGTACTGGTCGTATCCGTGGGCCCTCCGCCTGATCTCCTTTATCAACTCATCCGACATGGTCATCGCGTTTGTTACATGCTCTCCGCTTAAATCGTTATAGCTGAGATGGACGGCAACGCCCCTGTTGATGGGCTATAAAAATTTGTACGGGTTTGTGGTCCCGATTCCCGATGGTCCCGGCTACTTCACGAGTTCCTTCGCAGAATCGATGAGCTTGGATGCGACCTTCTCCGATATGCCTGCTTTCTTGGAGAGTTTGGCGGGGACGGCCTTGGCCACGGAGTTCACCGTCTTGTAGCCGGCCTCCTTCAGTTTCTCCTCAGTCGCCTGGCCCACGCCCTTGATCTCCGCGAGCTCCAGTCTACGCTTTGGTGCGACGCTTTTGGGCTCTGCTTTGGGTTCTTTTACCTCCGCCTTGGGCTCTTCGACCTCCACCTCGGGCTCTGGAGCCTGCTTCTCCCTTGTCCTGGTCATCGTTATGGCGATGGTTGACACCCCTCGGGTGCCCCCTCCCATAGCTGGAAGCTCCTCGGTGCCTATCTCGATCTTCCCCGCTTCAACGTCCTTGATGAAGCGGTTCCTAGAGATCTCGACGACGTCCACGGCCCTGGATATGGCCCTGCCCCTCGCCTTGACCACGACGTTGTCCACGCCGCCGGCGCCGAACGCGTTGATAATGGCCAACACGTACCTCATCGCGGGCTTGTTGCCTATGTAAATCGTATCAATGTCCATCATGTCTGTTCGTTATGAAGGCTTTTAACGGCCTTAAAAGGTTTAAGAATGCCCCGGCGGGAGCGATGAGCTGTCAGATCACCACGGGGTTGTCGGGGGCCATCCCCCGGAGCACCTTCAGCGCCCCCTCGGCCACCTGGACCGCCATCCTCTCCATCGCCTCGTTGCTGCTGGCCCCCAGGTGGGGGGTGAGGATGACGTTGTCCATCGACGCCAGCGGGCTGCCGGGGTCGAGGGGCTCCTCCTCGAAGACATCGAGGGCCGCCCCGGCCACCTTGCCGAGCCTCAGGGCCTCGACGAGGGCCTCCTGGTCGATGATCCTGCCCCTCGCCGTGTTGACGACGCGGGCGCCGTCCCTCATCATCCCGATCTCCCTACAGGAGATTAGGTGGTGGGTCCCCGGCGTGTAGGGCAGGTGCAGGGTGATGATGTCCGAACTCCGGAGGAGATCATCGAGCCCCACCCTCTCGATGCCGATCTCAGCCTCGAGCCCCGGGTTCCCGATCATGTCGTGGTAGATCAGCTCCACGCCGAAGCGCTTGAGGCGGCGTGCTACAGCCGACCCTATCCTCCCGAGGCCGACGATCCCTACGGTCTTGCCCATGATCTCCGTCCCCCTGAGGTCGCCGTACTTGCGGGACCACTCCCCCGCCCGGACGGCCTTGTCGGCGCTCACCACACGCCGGGTGAGCGCCAGCATCAGGGCGAGGGTCATCTCGGCGACCGTCTCGGTGAGGGCGGCTGGGGTGTTGAAGACGACCTTGCCCAGCTCCCTGGCTGCCTCGAGGTCCACGTGGTCGCACCCTATGCCGTGGACGCCTACGGCCCTCAGCCTGGGTGAGGAGACCATCGTCTTCCGGGTCACCTTTATCCCGCCGCGGGTGATGAGGGCGTCGGCCTCCGGCGCGAGCTCCTGCAGTGAGGCCTCATCAGCCCCAGGGGGCAGTGAGATGACTTTCACACCGCTCTCCTCGAGGAGCTCTATGCCCGCCGCGTGGATCGGCTCGGTCACGATAACGGTGAACCTGCTCATCGCGTTCCCCGGATCGAATTCCCTCATCTAGGCTAAAAAATTTGACAGCACGGGGCCTACCTGCGAGGCCGCCTACGCCTGGACTGCCTGGGAGTCTCTGGCTTCGATCTCCTGATGGCCTTCCCGAGGGTGTCGCAGAGCTCGTCGAAGACCCCGAGGAGGTCCCAGCCCTGGGCCTCGGCGTTTATCTGCTCCTCGGGGCTCAGGGCCCTGGCGGTGAGCTCGTATCGGGTCCTGTTCCCCTGGGCCCTAGTCCTCTTTATCCTGATGGACACCTCGGTGATGTCGGGCCTGAACCTCATGCCCCTCCTGACGACCCTGCGGACCTTCTCCTCCGCCACCGACCTCTCGAAGAAGTCCTCTTCGGTGAGCCCGATAATGTACACGGGGAGCTCCTCCTCGGCCCTGAACCTGAGGAGGAGAGGGACGAGCTCCCTCGGGGCGATGATGCCGACGATCCTTCTCCTGTCGTCTGTCATGAGGCAGGCACCCTTCTCCCGGTCTCTCAGGCCGCAGACAACTTCCAGGGCCGAGGCACCGGGTCCGACCGTGAAGGGGTGCGTGTCCATAACCCCGGCCACGGCCCCTGGAAAGCGGGGCACCTTCTCCTCGATTCTGTCTCCGGAGGTGGTCCTCGAGGCCGGGACTATGAAGGTGTTGACTATGTCCTTGGCAGTCACCACCCCGACGAGCCTCCCGTACTCGACGACGGGCACGTGGCTGATCCCCTTGTCCAGCATGAGCCTGCGGGCAAAGGCGATCTTCTCGTTGATGTCCAGGGAGAGCACAGGGCTCCGGATCAGCCCCTTCGCGGCGATGCCAGAGAGCTCCGAGACCTCGCACATGGCCGACGTGAGATCCAGCTGAGAGATGATTCCGACGACTTCCCCGTCTTCCACAACCGGCAGGGCCCTCACGTTGTTCCTGACGAGGCCCTCTGCGATGTCGATCACGGCGTTGCCCGGTTTGACGGACCCGGTTGCCTTCCAAACGGCGTCGATCTTCGTCCTGGACGGCTGGTCCACGTCCAAGAGGTCCCTCACGGTTATCAGCCCTACTGACCCGTCGGACTTCACTGCGGCCTCGTAGCGGTCGGTCTCCCTCAGGACGCCGAGGATCTTGGAGACCACCTCGTCCGTGGAGAAGACGCTGACCCGGGCGTGGACCAGTTCGCGTATCTCGGAGAAAGCTAGTTCCCTAAGCGAGGTCGCCAAGACCAGAAACCAAGATAAGGAGCCTCCTGAAGGATTAATAACCTTACTATTTCGCAAGCTTCCAAGTCCTGATCCCGATCATTGATCCATATTTCAGATCGGTATCCAGAAAATATCTGCTGATTCCGTGTGGTAATAGGCGTGTCTTTTGGTGGCTGGTAAGAGATTAATAGGTTTGGGGTAAATCAGGAGTGGCGAGGGGAGACGACATGAGCAGTGGGGGCCCGAATGAGGGTCTGAGGCTCCGCAGGGAGCAGCTGAGGAAGCAGGAAGAGGAGTCCTCTAAGCGCCAGCATGAGCGCGGAAAGCTCTCCGCCAGGGAGCGGATCGAGGCACTGCTGGACCCGGGCAGCTTCGTCGAGCTTGACCCCTTCGTGGAGCACCGGGCTTCGGCCTTCGGCATGGACCGCCGGAGCTGGGTCGGGGACGGCGTGGTCACGGGGTCCGGCACCGTCGACGGCCGCAGGGTTTTCGTCTACTCCCAGGACTTCGGCTTCATGGGGGGCTCTCTCGGGGAGATGCACGCCGAGAAGATCTGCCACGTGCTCGACCTCGCCCTGGAGAACGGGGCCCCTGTCGTCGGATTCCACGACTCGGGCGGGGCCAGGATCCAGGAGGGGGTCGCCTCCCTGGCCGGGTACGGCGAGATCTTCCGGCGCAACGTTCGTGCCTCGGGCGTTGTCCCCCAGGTGGCGGTCATCGTTGGGCCTACAGCCGGGGGCGCCTCCTACTCCCCGGCGCTCATGGACTTCGTCCTCATGGTGAGGGGCATCGGTACGACCTTCATCACCGGCCCCCGGGTCATAAAGCAGGTCACCGGCGAGGACGTTGAGCTCGAGGAGCTGGGGGGCGCGGACACCCACGCCTCCGTCACGGGCACCGCCACGCTGACCCTGGGGTCCGAGGACGCCGTCCTCGACGCAGTCAGGGAGATCCTCGGCTACCTCCCGCCCAACAATCTCGACGATCCCCCCCGATACGAGAGCGTCGAGCCGTCCGGGGGCGTGGCGGGGGTCATACCGGAGGACTCTAGAAAGGCATACGATATTCGGGAGCTCCTGGGCGCCATCGTCGACGGGGGCAGCCTCTTCGAGCTCCAGCCGGACTTCGCGGGGAACTCCGTCGTTGGGTTCGCCCGACTGGGTGGACGGTGCATAGGGGTCGTGGCCTCCCAGCCGTCCGTGATGGCGGGTTGCATGACGATTGACTCCTCCGACAAGATAGCGAGGTTCGTCCGATTCTGCGACGTCTTCAACATCCCCGTCGTCACTTTCCAGGACGTCCCTGGTTACCTCCCGGGGGTCGACCAGGAGCGCGGCGGCATAATCCGCCACGGGGCGAAGGTCATCTACGCCTATGCCGAGGCGACGGTGCCGAAGGTGACAGTCATCCTCAGGAAGTCCTTCGGCGGCGCCTACATCGCCCTCGGGAGTAAGCACCTAGGGGCAGACCTCGTATACGTCCTCCCCCAGGCCGAGATAGCGGTGATGGGGGCGGAGGGGGCCGTAGAGATCGTCTACAGGAGGGAGATCTCTGAGGAGCCCGAGAAGAGAGACGAGTTTATTGAGAGGTACCGGAAAGAGTTCGCGAACCCCTATCAGGCGGCGAGGCTCGGCTACATCGATGACGTCATCGAGCCTGAAGAGATAAGGCCCAGGCTGATTTCATCCCTGGAGTTGCTTTCAAAAAAGAGGGTTAGGCACTACCCGCCGAAGAAGCACGGGAACATGCCCTTGTAGCGGCTATATCTCCTTCCCGATCCCGCGCTCCTTGGCGAGCTGGTAGACCTTGTGGGCGGTCCCGACGTCCTGTATCGCGAGGCCGGTGGCCTTGAAGAGGGTTATCTCCTCGGGGCTGGTCCTGCCCTTCTTCTTGCCTGCGACGATCTCCCCCATCTCTGCGTAGATGCCCTCCTCGGTGATGACGCCCTCCTCCTTGGGCTTCGCGAAGTCGCCGACGACGAAGGCCTGGGGTATGAAGTCCACCACCAGCTTGTCGCATCTCTCGATCACGCTGGTCATCAGCTCCCTCTTGGCGGCCGTGTCGGCCCCGATGGCGGAGACGTGGCAGCCCTTCTTGAGCCAGGCACCGTCGATGAAGGGCTCGGGGCTCGGGGTGCAGGTGATGACGATGTCGCTGCCCTCCGCCGCCTCCTTGACTGAGTCGACGGCCACGAATTCGACCCCCGTGTACTTCTCCTTCATCTCCTTGACGAAGGCGCCCTTTGCTTCCGGTATGATGTCGTAAACCTTGACCTTCTTGACGTTCGGGCGGACCTCCATGAGCCCCATCACCTGGCTGCGCCCCTGGACCCCTAGGCCGCAGACGCCCACCTCCTCGCTGTCCTCTCGGCTGAGGTACTTGATCCCCGTGGCCCCCGCGGCCCCCGTCCTGAGGGCGGTGATGTACGTGCCGTCCATGATCGCGAGGGGGAGGCCGTTCTCCGGGCTGTTGAGGACGATCCGGGCGATGACGGCGGGCAGGTCGTGCAGTTTCCTGTTCTCCGGGTGGACGGTGACCAGCTTCGTCCCCGCCGCGTTCAGGCCCTTCATGTAGGCGGGCATCGCTATCAGCACTCCCTTGTCGAAGTGGAGGTAGACCCTCGCCGGCATTTCGATGTTGCCGAGGCCCATCTCCCTGAACCCGCCCTCCACGGCCTCGAGGGTGCTCTTCATGTCCAGTACGGTCTTCACATCGTCCTGAGTCAGGTACAGTGTCATAACAATCTCCAAGAATATCTAGGGCGCAGAGGATTTAATATTTTCACGCCTTCTACGTCGTGAAGGGCTCGCCCCCCGTGAACACCTTTGTCATCTCGAAGTAGAGCCTGCTGAAACCCAGGTTTGTCCTCGTCGAGAAAGGTATCGGCTGGAACTCTAGGCCGAGCCTGCTTATGACCTCGATCATGTCCTGGCTTATGAGCCTGTCCAGCCCGGAGAGTCTGCTGTTTATCGCCTCCTCGAGCAGGGTCTGGTCCTCGGCCCAGCCCTCGATCTCTTCCAGCTCCTCGAGCAGGTCCGCCTTGGAGAGCACCGAGATCTGGGGCAGGAGGAACCTGCTGTTTACGGCGGAGGCGAGGAACATGTTCATCACGTAGTTCAGCGGGTCCCTGCAGAGGGGCCCGTCGAACAGGTAGAGGATCCCCTTACCCTCGTCTGAGAGCCCCTCGGCGACCTGGGCCCCGATGTCCCTGAAGGCGAACATCTCCATCTGGCCCGGGGTGTCGACCAGGGCGACCTCTGAGCCGAAGTCGTCGATGTCAGAGGCGAGCTGGTCGATGATCTCCAGCATCATCTCGCTCGCGAGCATAAGCCCCCCGTTGGGCCCGAGGCCGTACTCCTCCATCAGGGCCTCTATCTTGATGTAGTCCCTCACGTCGACGTTCGCGGAGTAGGGGAGGGTGATCGCGCCGGGGTCTAGGTTCACCGCCAGCACGTCCTCCCCCTGCATCTCGAGCCAGCGGGCGAAGACCCCGGTGAGCTCGGACTTGCCCGACCCCGCCGTCCCTAGGACGAATATCAGGTACAACGGCTCCCCCGGAGACTAGGATCCGACGAAGTCCCTGAAAAGCTTGTAGGCCTCCGCTAGGCCCCGCCTCTCAGGCGGCCTCTTGAACCCGTAGGCGCAGAGGGGGAGCACCGGGCCCCCCAGGCCCCTGTCGGAGGCCAGCTTGAGGCCCCTTATCACGTCGAGGAGGATCGGCCCCGCGTTGGGGGCGTCGACCGTGCTGAGCTTCACGTCCATGGTGAAGGGCGTGCCGCCGAAGTGCCTTCCCCTGAACCAGAAGAAGCTGTCCCTCTGGTTCCCCAGGAAGTCGACGTAGTCGGTGGAGCCGGAGACGAGGGGGAACTCGTAGGGGACCGACCCGGCCACGGCCGTCGTTTTGATGTCCCGCTTCAGCCCCCGGGTCCTCCAGAGGGTGTTCACCGACTCGGCGCCGCCCCCGACGTCGAGCTGGTAGCTCTCGTCGATCCGGACCCCCCTCCCGTTCAGGAACTCGAGGAGGCCTATGTGGACCACGGTGGCGCCCACCTGGTCGAGGAGGTCGTCCCCCGCCAGGGGCACCCCGGCCTCGCCGAAGCCCTTGGACAGGGACTTGTTGGCCACCACGGGCGCCGGGGTGGCGTTGAGGAACGCGCACCCGGCCTCCAAGGAGGCCTCGGCGTAAAGCCTGGACGCCTCGATAGCGCTCCCCGAGACCAGGTTCACGAACACGTCGACGCCCTCGTCCCTGAGCGAATCGGGGACGTCCGCTGCGGGCCCGGAGGCGACCTCGATAACGCCCGAGGCGTTCCCCTCCATGCCGTCGAGGGCCCTGCCCATCCGGACATCCACGCCCAGGGCGCCTGGGGCCGCCATCCTCGGGAAGTTGTTGGGCTCCGCGAATATCGCCTCCGATAGGTCCCTACCCACCTTGCGCCTGTCGATGTCGAAGGCCGCGACGAACTCTATGTCCGAGACCGCGTAGCCGGCCACGTTCTCATGGGTGAGGCCCATGTGCTCCCCCTGGCCCTTGTAGTGTTCCACCCCCTGCACGAGGGCCGAGCAGCAGTTCCCGACGCCCGCGACGGCCACTCTTATTCTCTCCAGCCTCTGCTCCTCCTCGGTCTATGGATTGGGGTAAAGTCTGAGGGTTCACCTATTTAACGCCGGCGATGGAGGGGGTCGTCTACCGGCCTTCCAGGGCCTTGCCCATGATTATCGCGTCCTCGTCTGGGTAGTAGGCCCTCACCCTCCCGATCTCGGAGAAGCCGAGGCCCTGGTAGAAGGAGCGGGCAGTCGAGTTCGACTCCCGGACCTCCAGGGTCACCTGAGAGGCGCCCCCTTCCCTGAACCTCCCCTCGATCTCCGTCATCAGCCTAGTGCCCACGCCCCTCCCCCTCCGGCTCACGTCGACGGCGATGTTCAGTATGTGGCCCATCTTCGACCTGTGGGAAAGGCCGCTGAACATTATCTCCCTGAGCTCTCCGACGACGTAGCCCAAGATCTCTCCGCCCTCCTCGGCAACAACGAAAAGCTCCGGGGCCTTCCCCCAGATGTATTTGAAGAAGCTATCGGGCCAGGGATCCGGGAAGGAGGCCGCCTCGATCTCGGCTACCCTAGACCGGTCCTCCGCCCTGAACTGCCTCAGCGACAGGGACATCCTCAGCCATGATCTCGGAGGATCTAGCCTTAAAAGTTCCGTGCCCGGCGCCAGCTCCCGCCAGCTCCCTGAAGAGCTGGGTGAGCCCCCCCGACGTGAAGCACAGCCCCCTGACGAAGTCCAGCGCCGGGTAGAGGATCAGCTTCCTGAGGCTCCTTTCGCTCAAGGCGATCTCCACGTACAGGGTCGTTAGGAGCAGGAACCCCAGTAAAAGAAGCCCTATTCCCAGGTGGACCAGCAGCCCGTAGCCCAGGAGCAGCCCCGAGCAGATCAGCGCGGCTATGAGGCTCAGGGCGAAGGTCGACGTGAAGAGGTAGGCTGTGAACCAACTGGCGAGCTTGCTGGTCCTCTTGTGGATGGCCAGAAGGGCGCCACCCCTGCCGTAGTTGAAATGCTGCCTCAGCACCTCGGGGAGGCTGGTCCTGTGCTGGTGGAGGACGGTCACGTCGGGGTCCATGATTATCCTGAAACCCCTGCTCGCCAGCTTCTCGACGGGGTCGAGGTCGTCGAAGCCAAAGGCTATCCTCTCATCGAAGAAGTTTACCTTCTCAAGGGCGTGCCGCCTGAAGGCCATGTTGCAGCCGGCCGGGAACTGGTGCAGGGAGAGGTCCGTCGCCTCGCTCCTCCACCTTGAGCTAGGTTTCACCTGGAAGAAGGTCTCGTCCATGTAGACGGACAGGATGCTCTCCTTGTCGTACCCCCTCACGGGGCCCCCGACGAAGCTGACGTTCGGGTCGCGGAGGTTCTTCGCTATGTTCCTCGCCCAGTCGGGGGGGACGACGCAGTCCCCGTCCGTGAAGGCGATTATCTCCCCGCTCGACCACTTTATCCCCGTGTTCCTGGCGGCGTTGACGCCGAAGCCCTCCTCGTCCATCAGGAGCACCGGGTACTCCTCGACGATCTTCCTCGTGCCGTCGTTAGAGTGGCCGTCGACGACGATGATCTCGAGCATGTCCTCGTCGTAATCCATTTCCATGAGCGAGTCGAGTAGGTCCCTGATGGTCCTAGTGGAGTTCTTGACAGGAACTATGACCGAGATGCTCAGGTCATCCGATCGGGAGTTTTCCATCGCTCAACATCGATATGTTGAGGCCTTCTAAAAAGCATTGTTTTTTATTGATTATTTATTATAAATATTATATTGATGTTTATGGAGGCCAAATTATAATTATTTTTCATCTAAACATTTGTTATGTAACTTAATTTAATATAAAATCCATATAAGATATGATTGCTATTTTATTTTTCCTCTTATGAAGGGTATCTCGAATAGAGCTTCGGAATACTCTATCATGCTCCGCTTGAAGACCGTGAGGTCGCTCGGGTTGTGGCCCCACTTCATCGGGCCGAGGAGCTCGCCGTGGTCCGAGGTGACTATGACGTCGACGGCGTTTTCCCTCTCCCTCAAGGACGCCAGCAGCGGCTCCAGCTCTCTGTCGATGAACTCGATTGCGCGCCTCTGGAACTCGTGGACGGAGGAGGGTCGTTGGATGGGGTATGGCGTCTTCGCCTTCTCGCCGTCGAACATCGGCGTGTGGGTCTCCATGAGCAGCAGGAAGAGGAATACGGGCCCACGCCCATTCAGGAACTCTATAGAATCTCTTACGATAGCTTCCACGGATGTCGGGCCCTCGTACTTCAGGACCTCGTGGTACGTGAAAGATCTCTTGAAGATCCCGTTCAGGGCCAGGTCCATCATCGGGATGGCGGCGTTCGCCGTCAGGAAGGCCGTCGAGTAGCCGTCCTCCCTCAGCTCGTCCGGGAGCCAGGCCCACTTCCTGTAGGGGTAGAGCCTCCCCATGTCGAGGCCGATGGGGGAAAAGTTCATCAGGTAGCCCAGTATTGTGGATGGGGTGAAGCAGGCGAAGCTGTGCGCCCTCCTCAGCTCGCCGAAGCCTTTCATGTTGGGTGCATCTGCTTTCTCGAATGTGTCGTATCGGCACGAGTCCAGGCAGATGAAGACATAGTCGGGCTTCATTTCCTTGAGTATCCTCCTCTTGAGCCCCAGCGAGTAGCGAACGAGGCTATACCATACGTCGAGAGGTAGCTTGATTTCACTAGGCCCCCGTAAAATTTAGATATATCTCTAAAAAATGAATCTTACGCCAATAAAAGATGCGTTAAATCTTCCCTATTTCAGGTCATCAAAGCGTGTCTGGTCTGAAAGAAGCCCGTTCCTTTCTCGATGTATGTGTGACTTTATCTGTGGCGGTGAATTTTACAGGTAGGAATGATGAGGCGCTTATCGGACAGGCGTCGGGAGCTTCTGTTGACCTCTCTCGGCTTGGTGATATTCGTCCTTTATCTCGCCTATTCGAATCCCTTCAGGATACTGTTTGAAATCGGGCGCCTTGATGTGAAGGCATTCGCCGTGGCGGTGTTGATCAACTATACGGGCCTGTTCTTCTTCGCCTCCTCTTGGTGGCTTCTGCTGAGGGCTTTGAAGGTCGGCGTGGGCCTCTGGGAGGCTGTGAGGGCGACCTTCGTCAGCCTCTTCGTGGTGTGGATGATCCCCATCCCGGTGGGCACCGAGATCATCAGGGCATATCTTGTGAGAAAGGAGAGAAACTCGGACGTCGGCAAGGCAGTATCCTCCGTGTTGGTCCACAAGGCCTACTACAACATAGCCTTCGGGGCGATGATAGGGGCCGCCGCTGTCATGGTGACGGTCTTCAGGGGCGGGACAATACCGGTGAGACCGGAACTCGTCTGGTTCGTCGTCCTCTTCGCGGTCGTCTCAAGCGTACTGTTCGGGGCGATCCTGAGCCCCAGTCTGCTAAGATGGGTCTATGAACGTAGCCCCGGTTGGCTCAGGCGCCGTTTCTTCGACCGCATCTCCGACAACAGTGTGGGAAAGGATGGCTTCCCCCAGGTCATCGATGAGATCGATTCGGCCATCCGGACGCTGAGGTCTCACCCCGTGTCGAACTTCCTCTCCCTTCTGATGGTGGCCTTCCACTGGACCACCGGCGCCCTCACCGCGTACATTGTAGCCCTGTCCCTGGGAGTGGCGGTGGACTTCTGGGTTGTAGTGCTCATATACGCGGTCGTCGAGTTCATCCAGCAGCTGAACATCCTGATACCGAGCGGCCTAGGCATAGTCGACGCCGGGCTAACGGGGGCCTTCGTCCTCGCGGGAGTCCCCCTCTCGGTCGCCTCGGCGATATCCCTCCTGACGAGGCTGGCGACCTACTGGTTCGAGCTCGTCCTCTGCGCCGCGGTCAGCTTCAGGTACGGTTACAGGGAGTCCCTGAAGGAGTACCTGGGGTAGCCGCCGTCAATTAAGGCCCATGGTGGGCTCACTGGAAGGGGGCCTCGTCGAGGGGCGTGTGCACCATGATCCGAATGCCGTTATCGACAATGTAATCGACGAAGTTGCGGACGAACCTTTCCGCCAGGCAGACGGTCTTGTTGAGGCTGAGGGTCCTGTCGTGCATGAGCCGTTTCGCGATCTCCTCCCAGTCGGGGGGCTGGCGCCCGAACCAGAAGGACTCGGGGAGGAGGCCCAAGTGATCGTGGTTGATGACGCCAGCGATGGGTTTTTATGTCACTAGCGATATACGATATCTCTAGAGATATAGGTCGGTGAGGCGGATGGAGTGGTGGATGAACGC
>Ga0209427_10003802_pt1 | contig 17627 bp, 15 predicted proteins | sample DeeMarSWOR136_30_FD_187465 | JGI IMG/M metagenome (GOLD analysis project Ga0209427, IMG submission 187465) | Marine sediment microbial communities from White Oak River estuary, North Carolina - WOR-1-36_30 (SPAdes) (version 2) | ecosystem: Environmental > Aquatic > Marine > Intertidal zone >...
CAGAAAAATGTCCGCTTCAACAGCCCCATTTTCGTGAGTTCCTGTAACTATATATCGAAAGGCGAATCCGCCGCGGCTGATGTCTATGATCTGCCCCAATTTTGTGAATTCGGGCCCGATTACAGCAAATGCACCCTCTTGTGCCAGGAATCTCTTGTTTTTTCTTCTCTCAACGGGCTCTTTCTGTCTCATTTTCTCTGTCTGCTCCCCACGACATGGGAGACCTTATACGGATCACCGCAGATGCAACGATAAAAAACTTCTTAAGTCAAGAAGAATCGGCTAATCCGATCCTGTTTTACGAATCAAAATTGCAGAGCCCTTGATACCCTGCCCTAAATAGAAGGTCAAGTCACAAAATCGGCCCCGCAATTTCATAGAACATGATCCATGACATATCCAGCACTAGAGAGAGAAATTAAGCCGGGTACGGCCTTTTGTCAAGCTATATTGGAATATATTGCCTGTCAAGCACAAAGTGACACAATATATGGTGTTCTCTACGACCTGGTCCATCTTCGCGCCCAACCATCCATGCCTTTCCGACGGGTCTTATTTAGGATCTATAGAGTGAAATAAGCGACGATCTTTTCACTATATATACAAATAATATGAGTACCATCTCGTATAATGACTATGACAGGAGGCCCTATAAGGGTTAATGTATCTTAAAATGCACCATTTATCATCCTTTCCCCTTAGTATGTATGTTTTTGTATCCACGTCCCAAGAAACTTAAATCCTTCCTTTTGGGAACAACATATTGAAATTTATACGTAAATGACGATTTAGACAGTTTTGGAACGGATTTTGCTGTTCAAATACGGCAGCGTAAACTCGAGCAGGAATGGAAGCGGAGTCCACGAAAGGAGCTGAATAAATGAGTTTTTCAGGATCTGGGAGCTGTTACGCGAGCACTGCAAAATTAATCAACTGCCTAATTGCCTGTCTCTTGATGTTGACAGTGGCATTTGCTGCGATCCCCTATTTTGTCGTGAGCCACTCAAAGGCGAAAACCGCAGCGATGAGGACCAAAGCCAAAATGAACCAGGCCAAGATCATGGCCGCTCATAAGAATCTGAACCCTGGCATCGTCTACGGTGCCAAACCTTATGTTTACAAGACTTCAAGTGGCAAGGGAAAGGCCGTTGTTTCAAAGTCTGGACGGGTTGTCAAAATCAAGATTGTGAGGGATGAGAATCATCCCGTGTCTCCCGTAAATTTTGAGGCGCGTACTGAAAACAATATGAAAAGGGGCAAACCCAATGAAACGTAAGATATCCAATCAGGGCTTTACGTTGACCGAGCTATTGGTCGCTATGATCATATCTGGCGTTGTGGCGACAGGGATATATTCCACGTTCTATTCGCAACAGAAATCCTACTTGGCTCAGGAACAGATCGCCGCGATGCAGCAAAATTTAAGGGGCGCCATGCACCTTCTGGGGCGGGATATCCGGATGGCGGGGTATGACCCCACGGGATGGGCGACGACAGGCATTCAAACGGCCCAAGCCAACTCCATCAGGTTCACCATGGACATCACGGATGATGCAGGAACAGGCACGCCAGATGGGGATACGGGGGACCCCAACGAGGATATCACGTATGCCCTCGTGGATTTGGACGGGGACGGTGACACGGATCTTGGAAGAAACGATGCGAATGGCGGGGGAAATCACCAGATCGCTGAAAATATCGATGCCCTAAATTTTGTCTACCTGGACAAGAACGGCAACCCGACCGCCACCCTGTCCGACATAAGGGCCGTTCAGGCAAGCGTGCTAGCGAGGACCGACCGGCGGGATCAGGGATACCAAAACACCCAAGTCTATGCGAACCAACTGGGAACCTCCATTTTCACACCGCCCGCTGGGGATGGCTTTCGTCGGAGACTTTTAACAGAAGAGTTCAAATGCCGGAATCTTGGAATTGATTAGGGGAAGACCCCTGGAAAGGATCGGAAATGAAAATCCGCAAACATAGATCGAATCCAGATGCCAAAAGGAAAACAGAGCAAGGCTCTGCCCTTTTGGAGGTTGTGGTGGCCATCTCCATTCTAGCCATTGGGCTTCTGGCTATTGCTTCCATGCAGGTGGCGGCCATAAGGGGTAACTCTTTTGCAGGCAATGTGACAGAGGGGACCTGCTTGGCATCGGATCGCTTGGAAAAACTCATGTCCCAGGTATACAGCCATGCCGACCTCACGGCTGGCGCCCATACGGACCCGAGTCCTCCGAGCGGTTACACCATTAGCTGGAATGTGACAGATGATTCCCCGCTCAATGATACTAAGACCATAACCCTTACTGTGATCTGGGCGGATCACGGGGCGCAGAAGAGCGTTGCTATGCAGCGCATCATACCTAAGATGATCTGATATGAGGGGGAAAGAAGATGAAATTGTCTTTCAAACAGCCAAACGCTGAACAGGGCTCGGTTCTGATTGTTGCCCTCTTCATGCTCGTGATTCTTACCCTTTTAGGGATTATGGCGACGACCACGACAGAAACGGAAATCCAAATTGCAGGAAACGAGAAGTTTCACAAGATCGCCTTTCAAAACGCGGACAGTGGTGTTTACTCCAGCCCTAAAGTCATATCCGGCGCATTTGATGGTGGCGCAGAGCCGGCCTGGGCTGGCGTGACCTATCTGGGTCCAGCGGGCACCTTTTATAGAGAAATAATGGGCTTCGATCCCCACGACGCTGCACCCGACCTCGGATTCACCCTTGGCGGCTACGACATCATTGTGGATGTGAATCGGGTCGGTCAGGAGATCATACCGGGGGGGAGTGCAGAATTTGGTAGCGGCGCAGACGGAGTGGGCTCAGGATCCTCCGGGGGTGTGGGCATCCTATATGATATGGACTCTCTGGGAGAGGGCCCCAGTGCGGCCCTGTCCAACGTGGATGCGGTCTATCGAAAAGTCATAGGAACGGCAGGTGGTTTGTAATGTCATGGAAAAATAAAATAGTCCTCATTTTATGTTTTGTAGCGCTCCTCACCCTTTTTGCACAAAAGGGTCTAGCCGAGGAGCCCAGTATGGCCACTTACACGTCTTATCCCATTTTCCAGCTCAGTACTGTGGCCCCCAATATTCTCATCATCCTGGACAATTCAGCCAGCATGAACGAGCAGGCATACGTGGGCTCTTATGACCATAGTATAGAGTACTACGGCTATTTCGAACCCTATAAGAGATACAGTTACGGCAGCAACATCTTCGTGAGGGACCCCGCTGGGGCGTGGGATGGAAATTTCCTCAACTGGCTCACCATGCGGCGGATCGATGTGGCCAGGAAAGTCCTGATGGGCGGTTTGGCTACTTCAAGGCAGGGTACGGGAAATCAGACCAATATCGGTGAAGCCCCGTCCATCGTGGGTTATGACTTCATCAAGACCTATGAGGATACAGACGGAGTGACACCGTTCGGCAGTGGGACGGTCTACGCGTACCTGATGGACGGTGGCAACTTCTATGTGAATGCGGGCGTCTATACCATAAGGGTGGACAAGAACATGAATACTTACCCGGATGAGGCCCCCAGCTTTGTTAATGGCAATATAGCGGGCGTGTTGCAAAAGATAGGGGACAAGGGTCGATGGGGAAACATGTTTTTTAATTACGGGACGGGAAACAACGGAAGTGGAGGCAGTGTAATGAGTACCATCGGCACGAACATGACCTCCCTGGTCACGGATCTGCAAAACACCTCCTGCAACACCTGGACCCCCCTGGCCGAAGCCTATTATGTAGCCATGCAATACTTTGCACAGGAAGATGTGGCCGCTGGGCTGGACTATCCCAATGGTTGCGCTCCCCATTCTAACGTGGGGGATGACCCCTATTGGAATGGGACGGAGTTTGTGCATTGCGCCAAGAGCTTTGTCCTCCTGCTGACGGACGGCATGTCCACCATGGATATGATGATCCCTAACGACATAGATGGCATCCCCCTCAAGGACCATGACGGCGATGGGCATGATCCGGGGAGCTTTGCTGATTCTGGATCAGACTACCTAGACGATGTGGCCCTCTATGCCCGCACCCATGACCTGCGGGATGATTTAGATGGTGATCAGAGCCTCATCCTGTATACCGTGTATGCCTTTGCAAATGATGATAATGCCAGAACACTCCTGAAAGACGCTGCCAAGAATGGCGGTTATGTGGAGAAAAATGGCACGATCGGCCCGGACCTCGTGCAAGAGTACGATGCTAATGCTGACGGCGATCCGGACACCTACTATGAGGCGAACACGGGATATCAATTGGAGGCCAAGATTCTGCAGGCCATCAACGACATCCTTGCAAGGGCCGCTTCAGGAACCGCTGTGTCGGTCTTGGCCAGCTCTACTGAAGGTGAAGGAAACCTGGTCCAGGCCTACTACCGTCCCGCAATAACCAAGGACACAACAGAGTATAAGTGGCTCGGCTACCTCCAATCCCTCTGGGTGGACCCTATGGGTAACCTCCGGGAGGACACCAACCAGAACCTCAAGTTGGATTTGAATGAGGACAAGGCTTTGAGGTACTTCCTGGACCCTGAAACAGGGGACACCATGTTAAAGAGATATAACGTGAGTGACACCGCGCCATACCCTGATTTTGAAAACGATCCCTATGTACTCGTGTATTTGGATGAAATAGAACCCCTCTGGGAGGCCGGTAGTAATCTTGCGTTAAGGTCATCTTCTTCAAGAAAGATCTTCACATTTGTTGACATTAACGGAGATGGTTTGGTGGATGAAAGTGTCCACAAGGATCCCTTTGATAAATTCGGTGAAATCATTGGTTTTGATACGATCAATGATAATTGTGGCACTGGAAAAAACTGCTTGCGGCCCTATCTAGGCGTCAAAGATGACGCCACCTGGAGCTATTTGGGTGCGGACCATGATACGCGCATAGACAATCTGATCGAGTATATCCGGGGAGAGGACATCGCTGGGCTGAGACCCCGTTTCAAGGACACTATGAATAATGTCTGGAAACTGGCGGATATCGTCAACTCCACACCCGTTTCCGTGAATAAACCGGTTGAGAAATATCATATCATCTACAGTGACGAGTCCTATCAGGCCTACCTCGATGGTGCCCAGAACCGGGAAACGATCGTATACGTGGGGGCCAATGACGGCATGCTCCATGCCTTCACCTCCTGGGAGTACAATGCCGATACCATGGCCTTCCAGCAGCCATCTGGGACTACCGAGGGTATAGGGGAAGAGATATGGGCCTACATTCCCCAGTGTCTCCTGCCCCACCTCAAGTGGTTCCCGTCGTCCGATTACACCCATGTCTATTATGCGGATTTGAAACCCAAGGTCTTTGATGCCAAGATTTTGCCAGACGCAGACGCGGATGGGAATGATGAGTGGGGGACCTTCTTGCTGCTCGGCCTCAACATGGGGGGCAAGTATATCCAGGTCACCGATGACTTTGATTACAATGCAGGCACCCCCGACACGACGCGGGATTTCTACCCCACATATACGCTCCTCAATGTGACGGATCCGAGAAACCCTGAGCTCATCTGGGAAAGGACCTACACGGACCTGGAAATGAGCACATCATTGCCTGCCGTGGTGAAGGTGAAAGACAAGTGGTTTGCCGTTTTCGGCTCAGGCCCCAGTGAATATGACGGGACGTCTAACAAGAAGGGACATGTATTTGTCGTCGATCTGAAGACGGGGAATCCCTATGGATCGGGAGGCAATGACTGGCTCTTCGAGACCGGTGAGAACACTGCCTTCATGAATTCCCCCGTTTCTCTGGATGAAGGACTCAACTTCAGTGTGGACGCCATCTATTTCGGCGAGACCTACCTGAGTGGGAGTTGGAAAGGAAAGCTGTACAAGGTCACCGTTCCCTGGGTCGACGCAAACGGAGACTATGACGGCATCAATCTCGCCAATTATGTGGATAATCCCCTGGATGGCACCCATCCGTGGCAGTTTGCGCCACTTTTTAATGCCACCAGACCCATATCAGCCCCCGTCAGTGTGAGTAGAGATACATACAACAACATCTGGATCTTTGGAGGCACGGGCCGATACTTCAGCACAGCGGACAAGACCAATTCGGACACGCAGTACATATTTGGCATCAAGGATCCATTTTACAATATCGAGCACACACCTGCTGGCTACCACAATGACGACTATTACGTTAATTATAATATCTCGCTCGAGTTAACCACTTCAGACCTATTGAATACGGACGCGTATGTGGTGACCACCGATGATGAAGTGTTTGACGCGGGCGGCATAAGCATCGGTAACTTCGAGGCCATGAAGGACCTGGTCTATGTTCAGGACGGTTGGATCAGGACCCTGAGCATCTCAAAAGAACGCATCATCCAAAAACCCTCTCTCCTGGGAGGAATGGTCTATGTGCCCTCCTTTGTTCCCAACGGTGATGTCTGCGGATATGGCGGCGACAGTTATCTCTATGGATTATATTACGAGACGGGAACGGCCTACTTTAATCCAGGATTCGAAAACAACGGGACCACCACAGTGGACATCAATGGTCAACCGGTGGATCAGGTGGTAGATAAGATCACCCTGGGATACGGCAAGGCGTCAAGCCTCGGAATCCATGTGGGACAGGAAGAGGGGGCCAAAGGATATATCCAGCAAAGTACGGGTACGGTTCTTAATGAAGACCTTACCCCGGCACTAATGATAAAGAGCGGCCTGAGATGTTGGAGAGAAAAATAGGAGGATACCGCATGATTAAATACCTACGAGGTCACATGAGTCGGCCCATCGTTTTATGGGTGGTCTTCCTTTTGCTATTGTTCTTTCTGATCTCCAAGCCGGCCATCGGCTTTTCGGAAACCCTGCCAAAGGGCTTTCTGCGCACGGCGGTTGTTCAGGTTCAAGGAAAGACGGACCACTCCATAATTGTGGGAGAACGCCATTTTCTGCTGACGAAAAAGACCACTTTCTTGGATCTTAATGGTAAGGATATCGCACTGGACGCCCTTCCCGTTCCCTGTAAGGCTGACATCAAGTATCTTTTGAGGATGGATGAGGATCCGCTGCTTCTGCAACTGGTGATTAAAGAGCTCTATCCTGAATCCCTCACGGTCTTTGCTCCCAATAAGTGATCTCTCCCCGCTCTCCGAGGCGTAGGCCTAAAGGGCGGGGGATCATCCACTTTGAGCCTAGCAGGATGAGGCTACGGCCCTTTTCTCAAGGCCGCATCTCAAAAAAAATTCCACCGGACCCTGCAGTGACCCCATATTTTGGGGTTCCTGCCCGCCATTGCTCTCGCTCAGGCGAGGCGGGCGGGTGCGTCTCTGAGCCCTTGGGAGTCTCCACTCACTTTGTTAAACCGCAAAATATGGGGTCACCGCCCACTCACACAGTAGATGCGGCCTTGAGAAAAGAGCCGTAGCCTCAATCTGCGAAAACACAACCCCTTTACCAGGTATCACATTCCCTACCCATAAAGGGTGGCACAAACGGCTATGGCGGCCATGATACCCACCAAATCCGCTGTCAGGCCCGCGGCTAAGGCGTGGCGGATGCGGCGCACCCGAACGGCACCGAAATAGATGGCAAGGACGTAGAAGGTGGTCTCTGTGGAACCCTGGAGGGTGGACACCAGGTACCCCGTGTAGCTGTCTGGCCCGATACTCGGATTATTAATAATGGAGGCCAAAACGCCGTAAGCCCCAGAGCCTGAAAGAGGCCGCAGGAGCGCCATGGGCAAGGCCTCGGCAGGCATGCCCACTTTTGCGGTGAACCCTCCCAACCCGCTCACCATCGCCTCCATGGCACCGCTCGCACGGAACATGCCCACGGCCACCAGAATGGCCACCAGATAAGGGATGATTCTAATGGCCACGCGAAAGCCTTCCTTGGCCCCTTCCACAAATACCTCATAGACAGGGACACGCCTTATGACCCCGAATCCCAAAAAGCCCACCATAAGAAAGGGGATGATCCAGGGGGAAACGGCCTTACCCCAAAAGATGGTCAGGGGAATGACGGCCACAAGTACAATGAGCGCCAATCCGCTCACCCACATGGGATAACCTTTGTGAGCTTCAATGGGTGGAGACTCCTCTCTTGCTTCTTGAGCCCTGAGGCCCTTATTTTCTTTTCCTGCCCTCGAATTCTTTACCTTAAAAAAGTGCCTGTAGGCCTTGGCTGCAAATATAGCAGCGACAGTCGAGCAGCACGTGGCGAACAGGGTCGTGGGCAGGATACCCGCCGGGTCGGCGGAGCCGGCCGCTGCACGGAGTGCAATAACGCCGGTGGGCAATAGGGTAACGCTGGAAGTATTGATGGCCAGGAAAAGCACCATAGGATCCGTCGCTGTACCTGGATGTGAATTCAGTTTGTCAAGTTCCTGCATGCCACGAATCCCAAAGGGGGTGGCCGCATTGCCTAGACCCAGGGCATTTGCGGACAGATTCAGTATCATGGCCCCCATGGCCGGATGTTCCGGAGGGACCTCAGGGAAAAGACGCACCATCAGTGGACGGATAAGACGGGCGATCAGGGTCAACATGCCTCCCGCTTCAGCCACCTTCATGAGTCCCAGGAACAGGGTCATCACGCCAATCAGACCCAGCGCCAGTTCCACGGATCCACCGGCCGATTCCACCACGGCCTTGGACAAGGTTTCCATGGGAGAGAGCTTTTCTGCTATGGGCACCCAGTGTAGTTGATGCCAAGCGGCGGTGAAAAAAGCAATCAGAACGATAACGAAGAAGACGATATTCATGGCATGAGCTTTGAGCGGATCAATCTGGTAATTCCCTCTATCTCTGTATCAGAGGCTCTCGATAAATCCAGGCTCCCTCCTTTCAGATATGGGCTTATGGAGCGATATATGTCATCTGAGAGGCCGCCATATTGCCCCACAAAAGAGCGAAGCCTCGACTCCGCGCTGAAGAGGAGCTTGTCCCTGTCGGAAAGGGCCAGGTACTGATCAATTTCTCGAAGCATGGCCCGCCTATCTTCTGGCAGTCTCCCATTTATGCAGAGCAGATTGGAGGCGCTGTCACTCAATATCTCTGTTTCTGTGTCCGTCTCTTCTACTATGATCCTGATCTCCCTAATCACCTGCTCCTCGCTCGCCTCTACAAAATCCCCATTTCTGCGCGCCTCATCAAGCGGGGTCTGGGGGAAAATCTGTAGGGTTCTTAGCCGCACATAGTCAGGCCTCATTTTTGTCAACACCTCAGCTGTTTCGTGGGCATGGACTTCCGACCACCCACCCCCTCCCAGTCCCGGCATCACATAGACGGAGCATGAAAGTCCGGCCTCCCGGGTCTTGATCCCTGCCTGAATATGCTCATCCTTAGTGACGCCTTTGTCCATGAACTTGAGGACAGCATCCGATCCGCTCTCCAGTCCAAAATGTATCCTGTCAAGCCCAGCGTCGCCATACGCCTTGAGTTCTTCCACCTTCCTCACCCTTGCGGCGGTCTTTGTTCTGCCATACACAGTGAAGCGCTGAATAGATGAGAACTTGTCCTTTATCTCATTCAAAGTCTCTGTCATAAATTCTGGTTTTATGATCAGCGAGTCGGCATCCCCCAGGAAACAGGTTTTTCCTCCAGCCGTCCGCCATGTTAAAACGTGGTTTAGACTGTCCAACAAATCAGGTTTGTCCTTGAACCAGGAAAGAAACCAGACAAGATCCGGATGTAGATCTTTGGGTACGTCTTCCCTAGTCCCTTCCACATTATGGCCGGCCTGCTTTTGAGCGGTCTTGATCCTATGCACCAACTCAGGAACACGGCTATACCCTGCGTAAGAATTTGGCGTGCCCCTAATGCCCTGTTCATACAGCAGTTCATCGATCACCCTTGCACGCCTTATGTCCTCCTTCACCTCATCCATACCCCGTTTTGAAAACCGTGATGCAAATTTGTACGCCGGGCAAAAAGCGCATCGATTCCAGTAGCAATTTCTTGTTAGCCTGAAGGTGAGACTGTAGTTTTCCGTGGGCGGTCTGATGGAACATATTTCAAAGGGTTTGATGCTTGATAGATCAATGCCCATAGGCTATCCCCATCTCAGCGACCGGTCTGAGATCTATCTCACGTCCCTGGTTTTGAAGCCACCTCCGGATTGATTTTTCCAGCTCCCATCCGCAAAATAGCTCATCACCAGACACAGACAGCAGTGTTTCCCCAAGAGGTGTCTTCATCAAATCCTTGAGGCTGGGACAAAGATAATTCACACAGAAGGAATGTCGGGCAATGAGTTTGCACCCGCTGCTCCCCAAAAAGAGACATCCCCCAGGGACCTCACGAAATTCTGGTATTTGCCTGCCCAACACGAGATTTATCAATAGAAGAACATGGTCATACCATTCTTCCACGCCTTCAAAACAGCAACTTCCAGGCCCTTCACAGGCACACACCGAACAAGTCTCCGCAACGCGCACCTGCTTCATAACTTTTTGCGTCTTGCGTATAGAGTTCAGATACACCTCAAAAAGAACACCCAGACCGTCCTGATTGATCAGTGCCTCACCATAATGCATGTAAAGCCTTTTCGCCCTATCTATCTCTTCCTTTATCATGAAACCTCAATCTTCCACACCCTCTACCGTCTCTTTTCCACGGCCTCGAAGCAGGGAATGCATAAGGTCTGGCCGAGAAACCGGCGTGTCCGGGACTCCATGGTTGCTTCACCGCACGCTTCGCATATGAGACTCTGCAATATGCGAGCTTTCTCTGGGATGGGGCCCTGAGCAGGTTTGACCTCAAAGAGATCATGCGGATCCGCATCCATGATCCGCTCTATCCGCGCAGCCCTGCCTTTCTCCATCTTTTGCTGTTCCTCAGGTGTCAGCTTTTCTGTAAGCCTTTTCTTTCTCAGGGCACTTAATTCATCATCCTGGTCTCGGGAGGTTTCTGCCCTGGTCACGATGCGGATCCCTTTCCCGTCTGAGCGGCGATAGAATGTAAAGGCGTTTTTGCCGTAGTCCAAATGGATGAGGTTTCCTTTTCCGAAGGTGCACCCGGTTAGGAATTGAACGGCGTCCACACCGCACATGTCTGTCTCCACCACGGCCACGATCTCTTCGTCCGAGCCTTGACCCAATTCGGCCAGGGCCAGCTCGGCTGCCTTTATCCCAATGGCCAGGCCCGGGCATGAGTGCCCATGGAATTTGATGGTCTGCTGAATCAATTCATCACTAATCACGGATTTCGTCATATCCTAACCTCCCCTCCCCGCTCTTGCGAGGGATACAAGACTAACATGACCCTTTTATGACCGCAAGGGTACAGCGGAGATCCCAAATCCATGGTCTCATTTATGTTTCAAGACTGAATCACCAAATTGTGGAGTATTTCCGATCATTGGCAGGATATCACCTGTAAGTTGAGCCCTGTGAAAGGGGGATCCCACCCACAGGATGGGGAGCGGGGAGATAATGCCTTGACGGTGGATCAGCGAGGTGTCAACAGCTTGCTTTTCTTAAACCGTTCGGGTAAGTAAAAGATCCCATGGACAAGATAAAAGCAATAGGATTTGACCTTTTCAACACACTGATTACTGCGGATACCCAGGCCCTCATTGATGCCATGAGCCGTTTGACGCAGAGCCTCCAGCAGAGCGGCCTCGTCCTTGAGTTAGACGCATTTAAAAAGGCACACCGGGACGCCGCCCTCCAGTTTATCAAAGAAACCCGGCGGCACGGAAAAGAGACGCACAATCGCTTCTGGATCAGTGCCGCATTGGAGACCCAGGGCCACCATGTCTCACCCGATGACCCCATAATCGCAAAGGCTGTAGAGGCCTATTTTTCCGCCTTCCCCGAGCACATCCAGCTCATCCCGGGAACCAGCGAGATGCTTGGGTCTCTCAAGGGCAGATACCGTTTGGGATTACTATCCAATTTTACCCATGCGCCCGCTGCCAAGGCGGTCATTGACAGCGTGGGTCTGACCCCTTTCTTCGATGTCCTGATCATATCCGGTGAGCTCGGCTACTGCAAACCACACCCCTTAGTCTTTCGTCGACTCATTGAGCAATTGGGTGTCAAAAAAGGCCAAATTCTCTTTGTGGGAGATGATCCGCTGCCAGATATAACCGGTGCGCTCCAGGCAGGGCTCCAACCCGTGTGGATGACCTATGTTCGTGATAAGAACATACCCCTTTCCCCAAGCGCTTCCTCCAAAGCCGAAATGGTGGACAGCAATGTACCTGTCATTACCAAATGGCAAGATCTGATCGACCTCCTAGATGAGAAATGAGGAGGTGAGGAAGCAAGTTAGTTGCTTATGGAAAAAAGGCCATTGCACATCATGTGATTCTATCTGTGGAATTCATCCACGTTCTTGTATTGGGAATAGAGAATGTACCCTCCCCAGACCAGTGCGGTGATGATCAAGATAATGCCGATCGCATATGACATTTTGGCAATGCTATGGTCGTATTTTAGCCATCCAAGGGCCCGCAGAATGTTTTCCCAGTCGTGTCCATCCGTTTCACGGCCTGTCACGCCTCCCAGAAGTATAAGCCTCAGGGCTCTGGCATCATTGATGTAAGGAGCAATATCAATAAAATTCTGCCCAAACCACCACAAACAGGCGGACGCGCCAAAGTTATTTCGGACTCCAATCAAAAAAGCAAACAGGCAAACAAGAGGCATCAGAAGTTGGCCCAGCGTTCCGCCCAGAAACATCATGAATCGTCCGAAGGGAATGAAAAAGATGTGTCCCGCCTCATGAAAAGGTAGATTGATCAGGTGCATAAAGGGCATCACCTTGTAGGCCATTTCCACCGATGAAAAAGCATACTTGAGGCCATAGATGAAAAGCACAAGATAGATGATGGTTCTTCCGCAAAAATAAAAAACATTTACATCCGGCTCAACATAAAAAAGAGAGTGTTTCAGCCAGGCGAATAACTCAAATTTAGTGGATTCTTCTGCTATGGAAAGAGATTTGGAGGGCTTGGAGCTTTCCTCCGGTGGCGTTTTTCTAGCGTGTACGTACTTTTCAAAAATGATCCCACATCTTAGACATTCCGAGCTCCCTTCAGATTGTTCAAAATGGCACTTTGGACAAATCACTTTAATTCCCCTGACACCAAGGCACGATCCCTCATTTAGAATAGTTTAGGAGAAAGGTGTTTCAGGGTCAACGCAAAAGCCCCGTCACACCTTGACACAAAAGCGTAACTTTGCTAAAATACTAAAAAAATCAATCTCCTGGCGGTTACCCTTTTCCCTCGGACTCCCGAATGCCACCTCTTCCGTGGACGGCTCCCTGGTAAGCGACACAGATTGGAATACACCGGAAGCACACATCGAGATCAGGCCAGGAGATTTTCTTCTTATATGAACGTCTCAGCATCAAATCAGACGTACTCCAAAGAGGCCGTGCAAACGGCCAAAAACGTTGTCACCTCTCTCTTTCTCGCACTCAAGAAGTTCTCCCTCTATCCCGAAGATCACAACCATTGTCAAACGGCCATGGTACGCCTACAACACGACCTGGAGACTTTTTTCAATAATGACGAAAAGCTTGTCTTACATGTGGAGAAAGATCGGATTCTCTTTGAGGATGAGACGGTCCACGAAGGGGAAGCCAAAGAGGGTGACCTGGGCTTTGCACTCTACCGGGATGCCATCTACAAGTTAACCTTTCATAAGGGTATCGATTCCCGGCAAATGGATCTTTTCATCAGGATCCTGAATCAGCACAGAACCCTCCCACCCGAGGCTGAAGGTGATATTGTCACGGCCCTCTGGGAAGCTCAGTTGCCTCACCTTCAATATGAAGCGGATGACAAAATCCTGGAAGCTGATCTGGATGCGGACCTCTCCCATTCAGAAGGAGAGGGGACACAAGAGTCAGACTTCTACTCGACTCTGGAGATGCTTCTCGATGCGGAAGCCTCTCCTGCGGGCTCCCACGGTGATAGGGATTTGCCTCCCTTAGAGCCGCGCTCTTTCCAATTGACGACAGGGGAAGTGGAAACACTCCAAGAGATGGTCCGCCGCGCAGAAGAGCGAGATGCGACTCAGGAGATTCTGGATATGCTCGCCGATATCCTCAAGGACCAGAGAGACGAGGAATATTTTGATGTTGTCCTGGAATACATGGAGGAAGAACTGCAGACAGCCCTGGGTCGAAAAAATTTCGATATTGCGCTACGCATTCTAAAAAGACTCATCCAAATCCGCATGCTCTGCAAGGAGTCCACATCATGGGCCCTTTCCCGAATCAATAAGTTTTTTCTGAGGGTGTGCGAACCTGATTTTCTTACACCCCTACAAGAGGTCTGGCCCACCTTGAGTGCATATGAGATGGGGAAACTCAAATTATTCCTGCTACTCCTGCCGCCCAAGGCTATCAGCGCCCTTGGTGCTAGGTTGCTCGAAGCTCGATCTCCCGCGGTCCAAAGAATGCTATCAGAGGTGATTGTCTCACTCGCATCCCGAGATTTTAGGCCTCTTGAAAAACTGTTAGATTCGGCTGAAGAAAACCTCGTCTGCTTTCTTGTCCCTCTGCTTGGCCGTATGACCGATGAGAAATCCTCCAAGGCATTGGTCCATATGGCTCATTATCCATCGGAACGGGTCAGGAAGCAGGCACTCTCTGCCATTATGGCCCGCGACCTGTGGGTTCCCGACGAACTTATATCTCTCATGGATGATGACAACTCCTTTATACGACAACTCTTGATGAAGTATCTGGGATCGCGGCGAAGTCAGACCGCAGAAAGGCTCCTCCTGGATTACCTCCGAAACCGAAAGTATCGCGATACCGAAGACGAGCATCTTTCTGCCTGTTTCAGGGCCCTAGGCAGATGTGGCAAAATTGAAGCGATCCCGTTCCTACGGGATACGCTTCTGAAAGGGGGCTGGATCTCCAGATTCCGGGTTTCTGCGCTTCGGGAATATGCAGCCCTTGCACTCACGGAGCTCGGGACGGATAAAGCGAAACAGATTTTGGTGGAGGGTTCGCAGAGCTGGTTTCCAGGCATACGTAGTTCCATTCGAGCTGTCATGCAGGCGTAGAGGGTTTGATGAACGAAAAGAAGACGACCCCTAAAAAGAATCAAGAATCAGTTTCTTGGGAGGAATCCCTCTTTCTTGCCCTCTATCGCACCATACAGACCCTCAGAATCCACCAGGATAACAATCGTTTGGTTCGGATATGCTTGACTCGATTTAAACAGATTGTCTCCAAAATGGAGATGGACGACGATATCACCTTACTCATTTATGACGGACGGTTTTACATTCAGGGAGAGAAGGTTCAATACCGCAGACACCTTGTCAGCCTCATCCAGGCCCTGATGGACTTCTTTGAAAAACGGGGTCTGAAGGGATTGCGTTTTTTTCCTGAAGTGAAAGAGGTGCCTCTTGTAAAGCTCCTCGCCTTTTTTCGTTTGTTGATCCAGTCCACAGAGCACAAGTCCCCTGCCCTCTGGCTCTTAGAACAAATAGGCGGCAATAGGTTTCCTTGGGTTAGCATCATACAGGAAAAGGGGTTGAGACGAAGGGAGTCTGATCCTGGTCTCCAGAAAAGGGCACGCACGGCTTACTTCAGTTCCCTTAACTCGGTAAAACAGGTTTCTCAGAAGATGTCCGTACAGGGTTATGCGGGGGTTCGCAAAGCGAAGAGGATGGTTCAGAATATGGTGGACGTTGCTGTGGAAGATGAAGGCATCCTCCTGGGACTGGGCACTATCAAGGACTACGACGATTACACGTACACGCACTCCGTCAATGTGGCGGTCTTGTCCCTGTGCCTGGGCAACCGAATTGGTTTATCTCGCACCTCGCTGGAGCGTCTTGGTATCTGTGGGCTCTTTCATGACCTGGGAAAAGTGGAAATTCCTCGTGAAATCGTCACCAAGCCAGAAGAACTGAACACGGGGGAATGGAAGGTGATACGAAGCCATCCCTTGGCGAGCGTAAGGCAGATCCTCAAGTTGACCGCCTCCCATGACCTCAAGTCAGAGATTCTTCTTGCGCCGTTCGAACACCACATGAAGCTCGATTTCACGGGCTATCCGCAAGTACACTTCAAGAAAGAGATAAGCCTCTTTGGAAGGATTTTACATATAGCCGACGTCTATGACGCTATCACTTCGCCAAGGGTTTATCGCCGCTCTGCTCTGAGCCCTGACAAGGCGCTCAGTTATATGTTGAAAAGGGCAGGAACAGATTTCGACCCTCTTCTGTTGAAAGTCTTTGGCACGATGATGGGCACATACCCAATGGGAACCCTTTTGGAACTGGATACTGGAGAGAAGGGTCTGGTGTTGGATTACCCCTTAGATTCTGGGGGCACGTTACCTCGAATTATCCTGCTGGAACAGGACGGCAACGGCGAATTTAGGCGGGGCGATGTGGTAGACCTGGGAGAAAAAGATCCAGAGACAGGCGCCTATCGCAGAAACGTTGTCACAAGCCTCAATGCGGCCTCCTCTGGAATCCAGCCCGCGAGTTTTATCTTCTAAACTTTCACCTTTTCCTTCCCTCTTCCCTTTTTCGCTATTTCTCTAACCCTTTGGGTCTAAACCAACTTCTAAACCTTGGGACAACATTTCGAACATCGTCCAGGCTCTTCTGTGCAGCCCTTTCACCCTCTTTGATCAAATTCATGGCCTGGGAGAAATTTGACCAGTGCAAGTCTCCCACCTCTGGAAGGATGACAACGTTTGCCGCGGCCAATTCGTACTCCTTGAGCTTTTCTCCCATAATCTCACTGACCCTATGATATATGTCCACCACCGTTCGCAGATCCCCCTGCGGGTTGATGCCCCTGTCCACGGCCACGGCGATGACCACGTCAGCTCCTTCCTCCCTCGCGATAGAGCTGGGAATGAGGGATATGATGCCTCCATCTGACAAAAGCCATTCGCCCTCCTTCAAGGGCGCTATGGCCCCTGGAACAGCACAGCTTGCCCCTACAGCTTGCCGCAAGGGTCCTTTGGAAAAAATGATCTGTTCACCACTCACAAGATCAGTGGCCACGGCCCGAAAGGGTATGGGCATATCCTCAATCTGAATGTCCGGGATGAAGTGATCGATCGTTTCTTGGAACTCCTCATTGGATAGGATTCCAGGCTTGAACATGGCTTGGACCACAAGGTAACGGTTTTTTAGGTAGTTCTGAATCTTTCGTTTGAAACCCATGTCTGCGCACGCCTGCGCCTTCTCAAAGCCCCTTATCGCTGATGATTGAAACTCGGGGCTGTTCAGATATTCATCCGCCTTTTTTTCCAGTTCATCCGGACTGATGCCGCTGGCGTATGCCCCCCCGACCAAGGCACCGGCACTGGTTCCCACAATGAGATCGATGGGGATCGACGCCTTATCAAATACCCTTAACACACCTATATGGGCGAGTCCCCTGGCACCCCCACCTCCAAGGGCAAGGCCTATACGCTTCCCTTTCCAAAACATGGTCTCAGCCTTCTCCCATTACTGCTAATGATACGTCTCGGACATTCTACAACAGGTTGACAGGAATGCGCTTTTCCTGATTTCCAGCTTTTGTAATCCACTATTCCATTATTCCTACCGTGGCTGAAGCGAATTTTATTTTACCCTTTATATATCTGGTACTTCAAGATAATCCTATACGAGCTGCGATATACCTAAAATTGTTGAAATGC
>Ga0209427_10003805_pt1 | contig 17625 bp, 32 predicted proteins | sample DeeMarSWOR136_30_FD_187465 | JGI IMG/M metagenome (GOLD analysis project Ga0209427, IMG submission 187465) | Marine sediment microbial communities from White Oak River estuary, North Carolina - WOR-1-36_30 (SPAdes) (version 2) | ecosystem: Environmental > Aquatic > Marine > Intertidal zone >...
TTCTTGATTTTCCTCCTTCTTTTGATTTGTTCTATCTTCTCTATTAAGGGTCTTTTCACTTTTAACTTTTTCTCTAGTTGTTTTGTTACTTTCAAATGCAGATTTCTGGCTTCTTCTATATCTAAGACATCACCTGCTTCTCTAAAATACATTTTTGAAAGTCTAAAGGATTGAGTTAATGCCCAATCTGGACTTCCTATAATTGTTGCATATTTTTTCCTTTTCTTTTTCATTATAACTTTGCTATCTTTTTGCTTAATTTAAACTTGACAGGTTTTCTAATCTCTAAACCTGTTTTAACATCCTTAATTAATTTCTTTGCTTCTCTCAGATTTACTTCAATAGGTTCAAACCCTACAACCTTTGCAGTAAAGTCAGGAATATAACCAAGTTCTTTTTTCAATTTTTTCTTTAATTTCTTTTCTTTTGCTTTTCCTTTAATACGAGCAAAAGGTAGGAAGAAAGGAATAAAAGGAGTAGGAGTAGGACTTGGACTAGGAGAAATACTTGGTGATACACTTGGACTTGGATAAGGACTTATGCTTGGACTTGGACTTGGACTTATGCTTGGACTTACAGAAGGAGATATTGAAACACTAGGACTTGGACTTATGCTTGGTGAAGGACTTGCTGATATACTAGGTGAAACACTTGGAGAAACTGATATGCTTGGAGATAAACTTGCAGAAGCATAAGGAGAAATACTGACAGGAACACTTGGTGAGAAACTTGCACTAGGACTTGGAGATTTAGAAACTCTACTGAATTGAGTATCATAATGCCTTGTAATCCTTTTGACAATCTCTGCAACTCTTGGAGAAGCTTTTGATGTTGTTAAAACTGCTGAACCTGATAGCTGTTCTATTCTTGCACTTGCTGATACAGTAGGACTTGTTGCTTTCCCACCTAACATGACTTCTTTTACTCCAAATACTTTTGCTCCAAACTTTTCTATTCCTGCTTGTTTATAAGTTGCTAATGCTGATTTTACTTTTGCAGGGTCAGTAAATAACTTATTCCACCAAGGCATCTTGTCTAATTGATATTGAGAGATAACATAATAGTCTTGAATATGTTTTAGACTTGCCTCAAATTTTGCAGAACCAAATGCCTCAGGTGAGAAAGTCAATTGTCCTTTCTGCAAGTTCTGATAAGTTAAGACAGCAGACATCTTTTGAGTTGCTGTTTGTGATAAAGGCATAGTTTTAATTCCTTCTATTCTCACAGGTTCTTGCCATTTGAAACCCCATAATTCAGAAGGAACTACCTCTGGATTTTCGTAACCGTGAATATCCAATAACTTCTCATAGACTTTTGTTGCAGGATTTTTAACTAAAATTTGCGTCTGCGACTTAGGGTCAATTTTAACTTTGCTTCCTGTTTTCTTTAGAAGTTGAAGATATACCTGTGCTTTATCCATTCCTCTCTGATTTAAAAAAGTAATATCTATATCATGTATCTTCCTGTGCTTAAATGCTTCACCCATATATGCTTTTGCAGTTTCACTACCATACATAAAATAATTTCCTCTCTCTCCTTTTATTTCTTTAAATAATGCTTTCTTACTTGCAGGAGTTAAGTGCTTCACAGTTTCAACAGCTTTTAGTTCTTTAAATCCGACAGGTTTTGGATTAACAAACTCTGTTTTCTCTCTAACATACAAAGCACTTTCTCCAAATCTTTGTTCAACAGACCTCATTTGTTTAAGATAATCTTTTGCAAAAGCTGTTTCAAGTGAAGTGCTTGGAACTTTCTTTGTAACTAAAAATTTCTCTAAAGCAACTTTGAACTCAGGAGATTTAGGAAAACCCCAAGTCCATTTTTTAGTGAATTGAGTAGGGGTGCTAAGAGGAACGGTTTGTGTTGCAGTTGATACAGTTTTTGTTGTAACAGGCAATTTAGTTTTACCGAGAAGTATAGCTGTTTCATGTGGTTTGATAATCTTATCATAATATAACCCTTTCCAGATGACTTGCTCTTCCGTAGGCAATTTTGCCCTTACTGTTGGAGCAGGTTTTAATCCTGATTGTTCTTGAATAGTTAATTTAAGATTTTTAACTGCCTTTGTAATAACAGGTTTTGTATCATCCCATACTGTTCTTTCAGCAGGTAATTTCTTTACAGGTTTAACAGGAACTTCATAAGATAACTTTCCATATTTAAGAGGCAATCCATATTTTAAGCCACCTTTAAAACCTGTGTATCCTGCTCCTATATATACTGCTGTCTGACCAAAAGTTCCACCAATAGTAGAATAATCTTCTCCTTGTTCTCTCATAGCTTTAACATTACTTAATATCTTATTTCCACCGTAGAGAGTAAATGCTCCCATAGTTCCATAAACAACAGGTCTTGAAGTTGCAATAGCTGTAACTGACTTCGGAGCAATTGCTCCTGCTTGTGCTAAACCTCCACCTGCAAGATAACCTACACCGTATAATGCAGAAGCTTGAACTTCTGGAGATTGTGCAACTATCTTAGCTTTTGATTTTATTTCTCCTGCTTCTGTGAATAAACCAGAAGTATAAGCTCTCTTGTATTTCTCTTCAATAAGCTTTTGTGTTTTTTCCCAATCTTGTCCTATGTTTCCTTTAGAAACTTTATAAGCAGAAAAACCTGCAAGAGCAGTTAATGAACCGAAGCCAAAAGGGTCAGCAGGTTGCAATCTTGGAAAAACGTGCCAAGCAACCCTGCGTTTAAGAGGTTCTTCTTTAATATCTGTTTTTAAACTGCTCCAAAATTGGCTTTCAGGCATACCATAATCTCCATAAGTCCTTTCATAAGTTGTAGGGTCTACTGTGACATAATCCTCAGGAGCTTTCTCTCCATATTTTAAAGCTCTGAATTTGTCTGTTTCAGGATTATAAGCAAGTCTATCAACTTTTTCAAAACCTGCACTAATCTCCTTCTGCTCCTTAGGGAAATAAATCATCTTGTTCTGCTCTTTATTATAATATAGCTTATAAGAAGTCAAGTCATAAGGAACTTTCTCTTTCTGCTCAATTTCTTTCTTGGTTAATTCTCTTCTTTTTAACTCCTGCTTTTTCCAATCTTCATAAGGAATAGTTGTTGCACTTCCTTTATATTGCTCATATAAAGTAGGAGCTTTTATTTTCTGTCCTTTGAACTCTATATCCTTCAAGGTTTTCTTTTCCTGTGCCTCAAACTCTTCTATTTTTTTAAGCTCAGCTTTCTCTTCTGCTTTTCTTTCTTTATATTGGGTATATAACTGCTTAGGTTGTTCAACAAAAACTCTTTTCAAAGCTTTGCCACTTTCAGTTGCAAGTTCTTTTCTAAACTCTGGACTTGAAACTTCTCTGATTGCAGTTGCTCCTGTAACTGCTCCTGTAATCCTTGCTGGACTTCCCTTAGCTCTGACTAGCATATCAGTATCTCTTACAGGAAAATGGGGATTTGCTTTTGTAACTAGCTTAGGGATAGGTATTCCAAGAACACTTAAACTTGTTGTAATTCCCCATTTCCTTTTTTTCTTAATCCCTTTTTCTACATCCTTATCAATTTGTTCTGCATCAGGGAGTTCTATTTTTGGAGTTTTTATTTCTTCAATAGCTTCTGAAGGAATTTCTAAAATAGGCAATTCTTCTGGAACAGGAACTTCCTCTGTAATTATTTCTCTCGGAGCTTCTATAAATTCATAAGTGCCACGAACCCCTTTACCTTTTTCTCTGAATACAACTTTGCCACCAACAGCAGATTTTATAATCTGGAATTGTTTTGTGCCTCGCCTGAAAAATATAACTTTATCACCCTCTCTTGTTTCTTTCTCAGTTTTAGTGAAACCTTTTGTTTTCTGCTCTATAAATCTTTCAGCACCCTGTGTTTCAATAAAACGTTCTTCTAAAATTCTTTTAACATTACGAGGGTCTGCCCAATCTATACCCTTAATCTCTTTCTGATATTCTTTGAAAGTAGATGCAAAAGGACTTTCTTTTAATAGCTTATCATAAGCTTCCTTGCTTTTCCGTTCAGCTTCCCTTTCAGCTTCTCTTTCAGCTAATTCAAGATTAACTCTTGCTTTAATCCACTGCTTAATATCAACATATCTATAACCTTCCTGCACTTTTGCCTTGCCCTCTTTCCAGAATTTTAAATAGAAGTCTTGCTTATTAATCTCTTCCTGAACTTTTAATTTATCCTTTTCAAATTGCTTTTGCCTTTTTTGTCTTTGTTCAGGAGATAATTTATTAAATTCTCTGATAAGATTTTTCAAATCACTCTCAGCAATCTGCTTCTCTTCCTCATGCTCTTCTACCTCTGATATTGTCTTGTTTAAACGTTCCTGCTTTTGTGCTTCAATTTCTGCTCTGATAAGATGAGGTGGTCTAAAGCTATCTTGTAGCCATTTTTCAAACTTAGGATATGCTTTCTCATATTCCTCAAAAGTCATGCCTTTAACTTTCTCTTCTGTTTCTTCAAAAATCTTTTTTCTTCTCTGTAACTCTTTTGCTAACTTATCCTTTTCAATAATTGCTAATCTCTTATCTGTTCTTGATAGAGTAGGAGAAGTTTCTAATCGTTCAATTCTTTCTTTTATCTGCTCAGAAAATTTTACCAATTTAAATCACCTTTTGTTTACACTGTTTACATAAAGATATGGTAGTTTAAAAATGTTTCGTAAAAATGTATAACTAACATATAAGTAGTATATAATTGATTATAAAAGAAAGAAAAAATGTCTTAATTCTAAAATAGTTATAAAATTATTTAAAGAAGCATATCTATACGAGAACGAGATTAAGAATAACATTAATCTCATGAGAACGAGATTTATAAATCTTTCGGTTTAGTTAGAACTGTAAAAAAAAGAAAAAAATTGCGAAAGGAAGTTTACTTCTCCTTAGCTATATTCTTTGCATCTTCTAAAGCAAAGTCAAATAACATCTGTGGAGAAATGCTGTTCTCTTTCATAAACTTGCTGTCTTTCTTTGTGCATCTGATTGACATCCTTATATTCTTGTTTTCTCCATACTTTCTTTGTATATCTTTAAGTTCCATTTTTATCCTCTTGTTTTAATTTAAATTCTTTTACGGCTTTTTTCCATTCCTTAACTCCACCTTTGAAATATTTGTATAAATGTCTGCCTTCACTTTGAGTTAATATTCTTATACAAGGTTCTTTTTCCAATCCTTTCTTTATAAAATACTCTTTTGAATATTTAGGATTATGGCTTGAAAAACATGGTTGAATATCTAACTTTCTACAAAGAGAAATATAACTTCCATATCTTTTATGAATATGAAATATAAATGCTCCACCGTATTCATCTTTTAAATCTACAAGAGTTGGAGTTTTTCCAAGCTTCTTCTGTAATCTTAAAATTTTATCTACTATCTGCAAATCACAAACCCCATATTTATTTATTGTTTCATGTGCTTTTGATTTTCCTTTTCTATTCCCTGCATAATTATTTCCTTTTTGAAATCCATTATGGGAAAATTTATTATGAAATTTCTCAGGATGCTTTCTCATTAAATCTTGCATAACTTTAGATTGCTTTAATCTCATTTCCTTACTTCTTAATGCAGTGCTTCTTGATAATCCAAACATCTTCCTATATTGATTAGAAGTTATTTTATGCTTACTTGAAAGATGCGAATTAAATATCTCAAACCATCCTCCACAAATATGACACTGTAACTTTCCACTCTCAACATCTTCTAAAATAACGCCTCTAAAACCAAAACCTTTTTCTACTTTCTCAAATGGTGGAACATACTTTCCTGCATAAACACTTCCAGATGGACTATCATAAGGAAGTTTTGTTATTTGTATTTTTGGGTATTCAGGCATTTTATTTTTCCTCCTGTGTCTTTATAGACATCTAACAGACACGAAACACACCTTTATAAACCTTTCGGTTTTGCTACTACTCTAAAATTACTGCAAGGATACTGAAAAATATATAAATACTCTTCTCTTTATTTGGTCACGAAAAAATAAACAAATGTTTTTTAAAAAGAGAAAATGCCTGATGAAGCAAATACAATCCCTATGGGAACAGATACTTGGAATATTGCAGATGCCTTTGTTAAAATAAAGATATTCAAGCCCTTGTATGAAACGGATAAATTTGAAACGATTTCCCTTTATGGCACAGAAAATAATGAAGAAATGCTACCAGATGAAATACTTGTCCAGAGAAGAATAGAAGCTCTCTTTCGTTTGAAAGATGCCTTAAAGATGGTTATGGAAAATGCCAACTTCACAATCAGGAAAGAGGATAGAAAAGAATATGATGCAATAAGAAATCATTTAGATTTTATTGAAGAGATGTTAGATGCAGTTTATGATGTTGAAGAAAATCAAGTTCTGCATACAAAGATAACTGTTATTAATGAAAGTCATTTCAGAAAATGCTTGAGAGCATTACAGAAATTAAAAGAACAACTTAATACTCCTCTTAATAATTGTGGTTTGATATTCAGACAATCTGATGACATGGACTTAGATGAGATAATGAAAGATATGGTAGAGGGTGGTTAAAATGGTTTTTAGAAAAAAAACAAGAGTTGCAAGTTCAAGGAAAAAAATCTACAAATGGAACTTGAAAATGCTCTGTAATATTATAATTGAAATTCTAGAAAATAAATTTGATTGTTTTATTATTATTGAAGGACGAAGAGGGTTGGGTAAGTGTCAAATAGCAGGAGATAAAGTCTTGATGAGTAATGGCTCTTGGAAAAATATTGAGAATATTAAGGTAGGAGATAAAGTAATCTCTCCAAACAATAAAAATAATATTGCAAAAGTTATTAATGTTCATAAAAGATTTGAGAAAGAGGTTTATGAAGTAAGAGAAGTAACAAGAGATAAAAAAGTGCTTTATACTTGTGCAGGAAATCACGATATACCTCTTGTAAAAAACAAAATACAAACAGCAAAACAAATTGCAGAAAAAGAAAAATGGAAAATAAAAAATTCTCATATTTGCTCTTTTACAACACCAATAATTAATTTTGATAATCAAAAAAATAGTAAAATTGAACCTTATAGTTTAGGAGTATTTCTAGGCGATGGAAGTTTTAGTTCAATTAGGAAGCAAAGAACTGATGGTAAATATAAAGGAAATTGGCTAGGTAGAAGTTTAGATATAACAACTGCTGATTTTGAAATTATAGAAGAAATTTCAAAACATTATCCTATTATGAATATTTATGGTAAAGAAGAGGACAAAGCAAAAATGTATAGGTTTAGTCTAAATGGAGAATTTGCAAAACAACTTATGCGATTAGGTTTAGAAGGTAAAAGAAGTGGAGAAAAATTTATACCTAAAGAGTGTTTATTATCTGATGTTGATTATAGACTAAAACTCTTAGCAGGAATAATTGATACAGATGGTTATGTTATGAAAAAAAGAGATAATCATATTGAAGTCACAACAAAATCTAAACAATTTGCAGAAGATATTAAATCTCTTGTTTTTAGTCTTGGAGGTTATAGCAAAGTAAAGAAAATTAAAAAGAAAAGTCAAACAAGCAAACTTAAAGATTATTATGATGTTTCTGTATCTTTTGAAAAACCTGAAATAATCCCTTTACTTACTTGGAAAAAACAAAGATTGGGTAAAAAGATGACACATAATCCAAGACATATTGCAATTGAATGTGTAAAAACAAAACCCCAAATGGTTTATGGTTTTGAAGTGGATAGCAAAAGCAAGTTATACATCACAAATAATTTTATGGTTACCCATAATTCTACATTAGGTTATCACATTCTAAGAAGAGTAAGTAGCTATATTAAAAAGAGAGAAGATATTGAAAACAAAGAATATATTTTTAGACCTAAGAGAGATATTCTATTTACGCAGAATGATGTTCTTGATGCAATCAATAAAAGATGGCATGATAGTTTTCTCTGTGATGAAATGATTAACGTAACTTTCAACAGGGATTTCTTTTCTGATAAACAAAAGAAAATAATTAAAGCAATTAATATGAACCGTGACCACAGGAATTTAATTGTAGCTTGTGTTCCACAGTTTGCAACTCTTGACCATCAGATTAAAAACTTATGCAGGTTAAGAATTACAGTTGTGAAAAGAGGTATCTCAATTATTCATACTCCAAACAAAACAATCTATTCTAAAGATGTTTGGGATAGTCCACTGAATGAAAAAATAGAACGTCAGTGGCTTGGCACTTCTGTAAGACCTAAATATTCTCGGCTTACAACATTCAGAGGTTTTCTTAGCTTCCCTGATTTGAAACATACTCAAAGAGAACTCTATGAGAAAATCAAAGTTGATAAAAGAAACTTGATACTTAATGAAGAACAAGAAGTTAAAGAACAAAAAGAAGGAGTGAGCAACCCAACAAATGTTATAATGAAAATGCTTAAAGATGGTTTGTTTAAGAGCAAGAGAGATTTTGATAAAGCTTGTTTGTCATTAGATTTTAAGCCAACATCTATGGAAAGCAGGATTAGAAGAAGGTTGAGAAATGAAGGCAAACCTAATGCACTCAGACCATTTTTTACAGGAGAAGTCAGAGCAGAAGAGATTAAAGCAGGAGTTCCTAATGTGTTGAGTAGTGTAAACGCTTAAAACTTTTAAGCTTTGCTAGAAACTTTTAAGCAGTATTTAAAGAGATATTCGGTTCACCGAATTACTCTTTTGCTCTACCAAAAATTAATATTAGCTAAAAAATTTTGGATTTTTTGGGTTTATGTGTGAAAACACGAAAGGGGTCTTTCGTGACCAAGTTTAAAACTTGCCCAAGACAACTTTTTTTTCACAGAGAAAATGGAAAACACAAGAGAAAACTTTATGGAATACTTATTAGAAAGAAATCTAGCAGACAGCACAATAGAACAATACATATTATACTATGACCTTTTCTCACCCTTAGAACCTTCAAAGAAAACAGTGCGTTCTTTTTTAGTAAAGCATACAAGCACAATCACAAGAGCATTTATGAAGAACTATTTAGAGTTCTTAGAAATTGACAATATTAAAATACCAGAAAAAAGAAAAACACAAAAGAAAAGGGTTGCAAAGGTAATGAGTGATGATGATATTGCACTTATGAAACTAGGACTATATGAAGTTAATGAAAAATATGGTTTGATGTTTGAACTAGCTTTAGAAGGTGGACTTAGGAGAGATGAACTGACTTCTATCATACCAGATAATTTTGAATGGGATAATTGGGGAAAAAACATGAACAGACCGTGCCACTTGCATATTATCGGAAAAGGAAATAAAGAAAGGATTGTTCTGGTTAGTCCTTCGCTGATGCACAAGCTAAGAAAGTTTACTATGGAGAAATTACATTCAGGAAAATTAAAGATGGATGATAAACTATTTGGTATAGGAAATCACAGGTGGTGGCAAATCCTAAAAGATACAAGTATAATCCTACTTGGTGAAAAGAAGAGAGTTAAACCTCATGCTATCAGGCACACCAGAGCTACTCAGTTATTTGAAAGTGATAAGTTTAATGTTAATGATTTAAAGAATTTTCTTGGTCATGAGAATATACAAACAACGCAAATTTATTTGCATCCTGACGAGAAAAAGACTTTAAAGAAGTTTGAGGAATTTCTTATGGAGTGAAGTTCAATATTCCCATATACTTCTCACCTTCTAAAAACTCTATCTCAGTATCATTAAATCTAAATCTTGCAAACTTACCATCTTCTAATTTCTGAACGCAAGAACATTCAACATTCCCCATTTTCTCAGCACCGAAGATAAAAGGGTTTTCAAAGAAAGCTTCTTTGTTTGAAATTATATAAGAAGATGCCCAGATAATAAAAAGCAGAACTATGAATATCAATACATAATAGAGATAATCTTTAAATTTAAGTTTCATTTTTTTGCTACTCTTACCTCTTCTTCTGTTTCCATATAAGATAGATAAAAATAATTAGGAAGATTACAACAATAGCAACCTGTATTGCTTTACTTATCATTTTTCTTGCACCAGCATTTAAAACATAATGATTTATCTCCGTATGCTCCTGCTGTTTCAAGCCATTCAAAATAAGCTGAAATGCTTATTTCATTATTATCTATTATTACAGGTTCGTGTTCGTGTCCACATTCATATCTTTCTTGCATCTCTTTACTCCAATAGTTGATTTAATTTCTCATTAAGCTGATTTAATTGATACAGCAATTCTGCTCGGAAGATGCCGTTTCTCTCCAAGCGAGAGTATTCTGCTTCAATTCTTCGTATCTTTTCTATATCTTCTTTTGAAAGTTCTTTTGGTTGTTCTTCAATTTCCTCTTCTGTTTCATCTTCCTCATCCTCGTCATTCTCATCATTCTCATCTTCTTCATCTTCATCACTCTCATCTTCCTCATCTTCATCAATATCTTCTTCTATAACTTTCTTCTTTTTCTTTTTCTTGGGTTTTTCTTCTGTTTCATCTTCATCAACTTCCGATTTTTTCTTCTTCTCTAATTTAGCTTTTAATCTCTCAAGTTCTTTTTTCACTTTAATACTACCTCCTTTCAGTTATAACGTGACAATTATGACAAAGCCACTTAAATTTATCCACTTGATAAGGATTAGTATAATGATGTCTTGTTACTGCCTTATCTCCACAGTTCTCACATCTTTGATTTTTTAAAGGAAAATAATATCTTGTTTTACTTCTGGTAAGTTGTTTTCTTTTCCCTTTAAGAGTATTATAATACTTTTTATGATTTTCATTTATTAATTTTTTTGCTTTATCAGATTTCATATATTTTCTTTTTTGTAATCTAATCTTTTTTCTATTTTTAAATCCATATTGCCTTTTCTGTTTTAAAATTTTATTTTTATTTTTTTTATAATATATTTTTTTCTTTTTCAAAATTTCTTCTCTATTCTTCTTATAATATCCTTTCTTTTTTTCCAAAATTCTCTTCCTATTTTTCTCATAATATTTTCTCTTCTCCATTTTAAATCTCCTCATAAAAATCCTCTTTTTGATTTATTTCTGCTTTAATCTCTTCTATACTTCTTGTATATTGTCCTGTTCTCATTAATTTACTTATTACAATATATGTGTATAAAATCTCCTTAGCGTTTTTTCTGCCTTTTGCAAAGAGTTTTATGTCTTTATATTTCCATCCACGCACAACAGCTTTTTCACAGAAGCTTATAATCTTCTCTTCAAACTCATAATCTCTAAATTTCTTTCTCAGTTTATTGTAAGTAAAATGCTTATAAAAACCTATTTTCGCTAAGAATAAATGCAGGAGAAAAATTAACCAACTTATTCCTCCGAATATGATTATCCCTACTAATATTGGCACAACATAATTTTGCATTATTGACATTTTTTAACAATATTTATTTACTTCTTCTAATAGTCTGAATATTTTTGCAGATAATAACATCATCCTTAGTTTCAACTACTACGTTCAAATGTATTTTGTTTATCCCAAGACATTTTCCCCTTATTGTTTCCCCTAATATGTCTTTCACTTCAATAGTTTTCCCTATAAACTTGCCGAGTTCATTATAGTAAGGATGTTCTGGTCTTATCTGGATTTTATTTTCTTTTTTTGGCATTTTTAAATCTCCTTAAATTTAAATATAAAAAAGGAAGCACGATTGCAGGAACTAAATTGCTACTGCCTCCTTCAACTTCACTTGGAGCTTCACTTACTCTTTCTGTATAAAATTGTTCAACATTTGAAGCCATTTGATTTACGCTGTTTGCCATACTTGTCATAGCAGAAGCAACATCTTTTAATTGTGCAAACAAAACTACAAGAGCAACTGTAACCATTATAACAAAAATTACTCCTGCAATAGTTGAACCGTATTTTGCGAACCAGCTTTCTTTACTAAAACGCTTTTCTAAATTCTTCTGGATGCCTAATCTCTGCATCCTCATATCTGTATCTACGTAATAAGCTCCTGCCTTCTTGAAAACTTCATCTAAATCTTTCAAAGAGAAATTAATTAGTTCTCCATCTTCACGTTCATAATACCACCAGAGCTTTGCTCCCATTTGTATTGTCGGTGGTGGGATAGTTCTTTTGGTCTTTTTCAGCTTGAATAATCTATCTCCTGCTATGCCTATCCTAAAGAACTTTCCTTTATCGTCATACTTAAAAGAAGGTATATTGCCGACAAGTCCGAATATCCAGACTTTTTGATTATAAGCTTTGCGATAATAGATATAGATAACAACCCCACAGATAATGCCCACAACAAAAACACTTATCAAAATCCAAAGGAAGATAGTTCCTATTGTTCCCAAACCAAAATTAAAACCACCTAGACCCATACCTTCAAGAATATTTCCCTGCTGGATTGCTTGTGCATCAACCATCTTTATTTCTTTTTCCCTAGTTTTAACTTTTTTCTAAATCCACATTTCCTGCATACTCTTTCTTTTTTAGTAATATATGTATTTGCAGAAAAACATTTCTCACATCTAAAAACTTTCACCCTTTTTCTCCCAGATGAGTTTTTTATCTTCTTTTCCTCTTTATTCATTTTATATTAACACGCACACAGTATTTAAAGATTATTGTAGTTTAAAATATTTCTTGTTGTAATGCTAACAGCTTTAATTATACTGCACTAATCACAAGCATTATCGCATAAACCAAAACCAACACAGGCAGGAATGGAACTTCATCTTTCCAATTCTTTTTGAAAACTAAGATAATAAATATTTTATAAGCTACTCCAATAAAAGTAACAAGGAATATAAATAACAAAAACACGCTTAAATCTGAGATTAATAAACCGAGAAGAGCTACAACTTTTACATCAGCTAACCCTGAATAAAAATCTGCTTCTAACAAAAATATTGCAAAGATAAAAGCTAAAATACCGAATGTTAAATTATGAAGATTAAGAAGAGCTAAAACTAATAAAGCTCCTGATGTCATAATGGAAGGAATTTCTTTTTTAGTCAAGTCTATAAATGCAGTTATTATTAAAAATGCCAAGACAAGCAAATTAATCAATATCATTTTCCCTCCAATTCATTCTCATCAAAACCATAAATCTCCCCATCTTTCAACCTTTTAGCTTCAATTGGCATAAGATTGGGTTCTTTATTCCTTTTGGTGATTATAAATAAATCTCCTTTTACAAATAAAGGAGTTAATGTTTCCTTAACCTTGTATATCTTTCTCATGTTATATTCTCCTTTAATTTAGATAAAATCCTCTTTCTTGCGTTGCATAAGACACAATCTTTTTCGTAATCTTCCTCACAACATAACTCTTCTTCAATTATCTCAATAATTTCTTCCTCACATTTTCTGATAGCCACTCTCATTGCCTTTTCCTTATCCCATACTCCTAAATTAATATTTAAAATCTCTTTAATTCTTTCTTCTTTCATTTCCCTTTATTCTCCTTTAATTTATTTAAAATCTCGACGACTTTTAGCTTAACACTTGTTTCTCCTTTTCTCTTTGTGTCGATTTCTAATATCTGCTTTATTGCTTCCTCAATCTCCTTCTTTATTTCTTCTTCTTTCATTTTGTTTTTCTCCTTTTATGAACCTTAATTAGTTTCATTAAGGATTTTAGATAAATGTCATTGTAGCCATACTGCAATCTATTAACACCTTCAACAAAGTTAAACCATTGTTTTAGAGTTCCCTTTTTAGGATAATGAAAAGTATACTCCTGCTTCCAGTTCAGCTTAGGCATAATACCTATTTCTTTAAATTTGATAAATGACTTTACAATAAACCTACCTCTATCAACAGAGCAACCACCACCATAAAATTTAGAGCATAATTCTGAAACATTCCTTTCAAGATAATCATAATTCATCCACAAATCAACAACAGCATTACTTTTGTTTTGAGTTTTAGAAATAGCCAACTCAACACACCTAATAAAAGGATGAACTATCATAGTCTGCATTGTATCAGGGTCTTTAAGGTATTCTGACTTTTCTACAAGATGTTTAAAAATAGGACTTCCTAAATGCTCTTTATCAAATCCATCTAAAAGACCTTCAATAACTTCTTTTATTTCTTCTTCTTTCATTTTCCTTTATTCTCCTTTAATTTATTTAAAATCCTTTTTCTTACGTTGCATAAGACACAATCTTTTTCGTAATCTTCCTCACAACAGAGCTCTTCTTCAATTATCTTCTTAAAATGCTGTTCTGCCTGTTCTATTCCTTTTAACCTCTGTTCGTGCATTATTAAAGCGAAGTCCCCATTAAGTTTCATAATCTCATCCATTTCCTGATTCTCCTTTTTATTTAAAATCTTCTTCGAACTAAGCATTAGTTTGTATCTAATATCTAAAGCCAACCTTTCTACTTTAGAATATCCCATTAAACCAAATTCAGGGCAACCATAGGAAAAAGGCAATTTATAGTTTACACTCCCGTCTTTATTATACTCTGGATAAACTTCTATAGTAGCACATCTACTTGGCATCTTCAATCTCCTTCTTTAATTCTTCTTTATTCATTTTAGTTTTTCTCTTTAATACTAGGGTTTGGAGAAGTCATCTCCGTAGGAGATGATTTGGGTGAGCCGTAGGCGAACTCTTTAACGCATATTAAACTCTCCTCGTTAGAGGACGCCGTAGGCGAGTTTGAACTTCGGAGCTTTTTACTACATTCTTTACAAACTAATCCTATCCCTGAAAAGTAATCTGTTTCTTCAACATACTTTTCACATTTTTCACACTGTTCATATACTACCATTTTCCGAAGTTCAAATTGAGTTTAATATAAGCGTTAAGGAAAGTTTTTTCCGAAGGAAAAAATTTGGGAAAAAACAACAACGATTGTTTTTTCTCTTTAACGCATATTAAACTCCCCGAAGGGAAAAAATGATTTATCATTTTTTAGTTCGCAAGTCCTCCGATTTAATTTCCTTGAGTATTTCTTTTAGGGCTTTCCTAACACAATTATTTGCTACCAAAAAATTGAGTTTCCATCTTCTTTCAATCTCTGTAAATTCATCAAGAGTGCCATTAAGTTTGCAATAATGAGCATCAAAATTAAGCAAGGTATTTAACGGAACATCTTTGCTTACTTTCGGTGGGTGCTTAATTTTGTCAAACATAATCTCTTTGCAAACATAATAATCTCTAACATAAAGATTTACAGCCCACTTCTGAAACTCCTTCCGACTTCTTAGGAGTTTCTCAATTTTTTGCTCTATTTTGGTTTTCATTGTGTTAGGTTGCCCCCTGCTTGGAGGAGGACTTGCGAATTGAGTTTAATATAAAGTTAAACGAAGTTTATTTCGTTTAACCCCCTTATTTAGTATGTTATAGGTCATTTTCCCTGATTCTCCTTCTTTAATTCTTCTTTATTCATTTCCCCTGATTCTCCTTTAGTTTATTTAAAATCTTAACTGCCTTTAGTTTAACATCTGTTTCCCCTTTTCTTTTTGTATCAATTTCTAATATTTGTTTTATTGCCTCTTCTACTATTTCTTCTTTATTCATTTTCCTTTATTCTCCTTTAGTTTATTTCTTTTTCATATTCTAAATTCCCACACCAAGTAGGAACTACCCCAACTTCTTCTGATTTAATCTCATGATATTCTTTTTTAGTCATTTTACCAGAACCCCTGAAAGATTATTCTTGCTATTGAATATATGAGAGCAAAGCCACATAATATTAAAAAACCTTTTTCCCACCATTTTTCAAAATACCAAGTGACTTTCATCTTGACAGCAAAAGGTCTTTTATCTCCTCTTTCTACAACTGATGTGAGTTCATTCATTTTTTCTTTTTCTTTTTTAATTTAGCTTTTTTCTTGCTCTTGGCTATTCTTTCAAATTCTTTAACTACTTCTTTATAATTCATTTTTTAAAATCCTCTCTAAAAATACGAAGTGCATCTTCCCCTTTTGTTGTGATAGTTAATAAACAACCCCATCTTAAATCTTTTGTATACTTTTTTACCTCTTCCCTCTCCCATGATTTAAATTTTATAACTTCAACTTTATCAATTAATTTAAGTTTTTCTAATCTCTTAATTTCTCTATAAATAAGCACATAATTCTTATTTAATTTTTTAGCAACTCCTAAAATATTTATAGCTTTTCCTTTTGCTCCTACTTTATCAATCTCATTAAGAATAACCAAACTATTTTTTGTTAAAATATTTTTAAACATCATCTTTTAAATCTCTCAAATTTATATTATGTTTGACTATAAGCTCTTCAATTAATGAAATTGAGATTGAGTTTGTTCTGCCTGTATCACGAACTAAACGCAATATCTCAACTACAAACTCTTTTAAATTTTTATTCTTTTCTTTCATCTTCATCCCATACAGATTTTTCTTTAACTCTTCCTTTTAATTTTAATTTAACAATTCTTCCTGTTAAACATTTAGGAACATATATTACAGCACCCTGCCTTAATCCTCTAACTATATATTCTCTTGCAATTGCCTGTCTTACTGTAAATCCTGTTCTGCTACCTTTTACCATTTTGAAAATTCTTTTTATTTTTTAAAATAGCTTTTAATCCTGCTGAAATGAAAATGAGCAAAACAATTATAATAATCCAAAGTTGAAAAGCATATATTGATAACATAAAAACCTTAGGAGCTTCAACCTTTGATACTACAAAAAGATAAGACATAATGAAAGAACTGTAAGCAAATCCTAATAGACCAAAAAAGATTGCTCCTTCACTAATCAAAAAATCTCTGATTTTTCTTACTCTTATATAAACTCTTTCAAAATCTTTCTTTTTCATTTTCTCTTCCTATCTAATAAAATTGCTATACCTATAAATACAAAACCAAAACCGACAACAAAAGGAGCTAAGACAAAGTTAGCAAAAACTCCCCTCTTCTCTTCTGGTCTAAGTTCTAGCCAAAGAGGAAACAAATAATTTATTGAAGTAGCCATAGCAATACCTATGATTATCATAATAATTGGTGCTATTTTCTTTTTCATTTGTCTAAAAAATGTTCTTCTGAGTTTACTTTAAAATATAATAAGTTCCAGAGGTTATTATGTATCTCTAAAAGTTTTGCATAATCATTTGCTGTTATCAAATTTATTCTATTAACTTTAAGCTGTTCTTCTGTTTCTTTTATTTTTTCTCTGATTTCTTTTTCATTCATTTTTAATTATAATATAGTTCTTCTTTTAATTTATCTAAAATTTCTAATCTTGTTTTTAACCTTGATTTTTTAGGATATTTGATTATGCACTCTATATTCTGTTCTTTAATTTTTACTGTAATTCTATCTTTATTATCTTGTGTTTGCATTTTAAAAAAGCCAGTTGAGCTACTGACAAACTCAACTGACTATAAAATTTTAAAATTGTTTTTCTTCAACAACTTTTGGTTGGTCTGACCCCTCAAAAGCATAAGCATAAACAACATCTTTCATCTGCCCTCGCACATTCTGTCGCAAAACCTCAAATCTTATTTTTTTGTTTATCCAATCTTTAGTATTATCGCCGTAAGTTTCTGCTATGTTCTTTGCTGATGTCTTATTAACCCCATAGATTTTCTCTTCTCCATTTGAAAGTTTTATAGGTATTTCCAACTGTTCCTTTCCGAATGGGGTATCTTCATTCAAAATACCCTCTTGCATTATGATTGCTGTTTTATCCTTCAAAGCTTTTATATCCTCTGGTCTTAAAAAATTTCCTGTTGCGTAACCTGATACATCTACCATCTTATTTTAACCC
>Ga0209427_10003806_pt1 | contig 17625 bp, 16 predicted proteins | sample DeeMarSWOR136_30_FD_187465 | JGI IMG/M metagenome (GOLD analysis project Ga0209427, IMG submission 187465) | Marine sediment microbial communities from White Oak River estuary, North Carolina - WOR-1-36_30 (SPAdes) (version 2) | ecosystem: Environmental > Aquatic > Marine > Intertidal zone >...
CACCCATATGGGCAATGACGATATCCAGGTATTTAACGGTATTGCTCACCTGAAGATTATTGATGTTTCCTGTCCCAATCAATTATTGGGCATAATGAAGTGGATTATGGAAGGCAATCGAGGACTGGTTTATGTGCGGATTATGAGAGCCGCATCAGGCGTTATCTATGGCGATGACTTCCGATTTGAATTTGGCAAGGGTTACATACTCAAGGAAAGTCCGGAGGACAAGGCAACAATAATCAGCAGTGGACGAGGCGTTCACGAGGCATTAGCCGCCGCAAGTGAGCTTGAGCAGTCCGGATTAAAAGTTGGTGTCGTCGATATGGCGTCAATAGATGAAAAGCTTCTGCTTGACCTTTACCACTCCGGGAAACTACTGGTAATAGCCGAGCAGAATAATGGCTTTATCTGGCCTGAATTCCAGAAAACTCTATTTAAGCAAGAAAAAGCGTTTGATATTTCCAGGCTCTTACCTATCAATTGCCTTGATGCTGATGGAAGACCACAGTTCATTCACTCGGCCACATACGAGGAACTCCTTCACAAATTTGGCCTAGCTCCCAGTCAACTTGTGGGAAAAATAAAGGAAAAATGTGGACGAAGTTAATATTGTCGGGAACAAAATATTCAGGCTGTACCATTTAAAATCAAGGACTTTCGTAGCCTCTTTCGCAATTCCTGTGTAGCTAAATATAAGACAATTCTTGTAAGCAAGCACAGAGTGATGAAGTGCTACCTACAATTACTGGCTAGCCACGTAGTTTAGGTATGCCCAACAAACGCCGGGCTTCGTCCGGTGTCGCAATAGTCCGACCAAGGTCGCTGCCAATTCGTGCAATCCTGGCCACCAATTCCGCGTTACTCTTAGCAAGGACTCCCCTGCTGTAATACAAGTTGTCTTCAAAGCCGACACGGGCATGCCCGCCAAGCAGAATTGATTGAACTACCGCCGGTGTCTCGGCAATAGCAACGCCCATAGTCATAAACATCGAATCGAGCGGAAGCTGCTCAACAAAATGCATTAAATTTTTGGGAGTAAAAGGCGTTGCACTCTGTGCGGTTCTTTGCATATCGAGAACGAAGTCAATCAAGTACGGCTTGGTAATAGACATATTTTCAATGAGATAATTTAACTCAAACATGCCACCAAGTCCATATATTTCAAACTCAGGTTTGATTCTTTTTTCTAACATGGCTTTGGTTAGTCTCTCGTCAAACGAGCGTGTCCAAGGTGTTATTCTCTCCTCACCTCCCTGCATAAAAACGACAACACCTATGTCTACCGAAGCCATTTCTGGTTCTGCCTCTAGAACGCTAAATCCGTCATTGACGTTTGCTTTGGGTTCACGCCCTGGAGAAGTGCTGAATTCTACAATGATATCGCATCCTTTCTCCCGGATCCGCTGGTTTATCTCCCGAAATATCTCAGGATCGGTTGTTGCCTTACCAGTTAGGTCCCGGGCATGTATATGTGCTAGAGAAGCTCCTTCATTCCAAGAACGATAAACCTCCTCGGCAATTTCGTCAGGTTGAATCGGTATATTGGGATTTGCCTCTTTGGTTAAGAAACTACCACAGGGGGCAACACAGATAATCAATTTGTCGGTTGTGATCATGACTCTTCCTCCGATGTCTGCAGGTCAAGGATTCACGATCTTGCTTTCCCCATTTGGATAGGCAATAATATCTGTATCATAGCTGAGACTTGCTGTAGAAGCAAGTCATTATACTAGGTTCCCTAATAAATCTAAGTTTAAATTCTAAAGTAGGTAACAAAAACTTGTTTCGTTCAGCTAAGTAATACAAGTCTGTTCCGTTCAATTGGGGGAAGCACTTTTATTACTCTAGTGACCTGCCCCCAATAGTGATACCACTTCTTAAGTTAGAGTTACCGATATTCTGACCTCAGGAGCAGGTGAGCAGGTGGGCGGTAGTTCAGTGCACTATGCGGTCGAACTTGATTATACTCCTGCCGCCATTGTTCTATCAATATCTTTGCTTCAGTTTCATCAGCAACATTTTACCAAAATGAGAATGGAATAATGGATGACTGCTAAGACTAAAGCCAGAATGTTGCTTGCTGAGTTACCCCGTTGTGCGAATCTTTTGGTTCTATTCAGAATAGCTCAATAAGAAGAGTACTCGAACCACCTTTACATGAACACTGAGGCTGAATGCCAGCTCAAAAGTTCTGTCTACCGTACTGCACGGCCTACCAGAAACCCGATACGAAACCATCAAAAAGGGCAGGTATTTAATAGAAGCGAGAGGTTTTCATCGCGGCACTTAAAATTAGAGCAAATCTCTTGGCACCAACACTTGGTATAGCGCTTACTTCTTTGACGTCTTTGAATCCTCTCAATTGCCTTTGCTTCTCCAAAATTCTTTGCGCAGCTTTTATAGTAAAGTCCTTATTCCCTGTAAGTGTATTGACAGCTTCAACTATTTCCTCAGCTCTCCTCATTTTATTTAAAAAGTTCAGCATCCGTTCTGCCGATGCTGGGCTAATATTATTCGTTCTACGATTGGTTTTCATAACTTTCATATGTTTTTTCCTTATAGTATCTGAGTATCCAAGATAACTTAAAACAGAGAATGGAAATTAAAAATAAGTTAAGTTAATATTCTCAATCCTTCCAGTAAGATTTCAATTTTCGTTATTTAGTTAATTCCTTAAAAATAAAGAATGGTAATCGCATTTAACTTCTCTTGAATGCGGCGCCCAGTGAATCAGTGCTGAAGTCATTTTTTTAATTATTATCAATTTGAGAACAAAAATACATCCACCTTTGGTACTTGCTTAAGTAGTACATTTATCCCTATTTCAGGCGCAATTCACTATAACTAAAAGCAAAGAGGGGTTTTAAACGAATCCAGCTTCGTAAGTTAACAAGCTAACCGGTGGTAAACGGGTTAAATTTCGATTCTGAACGATTTTCCAGCAATGTGAAGGGGTTTCCTTGTCCTGTTTCGCTCTATTTTTGGGGGCTGGCAGAGTTGTCTTATGGTGCGGGCTTTGACTCATAATGACCATGTATATTTATCAGCAAGGCTCGTTCGATAAAGAACCACTAAGCAAACGTACTAACAATCTTTTTTCTCTTTACCGGTTCTTTCTTGTAATCCTCTTGTGTTGCACTGAAGGCGTCGAGAATTATGACTTTCTCTGCATGAGTCTTACCCACATAGGGGATATTGGAAGGAACAAGGTACACGTCTCCCTTTGTCAGTCGCTTAGTATTATCCCCAATGGTCACCTCGAGTTCTCCTACCAATATGAGTCCCATATGTTCGTGTTGATGGCTATTGACAGAAAACTCAGAGTTAGGTTCTGCGGTAACAAGGGAGAATGTTATATTGTTTCCCCAAACCGTGTGCGCTGACCATCCCGGTGCCAATTTGAGCTTCTTAAAGTCCTTAGGGAAATTACAGAACAAAGATATGCCTCCTTATCCGGGATTTTGTTTCTGAACGTTTACCCAGTAATACTCTATGTGCACTTTCTTCTCCTAAGTTATTTATAACTTATCCTACCTGCCACGTAAATCGCCCAGATAGGTTATAAATGATGGTAATTTAGTACCAGTCTCTATTAGTGTCTGAACCTCTGGGTATGGGAATCTGGTTACGAGTATAGATAGGTCCGCAGGATGATTTTGCTGTATAAATTGACGACAGGCTAAATGTAATTTAACATACCGAATAGTGATTGATGGAAAGTTCTGGATATATAACTAAGAAACAGCTTTTGATGAGAGGAGACTAAAATGGCAAATGGGAAAATGAGTAATATCGTATTCATCGATGTTTATTTTGACTATATTTGACCCTACGTTTACAATGCAGCAGTTTGGCTGCAAAAAGTAAAAGAAGATACAGGTACGAAATTAGTCGTCAATTGGAAGTATTTCAGCCTCGAACAAATTAATAGTCAGCAAGGACCGAAATGGAAAATTTGGGAACAGCCTGAAGATTACCCCTCTCGTAGTTTACTTGCCTTTCGGGCTGCAGAGGCGGCACGACGTCAAGGTGAAACTATCTTTCAAGATTTCCACATCGGCCTGCTCAGAGCCAAGCACGAACAACAACGTGACATAGCTGATATGAATACAATTATGGAAGTGGCTAATAGTGCTGACTTGGATATAACTCAATTTCAAAGAGACATAAGCAATCGTCAACTACTCACTAGATTGGCTGAAGACCATACTTTTGCGGTAGAAACTCTGGGAATTTTTGGCACTCCTACCTTGCTATTCCTAGAAAAACAAGCTATTTTCCTGAAGATGTCACCGCCACCATCACCTAAGGAATGTCTGTCTGTTTTTGGGGAACTGTTTAATCTGGCATGTAACAGGCGAAATATCCGAGAAATAAAAAGGCCCTAGGGCCGGCTGGTGGAATGTAGTTACGAAACTGGAAGGGGAGGTGGTGCGTAGCTAGTCCTCTTTACTCATAGACTCTACTTCGGCTTGCCAAATCGGGGCTTTATCTCTTACAAACCGCTTGGCTGGTTCCTCCTCAGTGCAAACTAGCATAGAATTTATGTTTACCCAAGTAACAAAAAAGTCTTCCGTACTTAATCTTACATCATCTAAGTCATCATCCCATTTTACCGGGGTTATTCTGATACCGTACTCGTCAACGGCCTTCACTAGCCCAATATAGCAAGCACGTGGCGCCGTTCCTGGCATAATGCCTATTGCCACAACATGACCTGCCTTTATAGCCTCTGGTTTAGCCACATCTCACTCCTGCTCTTTCTAAAACAACAAAATTTTTACCACTGGCGGTATCTTCAACATCAAGAACATCTCCGTCTAAGCGCTCGGATAATTCGCCGTCTATTAGCAACACTTTGGAGCCATCATGTTCAACCACCTGGTCACCAGACACCTCTATGTCTATGGATAAGCCAAAATTGTCTGGTTGAGCACCAATAAGGAGTCTTATACCGGCTAGGGGATGGTCAACTTTTTCACTTAGTATTTTCTTCAACTCATTTTTTGCGCCTTCGGTTACAATCAGCATTTTTACCTCCATACCCGATTATTAGTTAGAGTCTACCCAAGGACATTGAGAGCCAAACGCACAGTACCAGGGTTTTTACTATTCGATTAGGCTAATGCCTTTAACGTGATATATGTAGCGAGGTGGGATTCCACTTACTGCCCGATTCACCCTCTTTTTCAGGTGACATCGGCTTTTGCGCTTATCCTCTAACTCAATGACAAAAACATCGCCCTCATTTAAAAATGCGTGGTCGTAGAGGGTAAGTTCTCCCCACCAGTTCTCAGCTGCTTCATGATCGAACAACTGATAGTTGATATGGGCGACAAATTGGTCATCGCCGAGCCTATACAATTTACCTATGCTCATTTTAAATTCCCCTGTCAAAGAAACCCGATGGTTGCGGGTACGTTAGAATATATCTTAAGGACGAAACCTTGTGCGAGTCACATCCAGTTATAATTTGTGAGAGCATGTGTCAGTTACCTTTTGTTCAAACCAATTCAAGCTATACTGGATTCTGATATCCGATTATTCCAAGTACAGCTATTTAAATGAATTTCGCTTAACAACAGGCTGCAAAGCAGGATTGGAGCGAGGGGAATCCATGTCTTTTCTGGGAACAGATGTTGCGTAACTCGGTTTTTGCACTGTTGACAGCCTAAAGTTAGGGTCAAGTTTAGCCTTCATCCCGGGAGTTAGCGCCTCAAGATGGGTAACAAACCTGAACATTTTTCACCTCCTAATGAACACCATAATACCAGTCCTGTGCCAGACAAACATCCATCTTTAGTACTTTTTTCGACTGGTACTTTGGTCTAAATTCGATGAAGACAATGTTTTGTGAGCCTAAAAACATGATGATTCGTGAAAGAACAGTGGCTTCATTATATGTTCCCGGTGAAGCGATGCTGATTAAAAATAAAGAGGGGGTACGCTGGGTTGGTCAGGTTTTGGGAACATCCGCAGCGTGTTCAGAATGCAGTAAAGACTTTCGGGATGGGAGTTGGTTGGGGGTTAAGCGGTGGGTTTGCTTTTCCTGCGCCGGGTGAACCACCCAATGCCGAAACCGAAGATTAATACGACGCCGAGCACTATTATCGCGTATATCGCCCAACTGGGCATAGTAAAAGATGGAGCAATAGAGAATCGACTGGCACTAGCCCATTCTCCTTCATTGGAAGCGGCATCAATAGCTCTTACCCTCCAGTAATAAGGCGCTTCCTGCTCAACCAGCTTTGTCGCTTCAGCTTTGGCGACAGTGTGTTTCGATTCCATCAGTCCCTGTTTCTCCAGCACCATTGAAGCCGCCGAGAATTCACTACTGGCGGCAATCTGGAGAGTATAAGTTACGGGAAGGCTGTCATCAGTGATATCTTCCCAGTCAAAGGATATAGGTGGTTCAACCTTAGCACCCATTTTGGGCAGCAGTGGCGCGGGTACTGGTGGTGCTTCTGACTCTACGACAAAGTTGGACTCCTTGGTATTAATACCATCACTGATAATGATAGTATGGCCTCCATATTTGCTGGCCGGGACTTTGAAAGTAGTCATGAAAAACCCTTCAGCGTCAGCAATAGCTGTAGTCACTTTTACTCCGTCATACTCTATGGTTACGGTCCCACCGGCTTCAAAGCCGGCGCCGCTGATGGCAATATCCGCGCCAACACTACCCATAGTCGAACTTGTGCTAACAGTAGGGGCAGGTGGTTGCGTTGAAGGAGGCGGGGCGGCTGGTGGAGTTGGTGCAGGAATAACTATGGTGAATTTGGATGTCCCCGAGTTTTTACTCTCATCTTTGGCTTCTACACCATAGATGCCAGCCGGTAAATCTGGTGCATTAAAGGCAGTGCTAAAACTACCCCGCACATCCGTCGTTGCCGTTGACACTTCACTATTGTTAAAATAAATGACAACGTTCTTCTTTCTGCCAAAACCGGTACCCTCGACGGTTACCATAGCGCTGGCTTCTCCCGATGTTGCGCTAAGAATTATTTCGGGTTCAACAGTAAATTCAGTCGTTGCTTCAGTGCCGGATACGGAAACAGTTATAGAATGTGCGCCAGCAATACTTTCTGGGATGATAATAGAAGAGACGAATTCGCCCTGGCTATCAGTTTCATCATCACCGCTTTCCAGGTCAACCTCACTGCCATCGTATTCAATCGCAATACTCGTATTGGCGGTAAAGTCGGTACCGGTAATTTCCGCCAGCGTGTCTACTGAACCACTATCGGGGTCAATCGTAATCTCGCCAAAAGTTACGGTAAACTCGGCAACAGCCCGGATACGGGGCGCTAATACGTTAACAACATAGTAGTGGCAAACATAGACATAGTAGGTACCGGCGATTACATCTTCTTCGTCATCACCATCGTCGAGTTTACCGGGTACGGTAAAGGTGGCTTCAAACGCACCATCTTCATCAAGCCATACCCCTTCAGCTACCAGTTTGTAAGCATCAACCTGGTCGTCAATATCGTCAGACGTAGTGGCTTCCTGACTGGAAAAGAAGATAGCCGCATATTTATCTGTACTTTCGGTACTTCTGTTGAAACCCTGACCAATGACTTCAATCGTTTCGCCGATTTTACCTTTCAGGGGCCACAACTCAATAGACCTCGTCTCCTGAGCCAGTGCCACCGGCATGGCCAGTACCAACATCGAAAGAATAAGGACGACAACAGTTATTCGGAAAGTTTGTGCATATTTCATCAGTTTTTACCTCATCACCATCGTATGTTAGGGCTATAACGCTATCTTTTAAGCTATTTCATATATAGACTTTAATTATAGTCTTATTTTTGTGATTGTCAATACTGTTATTATGGCGACATCAAGAACTAAAAATCAAATTTCTGCCTGAACAGTACCCCGTTCCAGGCTTAGGCATGGCACGGAACGCTACTTTGAGCTCATTCCCAGCAGGGTTATAATATGTTGATTTTGCGATATGCTTATACTATTATGGTGGTGTTATAGGTACTTGGTATCCTCATTGTCTTTAATGGTCTTTAATGATGGAGATTAGGTATGGGAGTGGTGCATTCTCATTGGCAAATTGAGCGAAATATAGCTGTGGAATTGGTACGCGTTACCGAGGCGGCAGCCATGGCTGCCGCCAGATATATGGGCATGGGCAACAAGGGACTGGTGGACAAGGCAGCCGTGGATGCAATGCGTCACGTCTTAGGCCATGTAAGCATGGACGGGACCGTGGTCATTGGCGAAGGAGAGAAGGACGAAGCTCCTATGCTCTACATCGGAGAGCGTATCGGCGATGGTTCCGATTTACTCGTTGACATAGCGGTTGACCCGATTGATGGTACCACGCTGGTTGCCAGGGGGCTTCCCGGAGCCATCTCCGCAATCGCGCTTTCGACAAAGGGTACGATGAACTATCCCAGGCAATTTGTCTATATGAATAAAATCGTGACGGGGTGTGAAGCCAAGGATACCATTGATATTAATGCTTCAGTGGCAAAAAACCTGAAAAGCATTGCCAGCGCCAAGAAAATAAAGGTATCAGAATTGACAGTGGTAGTTCTGGATAGACCACGTCACGAACAATTACTGTCTGAGATACGGAGTGCTGGCGCTCGGGTTAAATTAATCTCTGATGGGGATATTTCGGCGAGCATACAAGCAGCATTGCCGGAGACGGGAGTGGATGTGCTCATGGGCATCGGGGGTACACCAGAGGGAGTGATCTCCGCGGCGGCCATACATTGTATTGGAGGTGGCATTCAATGCAAAGCCTGGCCGCGAAATGAGGGGGAGCGTAAAGCGGCACTGGACGCCGGCGTGGAGCTTGATAAAGTCTACCTAGCCGAAGACTTGGTTAAAAGTGAGGACGTATTCTTTGCCGCCACCGGAGTCAGCAGTGGAGAGCTATTGAAGGGGGTACGTTACTTCAGCGGTGGAGCTCAAACCCAGTCTCTGGCCATGCGTTCCCGTTCCGGTACCGTTCGATGGATTGATTCCATCCACGATTTTGAGCGTCTGGACAAACTTAGTTTCCTTGAACTCCACTGAACGAATTATCACAGTTTAATTAACAGCAGTGAACTGACGTGGTATGGCGTGCATGTTGACCCGCCGGTCTTACTCTGGTATCCGGGATAAGCTGAAAAGTGAAATTACTTGACAACGTATTTGCTGACTAAGTCCATGGTATCCACTACATTCAGTTTCTGGAAGAGCAGAGCAAAGCGTTGTTCCAACATATCCCTTATCTTTTCAAGGTTTTCCTCAGGAATGCTCCATATTTCTTTCTTAAAATCACCCCAGGCTTTCTTCCGGGTCTTGTACAGGAATTGTTCCTCTGTATCTTCTGCTTTTCTCTCGTCGCTGTAATTTTCGGCAAGATGTCGGTTTATTTTCAGCAATAATTCCCTGGGGAAATGGGGACTGTCATAGATAAGGTTTTGAAATCCGGTGGCCAGATGAACCTCAACGGCATCTACTTCCGGAAACAGATTAAAGGCTTCGTCCGGAAGAGTAGAGGCGCCATGTTGCACAGCGCCACCCATCCCGTACTTTTCACGGGACACTTTAGAGAGTTCTCTCAAGGTCTCAAAATCCAGCTTAACACTGGCGATTGACCCATCGGGTAAAACTACTCCGCCGTGCGCTGTCCCGGTCTGCACGCTGATTTTTGAAATTCCCTTGATATTTGGACCCAACAGGGCAAGATAGCCACTCATAAAGGCTCTGAGTTCTTCTACCGTGCTATTTCTCTTACCTACTTCCCCAATCTCGCCGCCGACAGAAATAGTAACTCCTTGCGGCTCAAAACTACGGATAAAATTCGTCATTTCCGCGGTGATCTGGCAGTTCTTTTCCTGCTGTTGCTCAAGACTATCCTTTTCTAAATCAACCATGGTAGAGGCATCAATATCAATATTCAGAAAGCCGGCATTTACCGCCTCCCGTATTAATTCCATGATGGTGGTTATTTCTTTTTCCGGTTCTGAGTTGTATTTGCTCCGGTTCACCTGAAAATGGTCTCCCTGTATGAAGACAGGACCCTGAAATTCCTCTCTCATTGCGGCCGCCAGCACGCAGGTGGCATATTCCACCGGTCTTTGTTTGGTATAGCCTATTTCAGAGCGGGCAATCTCAAAGATAAAGGCACCAACGTTATGTTTCAGTGCCGCCCTAAAAACAGCTCGTGCTGCCTGATAAGTGAGCCCACGGAGATTTATCGCGGGCACGGTAATGCCATGATAGGCCCCCTTACCGGCGGCTTCATATAGCGCTTGAATGCTTGCTGGGAAAATCCCCTGAGTGGAAGCTAATTTACGAGTGAGCTGCCGGTACTCCTCCCTCGTTTGGTCATCGGTGCCAAAGACCGCCTTTTCTACCAGGCTGTCTATTTTATCGCCTGAGATAGACGCACCCTCATTCAACTTAAGATTTCCTCTACTTGATTGCTTCTTTGCTTTCATTTCAGCATTATCTTTAGCGGAATCTTCTGGCATCTGTTTCTCCTTTGCCGTGTATCAAAAGATTTCGGCGTCCGTTATATCGTTCGGTGTCGTATTGTGTGGCAAGATTTACGCAGTGCGTCCGACCGATAACCTTTTGCAGTGGGCAGGTCGTAATCTCGCCGTTTCTATAGCACACCATCTTGCCGAAATCTCGCATCACAATCAAATCAACGGCGGCAATGCCAAAATAACGGCCCATCCTCCGGTCATAAGCACAGGGTGCACCGCCACGTTGCAGATGGCTCAGTATGATACTTCGGGTTTCGACATCGGTGCCTTTAGAGATTTCTTTAGCCAGAAAATCGGCGACGCCACTCAACATCTTATGACCGAAGCTATCGACACCTTCCTGTCTCACAAATTCGGTGCCTCCAATTGGCTTGGCGCCCTCGGCGACGAGAACAATCTCGTATCTGGCCCCGGCCCTTCTCCCCTCCAGAAGCAGCTCATTCACCTTTTCAATTGAAAAATCATACTCTGGAATAAGTATGATATAAGCTCCACAAGATTCGCCTCCTTCCAGAGCCAGCCAGCCAGTATGCCTTCCCATTGTTTCCACCACAAATATCCTTTGATGAGACCCAGCCGTGGTTCTCAGCCGGTCAACCTCCTCTGTAATCACATTTAAGGCAGTTTCAAAACCCAGCGTATAATTGGTCTCGGCAAGGTCATTATCAATGGTTTTGGGAATGCCAACCACATTTACGCCTTCCTGGGACAGCTTATCTGCCACACCAAGGGTGTCATCACCGCCAATAACTATCAAAGCATCCAAACCGAGCTTTTCAATGTTATTTAATACGGTTTTTGACTGGTCATCTTTGGGGTGGTAGGGATTGGTCCGGGATGTCCCCAGCATGGTACCGCCGTATCTGTCCCAGGTTCTGACCCTCTCCTCATCAAGGGGCATTACATGGTCCTGGATATTGAGGCTGGCATTTTCAGCATACATAAGTCCTTTCCATCCGTTCCGAATGCCCAGGACCTCGTGCTGTACCCCTCTTTCCGATTCCAGTCGCTTATCCAGCGCCGTCTTGACCACCCACTTAATGGCTGGATTTAGCCCAGCACAGTCTCCACCACCAGTGAGGACACCAATCCTCGATTTTCTCATGGTATTGATAGCTTATAAATTCTTGCGTCCGTTGTCAAACAAGGTCAATCTCCGATTAGTCATCGTAATACAGGTATACCATCAATTTCTTCTATAGCATATTAAACAGGCTACAGCAAAGTCAGAATAGGCTCCTTCTTCTCAAAGCAAAGCTCTCGGGACTGTTCCGAAGGGTATAACGAGATTAGTTCTAACGGAACATATTGAATAAAATGCTAAAAGGGGCCATACTTACCGCTATGATCGCTGACGTTGACTTTAGCGGTGTGGCTATTTCCGGCAGCAAGCTTACCAGGCGATGTGGTTAAGTACCACTACCTGCCAGGGCTTTTGAAATCTTCTTCAACCATTTTGCGGATTTTGTAGGAGAACTGCCCGTCATCTAACTCAACGTCATCGTAGGTCAGGATGGAATCTTTAGCTACGGAGCGGACAACTTTAGCCTCCCGGCTTAAACCCATAGGGAGGTATTTGTGCCTCATACTTTCTTCCGCCTGAACCAGCCGACCGTAGACAGTATAGCCGCCTTCACCATCCAGAATATCGCCTGATTTGAGGTCTTTCTTAGCCGCCGAGGCAACATCCGCGACGAGCAAATCGGCTGAACCAGTAGCTTCGGTGCGAAGGGCGGCGGAAGCAACGCTTACCCCAAGTTCAAACCCGATAAGATGGAGTGGCCGAGATAACGCCACATACACTCCTGAAGAATCGGTATGTACTTCCTCTTGAGAGAAAAATTGCCGTGCGTAATCATTGAGTGCTTTGAATATGATGTAAACGCCCCAGCGGAGATGGCGCTTTATCGGAGTTTTGTCCCGGTTCTCACTAGCTACCACTTCAACAGTGCCACTGTGCTCGAGAATGCCACCCGCTGACTTTGGCTTGAGTATATCAGGCAGTTCATCCGCCGCCACCGGTGGGAACTGCAAGCCGCCTTTCTGAGGGAGAAGCCCAGTAGCATTAGCCACGGCACACATTTCGATGGCTGATTTGGTCCCGTCCAGAAAAGAATTGTACATCTGGGGATTATAGGTACCAGATGCCAACCGCTCCTCGGAAAAACCAAGGTGTTTCCAAACCGTCTCCGGAGTGGAGTAATGATATTCAGGCTGGTAGCGGGTACCCTTGCCGGCACAAACAATTTCAAACCCGGCAGTTCGAGCCCAGTCAATCAGTTCGCAAATCAACGCCGGTTGGTCGCCATAAGCCAAGGAGTAGACGAGTCCTTTTTCGTCGGCTTTTTTCCTGAGTACCTTGCCTAACAATACATCTGTCTCAACGTTGACCATAATGACGTGTTTTCCAGTTTCCAGTGCCGTCCAGGCATGATAGGTTCCGGCCTCAGTAATCCCAGTAATCTCAATAATCACGTCCAGCTCGGCCCGGATTAACTGCTCCGAATCACCAGTTAATACGACCTTTCCTTTACGAGCGCCATCATTGATGGTAGCGGTGGAGTCCCCAAAAGAGATGACTTCTTCGGGCCAGCCGGTCCTAAGACATGCCTGTTTTGCTTTTTCCAGGTCCAGTTCGGCAATGCCTACTAATTGCATCCCCGGAGTTAATCGTACCTGAGATAAGAACGCGGTGCTGAATGTTCCGGCACCAATGATGCCGATTCTAATGGGTCTACCAGTTTTTTCTCTTTGCTGAAGAAGACTGTATAGACTCATTTACTCACCTCACTTAGTTTTTAGAGCATAAATACACAACGTATCACCAAATGCTACGCTTGGAACATATGATGAGTCCAGCCAGTGTCTAGATTGCGCGCTGTTAACATAGCTGGCGCAAATTATTTAAAAGTACTTTAGCTAACTGAATCAGTGTTGTCAAGCTTCCGTGATATCCGATTATGTTTTTGGCTGGAAATGTTTTCTATAGTGTTTCCTTTCTCGGGGCCAAGCGGTTGTTCTGCCGACAAGAACAGACACTGGAAAGGATTACATTGATAAGTAAGCTTTGTTTGGTCACGAATCACAACGCATCTTCTGCGGAACCGTCATCGTGGGCAATATCGTGGGTTGTACCAGGCGACACCAGAAAAACTTGAGAAATGGCGAAAGGTGGGCGCTAGACCTTTTTACGTTGAGTGATATTTCTGAATACAGAAAGCTGGCAAACTACTCCATCGGAATCAACGTAGGGCGCGGCGACTACTTCATAAATTCTGCCGTCAGGGAAGCTACATTCCCACTTTCCAATTTCTCTATTGTTTACGACATCTGGTATCCTGCAATCTTGTTCACACGGGGCATCAAGGTTATGCAAATGTTGGTAGCAAGGGGAGCCAGTACCGTCACCGAACTCAGTCACCATGTTTGAATTCATAAACCTTATTCTATAGTCTGGTCCAGTGATGAGGACGCCATCGGCTATGCCGTCTACGATATGAAGTAGTTTATCTCTTTCATTTCGTATGGTGGTCTCAAGTCGCCGGCACCGCTCTGACTTATTGCGTATAATTCCGGTAAGGGAGCCGATGACACCGGCGATGAGGGTAAAAAGTACGGTCCTGAGTAGCGGGTCCGGGAAGGGAGATATGAAAAAAGAACGGGGCATAAAAATAACGAAGGAAATTAAGGTAACAATTATGGCTCCTTTAACTCTACCGAAGTAACCGGCATAGATTATTGGCGCCAGAAACAAGAGGCGGTGGATATCGTGTATCCCGTAGAAAAATTCCCGGCGCAGGGCTTCCCACGCCGCCCAGTCCACCAGTTCTCCAAAGTAATAAAACAGGGTACAGAATACCAGGAGTAAAGGCAGGGTGAATACCCTGAAGTAAGCCTTACCCATTTTATCCTCCCTCGCCCGGTTTAACATAGGCGTACTACCGATGAATTTCGTCTAATACTTTACCAGAAGAGCTAATCAGTTGTATAGACAGGGGCATTTGCCCCAGAGCGTGGGTGGCGCAGGAGAGGCAAGGGTCGTAGCAACGTATGGCTACCTCCACCCGATTGAGGGCACCTTCGGTAATACGGTCGCTTTTGACATAATCCCTAGCCACCAGGTATACCGCCCGGTTCATTGCCAGGTTATTGTTCTGGGTAGCCACGATAATGTTGACCTTACGGATGGCACCGCTTGAGTCCACCCAGTAGTGATGGAAGAGAGTACCGCGGGGCGCTTCGAGGACCCCGATACCCTCCTCATTATACTTCGATGAAGAAACCCTAATCTCTGTGGAGCAGATTTCATCTTTCTGGAGGAGTTCCTTTATCATTTCGGCGGCATATAGTGCTTCGATAAGTCGAGCATAATGGAAATACATCGAACCCTCGACCATCCCTCCATTCCCCAGTTTCTGGTATTCCTGAAACTCCTTATTAGCCAGGGGCGTCGAGATGGCATCAGCCACATTGAGTCGAGCCAGAGGACCCACCCGGAAGATACCGCCGGGATAACCCATCTTCTTGTAGTAGGGGAATTTCATGTATGACCAGTCTTCCGCTTTCTCCTCGATGACCGAAAGATAATCCTGCCCGGGCACCTGGTCTTCCAGGACGAAGCCCTTGGCATCCAAGAGCCTCAGCTTACCGTCGTAGATTTCCAGGTTGCCCTGCGGGGTAACCGTGCCCAAGTAAGCCGACGGGAAATTGGCGAAACTGGCCATTAATTCCCTGTTTTTATCCTGGAAGTCCTTAATGATATTGATACCCAACTGGCAGATGGCTAGAGCCTCATCAACCTTACCCAGTATCTCCTCCTTATCTTTGACGGAAAGAGCCGCGTTAACGCCGCCGGGGATGGCGAAGTTCGGGTGCACCTTTTTGGTACCCAGGGTCTCAATGATGCCCTGCCCGAATGACCTGAGCCACACTGCCTTCTTGGCCAACTCCGGGTTGGCGCCAATGAGGCCAATAACATTGCGGCTCGCCGGGTCAGCGTCCATGCCGAAAAGAAGGTCGGGACTGGCCAGGTAGAAGAAATGGAGCGCATGAGACTGCACATACTGAGCCATGTGCATTAGCTGGCGTAGCATCCTAGCAGTGGGGGGTATCTCCACACCCAGGATAGCGTCACCAGCTTTGGCTGACGCCAAATGGTGGCTCACCGGGCAGATGCCGCAGATTCGGGCGGTGATGATAGGCATCTCCCAGAAAACGCGGCCCTCACAGAATTTCTCAAAGCCGCGGAGTTGCGTGACGTTGAAGTGAGCCCGGCTCAAGCTGCCTTTCTCGTCCAGGTGCAGGGTAACTTTGCCGTGTCCTTCTATTCGGCTAATTGGTTTTATCTCAATGGATCTTGGTGCAGTCACTTTAATGGCACCTCCTTGACTAGTCAAAACGCATCATTTCACCGGGTAGCACTGGTATCCGGCCGCTAAGCAGCTCGGTAAGGGCGTATTTTAAAGCCTCCGCTCGTGGCGGGCACCCGGGAACGAAGCAATCGACCTTGACCACGGCGTTCACGGGCAGAGCTTTTTCCAGAAGGGGTGGTATCTCCGGTGAGGATGGTATCTTACCCCCTTTGGTGCTCTCGCTTTCAATATAAACGCGCCGCAGCACCTCCTCCTTGGAGAAAGCGTTGCGCATCGAGGGTATGCCCCCGAAACAGGCACAGTCGCCCATAACCATCAGTATTTTACATTTCTCGCGTAGTTCCTTGGCCTCTGCTTCCTGCTCGGTATTACCAATGGCGCCACTGATGATGCCCACGTCTACCTCGGGGAATTCTTTGATATCCGTTATCGGGCTCCGGGTGAATTCCAAGGCGTTAGCCAGGTCGATAATAGCTTCATCAACATCCAGAAGGGACATGTGACACCCGGCGCAAACATCGAGCCATGAAGTAGCTACTTTCACTTTGGCCATCGTATCAGACTCCTCTTTTTTAGTCTCTGAGCCAGTCGGGCAATTATCTCAAGGTCATCCTTTAACCCGGCCGGCGGTTTTAGAAGGCGCTGCGATTTGCCAGCGGTGCCATCGAGGGAGAGGTAGGTGCCCTCACGCTCCGCCCAGATGGGCGAAGGGAAGACCACGTTGGCGGCTGTCGTCAGCGGCGATTGATAGCTTGCCTGGACAATCAGAAATTCAGCCTGCTCAGCGACCCTGAAAAGCGGGTCATCAACGGCGGGCTCTTCGTCAGCTAGTAGCATATAGACCACTTTGGGTGGGTCTTTCATCATTTTCTCCCGGCTGGCTATCCCCAGTTCCCAGGCACCCCGACTATTGCCCCGCGGCTTGAGAGAAATTACGCGCGGGCCATTGGGATTTGCCAGTTGTGCCAGTTTCAGCAGGCTGGTTACCAGAACGGGGTCTTGTTTGTTGAAAATACCATCGCCGTAAACGACAGCCACATTCCGGGCGCCGTTTAGTAAGTCAGCAGCGTGTGTCAGCGAGGCTTCATCCAGTCCACTGGCCTGCATGGCTCTAGCCAGTAAGATGGCCGCCTGTGGTTGTTTGGCGGGTTTCTTCTTTTCGCCGACTATGGTTGCCAGAGCTCTGATGATGTCCTCGATACCATCATTAGCTGGACGTAGCCAGAGGTCAGCGCGCACACCCAGATTATTCTGCTGAGGGTCAATAACCAGAAGCTGCGCCTGGTTCTGAGTCCGCGCCCGCAGCATATAGCAGCCGGCTACCGGGTGACTTTCCAGAGGGCTGGCACCCACTACCAGCACGCAGTCGGCCTCGAGAATGGACTCCAGAGGGCTTTCCATCTTGAGCCCCCGCCCATTCCCAGAATAAGTACTTATGCCCTGAATTACGGTACGATAGGCGCTTCCATCCAGGGTATCGACCAGCTCGGTCCCTATGCAGTCGCGCATCAGCTGGTTAAAAGCCTTTAATGTCTCATTGGGGCACAGGCTGGAGACAAAGCCGGCGATACTGCTGGCTCCGTAGTGCCGCCGGTAGGCACTCAAGCCTTTTATTGCCGAATCAAAAGCCTCTTCCCACGATGAGGTTCTTCTTCCCCCTTCACCATCGAGAATACATGGCGTGCCGATTCTCGGCGTCTCACGATAAAGTTGTTCAAAGCGTCCTTTAAGACAAAGCG
>Ga0209427_10003807_pt1 | contig 17625 bp, 39 predicted proteins | sample DeeMarSWOR136_30_FD_187465 | JGI IMG/M metagenome (GOLD analysis project Ga0209427, IMG submission 187465) | Marine sediment microbial communities from White Oak River estuary, North Carolina - WOR-1-36_30 (SPAdes) (version 2) | ecosystem: Environmental > Aquatic > Marine > Intertidal zone >...
CCGACGAGGCGGGGATGCAAGCCGCCATCGACGCGGCAGAGATTGCGTCCCTCAGGGCGCAGAAGGCCGCCGTGCAGGAGACCCTCGACGCGATGGACGCGAGGATCAGGGAATTGGAGGGATGAGACCCATGGCCGGAAACAATGGACCCAGTCGCCTTCCGCCCGGATTCCCGGGCGAACCGGGGATCAAGCCCCCGGGAACGAGGGAGACGGCCCCGCCGGACCCCAGGGCCACGCATTTCGCCGTGGGGGTCCCCCTGTTCCAGGCGATCATCCGGACGCTGGAGACGTTGCCCTGGGGTCAGGTCAACGGGCTCATGGCGGAACTCCAGAAGTGCCCCGCGCTCGCCCTCGACCCGGCCATGAGGCCGGGGGAACGGGTGCCGATGGGAAACCCCGGGGCGTGACCGGAAACGGAACCGGGGGTATAATCGAACGGGTGTTGAAGGAGTGAACCATGCCACCGTTCAAGCTGGGACAGGTTCTCATCGGCGTCGGAGTCCTCGCGCTGGGCGCAACGGGGCTGGTCCTCCTCTTCCGGAGGAAGACGGTCCCCGTCGAGAAGATCCTTGAGAACTACCCCGAAGACGGCGAGTTTCTCGGGGTGACCGGGGAAGACCAGCAATACGTCGAGGCGTCGGAACAGACGACGACCGGCGCGTTGATGCACGACGCGGGAACCTCGATGAACGAGGCCATCGGAATCGAGAAGTCCATCGAGGAGGCGAAGGCTCTCCTGGAGGATCTGGAAAACAGAGGCGAGGGGGAGACCCCCACGGCGGACGATCTCCGGAGGCAGATCCTCAAGAGCGAGGCGGACGCGAAAGCCGCCCGCGACGCCGCCGTGAAGACGATGAAGACGGCTCTTTTCGGCATGAACATCCCGATCTACTCCAGCATGGTCTCCATCGTGTCGTTCGTGAACTCGGAACGCACGAAGATGCACCCCACGCCCCTGGACACCTGGGTCCTCCTGAAGCTGGAAAGCCTTCCCCTGAACGCCCACGTCCGCGAGGTTCTCGGGGATTCTCTCCCGGAGGTGTCCAGTCTGTTCAGCGTCGCCGGACACCGGATCGGGATCCTCACGGACGAGTACGTCGGAAAGTACCGGGACACCCTGAACTGGCTCGTCGAGCAGGCGGCGTCCGCCAAGAGAAGCGCCCACGTCGAGGCGATGAGGGGGGACTACGTCGGGGCCCTCTTCGACGTGGGGATGTACGACTGGTACACGAACGCGGGGAAGCTGTTTCAAAGGGTCTGGGACCAGCACGAGGCCCTCGGATTCCGCACCCCGACATCCGTCGAGATGCAGGCGTCCATGGGCCGCGACATAATGAAGACCCTGGCGGCTCAATTCGTGCCGAAGAAGGACGGCCTCGACAGCCCCGTGAACACGCATTGGAACAACGGGGTCTTCCCCGAATCCATCTACATGGCCGGATTGTTCCAGGCGTCGTGGAACTGGTGGGAGGGGCCGATGAAGGGCAACCTGGGCTGGGCGAAATGGCGTCCCGAAAGCGATATGCTCCATTGGTCCCAGGCCCCGCCGAATCATTGGTACTGGCAAACGGGCGGGGCCTCTCCTCCCACGGAGTACCAGCAGATCCTTTCGTTGCTCGGGCTCGGCCCGTAGCACTCCTTGAGGGGTGTTCGATGATTCCGACGACGATTCCGTACGGGGTCCCCTACCGGATGGGACAGGTCGGATCCGCCGGGGACCTCGCGGACATCAAGTTTCGCGCCACCGTGATCCCGTTCGTCGCCGTCCTCACGGGCGTCTTCGTGGGCTACCTCCTCGTGAAGCCCACGATGGACGACGTGCGCTGGGCGCTGGGGATCCTCCAGAAGGCGTTTCCCCTTCTGGGAGGAAGAGCATGAGCGGGTACTTCCAGGGCACGATGACCTCGCCCATCGTGGAATCGGGGGTGGTTCTCCCCTCGAACCATCCTCCCATCGTGGGCGCGGAGGTCTCCCTGGGACGTGCCTTCGGGGAAGTGAGGATGGGCGGCATCGCGGCCTCCCTCCTCGGCGTCCCGGACAGCCCGTCCTGGATGGCGGGGATCGGGTTCGGTCTGGGGTCCGCCGCCCTCATCACGGCGGCGTGGTTCTTCCCGCCCCGGATCCCCTACGTCTCCGGTGTAACGAAGGCCGTTCTTCTGGGGGCGTCGGCGTACTTCGCCTACCGATCCGCGCTCCACTTCGTCCGCATGGGCGGGAAATCCCGGACGGAGAAGAAGTGGGAGGGCGTGACGCTCACGCCCGTGGAGAGGATCGAGGGTCAACCCTACCGGGCGGCGATCCAGAAACCGGAGGACGGGTCCTCGATCTACTACGTCCCCTTCTACACGGACATGAAGGGGATCCCCGTGGACGTGGTCTTCTCGCACATGGGCCACGGAGAACCCGTCCTGACCCTGAGCGTCCGGGCCGTGATGAAGCCCACGGCGGAAGGGGAAGACTGGGAGAAGAAGTCCGACACGGTCCCTGTGACCCTCGTGCAGGGGGGCCCGGTCGTCGTGGAGAGGTTCAATCTCGAACACCCCGGGGTGGGGAAGATCGGGCAGTACGTCAGCATCGACATCGAGGTCTGCGCCGATCCGACGTGCGGGGCCCCGTTCCGGGTGGCGTCGAACGCGGTCCATCTTCAATGGTGAAAATACCCTGGTGGGCGTTTTCCACGGTGAAAAAAGTGTTCACGCGGGTATTTACCCGTGTTAGAATCTCAGGCGTCGAAGACATTCGTCGAACATCCTCGTGAGGTAAGGAGGAAGCCATGGGCAAGTTCCTGTTCCCCGCGCTCGTGATCCTCATCGGCGCGGCGGCGACCTACTACGGGTACCAGATGGTGAAGGGCGCGGTCGGCACGGAAGCCGCGCCTCAGGGTTCCACCGGGAGGTTCCTCCTGGGACAGGTGATCCGCCCGGAGTCGGAGTGGGAGAAGAACAAGATGGCCCAGGGGATCCTGATGACCCTGGGGTAGAGGGACCCTTTCCCTTTTCCCCAAGGAAGGAGGGATTTCCATGGACAGGAACAATCTCCTGCTCGGCGTCGTCCTGTTCGGGTTCGGCGTCCTCACGGGGTACGTCCTCAAGAGCGTGATGGCCCCGGCCCCGGCCACGGGAACGAAGGGGATCCTGGAGCAGATCATCGACAAGATCGCGGAGCGACAGGTGAGCGGGTTCCTGATGGGACAGGTCCCGCCGTGGCAAGTCCCGCAGACGCGGGATCCCAACTACGCCGTGGGGTCCGTCCTCGATCACCAGAGCGAGATCCGGAGATCGAAGCTCGCGGAGAACATCCTGACGTACCTGTGAGACGTTCCGATGGACGCGCTTGCCGTGGGTCTTCTGCTGCTGATCCTGGGAAGCTCGTGGGGCGGGTTCATCTTCATTCTGAAGAAGATCGGAGACGTGGAGAAGAAGGTGACGGTCATCTGCACCTATCTCCGCGAGAAGTTCGGGTTCGAGGTAAAGTGAGTCCTCTTTGAAATAGGGGGTTGACATGGCGAGGAAATGCACCCGGATGTCGAGTCGCGGCCCTACGGGTCAGAAGCGGTGCGTCTCCTACTCGGGCGGGAAGACGCGCAAGAAGACCAAGAAGGGCGGGAAGAAGCGGAAGTCCCGTTCGGCCATGGGACAGCCCACGGGGATGGAATGCACCCGCTACCAGACCGGCCCGTCCGGCCTGAAGCGGTGCAAGAAGTTCCGTTCCCCGGGTGCGAAGGGGAAGCCCAAGGGCCGCAAGACGAAGACCGGGATGGTCCGCATCGTCGGCAACCTCTGCCGTTCGGCGGACGGTTCCTTCGTCTCCTGCAAGAAGAAGGTCTCGAAGAAGACCCGCAAGCCCCGCAAGACGAAGAAGGCCCCGAAGAAGAAGACGCGGAAGGGGGTCAAGGGGAAGCGGTGCACCAGGACCAAGAAGGTGTACAGCCCCATCTACCGGATCAAGGTCAAGCGGTGCGCGGCCTACGGATAGGCCGGACGACTCACCGATCCGGCTGATGGCATGACGAGATGAGGGGGACGGGCCACGGAGGTCGGATGGCCCGTTCGTACCCCAAGGTTCTCCGACCCTGCGAGGTGAAACGATGGGCTACTTCTACGCTTTCGGGACCGACACCCCCGCCGCTCCGGGGGCCACGGCGATCCCGGCCTGCACGGTGACGATCCCCGTGGGGCACCGGGCCATGGTCCGCCGGGTGGACGCCTTCGCGCTCGACGCGACGGGCACCACCTTCTACGTCTACGCGGGCGGCGTCCCCGTCTGGGCGGGCGCGATCCCCGGCATCGGGGCGCTGGGCGCGGACACCTTCATCTACGTCGATGCGCTCGCCGCCGCCGTGGTCCTGCTCGGGTACCAGGATCAGGTGACGGCCAGCACCCTCGGCGGGATGGCGATCTCGGGGATCTACCAGTAGGATTCCCGGGGATCGTGAAGTGACATCTTGGGCCCCCGGGGGGTTTCGGCCTCCCGGGGGCTGTCCCGTTCTCTCTATGGAACCGCTGTAAGGAGGAGTTCCATGGCGGACTTCAGCAGCTTCGGCACCGCTACGGCCACGGGGACCCCCGTGCAGGACACCCTGTTCACGCGGAACATCGGCGCGAACCGGCGTGTCATGCTCCGTCGCATTCTCGTGACCGGCATCGACGCGGGCGTCGCGGGATGGGGCGTGTACCGCATCGTCGTGACGGACCTCGTGACCGCCGCCGTCCTCGCGTCCTGGGCCACGGCGCTCGACCTCTCGTCCAACGCCCCGGAGCAGAACGACGGGGACCGGAGGGTCTACTTCTCGTCGGGGCCCAACGGGTGCCTCATCACCGCCTCGCTCGAAGGGGCCAACGCGGGCGCGGTCGGGACCATGTCGCTCTCCGGGAAGTACCAGTAGTCCCGGAGAGGGCGCGTTCGGACCTTTAGGGGGCGGCGTGATGGAGTTCTCCAAGTTCGGACAGAACAAGGGGACCACGGGGACGCCCGTCCTGGATCTCTTCGCGTGGTTCGGGGGCTCTCCCCAGGCGGTCGGGGCGAACCGGAAAGTCCGGATCAAGGGCGTCTCGATCACCTTCGAGGACGTTCCCGGCGCGGGGTCCTGGGGCGTGATCCGTCTCGGTGCCTACCGTCCTGACGGAAGCCCCATCGTCGAATGGTTCACGGCTCTTTTCTCCACCGTCTCGCCCGAAACCTTTTCGGCCCGGGACCTCGGGATCGAGTTCGATTCCGGGCCCGAAGGATGCACCATCGAGGCCACCGTCGAGAGCCTGAACGCGGCCTGTAGCGCGAACATAACGATCTCGGGGCAGTACCGGTAATCCGGGGATTGCCCCGCTTTCGCGTCCGTCTGGACCGGGGCCGCTGGCCGGTTCCTTTGGACCGGCCACGGTCCCGTTCCGGGCCGTGTTCAGGAGGTGCATCTTGGATCGCATCCCGCCCATCGCTCCCGGCATGGACACCGGGCAGACCGCCTACCTTCACGACTTTTCGCGGATGGCCCGCGCCCGGATGGGCGTGTGCTGCCCCGTGAACCCCCTGTCCATCGGGGGATTCGCCATGGGCGCGTCGGTGGACGACGCCATCGTCAACTTCCGGGAGTCCGTGTCGCTCACCCGCGAGCTGATCTTCGAGGCGCAGACGGAGGCCATGGCCGATCAGCGCGTCCGCGAGGGGGTAGCCGACCTGGACGAGGCGGAACGGTACTGGCGGTCGCAAATCCAGACCATGACCCAGGAGGAGAACGCGAGGTTCCTGGAGGCGAAGAAGAACGCGAACGAGGCGATCTTCTACGCCCGTGGCGCGTGGACCCCGGCGGCGGGGACCTCGGAACAGGCGGCGGGCCAGGACACGGGGCAGAGCGGATCCGCGTCCATCGCGTTCGATCCCAACCTGTACCGGGTGAAGGCGCAGGCGTTGTGGGCCGGACCCCTGAAGTGGGTGGCCATCGGCGCGGGCGTCCTCGCGGTGGGCACGGTCGCGTACCTCCTCCTCGTCCCGCCGCGACGACCGGCGCTCGGGGTGTCGGGTCCGATGGTCTTCATCCCGCCCGGAGCCATGGGAAGCTACCGCTGGAAGAAGAGGTGATTTCCATGTCCGTTCACCGTCTCGGGGCGTCTCGGGAGGAACTCCAGGGCGAACTCGACGATCTTACCCGGATGCTCGGCCAGAACATCAGGACGGCCCTGAACGAGTACGGTCGCCGGATCAAGGATCTGTTCAAGGAGCAGCAGCTCCTCGTGGACGCCTGGAGGGTCTGGGACTGGAACTATCTCGTGAGCATCGGCGTCGTCTCCCGGGACGCCGCGAACCGGATCCTGGTTCTCCTCGACTTGCTGGAGGGGTGATGAACAGGTTTCTCGTCGCGTTCGTGTTCGCCCTGGCCATGGCCGGATGCACCCCCGCCGCCGTGAAACAGGCGGTGAAGGAAAACGCCCTGCGCTGCGAGAGGTTCGCGGAGCTGATCGAGGAGGGCGAGACCACGAGGGAGCAGGAACAGCGGTTCATCCAGGCCAACGGGAAGGCGTGGAAGGCCCTGTCGGAGAGGTGGGAGTGATGAAGAGGATCAAGACGTACCGCGTCCTCCTTCTCAAGCCGGACGGGTTCTGGTACGGCGTCTCCGTTCCCGTGTTCTTCGACGTGGGGGAGGTGCAGAGGAAGAACCGGCATTCCGCCGTCGTTCTGGTCGTCCCGGCTGGCTACGAGGTCTACGCGAGGGCCGGGGGCATCGTATTCGGACCCTGCCACGCGATCTGGAACTCGAAGGAGGAAGGGTTCGTCATCACCGTCCGCGACGTGACGAAGCTGTCGCACAGGGAAGTGGACGAATACGCCTTCGGAGATTGAGGCAAGGAGGATTTTCCATGTGGCATCTCGGACAGATCATCGGTCCCCGGATCGGTCAGGTGAACAACGCGACGGCGGACGCCTCGACCGCCACGGTCCCCTCGTCCGTCCTTCCCGATTTCGGGCTGAAAACCTCGCAGGGGATCCTTTTGCAAGCCGTCGTCGATGCCGCGTGGAACGATATGAACGGTTCCCCGACGCTGGACGACCTGAGAAGCGTTGCGGCGGGATACGCGGCGAGGCTCGAAGACATGAGGTTGCAGAAGGTCCTCGCGAACGAAACGGTGGTGAACGGGAAGGCGTTCCTGGCCAAGCTCATGGACGACTTCGCCCTCGTCTTCTACCGGAGACAGGTCGAGCAGATCCGGCGGCTCGCGGAACAGGTCGAGAATGCGAGAATCTCGGCCACGGAGAAGGAGAAGCAGCTCGCCGCGCTCCAGGATCATCTCTCGACCGCCGAAAAGGATCTGGAGGACACCCGTCTCCTCGCCATGCAGGCCCAGGAAAGCATGGCCATGCAGGAGGCGGAACTCATCGCCAGGGGAGAGAAGATCACGACGCTGGAACAGGCCCTGGCCATGCAGCGAGCGAGGAACCGGTCGCTCGGGAAGAAGATCGTCGGGGCCGGGATCGTGGGCCTTCTGACGGGCGTGGCGTACGCGGGGATCATGCTGTCGAGGTGATCCGATGCCATCGAGACGATCCGCAACGTGGGGGTCGCCTGAGTGGGGCCTGTACAAGGACGAGGTGGGATGGTTCGCGGGGGCGCAGAACCCGGACGGGACGTTCTCGTGGAGAAGTCTTTCCACCCCGAACCGGCAGAAGGCCGAACGCTGGCTGGAGAAGGCCATGACGACGGGATCTCACCACCTCATCGGGGTCGAGGTGTGGCACCGGAAGGAACCGAATTTCGGATTCGGTCCCAAGGGGTATTTTCCCGGCGACTTCGAGGCGGTCGCCCTGGTCGATGCGTTCGAGGAGAACGTCGAGGCCCGTCTCGAACGGGCGTACCGCCTCACGCAATCCATCGAGGAGTGGTGGGGTTTCAACCCCGGCGTCACCGTCCTCAAGCCTCGCGGCCCGGAAGTCCCGAATTACATCGTCGGGCACATCCGGTCCACGTCCGTGGGCGACGTGCTGGTGGATCTGCTCACGCTGGAGGCATGGTTCGTGGATACCATCGGGTTCACCCCGTGGGCGAAGGTGTCGAAGAAGGGGCGGATGGGGAGTTTCGATCCGGTCACGAAGAAGTGGATGAAGACCATCTCCTGGAAGGGCGAGACGAAGAACATCGAGTGCCGGGAGCATTGGTTCGCCCATACCGGAAAGACACCCGGCACCGGGCCCATACGGTGCGCCCTCTGCGGAAAGCCTGGAGATCGAGTCGGGCGGATCCCGGAGAAGGACGAGAGAACCGGTCTCGGCAGCTTCGCCATGGGCCTGATCCCCACGCTCGGGCCGAAGGGCTGGAAGGAGAAGCTCGATCCCCGCCGATTCCCCTTCATGTCCCCGAAGATGGGGGCCATCGTCGCCTACGTCATCGGGAAGAAGGGTTTCACGAACCCGGAGATCGAGGACATGGTGACCACGTCGGACGGTGCCGTGCTGGCGCGGAACGAGGGGGACATCGGGCACAACGTCTTCATCGGTTCCTGGGACGATCTGTTCCAGAACTGGACGCGCCTCCTCGAAGCGGCGGGCGTCGAGGACGAGGAGTGGTCGGAAGCCATGGCGGTCTTCCATCGGAAGGTGAACAAGCGAACGGGAGGTTGAAATGCTTCTTCTCGATCCCGCCTTTCCGAAGATGCCCCCCAGGGACTACCACCGTTTCGAGACCGCGTTTCAGACCCCGTTCGGGGTCTTTCACGAGTATCGGGTCGCGGAAGCGATGTGCCTCAAGAACGACTTCGATCCCCTTCTCAACATCTCGCCCGTGGTGGTCGGCTACTACCGGGCATTCGATCCTTTGTGGTATCCCGCCAAGGGAGGGCAACGGAAGAAGATCGAACTCTACACCGTTTTCGGAGGGGTCTGATCCATGACGTACGACGAGATCATCGACCTCCTGGAGCGGAGCGCCGAAGGCGTGGCACCTTCGTTCAAGCCCTGGGTCAAGGAGGGGATCAAGATCCTGAGGGAGAACAAGGACGTGTTCCGCAACGCGAGCGAGACCGTGATCCTCGGGTTTCTCGACCTCGTGAGCCGGGGAGACAAGGGCGAGGCCAAGGAGTACTTCATCCGGAACGTCGCCAGGGCCGATGACCTGATCGACGGGATGGAGGGAAGCGCGGAGGAGATCCGGAACGCCCCCTCGGACCTGGAAAGCGCCCTGGACGGGTTGCTGAGCGTGTTCACCAAGACGCTCGCCGGGTTCCTCCTCAGCATCATCCGTCAGGCCATGAAGTGAACGAGGGAGCGCGTCTGCCATGAGCTTCGATCCCGCCATCGACTTCGCCGTTTTCCAGGGGTTCATCGGAGGATCCGCGAAACGGTGCCCCCGGGGCATGAGGCTCCAGGCCGTCGCGTTCCACAAGGACAAGGGATGGACGAGGGCCCTCGCCCGGGACTGGGCGCTCGCGCACGGGTACCCCGGGCTCAAGGTGGACGACGCGAAGAACTACTTCCGCATCCGCATCGAGGACCCGAAGCGGTTCATGTTCTTCCGCTGGGGACGCCCCTGGCTGGACGGGCTGTACCCCGTGTACGGGTGCCCGAAGGCCAAGTACAAGAGGGCCCCGGCGCGTGGCGTGAAGACCCGGAGGAAGGTGAGGCCGAAACGGCGCGTCCGGAAGGTCGCCGGGATGGTCGGGCGTGTCTGCGTGTGCTGACCGTGGTAGGATGAACCCATGAAGATCGGACAGCAGGGCGCGAGGATGGGCGTGGTGCCCCTCAACGGGAAGGCGCTCTTCCCCGTGATCCTGAACAACATCGGGATCGTCCTGATGACGACCGGCATCGTCCTCGTTCTCCAGGCTCTCTTCACGAAGGTCACGGGATTCGACGCGAAGTAGGTGATCCGCCATGGCGAAAAGGATGACGTTCAATTTCGATCTCGCGAACCTCCAGGCGGAACTCAAGGAAATGCTCCACAAGGCGGTCGCGCAAGCGGAGATGGACATCAAGAAGACGAAGGCGGATCTCTTCCTGAAGGGGGGCAAGGAGGAATCCGGGAACCTCTTCGTCAACGCCCTCGATCTCTATATGAGGATGGCCAACCTTCTCCGGTACCAGGACGGGTTCTTCAGGCAAGAGACGAAGATTTCGTTTCACAACGAGGAGACCGCGCTCGATCTTCTCGCGAAGGCGAACTACGTCCACGGATTCCTTTCCGCGCTGTCCTCGATCCGGTGGGCCCTGAACGAGGTGCCGACCTTCACTTGGTTCGTCACGGAGATCATGTCTCCGGACGACGTGTGCATCCGGAGATCGCTTCCCACGGGAGGATGATGCCCATGCCTCTCTTCGACGGAACGGGGCCTTTCGGTCAGGGGCCCTTCACGGGCCGGGGATACGGGGGGTGCCGGATCGGGGACTTCGAGTCGGAAGTCAACGCCGTCTATCGCCCCCGGTTCGAGATGACCGTCACCCGGGAGGGGGCCGTCGAGGTCGGGCAGGAATGGCTCGACGCGGGCGTGGCGTACATGGTCGATCACGGGTGGTCCCAGCGCGACATCGACAACGCCGTCGCCAACCTGAACCACATCGTGAACCAAAGGGTTCAGGACTTCGAGGAGATCGGAAGGCCGCGAACGGAGGCGGAACGCTGGGGACAGGTTCTGGAGAAGACCGAAGCAACGAGGAAACCGCCGGTCGCCGGAATCGTCGTCCTGGGGCTCGGGGCCGTCGCGTTCGTCGCGGGTCTCTACTTCGTCGTCACGCGGCTCTCGGGTCCGCCCCCGTTCCGCATGGGACAGGTCGTCTACCCCGTCATTCCGGAGTGATCCCATGCGCTGGAAGGGAATCCCGAAGAACACGGTCGCCGTGGTTATCGAGACGCGCACGGAGATCCCCCTCGCCGTGGCAAACCGTTTCAACTCGGCGGTGTCCGACTTCACCATGGGGAACGGGTGGGTGAACTTCCCCGATCTCGACACGACCATCGTCTTCATGGAAGTGAGATTCAGGAAACCCTTGACGAAGGAGGAGGCGGCATCGTTCGCCTCCTTCGTCCACGGGTTCTTCGCGGGGCTCGGGTACGAGGGGGGCTGGAGCTGGGAATGGTTTGTGAAGGGCGTCGGCTGGATGCCCTCGAAGGCGAAGACGAATCCCTACTACGCGACGTAGGAAGAATGCCCGGAAAGAGAACGAAAACGGTGAAGGTGCGCGAGCTTCGCGTCTGCCAGCGGGTCACGAGAAGGACCGTGCCGAACGTCAGGATCAATATGCCGGAAACCGTGCTTCCGGTCTTCCTGGAGGTGGCCGGTGAGAGGGGCTTGCTCCCCCCGGGAGAGGTCTTCGTCGCCTTCTGGTGTTCCGCACAATGGGATCTCCTTTCGTTCTCGCTGGATCACGGGGGATGCTCCGTTGCCCTGATGGACCCGTGCGGAATATGCAGGCGGGCCGCTCTCTCCGGGGCAACGGGAGTCATATTCGCTCACAATCACCCGTCCGGAGACACGGCCTTTTCGGACGAGGACATAAAGGTGACGAAAAAGAACCAGATGGCTCTTGCCTCCATGGGGCTGACCCTGGTCGATCACATCATCATCGGGCAGAATCCGGACGGATCCCTGACGTACCGATCCATGAGGGGGCGGGGAGTCCTTCTCTGATTTCAGGGAGAACGCCATGCGAGGTGGCAGAGGGGAATACCGGAGTCCCGAAGAGTTCGATCCGGATCAGGTCCGGCGCGGGATCGAGGTCGAGATGGAGCATACGGACGACCCCCGGATCGCGCTCCAGATCGCGCTCGACCACCTGGACGAGCATCCCCGCTACTACGATTTCCTGGGGGTCATGGAGAGGCTGATGGAGATGGGCGTGGGGACGGAAGACCTCGTCTGGATCGTCCCGGAGTTCGCGGCTCTTCAGGCGTTGCGGAAGACGGGAAGGTACCCCGGAATCCGGCTCGTCTGCCACAACGCCATCGACGCCTCCCAGGTTCCGGAGGCGAAGAAGAGAAAGAGGCGGAAGTAGACGATGGATCCCGCAACCGACCGTCGCTGGCTCAACGTGGTCTCGTCCGCGAACGTGGTGCTGTTCGAGCGAGGGATCCCGATAGCCGCTGGGGAATGGCGGGCGGCGGGACCGAACGGGATATGGATCGAACACATCGAGGTTCGCGTGGATCTCCGGGGCATGGGGATCGGAAAGGAACTGCTCAACGCCGTGGTGAACAACGCGAGGCTGAAGGTCCGGGACCTGAAGTACGTCTTCGGGGAGATCGTCACCCGGGAGGCCGTGATCGTGCGGAAGAAGGTCTTCCACAACACCGTGTTCACCATCTTCGGGGTCCCGGTGAGCCCGCAGGACGCGGCCCGGGAGGTCTCGATCCACAACCGTGTCCTGGCGGTCTCTTTCGTGTAGGGAGGTGATCTTCCATGAACGTCGAGAAGTGGATCAAGACCCTGGACTCCCGCAAAGCCGTCGCCATGGGGCTCGCCTTCGTCCTCATCGTCCTGAACAAGGTGCTGGACTGGGGCATGGAGACCCAGGACATCATCCTCCTCGTGAGCCCCCTGTTCGCCTGGGCCGGAATCGAAGGATTGCTCGATTTCGTGAAGGCGAAGAACGGGGACTTCGCCCTCGTAACCCCACCGGCAATCAAGAAGTCTTTCTCCATTTTCGGATCCCTGGACGATCTTTCCGCGCTCTCCACGGAAGAGATCCACGCCGCCATGGGCGTGTTCCTCCAGGAGATCAAGAAGCTCGAAATCGAGATGGAGAAGCGCGAGACGAAGAACCTCGCCGGGGATCAACCCCCGGCAAGCCACATCTGAAGGCGCTCGCGGTGCTTGGGCGACGGGTACGAGGACCCGTTCTCCCACTTGTACCACGTTGACCCCGACACGCCCACCTGGGCGGCGGCTTCCGGGACCATGAGGCCGCGCCGGACGCGAACCCGGCGAAGCTCGTTGTCCTGGTCGATGATCCGATTGCAGAACGGGCACCGGATCGCCATCGTTCCTCCTCTCACTCCCCTTCGAGATGTCTAAGTTTCGTGGACAGGGCACGGGGCGCATCCTTGCGCCTTGAGTTCACCCTCATACTTTTCCCCCAGGTCGGATGGCTCACGCGCCACTCCCCGGTGCGGTGGACCCATGCCACCGTGCATCCCAAATCCCGGGCGAGATTCAGGGCATCGCGAAGATTCATCCCGGAGAATGCGTAGCCGCTCAGATCGTGCACGGGCGACCTCCCTTCTCAAAGCGTTCAGGGGACTATGATATCCTACACCGATTCCGAGATGGGCATCGACGGTTTCCTTCGGGTCCTCAGCCGCGCACGTCACCATCCCGCCGGTCAGAACCCCCTCCGCGCCCGGTGCAGGGCCCTCTTGCACTTCTTGCACGTCATGTTCTCCGTCGTTCTCGTGAAGTCGAGGGAATCCTTCATCGGGTCCCTCTTGCAAAGGGTCCGGAACACGGCGGGCCCTTTTTCGGTGAAAAACTCGTTCGCGTAGTGAACCTTCCTCGCGCTCATCTCGAACCCTCCGAAAGGCGCAACCATTCAAATCCGTTCCAGGCCACGTCGCACAACCGGCGCACGGGCTCGTCGGGCCCCCGTTGCTCCCAGACGCCCCACCGGACGAGGGTCCGGTCGAGGGCGTCGAGTACGATGGGGAGACCCGGGTAGCACGACCGTGCGAAACTCGCGGCAGCACGATGGGGATCGTACCCCGCCGGAAAATAAACCGTCTCCAGGCTCATCTCGAATCCTCCCTGTCCAATGACCTGTCCAATCCTGTCCAATGGACAGAACCTTACAAACCTTACATTCACTAACGAAAACCTAAAAGCCCTCAGGATCGCTCAGGACGCGATTTTCGGGGTCCTTGGGCAGAAAGACCCCTGAAAAGGGCATGGCCACGGTCTACGGTGATGCGAGACGGGTAGGATGGGCGAAAACCGGGGTCAAATCCGGCGCGACCGTCGCGGCCAGACGTTGTCCAGGCCGCTCAGGTACTCCTGGATCCCTTCGAGCAACAGCGAGGCGTTCCCGCTCTTGTCCAGGCTGGCGAGGCCCCGGGAGAAGGTCTTTTCACCCCTCCTCCTCGTTCCCTGGAGGAGATCCCGGGTCCATTCCAGAAGGTGAACGGCAAGGGGGGACAGGGCGATGAACCATGCCCGCCCCCGCCGAAGGGATGCGTCGGCACCCTTCACCAGGGCGACCGCTTCGTACAGTCCCTCCTTCACCGATTCGAGCTTGCGATCCTCCCGGACCTGAACGACGAGGTACTGATCCCCCGTCTCGTCCATGGCCTCGCAGGGTTGGCGAGGCACGACGATCCAGACCCACTTTTCCTTCGGGGGGCGTTCCGGCGGGATGAACCGCTTGCCGATGACCGTCACCTCGTGCGCCTTTCAACCGGAGGTGTCCACGGATTCGATGTGGCCGCACCTCTGGCACTCGTAGACGTGCCAGAACCTCCCACAATGCTCGATCCCCCTCTTCCTGCATTCCGTCTGGGACAGCTCGCGGAGGACGTGCTTGCATCCGAACGCCACCCACACCCGCCCGCCGACCTGATCCATGCCGAATCCCACTCCCGTGCGGTCGTAGGAGTAGTAGAACAGGGTGAGACCCAGGAACCCCTGCCTGCCGGGGCCGAAACCAAGCACCTGTCTGTCGATGATATAGTCCGGCGAGTAGGTCTGAAGACGGTTCAACACCTCGTCCTGGGAGACGAACCGGAGGCCCGGAGGCGGATCGTTGTAGCCCCCAAGGACGGATTCGATCCGTTTTTCCTCCTCTCCGGAGGTATGCGTGAGACGGTGCATCTCGTCCTCCTCTCTGGCGGGAAACCCATCCTACCCGAATCGCGTTCCCGTTTCAATCGCCCGTGTCGTCCAGCATCCCCTTCACGCGAGACACGATATCGTCGTGCAGGGGGTCCCCGTCCTCCACGATCTCGCGGAGCGACGAGACGAAGTCGTGAAGGCGTTTCACCTCGCCGTACGCTTCCCAGAGCGTGTCGCGGGCCTCCTCGTACTCCACCCGGACGGACTCGAAATCGGACTCCACCCGTTCGAGGTGTTCCACGGCATCGTCCAGGTCGTGCATGACCTCCCGGAGGTTTTCCGCCATCACGCGGAACGGATCCTTCTTGATCGGCTTCCGTCGTTTCGGTTTCGTCTTCCTCTTCGTTGACATGGGCGTCCTCCTCACTTTGAATCTATGGCCATGGCCTTCCAGGTGTGCGACCCGATCCATTCATGGGTCTCCCTGTGATGGATTCTCTGCGCCTGACGGATCGCGTCCCTTTTCGTCCTGGCCTTCACCGCATACCGGAAAAGGGGTCCCGCAACGGCTTGAAGCACCGTCCAGGTTCTCATCGGGAGATCGCAGAACACGGTGACGGGGCCCCTCGTGCATTTTCCCGACTTGTTTTCCGACGCCGTTTGCCTCATGGATTTCAGGCCGCGATGATCCACCGTAATAGACCATCCTTCGGCCATCTCGATCACAACCCGTCCCGAACCCTTCATGCCGCGTTCCTCCTCAAAATCTCCCGCGCCCCTCCGCGAAGGGGCGGGGGAGATCCCCGGCCCGCGAGGGACCGGGGACCGCCGGGAGGGGATCACTTGCTGTTCTTGAGGTTGACCAGGAAGAGGTCGAACACCGTCTCGAAGTCGCCCATCTTCTTCATGGCGCTCCGGACGTTGTCCACCCACCCGCCGTTGTGCTGGACCCACTCCTCCGGGGCCGCGCCCAGGGACCCCACCACCTCCATGTACCTCTCCAGGCGCGTCAAGGCCCCCAGCACGTCGGACATCAGCCGCTCGTAGGTGTCGGACATCCTCCAGGCGTTGTCGTACGTCTGGGGATCGGCCTGATCCCTCAGCCCCCGCCGGAAGGTCATGGGGGCGTCCTTCGGGTTCGCCACCTGGACCTTCTCCGGGGCCGGGTCCTCCTCCTCGCCCTCGATCCAGCCGCGCCGGACCATCTCCTCGTAGATCCTGTTGATCCGGATCCCCGCGCCCTTCTTCGGCTTCCCGTCCTTCCGGACCATGGTGGCGAGCGCGTCCTCGATCTGCTTCCGGGTGGCGCACTCCAGGGCTCTCTCGAAATTGGGGTGCGCGAGGGCGAGATCCGTGAGGGCAGACGGGTAGTCGATCCGCGCCGGATCGAGCGGTCGCGCCCTCACCATGAACTCCTCCGAACCCTTGGGCTTCACCGTGGCGGGGGATCCCGGACCCGCCGCCGTGGCGGAACCGCTTCCGCCTGTCCACTCGTCCAGAACACCCATGAAAATCCTCCTTTCAATCCTGACCCGTGGGAATCAGGAACGCCAAAAAATCGGGCCCGCGCAGACACCACACGTCGCCGTGGACCCGGGGGTACACGTCCAGGGGACCGTTCGATCCCCGCACCATGGTGAGGATTTCCTTGGACCGGACAAGCCCTCTCGCAGGGCTCTCCAGGCCCAGGGACTCCGATTCGAGGTCCCACTCCCCGCTGGCGTCCCCGGCATCGGCGTAGACCCTGCATCCTTCCGGGCGCAACTCGATCCCCAGAGAACCCCTTCTGCGAGACAGGACCCCGTTCGCCATGGCCCGAATGGACGGGACCAGATCCGGATCGGTGATCCTCACGCCGCGTTTCAGGCGGCAATCCCGGATCCTCTGGTAGAAGCGCACCACGCCGCAGGATTTCTCGCAGGGCGTCCCGTAGTCCAGCCCCTCGTCGCGGATGGAGACCAGGAAAAGCCCGTCAGAACGGTAAACGAACTCGCCGTCACGGTGGACCCCCGGGCACGAGACCGAGGACCCGAGACCCCTGAAAAACCTGAGGAAGCCAGCGGAGAGGGAGGACCGGGGATTCCTCGTGCGACCCGTCCCGGAGAACCCCTTCACCGCATCCAAAATCTTCCGGAGAATGCCGGGGTCCAGGGGCATGGGGTCATGCGTCTTGGGATTCAAACCGTCGAGGAGAAAGAACCTGTGAAATCCGATCTCCCCGGCGACCTCCAGGACGGGGGTGCCCTCGCCGTTGCGATAGGTGCAGGACGATTCCGCCTTCCTCCCCAGAACAATGAAACGGATCTCCCGTAGCGTCTCCCGTTCCACGATCCCGTACCCGGCCTGCACCAGGGAATCCAGGACCGTGCGGAGCGCCGGGGAGACCAGGGTTTTCGCTTTTGCCACGACCACTCCTTTCAATCAACGTACGCGAATGGAAGCCCGACTGTTCCCGTGGAAACGCGCCGTCCCGGCCCCGCCGGACGCACCCACTAACGGGTGTAGGTGATGGCTTCCCTCTGATCCCTGGGGCTGGGGTCCGTGAAAGGGTCCCCGAACCCCGTGAACACGGACGCCTTGCACTTGGGGCAGGAAAACAGGTCCCCGCGCCGATAGGTCGCGGGAAATCCCGCCTTCTCCTCGTCCCGCACGATGATCCCGTTTTTCGTGCAACGCATGACGGTGAGACATTCGGTGCAGATCGGTGCGATGGTTCACCCCCTTCCGGGGCCGAGACGGTGCGCGTCGGCGGGAAACCGGGTACGTTTACTGCTTCGGACGTGCCTTGACGATGGCTTCCTTGGCGTCCAGGATCACCCCTTTGTGGTCCCCGAGAACCGATTCCGCCTTCTCCACCAGACGCACCAACGCCGCGAGAAGATCGGAGGACG
>Ga0209427_10003810_pt1 | contig 17613 bp, 17 predicted proteins | sample DeeMarSWOR136_30_FD_187465 | JGI IMG/M metagenome (GOLD analysis project Ga0209427, IMG submission 187465) | Marine sediment microbial communities from White Oak River estuary, North Carolina - WOR-1-36_30 (SPAdes) (version 2) | ecosystem: Environmental > Aquatic > Marine > Intertidal zone >...
ATTCCTACTAAGAAACCATTGTATAAAATTCGTTCTATCAAATCTGCGTACTTACAATCACCAGTAATTTGAAGCATGCGCCAATTCCACATAATACTGCCAATTGCTGCACAAGTTTCGGCGTAGGATCTTTCATTTGGTAATTCGTAATCTTTACCAAACGCCTCAATCATAGGTAGAGAGCCTATGCTTCCTGTTATGTACATTCGCCGCTTAGTCATATTATTCCAGATATTTCTTAATGCAACTAATATAGATTCATCTCCTGTTTCCGCATATAAATCTGCCATTCCACAGTAAAGATATACTGCGCGAACTGCGTGTCCTACGGCTTTAGATTGCTCTTTAACGGGTTTATGATGCTGCATGTATTTTCCGTTAAGTAATTGTGAGATTCCCCTTATTATTAAATATGGATTGAGGCTTTGAGCGAAATCTGAAGATAAGTTCGTATCTGTAGCACTTATCACCTTTTTAGACGGATACGCCTTAAAAAATCTCTCTCTATTTTTGGTACTTAATCGCATTAATTTTACAGTTTCAATTCTACCCAATAAAAATTTGATTGGTAATTTCTTTACATTCCCCCTTCGCTCAATAAACACCTTAGCCATCTTAAGGTATCTTTCGAACCTCGTAACTCTGTAGAGATCAATTAGAGCCATTTCAATTTCCTCGTGACCTGGTATTTTATCGTATTTTCCGGGTGAAAAGGCTCTCACTATTAAATCAGCGAATTTAATTGCAATATTTAGAAATTTCACATTTTCGGTTGCTTGATAGTGAGCAATTGCTGCTTGTATCAAATGCCCCGCACAATATAGCTCGTGAAGGACAAGAGTGTCTCTCCATCGTCGCTCTGGAAAAAAATTCGTGAAAAAAGTATTCAGATATCCATTAGGCATTTGAGCTTTTTGAATTAAATAGATAACCGCGTCAATTGTTCCACGCAATTCTGGATCGTCGTTATAATAAAAAGAGTAGCACGCAGCTTCCATCCACTTATAAAGATCGGAGTCGTTAAAAAACATCCCTTGATGTACTCCCATTTTTTCGCCAGTAACGACTCGGAAATTATCTATATGATGATCTTCAAGCATCTTTTGATAAATAGCATATAGAGTTACTTTATTATTTACTTCTAAACGCTCGTTCCAAAAATCGTCGTTAATTTGAATTTGCTTGAGCGATAGAGAAGCTAATTTATTAAATGGACGCTTCGAAGTAATATTATCATTCATTTATTAAACTTTGAAATTCACTTTAATAGAAAAAACTTTTGATTAAAATGAAAAAAGATGGAATAATAAAGGCTCTTAAAGATATCGTTGGAAACGACTTTGCTTCAAACGAGCCGGAACACCTTTATATTTATTCCCAAGATCCGGGAGCGTCTTTACCTCGTCCAGTTGATTTTGTTGTGCTGCCTAAAACAACAGAAGAATTACAGGAAATAGTTAAATTAGCGAACGAAGAAAAGATTCCGATAACTCCTATGGGGGGAGGATTAACACTTAGTGGATTAGTCATTCCGGTAAAAGGCGGCATCGTTATAGACTTAAAAAGGATGGACCAAATTATCGAAATCAATAGATACAGCCGTTATGCGCTCATTGAAGCGGGAGTAACTACTGGCAAATTGCTTTCCCACCTTAAAGAAAATTATCCCGACTTAGAGCCACCAATTCCAGATGCTCCACCCTCGGCAACTGTTGCGGGAAATGTATTAATTCATGGTTCTGGTTATTTATCTCAAAAATACGGCGACCAAGGGGCGATGGTAAACGGTTTAGAAGTGGTCTTACCTAATGGAGATAATGCAAAACTTGGTTCTTGTGCGCTTTCTAATTATTGGTTCGCGAAGGGCCCTATTCCGGATATGATTGGGCTATTTCTTAGCTCTTTTGGAACGATGGGAATCGTTACTAAACTTTCATTACAGCTCCAACCAAAACCAAAATGCAGAGATATTGTGTTCGGATTAATGAAAGATCCCAATAACATTCCTGAACTATTATATCAAATCACTGCAACTGATTTAGCAGAAGATGTGCTCCTTGGTATGCAAGATAAACCTGATTGGATGAAAGGTTATGTTTTCGTGATGACTTATATCACTGCAGAAAAGAAGGAAGATTTGGATCCTCAAGTAAAACTTTTCAAGCGGTTATATCGTAAAGCAGGCGCTAATTACATGAAAGCTCCTAAGAAAATGCAAGACTTGTATTTGCAAAAACCAATTTTTGCTGCTGGGGCTGCCGATTATCGAAAGGGAGGCGGTTTTGAATATGTAGGTGCAAATATGCCACTTGAAAAAATTCCAGAAGCGTACATCAAAGGAGCAGAAGTATCGAGGAAATTTGGTATTCCTCCAACGCTGGGTTCGAGACTTATTGGGGGGACGCATAATATTGTGATGTTCTTTTCTTATTCGTTTAATAGGGCTGATCCCGACGATATGGAAAACGCAAGAAGCGCTCTTGAAGAGACGAATAAACTTGCGCTAGAATTGGGAGGGATCCCGTGGAAAGCAGAATTGGGAGCGCAGAAGCAAATACTCAAAAAAATGGACCCCAATTACAAGAAATTATTTTTTAGAATACGAAATCTCTTAGATCCCAACGGAATAATGAATCCAGGCAACTGGGAGGAGGTGTAAAATGAGTTTAGACATCGCAAAAGGAATACTTCATAGGTGTTTTCGATGTGGTTATTGTAAGTTCACCTTCGATTTTACAGACTTCAATTGTCCGGCTTATAAAAAATACCGTTTTGAGTCTTACTCAAGTGGGGGTAAAATGTGGTTAATATGGGGATTAATTAATAACGAACTTAAAATGAGCGAAAATCTTGCAAAAATCTTGTATTCTTGTACGACTTGTGGGAATTGCGTAGAAAATTGTAAATTCGAAAAATTCAACGATTTTTGGGTGGATATTATCGAAGCAGCTCGTGCAGAAGCGTTTAAGCAAGGATTTGGCTTGGAAAAATTTAAAACCTTTGGAGAACATACTGCAAAGGAACACAATCCCTACCTCGAAAGCCATCAAAATAGGCTCGATTGGCTTCCTGGGGATGTTAAAATGTCTGATAGCGCAAACATTGCTTACTATGTGGGTTGTACTGCATCATATCGGCAAAAAAAAATCGCACAAGATACTGTTAGAATATTAAATCGTATTGGGATTGAATTTCAACTCTCACCCGAAGAATGGTGCTGCGGTTCGCCTTTAATTAGGACAGGACAAACAGATATTGCCTTAGAACAAGCGCAACACAATGTCATGCTCTTTAAAAATGCGGGGATTAAAACGGTGTTTACATCGTGTGCTGGTTGTTATAGAACATTAAAAGAAGATTACCCGAGAAAGTTTGAATTAGAATTGGATTTTGAAGTGCTACATTTAACTGAATTGCTCGAAAGAAATATTGAAAAATTAGAGTTTGCCAAGCTACTGAATAAAACGGTTACTTACCACGATCCCTGTCACCTGGGAAGGCACGCAAACTTGTACGATTCACCTCGAGTCATTCTAAAGAAATTTCCAGAAATTAATTTCGTTGAGATGAAAAAGAATCGAGAGAATTCTACCTGTTGTGGTGCTGGCGGAGGCGTAAAATCTGGTTTCTCAGATTGGGCTTTAGAACAAGCTAGAGACCGGCTCTTAGAAGCTAAAGAAGTTAACGCGGAAATTTTAGTCTCGACTTGCCCATTTTGTAACCGAAACTTTATTGACGCAAAAAACGAATTTAACATAGATATTGATATTTTTGACCTTACGGAATTGTTAGTCGAGCATATGAAATGACCTTATAAACCAAATTATCTTAAAATTAATCTTAATTTAAATTTAACTTGATTATTGTTTTAATTGCATTATACACACTAAACGAATAATTATGTCTTTAGAATCTGCTAAATATGAGTGTTTAAACCTAAACAGTATAAAAATCCACACAGTATCAATGGGTTCAGATAATAATAAAACCCCCATTCTATTGTTACACGGATTTCCCGAATTCCATTACAGTTATCGCTATTTAATGCCGCTTTTAGCGAGAGATAGGAAAGTCGTTGCTATTGACCAGCGTGGTTATCATAAATCGTCAAAACCCAAACGCGTTAAAAATTATAGGCTTGAGTATTTAATGAGCGATGTAGTGGGTGTAATAAAGAAAATATCGAATTCAAAAAAGGTTATTCTTGTGGGCCACGATTGGGGGGGTGCAGTTGCGTGGCATGTTGCGCGATGTTATCCAAAACATGTTGAAAAATTAATAATTCTCAATTGTCCTCCTGCTGATTTGCTATTTAATGCTATGACCAAAATTCCGCGACAATTATTGATGTCTTATTACATTTTTTTATTCCAGCTTCCCCTAATTCCCGAAAGACTTTTTCGACTGAGCAATTTTAAAATGCTTCGAATCATGCAAAAAAGCATTAAAACGGAGAGAGGAAGAGTTTCCAAGGAAGAAATTGAAGAATATATAAGGTGCTTTAACCGTCCAAGAGGGCTGAGCGGAATTAATTATTATCGCGCGGCTTTCAGGGACGCTATGCGTGGGCGTCTCGATCCTAAAAGAAAAGTTCAATGCCCCACTCTAGTCTTATGGGGTACTAAAGATTTTGCGTTGCATACAAATCTTACATTGTATTTTAAAGAATATGTCCATCAAAAGAAGGATTTACGCATAAAATATTTCAAAGATGTTGGTCATTTTACCCCGGAAGAAATTCCGACAAAAATTGCAGAGGAAATATTAGATTTCGTTTGAAAGCTATAATTCTTTTAAGGATACTTGAACTTCAATTCCACGTTTTTCTAATTCTGAAACAAAATAACTTCCGTCCACGGCTAATTCGACCGGAATAGCTCCTTTCTTTATTTTTTCGTGAGCCATCATTATAGCAACGATTGATGCGTCCCATCCGGTTGTTCTTTCCATTGCTGTGAATTTTGTATCGTCGTCGTAATAATCAATTAAATCGACAATCACTTCGGCTTCTTTTCCATCTTTTTCTCCCAAGCATTTTACTTTAATTACAACGAGGTCTTTTTCGTTGGGATCAGTGACTCTTGGCTCAAAAAGAGCGTGAAAAACATCCCTTGGTACGACTTCGACACCATCGGCATTAATCGGCTTTAAATCAAATAATCCAAGATCCTGAAACAGTTTTAGCTGAGAGTAATGTCCTGGATAACGAACAGTTTTGTTTTGATATGTTTTTAGTTTGTATTCGAAGGTCCATGGGGCAGTGGATGTCCCACCTCCAGTTGTAAATGCCTCTAAACGCCCAATTGGTTCGGGAAATTCGATTTCCTCTAATTCTTCTAAAGGTTGAATTTCTACGAGTTCTCCATTTCTTAAGAAAAAAGTTGGTTCTGCATATTCGTTAGTGAGTCCCTCCACATTAAAGGTGAGTAAATAATTATATGGTGGTTCAGGATTCTGAGGTAATCCTCCATCCCACATAAATACTTCTTTTGGATTATCTAATAAACTCATTGCGTAGACACATAAAGTAGTACCCATACCAGGTACTTGTCCACAATCGGGAACTATAGTAATCGCGGCTTCTTTGGCTTTACCGTCTAATTCCAATTGTCTTTTTACGATTTCTGTATTACCCCCTAGATCACACATACTCGCACCAGAATCTAATGCAATCATAGAGATATCTAAATTGAAGTAATATGGAACTGAGCTAACAAATGCGTCAACGCCCATCAATAATTCTGTTAGAGATATGCGATTTCGAACATTTACATGTTTTGCTTCAGCTCTCTCGTCAAATAAGAGATCATTCACTCTTGTTGCTGCTCTCTTTGCTTGTTTGAGGTGTTTATCAGCAAGTATAACTTTATCCGCATCCCCGTATTTCATTAAGTCGTAAGCGGCAGCAGTTCCTTGCCTTCCTGCTCCAATGACCGCATAAGTATATCCCATTTGAAACAGCCCATTATTGAGCAAAAAATATAAATAAATCAAGAAAGAATCTTAGATTGAATTACTTATAGTTACATTCAAAATAAATATTTACTGGATGATAAACAGCATCCAAAGATTAAAAAGAATAAATAAGAAGGATAGTAATGACAAATTATAGTGGATCTCAATGATCTTTCTTCTATTTGACGGATGGATAGATGGTATTACTGCTTCCTGCGTAGTAGGTTTTGGCTTAATTACTGGCATATTATTAATAATAAAATCTAAAAAGAAGCAAGTTGCTCGTCTTTGGCAATTGGGAATTGTAAATATCCTTGGGGGACTCATGTTTTTGGGTGTTTTTTTCGATTTTATTACGGTTCTAAGGAGAGGTACAAACATAGACAATTCTTACGGATTAGTAGGACTATTAAGCTATGTTTTTTATCCACCTCTCACGATTTTTGCTATGTTTTTAGGAGGGGAATTATTGGATCTTAAGAAAAATTTAAAAATTACCTTAATTTCGATTCAAATCGCACTAGGCGTAGCTTTTTACATATTTATATTCTCAGATCCATTTGGTTCGTTTGGTTTTACTGAACCCATTGTTTCTGGGGATTATTTAATTGATTATAATATCGAATTGATGTCAATTGCAGGATTGTTAATGGCGGGGCAATTAATACCTTTGGTAGCAATTTTAGGTATTGATGTACTTATTCAAAGCAGGAAATCTTCAGGGGTTATTAAGAAAAAGCTTCGCTTTTTAGCAATAGGAGTTTTCTGCTACGGAATATTTGGGATTTTAGAAGGGCTTACAATCCCTGGGGGATTATTAATTTTTGTTAGAATTGGTTACATAAGCAGTTTTATCTTTATGTATTTAGGACTATAATTCGGTGATATAATTGGATATTCTAATCTTTGAAGGTTGGCTTGATGGCATATCTTCTACGGCCGTTGTGATTATTGGTATTATATTTGGGCTTTTTTTCATTCGGGTATCAAAAAAAAGGGAATTAAAGCGCCTCACTTACTTGGGCTTATTTAGTATATTTGCGGCTTTACTATATTTGGGCGTTTTCCTAGATTTTCTGAGCGTAATATTCACATCTGAGAATTTTCCTGATGTATACAATTTAGTCGCATTGTTGAGCTATATTTTTTTTGCTCCTGCAATGCTCACAATAATGTATATTTCAATGGATATACAATTACCTAAATACAAATGGCCTATTCTTGGGCTATATCTTATACTCGGTATTGTGTTTAACATCTTAATTTTCTTAGATCCTTATTCTTCCTTCTATTACGATCCGCCGCAAAATTCCGGAGAAACATTAATCGACTACAATATTCAATTGCTCTCACATGCTGGAATCTTCCTTGCAATAATGCTTTTACCAGTTGTAATTACTTTAGGATTGATATTAATCATAAAGAGTATCCAAGCATCTGGCGTTATACGAAAGAAATTTTTCCTATTAGCTTGTGGTGCTTTTTCTTACGGTATATTTGGAATGTTAGAAGGCTTTACTGCTCCTGGTATTCTGGTCGTAATTGTTAGAGCTGGTTATATAATTAGTTTCTGGCTCATGTATTTAGGTTTGAAAGAAGCGATTTAAACTATTTTAAGATGTTTTATGGAAGCAATAACGCACATAATCATGGGTATTTTTATTCAAAATTTATGTTTCAAATACATGGTGTTCCCTTACAACATAATTTTTACTATTATCTTCGCTTTTTTCTCTCATTTCATCGTCGACGCTTTCGCGAAAATAACATATCACACGCCAGAACCCCATAAAGAAGATAAGTTCTGGGTAGTTTGGCATATTATTACATATGCTTTAGCTTTAGTCGTAGCAGTGTGGATGATGATAATCGGTATGTTTCTATTTTACCTCTTAGGTGCGATTTTTGCTAACTTCGTCGACATTTGGGATTGGTTAATTCTAAGACCAACTCAAAGGAAAAAACAGAAAGAAAATCCCGAGTCAAATTGGGGAGAAAAATTTTTTATACATCCACTCATAGATAAATTCCGCGATAAGACCTTATTTTGGCTCCCAAATTGGAATTATGAGAGAAAAGGAATAATACCCGAAATTATAACCCTAATTAGTCTTTGGATCTTAACTGTATTATTTCAGATATAACTCGATATAAAAATATTTAAGATTTAAATTGAAAGTATTTTCCCCGTAAGAATTTCCACTTTTATATTTGGGTTTTTACTATTAAGCATGTCTTTAAAATCGTTCAGATCTTTCCCCCAGTTGTGCATAGGGATCACTATTTTTGGATCTATATCGCACGCAGCATCGGAAGCCTCATCCATATCCATAGTGTATGTGCCTCCACAAGGAAGAATTGCAACATCAATATTGCTAATATCGTCCATCCCCATTTCCGGTATCCTTTCAGTATCGCCCGCGTGATAAATTCTCTTCCCTTCAACCTCAACTATCGATCCCGCCCATCCGCTGCTTTTTGGATGCGTGTTTTTTTTAATCGTATAAGCAGGTACGAGTTGGATCTTAATCTCTCTCAAGTCTAATATTTCTCCAATTTTTAGGCTTTTAGCATTAGCATATTGGTTTATACTATACGATTCGCTCTCGGGACCTATTACGATCGTAGAGTCTTTTAAAACATTTTTTATGGATCTATCATCCATGTGATCGCCATGACTATGGCTAATAATAAGAATGTCAGCTTTTTCAGCGTCTTTAGGAATTTTGTACGGATCGAAATAAATTATTTTACCAGAATTAGTTTTAAGCTGAAAACAAGCGTGCGCAATCCAAGTTATTTCCATTTAACATCACATTCGCTCGAATATTTAATTGATAAATACGAATTAGACGAATCTATATTTAATAATTATGAATTTTTATTATCAATAAATGAGCAAAAGAACAACAATTTTCAAGATTCTCATTTTCGGTAGCTTCATTATTGGGGCCGTACTTATTGGTATTCTAACTTTTCTTTACCCCACAATCCCAACTAAATGGAATGGAGACCCTTATGTTGTTGAATTAGTCGATCTCCAAAACCAAGCCGAACTACTTGAAAACGAATTAATTGCAATTACTAGAGGTTTCAACGATTATAATTACGACCAATCTATTGATGTGCTAACTATTGATTTGAGAGATGATCTTCGGGATATCAACATCCAGTTGAAATTTTTCAATTGGTCCAACCACGATAAATACAATTCGTTTGAAATAAGAAAAGGGGTGTCTTATAGTGTCAAAGGTGTATCACTTATCAACTCTAAAGGATATGTATTAGGATTAGATATTGTGCAAATAAACAGTAGTATTACTAATATACTCTCTTTAATCGGGTTAGGTGTATTAATACCGTTTATCTTTCTATACTTTCGAATCGATATTAAGAAAGCAAAATTAATTCGTAGATCTGGAAAAAAATCGAAAGGAGGAATAATCAATGCCTGATTGGATTGCGCATTTTATGCTAGGAACGACAATATCTTTTCTACTGGGAATTAAGAGAGAAAAAAGAGTGATTTTTTTAATTGGTAATTTATTACCGGACTTTGCAAAAATTCTAGTCTTTATAAATTATTTACTAAATTCTGAATTCTTTTATAGTATTATCGTTTATCCGATTAATTATGCATCTCATTCAATTATTGGGGTCATTGCGCTAAGTAGTGTAATATCAATATTTTTTGAGAATAGGTTGGAGCCTTCAATCTCGGAACCTTTATCTAACAAAAATCCTAACAGCAAAAAGCGTAAATATAACGACTTTAAGGTCAAGTGGCAAGAAAAATTAAGAAGTCCGTTCGTTTTGCTCTTTTTAGGAGGTATTCTGCACCTTTTTTTAGACACTTTCATGTGGCCGTGGGCTGGAGGAATAAATTGGCTTTATCCTATTGATATTGCCCCGCTACGTTGGAGCTTTAAATTGGTGTGGCCTGCAACTTTTGATGCTATTATTTTTTTGACTCCTATCTTTTTAATATCATTGTTTCTATATTCCTTAAATATATATTTTAAAAATAAAAAGCACGCTGCAATTATGTAAAATATTTATTCCACCAAATTTCCCTTATCTTTTTTTATCATTAATTTTAATAATTTCGAAACGTTTGGAAATACTATTGAGCGTTATAGAAGAAAATTTTAGGGAAGAACAACCGAAGAAGAAACTAAGTATCTTTAAGAAATATAAATATGCACAATTAACTCCTCTTTGGATTTCGGTTTTTATTGACATAATTGGATTTTCTATGATCACTCCACTTTCTGATTACTTTTTAAAGACTTATCAAACGACAAGCTTCATTGTTGGATGGGTATTAGGAACTAATGCAATTTTTACCTTAATTTTTGCTCCAATATTAGGAAGATTAAGCGATAAATTTGGAAGAAAACCATTATTATTAATTTCTCAATTCGGAACTTTTACCGCTTTTTTAATATTAGCGTTTTCTACCTCTTTAGAAATGGTTTTGCTCTCACGAGTTGTGGACGGAATTTTTGGAGGGAACTATCCAATTGCTAAAGCAATTATAAGCGATGTTGTCCCCCCAGAAGACAGACCAGTTCAGATGACAAATATTGGAGTCTGTCATGTGTTAGCATCACTTATTGGTCCTGGATTAGGAGGCGTTTTGTCGTTATGGGGAACTCTTGCCTCTGGTCTGGTAGCAGCTATTTTATCGCTATTTACTATGATAATTACCATTTTTATTCTTCAGGAATCGTGGCCAGAAGAGATAAGATTAAAAACAAAAAAAGAAAAAATGAAACTTAAAGTAAGAAAAAACAAAAATGCAATGTTCTTTTTAACGCAATATGGCTTTCATGATGTAGCTTTTATAACATATGTTTCCACATTCGTGTTATTCGCATCAATTGCATTAGGATTAAGTGGATTTGAAACTGGAATTATGTTGATGATTTCTGGGATTTTTAGAGCAACAATCAGATTCACGGTCTTTAAACCTCTACTTAATAAATTGGGAGTTAACAACACATTGAAACTTGGTTTATCCATGTTCGTCGTAGTATTTTTCCTTGTTATTTTTGTAAATCATTGGATTCAAGCGTTCATCTTACTATTATTTGCTAGTTTTGCGGCATCTTGTACGAGAGGTATTCTTAATAGTAAAATTAGTCAGTCAGTTCCTCCTAAGTACCAAGGAAAAATAAATGGTTACTCTTCTTCGCTAGATAGTCTCGCTCAATTTATTGGGCCAATTTTTGGAGGCTTTTTACTCTGGATTTTTGAGCCATATTGGTTGGGTATTTTTATCTGCTTAATATCTCTGTTGCCATTAATGATGGTATTCAATAAAATAACCTTCAACAGACACAATAACGAGTAAGATGGACATCCCAAAGATTAACCTGCACATCCATTCAAACTACTCCGACGGCTCAAATTCAATTGAGGACATCTTAAAAAAAGCTTTAGAATCAGGATTTGATTATATTGCCATTACCGACCATTTCACTGATACGTGGAAAGCAAATATAATTCCCACGCTAGATAATAAAGAAAAAATTTTAATGTATACCAACGAAATTTCGGAATTTCAGAAGGTTTTGAAATCGGAAAATTCATCATTGAGGCTTTTCAGCGGAATAGAAGTCGATATTAGGAGTTCGCTTCCATATGTGAAAAAATTAATAGATGTGACCCAATTTCAAGTTATTTTGTTTGAACATCTTGAAAATATAAACGATATTTCTTTTACCAAAAGAATTATCAAGCACTGGAATCATAAAACCGCTTCCGATTCTCGAAGTCCAATATTTGGATTGGCGCATTTTAACCCGGGGCCTCTATTTAATAAATATTCAGAAATTTTGCTCGATTTTCTTGAAGAGTATAGCATCTATTTTGAGTTTAATTCTAGTTATTCTCAATACTATTCTTTAGAATACTATGAATTTTTTCGAGAATTAAAATATCGCCAAATTCCTGTTGGAATAGGCTCAGACGCTCATTCGATTGGCTATCTTAAGGAAATACAGGAACCTATAGATAAAATTAAAGAGTACAATCTCGAAGAAAATCTATTACTATTAATATCAAAATTAAAAAAAAAAGAGTATTAATCTATTTCATTCTTGGGGAAGCGTAGCAATATTCGCAATCGTGAACACATTTAAAAATTCCCGTATATCCTCCAATATCTTTAGATTTATGACACCCGCAATCTTTTCTCTGGCCAGTATCCTTTTCACTTGGTAAAGATTCGCGGATAAGTTTTCCGAGTTTAGATGCGTCAATACAATGAGCTTGCTCGATACCCTCAATTTCAAGAAGACCTGGTTGACAGCAGGCCAGCATTTTCATATCAAATTTATTGCATACTCGCTGTAATTTCTGAAGGACTTCTTTTTTCTTTTTAAACGAGAACTCTAAAGGAATCTTCCCTCTTGCGTTCATCCGTTTTTTTACTTTAGGATATAAATTTGCGAACGAAAAAATCATCTCCTTTAATCCAAATTGAGCGATATTTTCAACGATATAATCGAATTTGTGTAGATTATGCCGTATTTCGTTCGAACCTTTTATTTTATAAAAAATTATTGGATCGTATCTAAAACTAACTGCCTGAGTTCCGAATTCGTTGACTAACCAATCAAATTGTTTGAACCTCTCTTTTAAGGATATTTTCAAATTCGTTTCTAGTTCTGAAGGTGAATTTATAGTAAACTGGAAATAATGGCCTTTATATTGTTTGAAAAATTCTTCGCTTGAATTGTAAGCATTTATCCATTTTTCGAAGTTTTTTGACCACCAAACCCAGCATTTAACATCCTCGGGACTTAACGACACTCTAGAGACTTGGTTTTTGTTAAATGGATTTATTACATCAACATATCTCTGTTTAATTTTATCGATAACCCAATCCATAAGAAAAGCAGGAATGTCCGTTCGTCTTGAACAAGAAATAATTGGAGATTTAACAATCATTTAGTTGTTATTACTGAATTTTTGCGATAAAATTTTTAATTTTTTCGAGGTGCATTTCGTTTTTAATATCTTTTTTTGTGATTCCAAGTACGGCTACTGGTTTTTTATTGCATGAATTTTCCATATTCGCAAACGCTTTCTCTCCGTCGCTGCCCCCCGCTGTGCAATAGAACGCAATACTCTTGAATTTGCTCGCGTTCTCTATAACATATGTTCTGGATGGTACTGAGACATTACCATTCCAAATAGGCGTACCAATTATTACTAAATCATAATCGTTTAGATTTTTCTCTATTGGTTTTAACACCGTTAATTTTTTCCTCGTAGCCTGGTATCCACATTTAAGCCAACCTATAATACCAGATCTTTTCTGGGTATCAAAAAATTCTTCTATATCGCATTTTAACTCATCAGCAATTTGTTCGCCGATCTTTTTCGTTGTTCCCGATCTTGAATAGAAAGTTGTTAAAATTTTCATAATTAATCAATATGAGGATTAATTATTAATATAAAGTATTTATTTTCATAAATAGTTTTAATTATTATATTTAACCGCACAAAGAGAAGAGAAAATGATCCCCTCCTTAGAATGGATTGATAACAAGGTCAAAATGATTGACCAAACTTTATTACCTCACAAACTTGAATTTATAGAATTTACGGATTATAAGGGCGTTGCAAAATCGATTAAAGTCATGAATATTAGGGGTGCTCCCGCCATAGGCGTTGCAGCAGCCATGGGAATGGCTTTAGCTTCTATAGAATTTAAAGGATTAAGCAAGGATGAGTTTTTAAATGCTCTCAATGAAGCGGGAGAATACATAAAAAGTCAGAGACCTACAGCTGTGAATTTATTTTGGGCAGTAGATAGGATTTTAAAGCGAATTGAAGGTGTGGACGAAAATCCTGACATACTCTCCTCAATCATCGTCGAAGAGGCAAAAAACATGTGGCAGGAAGATATCGATACAAATAAAAGCATTGGTAAGCACGGAGCAGAGATGTTAAACGATGGAGATACCGTACTTACTCATTGTAATGCAGGCTCACTTGCTACTGTTCGGTACGGTACTGCGTTAGCTCCTGTTAGAGTAGCTGTTGAACAAGGCAAAAAAATTTCAGTTATCGCTGACGAGACGAGACCTCGGTTACAAGGAGCAAGAATCACTGCTTTCGAGTTACAATACGATAAGATTCCCGTAAAAGTAATCTCTGATGGTTCTGCGGGATTAATCATGCGATTAGGAAAAATTCAAAAAGTGATTGTTGGTGCTGATCGAATCACTTCTGACGGAGTGTTCAATAAAATTGGCACTTATATGGTTGCATTAGCAGCTAGAGACAACGACATTCCTTTCTATGTCGCTGCTCCCGTCTCAACTTTATCAATGAGCGAAACATTTAAAGATGTAGAAATCGAACAGCGTGATTCTAAGGAGGTTAGTATTGTCCTCGGACAAGTACAAATCGTTCCAAATGGGGTGGAATGTCTAAATTTTGCGTTTGATTTTACGCCTTTTGAGTTAGTTTCTGGAGTCATAACTGAAGACGGGGTGTTTCCTCCAAAAGCATTAGTTGAAAAATACAAGCCTGATAAAAGATGCTAAATTTTTTCTTTTAATTATTAAAAATATTATCTAATTTGGTTTTTAATTGCACCAAATTTCTGGTTGAGTTAATTTCATTCCTAAATTGAGATGATCCTCTCATGTATTTTGATAACCAAATAACATTGCGTTTTAATTCAATAAATTTGAAATCATTGTGCGGATATTCAATATGTGAGAGAAAATCGTCAATGTATTGCTCATAGATTTCAATCATATTTATAAGGGATCGTTTGTCGTATTTACGGTTAATTATTTCTCCAGACTTTAGATACAAGTCAATATCAGGAAAAATATATGGATTTCCTATAGACCCTCTACCAATCATAACGGCATCTACTCCCGTAGAATCGAGCATTCCCTTAGCAGATACAGGATCAGATATATCCCCATTTCCAACAACTGGGATGGAAACTGCCGCTTTCAGTTTTTTTATTGAGTCACGGTCTAATTCCTTGTCGTTGAACCTCGATTGCACTGTGCGACCGTGTATTGTTATGTATTCTAATCCTACTCGCTCTGCTAACTTACCCATTTCCAAAAAAGCGTTGGATTTTTCGAAACCCGTTCTAATTTTTATTGAGACGGGTTTATCAGAATACTTCATGAGAGCATTCAAAATTGTTACCAACTCTTTTATGTTTTGTGAAAAGAACCCTCCTTCTTTAGAATTAATAGCACGCCTCGATGGACATCCTGCGTTAAAATCCAACACATCAAATTGATAACTTTTTAGAAAATCGATGCTTTTTTTTATAGACTCAATATCAGATCCGATTAATTGGACGCTTACTGGTCTCTCTTGTTCAATTTTAAGCAATTCATACTCCACAGATTTTGGTTTCGAAACAATTCGCTTTGTATATAGCATAGGAACCGAAACTAAGCCAATTTCTCCAAAGTGACGAAAAAATCTCCTATAAGGGGATGTCGAAACATTTAGCATAGGTGCTAAAATTAAATTGTTATTTAAGAACAATTTCCCTAATTGCATAGAACTATGAACTTATTTTTATGATGCTATTATAATTTAGTGAAACAAGCTTTAATAAGGGTCCCAATTGAATTTTAATTATGTATGAATTTCAAACGCAACCACAAAAAGTTGAATACCACGAGGGAGAGTCTTTCAAACTTCATAAGGACCTAAATCTATTCCACAATAAAATGAGAATTCGAAAATTGATCACAGGCGTACAAAATTTATTTAAGGAACGCTTAGGAATTCCACTCGATGCTCCAGCGATAAGAGATACCTATTTCAAGGCTGAATATACAAATAAAAGTTTTATATTACTTTGCAGCGAGCTAGATAAAGAAAGAGAATTAAATCAAATTTTCGAGAAATACATAGTTCATAATTTGAATCCGGGAGGTTTCGAAATAGAAGTTTCCAACGAATATATCTTCTTAAGAGCACCAGACGAGAGTGGTTTCGAAAAAGGAATCAAGATATTAACTTCAATTCTAAATCAGACTCTTAACAAATACTTTAAAGAAAAACAATTTGAGGAACATATCGAGATTCCAATGCTTTCAATCCTCGATGGGATCTAACACTAATAATAATAAAATTGAGTGAAATTATTTTGGAGCAAACTTCCAAGGATCTTGTCTCACAAGATGATACGCTTTTGCGGCATATTCTTCAATCATTCTGTGTGTATTGAAGTATCCCGCGAGAGTAATCGCATTTTTCATTATCCAGAGCCATTCGTCTTGATCCATCCATTTTGGTAGAATATTATTCTGTAACGTATCGTAGATCGACTCAGCGTCTTTTTCCCAATCGTTTTTAATTGCATCGGGGTCACTGTCATCCGGACCAATTGCCCAACCAGATAATGGATTCATTTTATGCCCTTCCAGCCACCAGCCGTCAAGTACACTGAAGTTTGGAACGCCGTTTAAAGCCGCTTTCATTCCACTAGTTCCAGACGCTTCTCTATACCTATTTGGTGTGTTGAGCCAAACATCCACTCCCGCTGTTAATAGATGCGATAAATCCATGTTGTAATTTTCCATAAGTACAACTTTGACGTTGTAATTATCTAGTAAATACATGCTTGCATCGTGTATTTTTTTAATGAAGTCCTTTCCAGCTTGGTCTTTTGGATGTGCTTTACCTGCAAAAATAAATTGACAATTACCGTGGCAAATTTTACCTAAACGATCTATGTCGTGAAAAAGTAATATTGCTCGTTTGTATGTTGCAAAACGACGAGCAAATCCTATTGTTAATAATTCCTCGTCCAATAGATTCCAGCTATGAGCCTTTTGATAGCTTATCAGCTTAAATTTATTTTCGTTATGTGCATCAAATAATTCTAAATCGTCAAGCTCTATAGCGTTTTCCAACAAATTTGGGCGTGCTTTCCATCGAGGCCATTTAATTGTGAATAACCTATCAAAAGGTTCGGAAATCCAAAATGGTAGATGAACTCCGTTTGTAATATAATCTATTTTAAAATCGGGCATCATTTCTTGCGCTACTTCCCCGTGTTTTTTCGATACTCCATTAATATACCTAGAACAATTAGCAGCGAGAGTAGTCATATTCAACTCGTCTTTACCACCTAAGCTCTTGATATTAGCAGGTAAATCGTTCCGGAAAACATCTTTAACTAGGTTATAGTCAAACCGATCATGTCCAGCTGGAACGGGTGTATGTGTGGTAAAAACGCATTTATTCTTTACCTTTTCCAAATCTCCGCCATTTTCCTTTAACAATTCCAAAGTCAAAAACGCTGCATGTCCTTCGTTCATGTGATAAGTTACTATATTATTGTAGTTGAGAGATTTCAACAATCGAACGCCTCCAATGCCCAATATCATTTCTTGAACGCATCTATGAAATCTACTGGTAGAATCGTATAAGACATGCGTGAGTTCCCTTTGCCAGGGCTCATTTTCCTCTACATCTGTTTCTAATAAATAAACAGGAATAATATGCCCACTCTGTCCAATTACGTTGTATTTCCACGCAGAAATAACGATATCTTTTCCTTGAATCTGAATTTTCACTGGTGTCCGAATTTTCTCAAATTCGTAATAAAAATTCCATCGAATATCATGTTCTAATTGATTTCCATCG
>Ga0209427_10003812_pt1 | contig 17609 bp, 27 predicted proteins | sample DeeMarSWOR136_30_FD_187465 | JGI IMG/M metagenome (GOLD analysis project Ga0209427, IMG submission 187465) | Marine sediment microbial communities from White Oak River estuary, North Carolina - WOR-1-36_30 (SPAdes) (version 2) | ecosystem: Environmental > Aquatic > Marine > Intertidal zone >...
AAATGCCAAAGAGTTCCAAACTTTCACCGTCTGAGGCTATCAGTTTTGCCTGCTGTGTCCAGTTATTATCATCTCGTTTAAACACATACGCTGAACCAGTACCGCCATCATCACCATATGCACCTATGATGGTATAGTCACCGTCGATTGAGACCGAGCTGCCAAACGTGTCATCTTCTCCTCCATCTGAAGCAAGCAGTTTTTCCTGCTCAGACCAACCTTTACCAATGATTTCCTGTATCATATTATCATAATTGATAACTATTTCTATACAATTTTTATTCTTAATTATTTTCCCTGTCGCAGGTAATATAGGAGTGACTATCAACATCATACAAATAAAAATACCAATTAACTTAGCTTTCATTTTTGTTTTTCCTCCCTTTTAATATTTCAATGGAATTATATGTATTATATATTTATAAAATTATTGTAACAAATGTTTGTGCAAAAAAGGAGTATTCTTTGAATCATTTCCTTTGATAGAGGTCTTGTCATCATTTAACAGTTTAAAAGATGTATAAAAATGTAACTAAAAAATATCATTTATCTCTAACATCAACATATATATGATGGATTCTTACATCAGATCCTGATTTATTATTATGAAGTGATGTGAAATAATTATCTCCCCATTCATTTCTATCACTTCTTAATATACCTTCATGAAGTGATTTATCTTGATATGTAATATGGTTTTTAATTGCGTTTTTCATCTTATCAATTGATTCATAAAATAAAGAATGTTTTATGAATGTAACAATAATAACTCTGTGATTTTACTCTTTCAAATATTTCATTGCTTGATCTATTGCTTCAGAGTATTTCTTTCCTCCACGAAATATTTTATTTTCAATAATAATATTTTCTCTTAAATCTTCTGGATTTTTAACAAAAATATCTGTATAACCTATGGTTACTTGCAGACATATTGATCTGTCTAGCCCTTTTAGGAATTTTTAATGGAAAACATATCATAACATCAAAATACTTTGGAAACATGTTACTCTCCATTGAACCTGGAGGATAACAAAATAAGACTTTTTTAGAGTTTAATTCAATTTTTTTTAGATTTAATTAGGAATATCTCTTAATTTTTCTTATTTTTTTGTTATTAAATTGATAATTTTTATGAAAATTTTAATTAATACATTAATTATTTTATGGATCTGTTTGTGCTTTATCATCAATTTTTGATAATTGGTAGGCACTTTCGAAAATACTGTTTTGGTAATAACATTTATATATCCTATCTATTATGCCATATTTCCCTGTCTTTACCAGACAATCATCGGGCAATTCTCTATGAATCCCGGAATCAAACAGCCTTACAATGTTTTTGGCTGGTTGTGAAATGTCACGGTTTTGACAGTTACAAAGATAAAAGTATCACATTAAAATAATGATATTGTGAGGGTATGTTATGCCTGAGAGACATCATCCAAGAAGAGGATCCATGGGCTATTCGCCACGAAAAAGAGCCAGAGCTCAAACACCACATATTAAAAGTTGGCCAGAGGGAAATGAAAAACCAAAGATACAAGGTTTTTTAGGTTACAAAGCAGGTATGACACATGCTTTTGTTGTTGATTATAGACCTACCTCAACTACATCTGGAAGGGAGGTAATAATGCCTGTATCTGTTGTTGAAACTCCACCAATTAAAATTGCAGCAGTCAGAGCATATAAAAAGACATATCATGGTCTACAAACCATCGGAGAGAAATGGGCTATTAAATTAGACCCTGAATTATCAAAAAGAGTATCTTTGATAAAGAATGAAAAAGAGACAAGCTGGGATTTTATAAAAGATGCTGATGAAATAAGAGTTATAATTTATACTCAACCAAAACTCGTTTCAAGTATTCCAAAAAAAATTCCTGAAATACGAGAGATGAGAATTAATGGCGGAAGTATCGAAGATCAGATAAAATATGCAAAGGATGTTCTTGGTAAGGAGCTAAAGATTAAGGATGTTATCAAAGAAGGAGATATGTTAGATACAATTGCTGTTACTACAGGTAAAGGTTTTCAAGGTCATGTTAAAAGATGGGGAGTTAAACTTTTAACACATAAAAATTCAAAACATCGTAGGATGATTGGTACTCAGGGTTCTTGGCATCCCAACTGGGTTCAGGCAACTGTTCCTAACGCTGGACAAATGGGATATCATCAAAGAACAGAACACAACAAGCGTGTTCTAAAAATTGGTGAAAAAGGTGAAGAAATTACACCTGCAGGTGGTTTTCCTCATTATGGCGTTGTTAAAAATTCATATATTCTATTACATGGATCAATTCCGGGGCCAACTAAAAGATTAATTAGTCTTAGAGATGCGGTAAGATACCAACGAGGTGTTAAGATAGAAAAACCAGAGATCTCTTATATCTCTACTACTAGTAAACAAGGTGTATAATCATGATTAAGGTCAATGTTTATAAAACAGATGGTACATCCTCAGAAAAAATTGATTTACCAAATATTTTCAATACACCATATCGCCCTGATATTATTAGAAAATCATTCAATATACTTCATTCTAATAAAAGACAGCCATATGGTTCTGACCCATTAGCTGGCTTAAGACATGCAACTGCATCAGTTGGTAAGGGCCGTGGACAATCCAGAGTTCCTAGACTTACTCAAGGAAGTAAAGCAGCACTAGCACCTTGTGTAGTCGGTGGAAGAAGGGCACACCCTCCAAAATCAGAAAGAAATTGGAAGGAAAAAATCAATAAAAAAGAAAAATTATTGGCAAAAAATTCTGCAATTGCAGCAACTGCGATGAAAGATATGGTCATAAAACGTGGCCATAAATTCGACGGAAAAGTTACATTACCTATAATTGTTGAAGATAAATTTGAAAATATAAGTAAGACAAAAGACGTAATTAAAGCTCTTGAAAAAATAGGAATTTATGATGATATTTTACGTGCTACAAATGGAAAAAATATCAGAGCTGGAAAAGGAAAAAGTAGGGGAAGGAAATACAAAACTCCAAAATCAATATTAATTATAACAACTAAAGATGAGATTCGGAAAAGTTCACGTAACTTAACAGGTATAGATATTGTAAAACCTAAACTTGTAAATATCGAACATCTTGCCCCTGGTGGAGATGCAGGAAGGCTTACAGTTATAACAAAATCTGCTTTAAAGGAATTGGGGGGAGATAATTAATGGATCCATATGACATAATTTATCATCCTTATGTTACAGAGAAAACAATGAATTTTATGGAGAAAAACAATGCTTTAGAGTTTGTTGTCAAAAGAAATGCAAATAAAAAACAAATAAAAGAAGCTATAGAAAAAATGTTTGAAGCAAAAGTTAAGGATATTAATACAAGAATTACAAAGAAAGGGAAACACGCTATTGTAATATTTATGCCTGAATTTAAAGCAGAAGATATTGGTATGAGAATTGGAATATTCTAGAGGTAAAAATATGGGTAAAAGATTAATCCAACAAAGAAGAGGAAGAACAAAAAGCAAATTTAATTCACCTTCACATAGATTTAAGGGTAAAATCAAATATGCTCAGATAAATGGAAAAAATCAAGGGGAAATAATTGATATTATTCATGATCCAGGTCGAACTGCTCCACTTGCAAGTGTTATATTAAATGATAATAAAAAAATATTAACATTAGCTCCAGAAGGAATAAAAATTGGAGATCATATAAAATTTACAGATAATAAAAACGAAATCGAAGTTGGTAATGTTTTACCAGTAGGAAAAATTCCAGAAGGAATGCCCATTTTTAATATTGAATTATCACCTGGAGATGGAGGGAAATTAGCCCGAGCAGGAGGAACGAGTGCTACAATTGTTTCACATGATAGGAAAAAAACAGTTATTCAGCTTCCATCAGGCAGTTTTAAGACGCTTGACTCAACATGTAAAGCAACAGTAGGAGTTATTGCAGGGGGAGGAAGAAAAGACAAACCCTTTTTAAAAGCAGGCAGGAAACATATAGCATTTAAAAAAAGAGGAAAACAATATCCTACCGTAAGAGGAGTAGCAATGAATCCTGTTGCACACCCCCATGGTGGTGGAAGTCATCAACATGTTGGAAAGCCTTCATCTGTAAAAAGAGGAGCACCACCTGGTAGAAAAGTTGGAAGTATTGCTGCAAGACGAACTGGGAGGAAGTAAATAAATGGCTACAAAAAAAGGATTTAGGAGCTCTGCAAGAAGCAGAAGAAAAGCAAGAAGAAAGAAAATTGAGATTAAAAAGAAGGAATTCTCATATTGTGGTCTGAGTTTAGAGGAACTACAAAAACTTACAATTGAAGAACTGTTACCACTTCTTCCTTCAAGAATGCGAAGAACTCTTAAAAGAGGCCTTACTGTAAAACAGGATAAATTGCTCAGAGATATTGAAAAAGCAAATACTGGAGATGTAATAAAAACTCATTGTAGAGATATGGTGATTCTTCCAAGTTTTGTTGGTCATACTATTAACATTTACAATGGTAAAGAGTTTCAAAGATTGGATATCCAACCAAATATGATAGGACATTATTTAGGGGAATTTGCTCTTACACGAAAGGCTGTTAAGCACACTGGTCCTGGTGTTGGAGCTACAAGATCTTCTAAGTTTATGCCATTGAAGTGATGAAAAATGAAATACTCAGCTGAAATTGATCCAGATAAAAGTGCAAAAGCCTATGGTTATGAACTTCATTGCTCAAGAAAAGATTCAATAAATTTAGCTCGTGCTATAAAAGGTATGAAAACAGATATTGCAAAGAAATATTTACAAGAGATAATTGATATGAAGCGACCACTTCCAACAATAGTTCATAAATCAAAAAGAGCACATCAAAAGAGCACCGGTCCTGGTTCATATCCACAAAAAGCAGCAAAGTATATGCTAAAGACTCTTGAAAATGCGGAGAACAATGCAGAATATAAAGGATTTGATGTAGAAAATATGAAAATTTCCCATATTTCAACTTATGGTGGAAGAGCAATTCGCGGTATTATGCCTAGAGCTCATGGTAGAGCAGGTGAAATAAAAACAAAAACAACCAATATTGAAATAATCATTGAAGAGGTAGATTGATGACAGGTGAACGTAAATTCATAAGAGAAAATACAAATAGAATTTTAATTAAAGAATTTTTAATTAAAAAAATTGAAGGTGCCGGCTTTGGTGGAATGAACATACAAAGAACACCTATGGGTACAAGAATAAATATCCTTGTAGAAAGACCAGGTATGGTAATTGGTAAAAGCGGCAGTAAAATCAAAGAACTTACTGAGGCAATTAAAGAAAATTTCAATGTTGATAATCCTCAAATTGAGATTGAGGAAGCAGGAAGTAAAGCTTCTCTTAATGCAAAGATAATGGCTGAAAAACTTGCAGAAGCACTTGAGCGAGGTTGGCATTTCAGGCGTGCTGGGCATTCAACTGTTAGAAGGATTATGGATGCAGGAGCTAAAGGATGCCAAGTAATTATTGCTGGAAAGCTTACTGGAGCTAGGCATAGGACTGAAAAATTTACTGAAGGTCATATTAAATATTGTGGAGAAACAGCAAGAGAGGTAATGGATGTTGGATATGCAACTGCAAAGCTAAAGGCAGGAGTTTTAGGAATTAAAGTTAGAATAATGGTACCAGATGCTAAGCTACCTGATGAAATTAATCTTCTAATTCCAGAATCAGAAAAATTAAAAGAAGAAGCAAAAGTTGTGAAGAAGAAGGAAGAAAAACCTATTGAGAAAAAGAAAACAGATATCACAAAAATTACTGAAATACAAGGAATTGGGCCATCAATAGTAAAAAGATTTCAAAAAGCAGGTATTAAGTCCATTGAGGAACTCTATGAAATGGATGTTGATACTCTGGCAACAATAGATGGAATTGGAGGAAAGACTGCTGAAAATATATTGAAAAGTTTGAAAAAATTACTTGAAGAGGTTGCTTAAATGGTTCTTAAGGCTAAAGAAATTAGGGAATTTACGTCTGAAGAGAGGCGTGAAAAGCTCAATGAGTTAAAAAGTGAACTAATGCATGAAAGGGGAGTTGCTGCAATGGGTGGATCACCACCATCGCCTGGTAAAATCAGGAAGATAAGAATGGAAATTGCAAAAATTCTTACTATCATGCGGGAGGAAGGAGAAAAATAAATGAGCGAAATATGTGAAGTATGTGGTCTACCTAAAGAAATTTGTGTATGTGAAGATATCGCCAGGGAACAACAAAAGATTACTATCGCCGTTGACAAAAGAAGATATGGCAAGATGATGACCATCGTTGATGGCATCGATCCCCATGAACTAGATATCGATTCGCTAATTACACAGCTCAAATCAAAATGTGCATGCGGTGGAACAATTAAAGAAGGAAAAATAGAACTTCAAGGGGACCACAGAACCAGAGTAAAAGAAACATTAGAGAAAATGGGATTTACGGTTGAAGTTATATAAATATATTTACATAATTTTACCACTCCTATACTTTCAATATTCTCTAAGAGAAGATAGAATGAATGAAAAAAATCTTGCAAGAGAAGAACTCATAGGGCTTCATGTAAAAATAAAGGATTGTAAAGACCCAAGTCTAATCAAACAATCAGGATTAATAATATTTGAGACAAAAAATACCTTACATGTTGAAATAAAAAATAAAAAAAAAATAATTGCAAAAAAAACTGCAATATTTGAATTTGAATATGCTGGAAATAAAATTACGCTTGATGGTTCAAAAATTGCATATAGACCTGAAGATAGGATAAAAAAAATAAGGTGAAAAAATTGGCAGAAAAAAAAGAGGCAAGAAATATAGGATTAAATGCTAAACCTCCAATTGATAAATGCAATGATATAAACTGTCCATTTCATGGGACTCTATCAGTTAGAGGGCAAGTTATTACAGGTTTAGTATACTCTTCAAAGATGCAAGACACAATTCTAGTAAAAAAGGAATTTATGCATTATGTTCCGAAATATGAAAGATATGAAAAAAGAACATCAAAATATTCTGCACATTGCCCTCCTTGTATAAAGATAAAAGTAGGAGATAAAGTCAGAATTGCAGAATGTAGACCAATAAGTAAAACAACCTCATTTGTAACAATTGAAAAATTATAATGGTGAGAAATTATGAAAGGTATCGCTGGCAGAGCAATAAGAGGACTTCCAATAGGAGCCCGACTTGAATGCATCGACAATACCGGTGCAAAAGTGGTACAGATAGTTATGACTCCAAAGCTGAAGGGTACGCATAGACGTTATCCAAAAGCTGGGATTGGTGATGTAGTTATAATTAGTGTCAAAAAGGGAGCAGCAGACATGAGGAGACAGCTTTTAAGAGCTGTAATAGTACGGCAGAAAAGACCATTTAGAAGATCAGATGGGACAATGGTGCAATTTGAGGATAATGCTGCAGTGATAGTTACTGAGACAGGAGAAACTAAAGGATCCATTATCAAAGGTCCTGTTGCACTGGAAGCAGCTGAACGTTTTCCTAAAATTGCTTCAAATGCATCAATTATTGTATGAGAGGATATAAATGAAATCAATGAAACCAAGAAAACAGAGAAGGGAATTGTATAACGCACCTGGTCATATAAAAAGAAATTGGATTTCTTCACATCTTGAGGAAAACCTCTTGATTAAATATGATAAAAGAGCTATATCTGTAATAAAAGGTGACACTGTTAGGGTTATGAGAGGAAGCTTTAAAGGTCATGAAGACAAAGTGGTAAAGGTGGATGTGAAAAGAAGCTTTCTTGAAATTGAAGGAATAACAATGTCAAAGGCAGATGGAAATAAAATTGCTAAACCAATCCATCCAAGCAATGTTATGATCACAAAACTAAATTTAACTGATAAATGGCGAAGAAGAAAACTTGAGAGAGGATTATCTGAGGAAACTAAAAAAGAAATAGAAAAAGAAGCAGAAAAACAAATTAAAGAAGTAGAAGAGGAAGAAAGAAGAAAGGAAGAAGAAGCAAAAAAACTCGAAGAAGAAAAAGAAATAACTGAAGAAAAAGAGGAAAAGCCGGAAAAAATAGAAAAATCGAAAGAAATAGATAAAAAAGAACAAAAAATTCCACCAAAACCTAAAACTAAAAAAGAAGAGATAAAAAAACCAGAAATAAAAGAAAAAACAAGTTCCACAAAAAAACCATCAGAAAAAGATAAAAAACCATCTAAAGAAGTAAAAGTAAAAACCTCAAAAGAAGAGGAGGAAGTGAAATGAGCAAACATCTAAAAAGATTAAACGCACCTAGAACATTAAACATCCATAGAAAAGAAAAAATGTGGACTATCAAATCATCTCCTGGTCCACATCCTCTTGAAAAATCAATACCTCTAGGTCTTATCGCAAGAGATTACCTAAATCTTGTTGATACCCTAAGTGAGACAAAAATAGTTTTATCAAATGGTGAAATTTTAGTAGATAATGTCATAAGAAAAAACCATAAATTTTCATGTGGTTTTATGGATATAATTTCTGTTCCTAAAATAAAAAAGGATTTTCGAATTTTATTTAACAATAGAGGAAAACTTACACTTGTTCCAATAGACTCTAAGGATGCATCTTGGAAGCTATACCGTATTGAAAATAAAACAATTGTAAAAGGGAAAAATATACAACTTAACCTACATGACGGCAGAAATCAAATTGTGAAAAAAGACGAATATAAAACAGGAGACGTCTTGAAAATATCTCTTAAAGATAAAAAAATTGATGAGAGCTATAAATTTGAGAAGGGAACAGTATCAATGATAATTGGTGGTAGCCATATAGGTGAAATAGCAAACATTGAGGACATAGAAATTATCCCCTCATCAAAACCAAATCTTGTAAAAATGAAAGGAAAAACTAATTTTTTAACAATTCAGGATTATGTGTTTCCCATTGGTAAAGCAAAGCCTGTTATTGAACTCCCTGAGGTGAAGATGCAATGAGTGCAAAAAAACCCGTAAAAAAGAAAAAAACAGAGAAAAAAGAGGAAATAAAAACAGTTAAAACTTCTAAAAAACCGGTTGAAAAAAAACATGCAAAGAAAACTAGAACAAAAATGGATCCAGAACTAAAAAAAGCTCTCTTTGCACCAAAAATTGAGAAAATAACAATAAATATCGGAGTAGGTGAAGCAGGTGAACGATTAAAAAAAGCTGAAACTGTTCTAAAAGGTATCACGGGTCATAAACCAATTGTAACTCTTTCTAAAACCACAAATAAAGATTGGGGTATAAGAAAGGAAATGCCTATTGGCTGTAAAGTAACACTTAGAGGAAAAGACGCTAATGAATTTCTAAAAGATGCGTTAAGCACAAGAGAAAATAAAATGGCTGATTATTCATTTGATGATGAAGGAAATCTATCCTTTGGGATACCTGATCATACCCTTTTTAAGAGTCAAAAATACGATCCAAACATTGGTATATTTGGAATGGACGTATGTATCACAATGAAAAAACCTGGTTTCAGAATCAAACATAGACGAATAGCAACACAAAAAATACCACATAGACATCGAGTAAAAAAAGAAGAAACTATAAAATTCTTCTCTGAAGCATTCAACGTGGAGGTCATAGAATGAAGATAAAAGAGAAGAAAAAGATTTACGGAAGAAACAAGGGTTGCGAAAGATGCGGTAGAAAAAGAGGGCTTATCAGAGCATATGGTCTACATATGTGTAGACAATGTTTCCGAGAAAAAGCTGAGGAAATGGGTTTTAAAAAATTTTCATAAGGGGGATAAAATAAGATGTTAAATGATCCACTCGCAGATGCTTTATCCACAATGAAAAATGCAGAAATTAAAGGAAAAGGTGTATGCATAATTGAACCTTCTTCAAAACTTATTGGCGGGGTTTTAAACCTTTTAAAAGACAAAGGATATATCAGTGAATTTGAGCGAATTGATGATGGAAAAGCAGGTGTTTACCAAGTAAAACTAAAAGGAAATATCAATAACTGTGGGGTAATAAAACCAAGATATCCAATTAAAAGGGATGATTTGGATAAATGGGAATCAAGATATCTTCCTGCACAACATTTTGGCTTACTTATACTTACTACTACAAAGGGCATATTGTCTCAAGATGAAGCAAAGAAAAATGGCATAGGAGGTAAGCTACTAGCATATGTGTACTAGTAACAAGGGGTGAATAGCAATGGCAGTTATAAGTGAAATTAAAGAAAAGGTAAAATTACCAGATAATGTAACCGTATCAATCGAAAAGGACATTGTTACTGTTAAAGGGGAAAAGGGCGAACTTTCCAAAACATTCTCACATCCAAAAATATCTATATCACTTAATGGAAATATCATTGAGATTAAAGGTAAAAATGTAAGAAAAAAGGGAAAGGCATTGATTGGCACCTTTGTTGCTCACATTAATAATATGATAAAGGGAACTACTCAGGGTTTTGAATATAAGATGAAAACAGTGTTTTCCCATTTTCCTATTAAAACTTCTGTTGATGGTAATGAATTCGTCATTCAAAATTTTTTAGGCGAGAGATCAGCTCGCCGTGCAAAAATTCTTGAAGGAGTTAATGTAGAGGTCAAAGGTGATGATGTTACAATTCAAGGTATTGATAGAGAACAAGTGGGACAGACTGTTGCAAACATTGAAAGAGCCACTAGAATAAAAAGTCGAGATATCCGTGTATTCCAAGATGGTGTTTATCGGATTAGTAAGGGAGAAAGATAAACATGGCAAAAGAAGACATTGTAAAAGAACTTACAAAAATTAAGGGAATTGGCAAAACAAAAGCTGAACTTTTATATAAAAAAGGTTTTAATTCTATTGATAAACTAAAAAAAACTTCTATTAATGAACTTATAAAAGTCGAAGGTATCACAGATACAATGGCAACTGATATCAAGAATCAATTTAAAGAAAAAACTGAAAAAAAGAAGGTTCAACCTGGTAAACTTAGAAAAGCAGAATCAAAAAAGCCTAAGACCGAAAAGAAAACTGAATCCAAAGCAAAACTTGATACTAAAAAAGAGAAGGAAGTCAAAAAACCTGTAGAGGAAGAAATTAAGGAAGAGCCAAAAGAAGAAGAAATTAAAGAAGAAGAGTATAAAGTAAAGAAGAAACCGATTCTCACCAAAGAACAAAAAGAGAAACTAATCCTTAGAAAAAAAATTAAGAAAAGAACTCCATATTTTTTTAGAGAAGAATGGTTTAGATATAAAAGAATACCAAAAAACTGGAGAAAACCTGATGGTATAACATCAAAAATGCGCATTAATTTAAAATACAGACCAAGTAAGGTCAGAGTTGGTTTCAGAGGTCCAAAAGAAACACGTGGTCTTCATCCTTCTGGTTTTAAGGAAGTTATTATAAAAAATGTAAATGATCTTGATAATATCGATCCAAAAACTGAAGCTGCAAGGATAAGCAGTTCAGTTGGTACAAAGAAACGCATTGATATTGAAAAGAAAGCAGAAGAATTAGAAATTAGGATACTTAATATATGAGGGAATCAAGATGACTGATTTAAGAAATCAACGAAGAATGGCAGCATCTATTCTAAAATGCGGTGTAAATAGAGTTTGGATGGATAATGATAGACTCGATGAGATTGCAAAGGCAGTAACCAAAGAAGATATAAGGATTCTAATCAATGGAAAAGCTATAAAATATAAACAAATTAAAGGAATATCTAGTGGTCGGAAAAAAATAAATGCAAAACAAAAGAAGAAAGGGCGAAGACGTGGGCATGGTTCAAGAAAAGGTGCAAAATTTGCTCGTTTACCTAAAAAGGAACGTTGGATTAAAACTATTCGTCCGATTAGAAAGTATTTAAGAAGTTTAAGAGATGAAAAACATATTGATAAATCAATTTATCGTAAATATTATAGAAAAGCAAAAGGTGGCGAATTTCGAAGTAAACATCACCTAAAAACTCATTTGATATCTGATGGGATTTTAAAGGAGGGTAAACAATAATGCAAGGACCACGATTTAGTGTTAAACCCAGAAGAAGACGTGAAGGAAAAACTGATTATAGAAAAAGACTTAAATTACTTAGATCAAAAAAAGTAAGAATGGTTGTTAGAAAATCAATTAAAAATACGCAGATACAATTCGTTGAATATAAGGAAGATGGAGATAATATATTGATTTCTGCAAAATCAGATGAGTTAATAAAAAAATTCAACTGGAAATTTTCTACATCTTCAACTCCAGCAGCCTATTTAACTGGCGTACTTGCTGGTAAAAGGGCAAAAGATAAAGGTATCGATGAATGCATTCTTGATATTGGACGTCATCCACCTATCACAGGTTCAAAGATTTTTGCTACAATCAAAGGGGTTATAGATGCTGGAATAAAATGCCCATATAATGAAGAAAAAATTCCAAAAGATGATAGAATTATTGGTAAACATCTGGATAGTAGTATTTTATCATCAGTAGATGAAATAAAAAATAAAATCATTGGGGGTAAATAACATTGGCAATCGTTGAACGGCGTAAAAATAAAACACCTTTGAAAAAAAGGGACCCATTACCTGTTGAATGGGTACCAAAAACAAAACTTGGAAGAATGGTAAAAGGTGGCCAAGTTTCAACTATGAGTGATGCTTTAAAAACAGGTCTACCAATCAGAGAACCAGAGATTATCGATATACTTTTACAAGATGTAAACGACGAAGTAATTGATGTCAACATGGTCCAACGTATGACTGATTCTGGCAGAAGGGTAAAATTTGTAATAACAGTTGCAGTTGGAAATAATGATGGATTTATTGGATTTGGTCAAGCTAAAGGTAAAGAGGTAGGATCAAGTATTAGAAAGGCAATAGATAATGCAAAGCTAAATGTAATTGAAATAAGGAGAGGATGTGGATCCTGGGAATGTGGTTGTGGTCAACCACATAGTGTACCATTTGCGGTAATGGGTAAAAGTGGCTCTGTAGAAATCACTCTTAAACCTGCTCCTCATGGAATTGGTCTTGCCACTGGAAACGTTGCTAAAAAAATCTTAACTCTTGCGGGCATTAAAGATTGCTGGGCTTTTACCAAAGGAAAAACAAAAACAACTGTTAATTATGCAAAAGCTGTCTTCAATGCACTAGAAGAAAATTCTGAGATGCGAGTTATGAAAAGTGAGATAAGTAAGGTAGGTATAGTATCAGGAAGTATCGGTCCTCCTAATCAAGAAAAATCACAGGAACCAATACAGAAGGAGGAAAAATAATATGACTTATGCTGTGATAAGGATCAGAGGAACAATAAATATTCATCCAGATATAAAACATACCTTGAAACTTTTAAACTTATCAAGAATAAATCATTGTATATTACTTGAAGAAAAACCCAGTAGTAAAGGTATGATTCAGGTTGCTAAGGACTATATAACATGGGGTGAAATCAACAAAGATATATTATCAAAGCTAATATCTTCAAGAGGAAGACTTGAAGGAGATAAAAATCTAACAAATGAATATATAAAGTCTTCAACACCTTATGATAACATTGAAAAACTCAGTCAAGCAATTATTGATAAGAAATTCAAATATAAGGATATTCCCAATGTTAAACCAATTTTCAGACTTAGTCCTCCAAAAAAGGGATATGAAGGTATTAAAAGGTCTTATTCAAAAAAAGGTGCATTAGGATATCGTAGCGAAAATATAAATAAGCTTATTGAAAGGATGATATAAAAATCATTGAATATTCCAAAAAATTTTTATATCGACCGTGTTTTATTAAATCATTGAAGAGGGGTGTAATATGGAAGAAACATTATATAACATAGAGATTCATAAAGATAACAATGGGTATCTAGGAAAATTATTCTCAGATGTAGATGGTGTTAAAGAATTTAAAAATGAATATCTGGATCAACTTTTAAGAGATATTACTATTGATATGCAGCTTGCCTTGGAAGAATTCTCTAACAGGACCGCTGAATTTATTGATGGAACCGAAACAGTTGTTAGACGTTAATATTTTTTTATAAAATTAATATATAAAAAAATTGCTAAAAATTAATTCTACCTTACTGAATCGATTGTTTTTTAGGTAAGTATTTAAAATAGGCCAATAAATATCAAAAAATATTAATATATTTTATAATAATCGTGCTAAGGATGGAAAACATTTAAATAAATAATATTAATACATATATATACTAATTCGGGGAGATAAAAAACATGAAGAAAAAAATTACAGGAATTTTAGTTAGTATGCTGATGATTACCACAATATGTGTATCAATTGCAGGTGGTTTACCAAGCAACTCTAATAATAATTCTTTCAGTCAAACCTATAAAATGCAAAATACTTTGGATAAATGTGCCTATTCTGGCAAGGGAAATAACTTAGATAGATGGGGAATTACTCCATCAATTGAACTTGAAAGTCCTGCTCAAGTGATACTATCACTTGTTGGTTTATATAAAATCATTGATGCAGACCATGGTTATATAAAGATATCTGATAATGGTGGATCTTCTTGGGATATTTTAGAAGAAATACAAGGAAATACTGGAGATACATGGCAAAATATCGAAATCAACATTGACTCATATGCTGGAAAAACAATACTGTTAGGATTTCAATATAAAACCGGTTCAGATTCAAACAGTGATGGTTGGTATGTTGATAGAATTGAAGTCAGGGTAAATACTGAACCTAAATATATTGAAGATTTTGAGGAATTTGATATCGACGATTATTGGGAAGATTGGATAATAACAGTAAAAATAGCTTCACATAATCAACCTCCAGATAATCCAGTTATAAATGGTCCAAATAAAGGTAAAGCAGGTAAAGAATATACTTATAGCTTCAAATCAACTGATATGAATCTCGACAATGTAAGTTACTATATAGATTGGGGAGATGGAACTTTTACAGATTGGACTGTTTTTTACGACCATGTTTCTGTAGGTCACGTGGAGACCCATAAGTGGTCTAAGGGAAGTTACGAAATAAAGGCACAAGCAAAAGACGACAAGGGTGCAGAGAGCGGATGGTCTTCACTAACAATTAGTATGCCAAGAAGTAAAGCATTAAATTTTGATTTTAATATATTGGAACATTTGATCGAGAGATTCCCAGGTTTATTTACAATAATAAAACAGTTCTTATAAACTTATAAAATAGTCCAGATTATACAATCTATTCAAATAAATTTAATATTTAATGGAGAAACATATTACTACTGATATATTTTATGTATAATGATTAAATTATAATATCATTTTATACGAAAAGTTATAATATTAGAACGTCAATTAACATTTGTTAATTTGGAGGTGAAAAAAAATTATGAAGAAAAAGATAATTGGAATTTTAATTTGTATTATTATGTTTTCTACTGTTGCAGGAGCATTTTCCCATGTAAACTTGCCTTTAGAATTAAAAGATAATAAAATCGAATCTACTGATAGAAGCTATACTCATCACGTTTTAGGTGAATACGGTACAATGACAACATGTGTACCTTGTAAATATGCACATCGAGCATTAAAATATCTATGGCAAAATAGAACAAATTGGGATCTACCTTTTTATTATATAACATATGTCTATGATAAAAACAATTGGTCATATCAAAGAGTAAAAAATGAGTTGGATCTTCAAGCATCCCCAACTTTATTTTGGGACGGTGGATGGAAAAAAGATGTTGGTGCTACCGCTGTTGAGACCGAAATGACAAGATATAATACAAGTATACGTGCCGCTGCAGCTAGAAATGTAAAAGATATTGATTTATCTCTTGATGTTGAATGGCTGGGTGCTGTAAATGAAGTACCTAACAATGGCTCTACTGGTGTACCTGTTGAGCAGATTATGAGATGGAACAATTCAGAATTTAAGATTGATGTTGAAGTCGTGTGTAATGAAACAGGTAGTTATAATGGGCATCTTCATGTCCAAGTAACAGAGGTTGAATCAGAGTGGTATAATGATAAGTTTGGTGATCCCGAAACCTTTGAATTCAAAGATTATGCATATAATGGTGATGTTTCATTTAGCGGTGGTGGTACTTGGTCTAAAACCATATTCTGGGATGGATGTGATCATCATGATAAGGATAATCCTCCAAGATATTTCAACCATGTAAAACAGGATAATATAATGGTAATTGCAACAATTTTTAATGAAGATAATAACAACTATGTTGATGAAACAACAGGTTTTTTAGCAGGTAGCGGAACAGATCCCAAACTATATGATGTATATTTTGGGACAACAAATCCTCCACCTAAAAAATTATCAAATTATTCACAAACAGCCTATCCTTACGGTGATTTGTTGGATTTTGACACAACATACTTTTGGAGGATTGACACATGGAATGCACAAGGAGTCAAAACAGAGGGACCAATATGGCATTTTACAACAAGAGGAAATGATCCACCAATTGAACCATATGATCCTAGTCCGGGAAACGGCTCGACAGGGATCTCAATCGACACAAATCTCAGCTGGAAAAGTGGAGACCCAGATTTTGACACTGTTACATATGATATATATTTAGGAGAAGGATTGGATGATCCGCCTTTAATTAAATCAAATCATAATTCCACGACTTATAATCCTACAGGTAATTTTGATTTTCTAAAACGTTATAGATGGAAGATCGTCGCAAGAGATCTATATGGATATGAAACAGTGGGAGATACATGGACTTTTAAAACCGAAGAAAATAAACCACCATATGAACCAACAGATCCTGATCCTGAAGATGGACAAAATAACGTAAACATCGAAACAAACATCAGCTGGACAGGAGAAGACCCAAACTCAGGTGATACAGTTAAATACGATGTATATTTTGGTGTAACAAATCCACCCACACAAAAATCCTATAATCAAACTGGAGATTCTTACAACCCCACAGGTGATCTACAAGAATATCAACAATACTTCTGGTATATTGTAAGCTGGGATGAAGAAGGTTTAACGACAAAAGGACCGTTATGGAGCTTTAATACAAGTACACACATAGAACCAACAAAACCAATAATAGATGGACCAACAAAAGGCACAGCAGGAATAGAATATGAATATACCTTTGTATCAACCGATGAAAACAACGACAACATAAGATACCATATAAACTGGGGTGACGGAACTTCAGAGGTGACTGATTGGCATGAATCCGGCGAAGTAGCAAGTGCAAATCATACCTGGGAAGATGAAGGAATATATACAATCAAAGTAACACCAGAAGATGAATCTGGTTTAACTGGAGAAAAAGCAGATCTAAAAGTCAAAATGCCTAGAAACAAAGCGATCAATAATTTCGTCTTTTATAATATTTTAGAAAGACTGTTACATCGTTTTCCATTCATGCGGCAAATATTAGGATTGTAAAATCCTAACTTTTTCTTTTTTTCCTTATTTTTTATAATTAAAACTAATAATTTAATTAACAATCGTTACGTTTATATATATATTATTTGTTACAATAATTTAAGGAGGTAATATATTATGAAAAAGAATCTATTTTTAATGATATCCATAGTAGTAACAATACTATTATTATCAGGGATATCTGTAAATGCAGGATATAAAAATGTAACAAATACCGAAATAAATATACCTCAGAAATTAAACGGATGTGAGATCTACAATATAACAGTTGAGGAAGCTTGGGATCTTTTG